>Ga0209381_1000525_pt1 | contig 89637 bp, 71 predicted proteins | sample DewCreD2012metaG_FD_184111 | JGI IMG/M metagenome (GOLD analysis project Ga0209381, IMG submission 184111) | Hot spring sediment bacterial and archeal communities from British Columbia, Canada, to study Microbial Dark Matter (Phase II) - Dewar... ... | reverse complement strand
TATTTAACTGTATTTTGATAAAATTGATATTGCTAACCGGAAAATCAATTTCATTCAAGATAAAAATAAAGATTCCTCTGTGTTCTCCGTGCCTCTGTGGTGAATTTCCCTTTTTGCAGTAGAGTCTTGCAATGGACTCGAACATCTGCGTTAATTTGACTTTTTAATCAATATGCATAAGCATTGCAGTTATGTTACTCCAAAAAGCAAAATCGAGCAAGGGTGAGGAAGGTAGAAGATGGTCCGTCTTGCGGGAAAAATCACGATTGCTGCCGTAGGAAAACTGCACAGCGTTTACTGGCGTGCGGCGCAGCAGGAATATCTCGCGCGCTTGCGCCACTACACGGACGTGACAGTGATCGAAGTGAAGGATTTTGTGGGGCAGGGGATGTCCGACGGGGTGGCGATGCAGCGCGAAGGAGAGGCGCTGCTTGCGGCGGTCAAGGATGCACGGCGCGTGATCGCCTTGGCCCCGACCGGCAAGCAGATGGATAGCCCGCAACTGGCCGAATTTTTGCGTAAGCAGATCGAGGTGTACGGCAGTCTGGCCTTTCTACTCGGCGGGCCGGTGGGGTTGTCGCCTGAAATTCTCGCAGTGTGTAACGATACGTTGTCGTTGTCGTTGCTTACATTTCCGCACGAGCTGGCGCGCGTTGTTTTGCTGGAACAGTTGTACCGCGCAGCGACGATTATCGGCGGTGAGAAGTATCACAAATAAAAAAACAGACCTGACAGGTCTTCCGAGACCTGTCAGGTCTGTTTTTACACTGAAGGGATTATTCAGTCTTCACGGTAATCTTTTGGCGGCACTGCCCTTCGCTGGCTTTCGGCAGGACGATGCTCAGGACGCCGTTCTTGAATGTCGCTTCGACGGCCTCGGTCTTGACCTCGCAGGGAATCGGGATCGCCCGCTTGAAAGAGCCGTAAGACCGTTCCATGCGATAGTAGTTCTTGCCCTTATCCTCTTTCTCCTGTCGCTTTTCTCCGCTAATGGTCAACGTATCGCGGGAGAGGCTCACGTCGATGTCTTTCTCATCCAGTCCGGGTAGTTCCACCGAGACCTTGATTTCCTTGTCATTATCGACGATGTCGACCTGCGGGCTGAAGGCGCTCCAACTGGTGTCCCAGAAATCGGAGGGCGCCAGCCCAAACCCCCCGAAGAAGTTGTCGAACAGACGGTTTATATCCCGTTCAAAGAGCGCCAGCGGATGTTCTTCCTCCCGATTGACGGCAATTTTATGTTCTCTGCGCCGCCATGGCATTAAATTTGTGATTGACATAGTCCACCTCCTTCAATGTTCCGATAGTCGGTAGTCATTAGTCAGATAGTCCAATAGTCAGACAGTTCAATCGTCACGTATTCCAATAGTCAGATTGTATGGTATCCCGATTTACAGCTCTTGATACTGATTCACAGGATTCACAGTTTTCATCCTGTGAATCCTGTAAATCCTGTCGAAAGATTAGCCGGCAGCCACCGCGATCTTGCGCAGCGAGGGTTCGGCTTTCGGCAAGTACAGGCGCAAGACGCCATCCTTCACCGTCGCTTCGATCTTGTTGCGGTCCACTTTGTCGGACAGCGTGAAGCTGCGTTCGTAATCGCCCACGCGATACTCACCATAAGCCAGCCCGTACCCTTCAGGATAGGCGGTCTCAACGTAGCCTTTGATGGTGAGCACATCGTTCTCCAAGGTGATGTCGAGCGTGCTCTCATCCACACCGGGCATATCCGTCAACAGGACGATGGCCTCGTTGGTTTCATAGATGTCGGTGCGGGGCACGAAGGCCAGCCGCGAGCGGGTGCGCTCAGCACCGGTCTCGGCGATTTCTTGCTTTTCCGTTTCCCGAATGTTGAGTTCATTTTCGTTAGCCATAAGAGACCTCCTTAAATAGTCGCTTAGTCTTTAGTCGTTAGTCGCCTGGTCAAGGCGTTTTTTCAGTTAGGCAGCCTTGACGGCGATCTTCCGCGGCTTGTCCGCTTCAGCGCGCGGCAGGGTGATACGCAGCACACCCTTCTCATAGACGGCTTGCACGTTGTTGGCTTCCACGTTGAACGGCAATTGGAAGGAACGGGTGAACTTGCCGTAACCGCGTTCGCGGCGGTGATAGACGTCGCCTTCCGCGAGCTCGAGCGGCTTGCGCTCACCGCTGAGTGTGAGGGTGTTCTCCACCACGGCGATGTCCAGTTTCTCAGGATCGATGCCGGGCAGTTCGGCAGTAACGACTGCGCCCTCTTCATTCATCCAGACGTTCATCGCCGGATAGCCAGGCGCTACGCGTGCCCCGGAAATCGTTGGGAAACTGGCGAACAGCCGATTCATCTCGCGTCGCAGGCGCTCCATCTCGCTCCAGGGTGATGTCGGTCCCCAAAATGATGTTCCAAACATATTCTGCCTCCTTATCATCAGATATGATATTTCTGGTTATTGCCCTTGCTGTGCGGGCTTTATCGGATTGCTGTCTTTCCGATACACCTACACTATAGCAAACGACTATTAGAAGTGAATAAACGCAGCATTAAAGAGACATTAGAGAATGTTTAGAAAATCATTAACAGGCTACGGTTCCCACCCCGGATTGATGCGCATCACATCGAGATCGCGGACACTGACGTAGGGGACGAATCCGGCGGCGAGGGATTGCGTGTAGGCTGTGTTGATGTTCGTTTGTACGTTGGCGTAGTCGATGGTGAGGACCAGTTTGCCTGCGGCGTGGATTGTGGCAGCATTGTTTCGGTTCTCGTAGCACCAGTTGTATGTACAGGGTTGATCTGTTGCCAGGATGTACAATTCTTCTATCCCCAAACCATCGATGGCGCTTAAGTAGCCGGGATACACATACAGTTCTGGCGAGTTCTGCGGAACGATCTTGAAGTTGGGGTTCTGGCTTTTGGCATAGGCTGAGATTTCGATGAGCAGGTCTACCATCTTGCGCGCCAGGTCGTCGCGATTGGTGCCGGCGGCATCGGCGGGAATCTCCTCGTAAGTGACGACCATATCAAGGTACGCGCCATCGAATCCGGCTGCCAGCGCCTGATCGATGCGGCCTTTCGCCACAATCGTCCACCACCGCGAATCCCAGTATTTGACATATTGCTCGCTGGGCCAACCATCCACTGCACCAAGCATCAGGTCGGCGGGCACTGCGGGCCATTCAGGCCGGTAATCCTCGATCGCGCCGATTTCGAAGTAGGCCAACACGATTTTGCCGGTTGCCTTGACGGCCTGGATTTCGCTGTAGGTGAAGTAATCATCCGATCCATCACGGGCGAGATCGATGACTGCCAGGTCGAAATTGGAACCGGCAATTTGCGTTAGTTTATCGTTGGGATAGCCACTCAGTTGGTAGACCCAACTCTCCACACTATTCCAGAGATCGGCAGGTGGCGTGGGCGCCGGCGTGGGTGGCGTGACGGGGGGAAGTTCTGTTGCAGTGTAACTGTTTTGAACCAACGGAAGGAAGATAAAGTGATGGGGTGTCGTATTCGTAAGGGTTTGTTCGGGGTTAGGTGCGGCGTAGACTTGAGTGTCGGGTGTTAGTCTTATACAATATGCGCCAATGATGAAAGGAGCGAGGACGCGTAACATCCTCTTCATCGTATAGCCCTCCTGAGGTACGTTATTTCGGTTTTCATACCAGAATATGACATCTTTTGTCATTATAGTTTAATTCTGGCTTGTGTCAATGAATCCGAGGTCATGCGTCAAAGAAATGTGGGGCAATCATAAGCAAAAGGGGTAATAAATTAGATAAATGTCTGAATAAAGTCTGTAGGGCGCGCAAAGCGCGCCCTACAGAATGTTCCAAAACTGTTACTCGCCGATCGTCAACAGTCGCCCGTCGCTGCGTCCGAAGACCTCCGGGAAGTAGAACTCCCTGGCAACAGTGGGCAACACGTGATAGTCGCCGGGCAGCGTGGCGCGGAAGGTGTAGCTGTACTCGTAGGTGCCCGCAGATAGCGCGTCGGCGAAGAGCACGACTTTTTCGTCGCGCAGCTCGCTGCGGCTGTACCAGCGCCACCACCACCACCAGCGCGAGCCTTCGCGTCGCAGGGAAGGGGGCGTCGCCAGCAGGCTGGTCGTCGCCAGGCCGGTATCGATGGCCTCGCCGCCCGCCGGGAGCGGGTCTTCCACCACCACGTAGTAGCGGTCGTGCGGCACGATGATCGTCAAGTCCACGCGGATCACGTCGCCGAGTTTGACTTCGCGCACCTCAGGACACTCGAGAGCCGATTTGCCATTTGCCATTTGCTCATTTGCGCACGCCGCCAACATGTATTTGCGCTGCACGATGATGCCCCGGTCGGCAGGCTCCACGTTCTCCACCGGCTGGTAGACCTCAAGATGTGCCGTGTAGTAGAGACGTCCGTTGCCGTCGCTGCGGGCGATGGTCAGCGCGTTGGTCATGTCCGCGATGAGGTCGGCAATGGGGATGACGGTACGGCTGCTCTCGCGGATCGTCTCGCGGGTGGCGACGCCGCGCGCCTGCTCGCGGTCGTTGAGGAAGAAGGCGTAATCGTAGTTCGCGTCGAGTTCGCCGGTTTCCACCATCCAGTTGGTGAGCGCGATGAGCGCCCAGGCGGTCTCCTGTGTGGTCTCCCAGATGCCGGCGCGCCGGGCGACCATCAGCCAGCGCACGACGTTGGGCAGCAGTTCGTTCTGCGGGTCGAGCTTCACCAGCGTGTCGAGGACGATGGCGGTGGAGCGGGTGTCGGTGTTCATCGCCCACCAGTCGTAGTTGGACTCCTCCCAGTGCGCGCCGGTGGCGCTGAGGATGGCGGCGTTGTTCAGGTCGGAGAGAAGCGTGGCGAGGCGGCTGTCCGCGCGATTGTTGAGCCAGAGCGCCTGTGCCAGATATGCGCGAGCGTAGTAGCTCAGTTTCTCGCGGTTTTCGTAAAGCGCATCGAGTTTGTCTTTGGGCGCGGCGCGGCCTTCCGCCAGGACGTAGAGGAGCCATGCCTGCTGGTTGGCATTGCGGAAGTTCCGGTAGTCGCGCACTTCTTTGATTTGTGCTTGCAGGTAGGCGATGCCATTGTTGAGCACGTCCTGCTTGACGCTGATGCCGCTTTGTTGCGTCTTGAGCAATGCGAAGACGACGTAGGCGCTCACATGCGGGTTGCTTTCCCCCCCTCTTGTCCCCCCCACTGGGGGGGAAGATAGGGGGGGAGTGGGCCACCAGCCCCACCCACCGTCAGGATTCTGTTGTAGATAGAGCTTATTCAGACCTTCGTCCACCAGCCCGGGCAAACGTTCAGCAAGCTCTGGGTTTTCGATCCCCAACGTCTTTAGCGCGTGATAGGTGAGGACATTGGGCAGGAAGCGGCTGACGGTCTGCTCGGTACACTCGTACTCGAAGTGCTCGAGGTAGCGCAGGCCGTCCTGCATCCCGGCGGCGAGGCTCGGATCGAGCTGCACGGTGAGCGTTCCACGTCTCTCATCAAACTCCGGCGGCAGCGCGATGGCTTCGGTGCGCGAGCCGCCCTCGATGAGCTGTCCCGCCGTCCCCACGATGTCGGGCGTGGTGTAGCGGAAGACCAGCAGCGAACCGTCCGGTCCGGTGCTGAGGCGCGGTTTGCTGGCGTCGGCGTAGTCTCCGGCTACGGCGCTAAAGATGAGCTGCGCGTTGACCACATCCTGCACTGTCACCCACCACGTCACCTTGCGCTCGCTGCGCGCGGGGACGACGACGGTTTGGCGCGGCGGCGTCTCGGTGTGGATGCCCACGCCCTCGGCGCTGAGGCTCACTTCGACGGTGAGGTCTTGTCCGGTATTGTTGCTGACGTTCGCCGCGAGCTGCGCGCGGTCATCCACAACAAAGAAGCGCGGCGCGACGGGGCGCACCAGCAGCGGCTTCGTGGCGACGAGGTCGGCGCTGCCCTCGCCCACGCGCGTGTCGGCGGTGAGGCCGACGGCGCGCAGCGTCCAGGTGGTGAGATTGTCGGGCAATTTGAGCGTGACGATGGCGCGGCCTGTTTGATCGGTCACGATTCGCGGATTCCAGTAAGCGGTGTCGGCAAATTCCTCGCGGATTTCCACGCCTGCCGGCGGCGCGACGTTTTCGGCGTGCACTTCCATTATTTTTTGCACTTCCTTTTCCACAACGACTGTTGCCATAGCTGCCGGTGCGGCGGCCGGCGCTTCCATTGCGCTATCCTCGGCCACCGCATAGGTTTCTCGTACGATGCCGGAAGCCGCCAGTTGGAGGTCCAGATCCTCAGCAATTTCCTCAAGATAGCGGTTCACGGAGAGGCTGAGCGCGCTGCCGGTGTTCACTTGCAGCATCCGCCGGGCGTAGAAGCCCTGCACGATATTGCTGCTGCGCGGTCGCAGGCTGAGCACGGCCTTGTCGACCACATCGAGCGAGAGTTCCACGCCTGCTGCCGGTTCGCCGTTGGGCAGCGTCGCGCGGAGGGTGTAATCGACCGTCTCGCCGGGTTGCGCCTGTTCGACAGTCGTTTCGAGTTGCAAGTTTAGCGTTACCGGTTGTGCGTCAACGTCCAGCGGCAACAGGCCCATTTTGAAATCTGCCGGTTTGCCGTCCTGCCGCTTGTTGATCAGCACGACGGAGACGTAGATGTTGGGGATGTCCTCCTGGGTGATGGGCAGGCGGTAGATGGTGCTGTTGTTTGTCAGCCGGATGACCTCGTAGCGCCGGACGCTCGCGCGCTCGACGGTGATGAGGGCCAGATGCTCGCCTTCGAAGGGTGAGGGGATCAGGATTTCGGCGGTCTCCCCGACTTTGTACGTGTTCTTGTCGCTGATGAGCGTGATGCGGTCGTTGTTCTCGCGCCGCCAGGCAACGTAGTCCTTGCCGGAAACCCAGATGAAGATGGAGGAGCGAATCCCCCCCTCAGTCCCCCCCGATGGGGGGGAGGCAGCCCCCCCTGTCTCCCCCCCACTGGGGGGGACGGAAGGGGGGGAGGCGGGAGTGGCGACGATGTGGTAGGATCCACCCTCGGCCGGGGTGAAGGTCGCTGTGGCCTCACCGAGGTCATTTGTGGTGACGGTGGTTTCGTCCACCAGCGTCTCTTTGGTCTCCCACGACCAGGAACCGCCGCCGAATTCGTTCTCGACGAAGGTGTTGATCCACTCGCGGCGGTAGAATTCGACCTTGATGGCCTTGCCGGACAGGCGTGTGCCTTCCCAATCCACGGTCACCAGGTCGATGTTGCTCGGCTTCCCCGCTTCGCCCACGTACTTCTGCGCGCTGAGGCCGATGTAGTACGGGCCGGGGTGGACGACGACGCTCGTGCGCCCGGAGATGGCCTGATTGTCGGGACCGGTAGCGGTGGCTTCGAGCGTGATACGCGCCGCGCGCTGCGTGAGGGCATCGTTGAGCGCCGCACCGTCAAGGGTGATTTTCAGTTCGCCGTTGGCATCCGTGGTGCCGCTGCCGCTGAGGATGGGTTCCCGGGCGGGCGGTTCGCGCCACCACCACCAGCAATCGAAGCAGGTGTAGGGATCGTCCACATCGCTGAAGCTGTAGCGCCCGCCCCACGGCGGTTGGAAGCGGTAGGTTTCGGCCAAGACGTTCCACTGTACAGCGGTATTCGCCAGCGGGCCGCCGAAGAAGTAACGTGCGGCAATCGTCGCCGCCACGTCGTCGCCGCGTTGCACTTCGGCTTTGGCGGTCTCCACGACGATCTCGAACTCCGGCGCGCGATAGGCCGCCACCTGGAAGCTGGTGTAGCCGCCGTACTCGCCAAAGGAGACGTAGACCTGGTAATCACCCAGACTGGCGCCCGCCGCCAGGTCGAGCGTCCCATCGAACGTGCCTAGTTCGCCGAGCGTGAGGTGCTCGTTGTAGATTTCCTCGTAGGCCGCATCGCGGATGGAGACCTGGACATAGCGCACGCCCGGCAGATTGTAGGCCACGTCATCCTCAGCGCGCACCACGCCCTTGAAGTGCACCGTCTGTCCGGGGCGATAGATGGGGCGGTCGGTGTAGACGTAGGTGCGGTATGCCTGCGCGTATTCACCTTCTCCCACGCCGAAGTCCCACGGGCTGACGCCGCGCCCCCAGCCATCGGCGACGGCAGCGAAGGGTTGCTCGCTGTAGACGATAACGCTATTGCGATACAGCGGCAGGCTGGTGCGGGCGATGCCGTCATTGTCGGTGCTGGCGGTTCCCAGGCTGCCGCCGTCTTGTTGCACCAGGTTGAGGGACAGATTGGGGATCGCCTCGCCGGTGCGCAAATCGGTGGCCCAGACGAACGCCTCTTCCGGTCCGCTCTTCAGCGTGAGGTTGAGATTGGACACGACCATAATGTGCCGCCGGTTGTAGTAGTATGAATACTCCCTGCTGACGTCCGGCGAATCGGTTTCCAGCAAATAGACGCCCGGTTCCAACGTCCCGCCCGGCGTTTCGGTCAGGTCAACGACGGTGTAGCTTTGTTTATCGAGTGGACTCTCCAGATTCTGTCGCCATTCGCGGAGCAGTTGGTTGCCGGCGGGCAGTTGCTCGTCCCATTGCCAGCGAGAGGTGAACAGCGCGTCCAGCGGCAGCTTGTAGAGGCGCAGATTCACCCGGCTCACGTTCACGTGGCCGATGATGATCTGCGCGGGCAGCGCCGCGTCATACGTACCGGTCATATCTGGGACGAGCAGGCGGTAGTTCGGCGTCAGCGGTCCGGTGCGGAACCTGACGGTGCGTCCGCGCGGGATGGTGTTGCCGTAGGGATCGGCAATGCCGTTGCCGATGACGACGGTGTAATCGGTCGAAGGCTGTGCGCCAAATTGCAGGACGAACGTGTTGTTGTGCCGCGAAAAATAGGTGTAGACCTGCGTCGGTGAGAACGGCGGCGTCATCGTCAGGTTGGGCATCACCGTAGCGGGATCGATGGGGGTGTTGAACGTGATCTCGAAGGCGGTATGCGGCGGCGCGTTGCGTTCCAGATTTGCGGGATTGGTGGAGACGATTTCGGGCAGGGGGACGGTGGTGAATTGCCAGGTGTAGGCTTCCTTCATCCCTAGGCCGCCCGCCGCGGACGTGATGCCCGCATCGAGTTTCACGGTATACGTCGTGTTGAAGTCCAACGCGCGGGTCGGCGTGAACACGACGGTATTGTCCACCACTGAGAACGTGCCGTTGACGTTACTGCCAGCTAATCCCCGCCCACCGCTCAGGGTGAAAGCGCGCTCCAGGGACTTCAGGTCTACCGGTTGATTGAATTGCACGGTGATGGCCGTCTTGATGTCCACCAACGTCGCACCGCTGCGGGGCTGCACCCACACCACCTTCGGCGGGACGGTGGAGAAATGCCAGACGTAATCCTCCGCCAGCAGCGCGCCCGCCACGTCCTGCAATCCGGCGCTCACCGTCGCGCGATAGGTGACGCCGCCCGCCAGCGGTTCTGCGGGCGTGAAGACGTAGATGGACGTGTTCAGCCATTCGCCGCTGCCCTTGATTTCCGGCTCAAAGGTCACGGGATCGGGCAAGTTCTCCATCTGCGCCAGCGTGGTGAGGGGCACAACGGGGCGGTTGAACATCACCGTGATGGTCGACTCGGTCTCCACGTCGGCGGTATCCGGGGCGGGGATCACCTGGGCGACTTCGAGGTAGCCCGCCGTCACAAAACGGAAGGTGTACGGCTCGCGCAGCAGCTCGCCCGTGGCGGCGCTGGCGTTTTGCGTGAGGATCACATCGAAGACGGTATCGCGGGGCAGCGCCTCGGCTGGCTGGAAGCGCAGCGTGCGCGCGTCGGCCCATGAGAGTTCGCCTTTGACCGGGTTGTTCTCCCCCGCCATTTGCAGCGTGAACGCGCTTGCTACCGCAGCCTGGTTCATCGGCTTGTCGAACACGATCTCAATCGCACCGTCAGGCTTGAGGCTCTCGCCGCGTTTGGGGCTGCGCTGGATGATGATCGGCGAGAGCATATCGGCGGGGACGGGCGTGTAGGGGATGACCGGTTTGGGCGGCAGCGGCGTGGCGGTGGGACGTGGGGTGGCGGTGGCCGGCGGTTGCGGCGTGGGCGTCGTCCGCTGCGGAATGAGGCTGCACGCGAAGGCGGCGAGCAGCAACAGGCTCAATGGGATCAATAGCCAGGGTTTGCGGTTCATCTTATACTCCTTCTGTAGTCGGGTAGTCTTTAGTCGGGTAGTCGTTAGTCGAGTCGCTTTGTAACTATTGTACTCCAATTTGGACAGGATTGATATGGTAAGCAATCAGTCATTAGCTATCAACCTTCAGCGCGCGTTTCTTGCTGATGGCTGACCGCTATCATGATGACGTGTGGGGGTGGGGAAAGGTTCCATTCCGCACTTCTTGACACTTTCTGCGCTTTGAAGACAAATCAATGAAGCGCACAGTAGTGTATTTTGTGTTACAATAAGGGTAAACGGACAAGTGGGAGGTGTTTATGACTTATGCCGTACAATATACCGGGAAGGCGGTTTACCGCGACGGAATGTTGGTTTTATCCGAACCCCTTGATGTTGCCGAGGAGTCTATTGTGGAATTTGTCGCTCTGTATCCCGAAGTCACTGATTCCCAGACCCAATCACGGCTACTCAAAGTGGTGACGCGTCGGATGCGCAATAACCCTTTGCCTGCCCAGAGCGTCAAATTTAGCCGGGAAGAACTCCATAGATTTTGATGCTTATCCGAGCATTGATGGCTTGGAAGTTGTAAATCCTTTCATGTTGTCCTAAACTACCTCAAATATGTCTTATATACAAAATAGTAGGCTGAACAAGGCTGAAAAATGAGCGAAATCATGGTCGAGCATTCTGAGGAGGAATAATGAAGCGTGGTTTAGGTTGTCTGGGCGTTATGCTGCTTTGTGCTTTTTTGGGGCTTTTGCCCGGGTATGTGATTGCCAGTATGCAAAATGCTGGTGCCTTTGTCAGATGGAGACCTGTGCCACTGCCTGAAGGGGTAAAGGCACAAGAATTTGTTATTGGTGAAGGGTATATTGCCTATGTGAAGACAGCGTCGGGTGAATTGTACATGCATGAATGTGTGGCTCGTGAAAGTGTACAAGCGTGGGAACCCGTAACAGAAGTGATAACGCAAACATTGGGTAGGGGTTGGAGTTCAAGTGGATGTGTCGTTTATGCTGCTAATACTGATAAGCTTTCTATAGGAAACCCTTTGGGTAAAGTTGCCCCCCGGATCACTTGTACCCATCCTGGAGAATGGGGTGGCACGCGTTGCGACTACGTTATACTGGAAAATGGAGAAACATTAACTTGGTCTTTTTTCTCTGGACTTGACGGCTTGTTGAGAATCTTTCTATATGCTATTGTTTCTGCGATTATCAGTGCATTGATAGGTGCGATAGTTTTTGCGCGCACTGATCGGATGGGTGATAAATAGAGGGGTTTTGTGCGCAATGAAACCGCACACAAAACCCCTTTTGGGTAATCTGGGTTAGTTTACTGCCCCCTCGAACTGGCTGTTGTACAACTCTGCGTAGAAACCGTTGCGCGCCAGCAGCTCCGCGTGTGTGCCCTGCTCGACGATGTCGCCCTTGTTCATCACCAGGATCAGGTCGGCGTTGCGGATGGTGGAGAGGCGGTGGGCGATGATGAAGCTGGTGCGTCCGGCCATCAGCTTGTCCATCGCCTGCTGGATGAGCACCTCCGTGCGCGTGTCCACCGAGCTGGTGGCCTCGTCGAGGATGAGGATTTTCGGATCGGCCAGCACCGCGCGGGCAATCGTCAACAACTGCTTCTGCCCCTGTGAGACGTTGCTCGCTTCCTCGTTCAGTTCCATCGCGTAGCCATCCGGCAGGGTGTGGATGAAGTGATCGACGTGGGCGGTCTTGGCGGCGGCGATGACTTCTTCATCGGTCGCCTCAGGCCGTCCATAGCGGATGTTCTCCATAATCGTGCCGTTGTAGAGCCAGGTGTCCTGCAACACCATCGCGAACATTTTGCGCAGGTCGTGCCGGGTGAAGGCGCGGATATCGTGCCCGTCCACCAGGATTGCGCCATCGTTCACGTCGTAGAAGCGCATCAGCAGCTTGACCATGGTGGTCTTGCCGGCGCCCGTCGGCCCGACGATGGCGATCTTTTGGCCGGGCCGCGCCTCGGCACAGAAGTTGTGGATGACGATTTTGTCGGGCAGGTAGCCAAAGCGAACATTGTGGAATTCGACGTGGCCGTTCACTTGTTCCAGCTTGACCGGTGTGGCAGTATCAGGGATTTCCTCGGCCTCGGCCAGGAACTCGAAGACGCGCTCCGCGGCCGCCGCCGTCTGTTGCAACACGTTGGAGATGTTGGCGAGCTGCGTGATCGGCTGGGTGAACGAGCGCACGTACTGGATAAACGCCTGTACGTCGCCGATGGCAATCGTATTGCGGATGACGAGCCATCCGCCGAGCACCGCCACGGCCACGTAGCCCAGGTTGCCGATGAACATCATGAGCGGCATCAGCAGCCCTGAGAGGAATTGCGATTTCCAGGCCGCGTTGTAGAGTGGCAGGTTGTACTCGTCGAACTTCGCCAAACTCCTGGCCTCGCCGTTGAATGCCTTCATCACCACGTGCCCGCCGTACATTTCCTCGATGTGGCCGTTGACGTGGCCCAGGTAATCCTGCTGCTGTTTGAAGTACGTCTGCGAGCGCCCTACAATGAGTCCCACCACTGCCAGCGACAGCGGGATCATCAGCAACGCTACCAGCGTCATCAACCAGCTAATCGAGAGCATCATCACCAGCACACCGATGACGGTGACCGTTGATGTGATAATCTGCGTGAGACTCTGGCTGAGGGTCTGGTTGACCGTATCCACATCGTTGGTGATGCGCGAGAGCACTTCTCCGTGCGTGGTCGTGTCGAAGTATTTGAGCGGCATGCGGTTGATTTTCTCGGCGATATCTTTGCGGAAGCGATAGGCGATGTTGGTGGAGATGTTCGCCATGATCCAGCCCTGGATGTAGCTGAACAACGTGGAGGCCAGGTACAATCCCAGCACGGTGAGCAAGATGCGCCCGATGGCGGCGAAGTCAATGCCGCCGGTGCCGGCGATCTGCGCCAGCACGCCCTCGAACAGGCGCGTGGTAGCCTTGCCGAGAATTTTAGGCCCGGCGATGTTGGCGACGGTCGAAGCTATCGCCATCAGCGCGACGAAAACGAGAGCGACTTTGTACCTGCCCAGGTAGCCGATCAGCTTGCGCATCGTTCCCTTGAAGTCGCGGGCTTTTTCACCGCGCATCATGCCCATCGGACCGCCGCGCCCGGGGCCGCCAGGGCCGAACGGTCCGCGTCTGCCGGGGCCACCGATCGGTCCACGGTCTGAAGTCGTGTTGCGTATGGCTGTCGGTCCGTGCGTCATGCCAGTTCCTCCATGCTCAATTGCGAAAGTGCGATTTCACGATATGTTTCACAGGTCTGCATCAGCTCCTGGTGGGTGCCCTTGCCCACCATTTGCCCCTCTTCGAGGACGATGATCTGCTCGGCGTTTTTGACGGTGGCAACGCGCTGGGTGACGATCAGCAGCGTGCTGTTGCCGGCGTGTTGCTTGAGCGCACGCCGCAGCGCCGCATCGGTTCTGAAGTCCAGCGCCGAGAAGCTGTCATCGAAGATATAGATCGGCGGCTTTTTCACCAGCGCGCGGGCAATTGCCAGGCGCTGCTTCTGCCCGCCGGAGACATTTGCCCCGCCCTGCGCGATTTCGGCAGCCAATCCTTCCGGTTTGGCGTTGATGAATTCGGACGCCTGGGCGACATCCACTGCCCAACGCAGCGTCTCCGGGTCGGCATCCTCGTCCGCATAGCGCAGGTTGCTCTCGATGTTGCCGGAGAACAGCACGCCGCGTTGCGGGATGTAGCCGATTTTGTCGCGCAGTTCGCTTTGCCTGACCGTACGGATGTCCACGCCGTCAATCAGGATTGCGCCCTCGGTCACGTCGTAGAAGCGCGGGATGAGGTTGACGACGGTGGATTTGCCCGACCCGGTCGAGCCGATGATGGCCGTCGTCTGCCCGGGCTGCGCGGTAAAATTGATGCCGCACAGCACGTTTTCATCCGCGCCGGGATAGCGGAAGCCAACGTCGCGGAATTCGACCACGCCACGGAACGGGGTGGGGAAGGTTTGCGGTTGTTCGGGATCGCAGATGCTCGGTGCGGTCTCCAAGACTTCGGCGATGCGGTCGCCGGAGACCGCCGCGCGTGGCAGCATGATGAACATCATCGAAAGCATCAGGAACGACATCACGATCTGCATGGCGTATTGCATGAAGGCCATCATATCGCCGACCTGCATCGTGGCCTGGGCGATCTGGTGCGCGCCGACCCAGAGGATTGCCAGTGAAAGGCCGTTCATGATGAGCATCATCAGCGGCATCATGATCACCATCACGCGGTTGATAAACAGGCTGTTGGCGGTCAGGTCCTGGTTAGCTTTGTCGAAGCGCGCTTCCTCAAACGCCTGGCGGTTGAAGGCGCGAATGACCATCATTCCCGACAGATGTTCGCGGGCGACGAGGTTGAGGCGATCCACCAACTTTTGGATCAGCTTGAAGCGGGGCAGCGCAATGGAAAAGACGATGACGATCAGGCCGAGCAGGACGCCGACGGCGACGGCGATCAGCCACCACATCCCCGATCCCTTGCCCAGCGCGCGGACGACGCCACCGACCCCCATAATGGGCGCGTAGATGACCATGCGCAGCATCATCATCGTGACCATTTGCACCTGTGTGACATCGTTGGTGGTGCGGGTGATGAGTGAGGCAGTGGAGAACTTGTCGAATTCGGCGCCGGAGAAGTTCTCGACCTTCTCGAAGACGGCTTTACGCAAGTCGCGGGCCAGGCCGGCGGACGTGCGCGCTGCCAGGAAGCCCACCGTGATGGTACAGGCCACCGAGAGCAGCGTCAACAGCAGCATCAGTCCGCCAACGCGCAGAATGTAAGCGGTTTGTAGTTTCTCGGCGTTCAGGCCGAGCGCCATATATTCCGCCTTGACCGCTTGGAGCGCTGCTTGTGTGACCATGTTCTCCCCAAGCGCAGCGAACTGCTCGCTCATCCTGGTTTTCATCTGCGTCAATTGCGCTGCCGGCAGTTTCTGCAACAGGGCGAACAGATCTGTGCCCGCCGGCAGTTTGGAAATATCGAAGCCGCCGAGGCCGCTACCCATAGCCGCCGCCTTCGATGGGTCGGCCATGATCTGTTCGATGGCGGCGACGGCGAGCCAGGCCTGGCTCAGTGTGGGGGTCAATGCCTGGCGGGTGGCTTTGTCCGGCGCGCCGATCACATAGACCGGTTCTTGAGCCAGGGCGGGGTATTTTTCCACCAGCACAGCGTAGTCGGGCGAGTCCTGGTTCACCAACGTATAGTGCGCCAGCAGCGTCGTTTTATCGGCGTCACTCAGGAAGAGCGTCAGCCGCGCCATCGTACTTTGACGGATGGCGACGGGCAGCACACTCTCCACGCCGCCCTGCTGGATGCCGATGTTGACAATGCGCGAGAGATAATCCGGCAACGCCAATTCGGCGTTGGCCTGCACGAACAGCAGCACCACGGCGAGCAGGATCGGCAACAGATAGGGTTTCAGGTAACGTGTTAAGCGTGTCATTCGTATAGTCCTTAGTCGAGTCTTTGTTAGTCGGATAATCTCAAATCACCGGTTGGTGCGATCAGCGCCGCCGGTTTCTTGTTTGTTGTGTGGGTCAGGGCAGAATCTCATGCCCACCGATGTTGCGCAGATATATGTGATCCTCGAATTCTTGCAGGGTGATGCGGATGCTCATTGTGACAGAGATCTCTTTGACCGGCGGCTGTAGATGTTTAAATGCCTGCACGGTCTTGTAACGTAGAGATGGGTGTTGCTTGTTCTGGAGAAACAACTCGAGCTTCCGATAGACCAACGCTCTGGTCTTGCGGTCGAGCCGTCTTATGCTTTTATCGAACTGGGGTGATGTGACCAGTTCCATTGTCGTTATTCTGGCGTTACTTCGCCGGACTCGATATATTCGGCCATCTCGCGCACAGAGCTAAAACGAGACACTTTTCCCTGGGCGTAGGCTGAGGTGGCAGCTTGTTCAGCTTGGATCCAGGAGGGTGTGTTGTAACGCGCCTCATCGGGTTCGATGAATTCCTCTTTAAGGAAAACCACCATTTGATAGATTTTCTCTAGCGCGCGCGGCGGTAGTGTATCAATCTCTCTCAATAATTGTTGCCGGTAGTCAATTGTCGTCTGCATAGGTTGCTCTCCATACTTTGAAATCTCGCTCTATCCTTTTGCCGAATCATAGTTTTGTCTGTCTATTATCCCACATCTTTGACAATGCACACGAAGCCGTTCGAGCCACCCACTTCACCTCGTTGCCCGTCCCACAATAGTATCTACCGTCTACTCCCCCTCAATCTCATCAAGCTGTTTCATTTTTTCCAGCATAAGATGCAGGGCGGCCTGAACCTGTTCTTGCTCGGCAGGAGTGAAACTGCCGGCTAATTCGCCGAGCCAGGTATGTTGAAGACGGAAATTTTCTTGGATAATCCGGGTGGCTTTGTCGGTCAGCGCGATTTGTTTGACGCGGCGGTCGTTGGGGTCTTCGGTGCGCTCGACCAACTCCTGTTGCACCAAACGCTCCAACATCTGGCTGGCTGCCGCACTGGTGATGCCCAATTCGTCGCCAATATCGGAGACAGTACACACGCCCTGCCGGTGAATGTTCATCAGCGCGCCCATCTGGGACATGGAAAGGTTGTTCTCTTTGATGAAGAGTAGCACGTGTTCCATCGAGCGGTGCATAAACAGAGCCACCCACTCTTGAAGCGTGTTTATCAGTTCATCGGTTGTCTGTGGCATAATCGCATCCTTGATATTTAACTTAACTTAAATATAAAGCGAACTGATTATATAACTAAGTTTATAAATTTCAAGCGGGAGTGAGGCATGTAGATAACACAACCCCAAAGGGCGATACAAGACCCTTTGGGTTAATCGACAACCCCCTTTTACTCGTAGCGCAATGCCTCAATTGGATTGAGCTTCGCGGCTTGGTTCGCCGGGTAGATGCCGAAAAACAACCCGATGACAAACGAGAATCCCACCGCCAGCGCGACGGACTCGACCGTCACGACCGATGTGAGCAGGCCGGTCAGGTTGACCAGTTGCCCGACGCCGATCCCGGTCAGGATGCCGATGCTGCCGCCGATGAGGCTCAGGATGATCGCTTCCATCAGGAACTGGAGCAGTATATCGCCCTTGCGCGCGCCGACCGCTTTGCGCAGGCCGATTTCGCGCGTGCGCTCTGTGACGGAGACGAGCATGATGTTCATAATGCCGATGCCGCCCACCAGCAGCGAAATGCCTGCCACGGCTCCCAGGAACACGGTCAACGTGTCGGTGATGCTGGTCGCCATTTCGAGCATGTCGGCCTGGTTGATGATGCGGAAGTCGGCGTCGTCGAGCGGGCCGATGCCGTGCTGTTCGTTGAGAATGGCCTCGATGCGGCTGTAGGCCGCGTCCACCTGGCTCTCCGAAGCTGCCATCACGTCGATGCGACTCACGGTGAGCTTGCCCAGCGCGTTGCGGGCGTTGGCGAGTTTGGTTTGCGCGGTGGAGATGGGAACGTAGACCGAGTTGTCCGCGTCTGCCAGCATCGATCCGCCCTTTTCTTCCAGGACGCCGATCACGGTCAGCGACGTCTTTTGTGTTCCGGCGGCGTTGGCGATTTTGATCTTCTGTCCCACCGGATTGAAATCGCCGAACAGGTCTTGCGCCACCTGCGCGCCCAACACCGCGACTTTGGCGCGTTTCTCGATGTCGCGGGCGGAGATGAAATCGCCTTCCGCCAGCGTCAGGTTGTTCAGCGTCAGGTAATCGGGCGTCGTGCCAACGCTCGACGCGCTGAAATTCGTGTCGCCGTAGATGATCTGCCCGCTGACGCTGTATTGCGGCACGATCAACGCCGCGTCCGGCACGGCGGATGGCGCCAGCAGCGCCTCGACGTCGTCCATCGTCAGGCCGCCGGAGGCAGCGCCCCCGCCGCCCACACGCCCCGTGTTGGTCGGCATGACGACGAGCAGGTTGGTGCCGATGCTGCTGATTTGACCGGTGATCTCCGTTTGCGCGCCTTCACCGACGGACATCAACGCGATGACGGCGCCCACGCCGATGATGACGCCCAACATGGTGAGCGCTGAGCGCAGTTTGTTCGCCAGCAGCCCATCGAGCGCCACCCGGATATTTTCCAGTAGATCTGCTAATTGTGTGAACATAAGTGCTCCTTAAAGTCGGATAGTCGGATAGTCAAGTAGTCTGATAGTCTCTTAGCCGTTGGTTCGCACAGGCTCGTTGACTACGCGACTATGCGACTACTCGACTATTTGACCATCAAAAAGTCGAATCACCCGCTGCGCTTCCTTACCTATGGCCTCATCGTGCGTGACCATGACCAGCGTGATGCCGCGTTCTGCGTGCAGGCGGTGGAAGATGTCCAGCACCTCGCGGCCCGATTTGGAGTCCAGGTTGCCGGTCGGCTCGTCGGCCATGAGGATGGGTGGGTCGTTGATCAGCGCGCGGGCGATGGCGACGCGCTGCTGTTGTCCGCCGGAAAGTTCGGAAGGTTTGTGGTTCAGCCGATCACCTAGCCCGACCATCTCCAGAGCCTTACGAGCGCGCCGTTTCCGCTCGACGGGTGAAACTCGCTGACCGTTGCGGCTGTATTGCATCGGCAGCATCACCTGTTTGAACGCGCTGGTGCGCGCCAGCAGGTTGAACGTCTGAAAGACAAAGCCGATTTTCCGGCTGCGGATGGCGGCCAGTTGGTTCTCTTGCATCGCGCTCACATCGACGCCGTCGAGGTAGTACGCGCCGGAGGTCGGTGTGTCCAGGCAACTGATCACGTGCATCAGCGTGGACTTGCCGGAGCCGGACGGCCCCATAATGGCGACCCATTCGCCTTGTTCGATGGAGAGCGACACGCCGCGTAGTGCGTGGACCTGGACTTTGCCCATCTGGTAAACCTTGGTCAAGTTTTCGATGACGATCAAGCTCATGTCAGGGCCTCCTGCCGGTGAGCATGCCAAATCCTGGGAAACCGACCTCTGCGGTGGCTTCGGGTGCCTGGGTCACAGGGATGCTGACCACGTCGCCTTCCTCCAGCCCGTTGCGGATTTCTGCATAGGCGTCGGTCACGAGGCCCAGTTCTACCGGCGTGGAAATGAAACCCGTTGGGTCTACCTCGCCCGCGCGCAACTTGCGTAGGACGAGATGTTGTCCGTTCTCGCTGCGGATTGCTTTCAGTGGCACGATGAGCACGTCCGCCGCGCTGTCGGTGACGATCTCCACATCTGCCGTCATCCCGGCGCGGATGGGCACCGTGGTCGGGTCGAGCGTGATGGTGACGGGATAGAGCACGACGCCGGCCTGGGGGTTGGCTTTCGGCGCGATGGCGGTGATGACGCCGCTCAGTTCCGCGTCACTGAAGGCATCCAGTGTCACCAGCGCCGTTTGTCCCACGGCGACGTGCGCTACATCACTCTCATCCAGGCCGATGTCAACAACCAGGGTTGTCAGATCGCTCAACATCACGGCGGCTTGATTTCCGGCAACCCACTCTCCGGCCTGGATGTTTAACGCGGTGACGACGCCATCTGTTGGAGCCACCAGCACGGTTTCTTCCAGGTTGCGTTGGGCGGTCGCCAGCTTGAACCGCGCCTGTTCCAACGAAAGCTGCAACTGTTCGAGTTGAATCGGCTGTTTATCCAGCGAAATTTGTGCGTTGAGCACCTTGATTTCGGCGTTCTGGATTGCCGTTTTGTCGATACCGATGACGGCGAGGTTGTAGTTCGCTCGCGCCACGACCAGATTATCTTTGGCCTTTTCGAGATTGCGGGTCGCGCTATCGCGTTCGTTTTCGATCTTCGTTTTGTAAGGTTGGACGTAGGTTTCCCATTCCCGCGCCTCGTCCCATGCGGTGTCGTAGGCCGCTTGTGCGTCTGCCAGCGCCTCTTGCGCCTGTTTGAGGTTGATCCGGGCAGACGTCAATTGATCGCCGCTGTGTGCGTCATTGCTGAGCGTTTGCGTATAAGCAGCCTGCGCGGCCGCGAGGTTGGCCTGCGCAAGACCGGCCCGGGCCTCGACCTCGGCCAGCGCCAGGTTGATCTCCGCCTGCCGCACCTGTAACTCGGCGTCGGTGACGGCCTGCCGTGCGTCGGTGTCATCCAGCCGCGCCAAAACGTCCCCGGCCTTGACCGCATCCCCAACTTCGACCAGCACTTCCGTCACCTTGCCGCCGGAGGCAAAAGCGACGCCTAACTCACGGGCAGGGGCAAGGCTGCCGCCGGCCTCCACGGTCAGGCGCAGTGTGCCGCGCTCTACGACAACAGTCTCTTGTTCCAGCGTTGCTGCCGCCGCTGCCGTGCTCTGTCGCGCCGTCGTCTGCCGGTAGAGCGTGTAGCCCCCATAGCCCACGCCCGCGAGGATGAGAACCAGTACGATCAACCACCACTTTTTCTTCATTTGTTTGCTCCTTGTTCGTGTTAGACCTGACAGATTTTCTGAAACCTGTCAGGTCTGGTTTATGTCTTTCACTATACTTGAAGCGCGGCGCCGGCTCTAGTGCCCACGATGACAAATGCCAGTGATCCCTTTCACATTTGAGTGTGACGCGCGTCATAGTGATTCGTGATCCCGGTGTGGTGTTATATGCGGTAAATTGTGCTATGATGGAAGCATGGAACGTAAAGCACACGTCGAACCCGGCCTGCTGCCGGTTTTCCGGCTGCTCACCGCCATCCGTCTTGCTTTGGCGGCGCTGGCAAGCCTGGAAGGGTTTGCAGGCGGTCCTTTCGCCGACCGGCAGTACGGTCGTTTTGTAGCAATTTTGAATCTGCTTGACGGGGCGGTGCTCCTGGGTTATCTCTCCTGGCCGAGGCTGCAAAAGTGGTTGGGGCGGGCTTATCTGCCGGTCGGCATTTTCCTGGCTTCGGCAGGACCGATTCTCATCCAGCATTTGGTGCGCCAGCAGGCCGATCCCGTCGGTCTGCGCGATGTCTTGCGCGCCTGGCAACTGCTACCCGCGTTGTTGATACCACTTTTTATCGTTGCGTGGCAGTATAATTTCGCCAAAGTGCTTTTATTCAGTATCGGAACGACGGCGGTAGATGTAATTTTGACCCGTTGGCTTATTCCCACTGAGAGTCTGCGCAGTGTGGCGTCGTCCGGTAGCCCCTATGCCCTGATGTTTTTTGGGGTCATGGGCGTTTTGGTCAACCGGATGACCATTTTTATCGCCGTTGGATTTATGGTCACGCGATTGATGCGCACGCAGCGCGAGCAGCGAACCGCGCTGCTCCAGGCCAACGCCAAGCTCACCCATTACGCGACGACGTTGGAGCAGTTGGCGACCAGCCGCGAGCGCAACCGCCTGGCGCGCGAGCTGCACGACACACTGGCGCACACCTTGAGCGCCTTGGCGGTGCAACTGGGGGCCGTGGATGCTCTGTGGGATACGGACGAGGCGGAAGCGCGGCATTTGCTTGGACAATCCCTTGCCGTGACGCGCTCCGGTCTCACCGAGACCCGCCGCGCTTTGCACGACCTGCGGGCGACACCATTGGAGGATTTGGGGATCGCGTTGGCGTTGCGGGCGTTGGGCGAATCGGTGGCGGCCCGCAACGGCATAGCGGTCGCGGTTGAGGTCGCGGAACATCTGGATGCGCTTTCCCCGGCGGAAGAACAGTGTCTCTACCGGGTGGCGCAAGAGGCATTGGAAAACGTCAGCCGTCACGCCGCCGCCCAGCATGTTACAGTGCGCCTGGACAGCACTGTCGAGGCTATCACACTCACCATTTCCGACGATGGGCAAGGCTTTGATCTCGCCACGGCCGACCTGGAGCAACACTTCGGCCTGCGCGGTATGCGCGAGCGCGCCGACATGGTGGGTGGGACGCTCACCATCGAGAGCGCCGTAGGCCAGGGGACGACTGTGAAACTGACGATAGCGATTAGCTCTCAGCTTTCAGCCGTCAGCCCTCAGCCAGAGAAGCTGAAAACTGACCGCTGACAGCTCTATGGAGGTTTTTTCATGATCCGAGTGCTTATCTGCGACGACCAGGACGTTGTTACCGAGGGCTTGCGTGTGATCCTGGGTACGTCGCCTGAGATTGAGGTGGTGGGCATCGCGCATGATGGCGCGGAAGCCGTCGATCTCGTGCCGACGGCGCGGCCCGACGTGGTGCTGATGGACCTGAAAATGCCGGGCGTCAACGGCATCCAGGCCACGCGGCAGATCAAGGACCGCTATCCCGGTGTGCGCGTGCTTGTCCTCACCACCTACGACGCCGACGAGTGGGTCTTCGACGCGATCCGCAGCGGCGCGGACGGCTATCTGCTCAAGGACACGCCGCGCCAGGACCTCGTCGCCGCGATCAAGGGGACTTCTGCCGGCCACACCCACGTCGATCCGGGGGTGGCGGGCAAGCTCTTCGACCACATCGCGCAGACCAGCCCGGCAGCGCCGGACACCGCCGTCGTCAGCGCGCTCACCGAGCGCGAGTTGGATGTGCTGCGGCTGTTGGCGCGCGGCCTGAGCAACGCCGACATCGCCAAACGGCTCTTTCTCTCCGAGGGGACTGTGCGCAATTACGTCAGCGCCGTGCTCGCCAAGCTCGACGTCACCGACCGCACGCAGGCGGCGGTGTTGGCGCTGCGCTACGGGCTGGTGGATTTGAATGAGGTATGATACTGGAAGCTGGATATTCGATTAAGCTGATAGCTGACGGTCGTATTTTTCCTGCAAGTATTGGGCGCGCAACTGATCGGGATCATACCCCTTAAGAAACCCACGCCACCGATTGAGAAAGGTAGTGATAGAGAGTGAAGGTTTCGTCTCTGGCACGTCAGTGGGATTGATGACAACGAACACTTCGACCCGCTGCTGCGCCCATTTGGATATTTCAGGGATCTCGATGACACCATTTTTCTTGATTATGGTTTCGAATTTATAGGCTTCCATAATGAAACGCTCCTCACAGAACTGGCAGCAACAAAGCCAGAGTTATGCTTGATGTTACTTTAGCCAACCCCACTACAGTTACTTCCATTGTATCACACTTTATGGCTGTAGCCGTCGGGTATGGTTCAGGACAGAACAGTCACTGCCTTACCGCAGTCTTCTTGCTCAAGACAGTGGGTTGGGGTGCGCTCTCAGTTCAATTGACAGACTTCAAGTGCTGTTCAAAGAATTTCAGCGTAATTTCAGCTACCTTTGGATCCTTGAAATTACCATGCCCTTCACCGCTGACCGTATAAAAAGAGACGGGGACGCCATGTGCAACCAAGGCATCATACAAGATGACACTTTGTTGGTAGGGCACCAGCGGGTCATGGTCGCCATGCACAATCAAAAACGGCGGCGCATCCCTGGTCACATAAGTGATGGGGTTCGCTCTCGCGACGCGATCTTTATGCAATTGAATCGCTCCGCCAACCAATTTTGACTCGGGCGAATCGGGAGGATCATGGACCATGCCTTGCGGAAGCCGTTGGGAATCCATCTGTAGAAAATCGGTTGGCCCAAAATGATCAACGACAGCCTGCACCTGACTAGAAACCTCCAAATGCTCGCCTACATCAAAAGTGTTTATGTTGCCTGTCAACCCTAGCATGGCGACCAGGTGACCACCGGCAGATTCTCCCCAAGCCCCAAAGCGGTTGGGATTGAGACGATATTTCTTGGCATTCGCGCGTAACCAACGTACAGCCGCTTTAACATCTTCAATCTGAGCTGGAAAGATGGCATGGTGACTGAGGCGATAATTGAGGCTGGCCACGGCAAAACCGCGCTCAAGATACGCAAGTGGAACGTGATCTTTTTTGCTTCCCGTGCAAAAGCCGCCCCCATGAACCCAAATGATGAGGGGCCATTTTTTCCCTACATCTGGGATGAAAAGATCGAGTTTTTGATGAGAACGCCCATTGGTTACATAGGCAAGATCATGATATGTTTGCATTTTTCCTTTTCATTCCGAATTCAAGATGCCTGACCGCGCCGCCCAACATGTAATTTGACGGAGCATCTACTATGTATGCTCTCAAGGCATCTAATCCTCCATGCTTTCCAACCGGCCCGGCCCACCACGGCGCGGATGTTGTCGACGATCGATGGCCCAAGATGGCCGGAGCTACGGAGCGGTTGTTATGGTACAGAATCATTATATCTTTAGTTTCCGCTAAATAACGCAGAGGAAAAAGGTGGTAATGGGCTCAAAGTATGGTAATCTAGTTGTATCAAACAAAAGAAACAGACCAAGAGGCCCATTACCATGATCGATTATACCATAAGCGTTTTGAGCACAGTGTTAGTCAGTCTGCCACTCGGTACCAACTTAGCACTTTTACATTTTATGTGGATGCTCGTGAGCGGTGCGCTCTTGCCGCACCGTGGCGCTATCTTTCCGGCCTTGAAGTCAACCGGTTTATCGGATGCCGCCACCCGGCGGGCCTGGGCCGCTTTGCGGAAGGGCGTGTGGCAAATCGCGCTGCTTGTGGGATTGTGGCGTGAATATGTCAAAGCGCTACCGGACTGGCAACCGCGGTGCTACGAAGGGTATCGGCCGGTGATCGTGGATGTGACCGCGTTTTGGCGGCCTGCGTTGCAGAGTTGTCCGAGCCAACATTATCATCCCGCGGCCCAGCGGGCCTTACCGGCGATTATCTTCGGTATCTGCGGTGAAGTCGGGGAACTGAATGGGCAACGGCTAGCCTTGCCACGCGCCTTCGAGCGCGTGCATCCGGCAGAGCCCAGTGAAAAGGGACTGTGGGAAGCGCTGCTCAAACACACCCGCCGGGAACTGGCGGAGGATGAAATCCTGGTCGTGGATGCGGGGGTAAAGGTGGCCGCGCTGCACAAAGCGCACATCAAGCGGTATGTCCTGCGGCTGGCGGTCAATTTCACCGCGCGGCGTAACTTTCTGCCTGAAGCGCACAAAGGGCGTCCGTCCAAGTACGGCGCCTTGGTACGCCCGCTGCCGCGCAAGTACAAGGAGAAAACGCTGGCTGCTACGCCGCCCGACGCCACCGTTACATGGATGGAGAATGACCGTGAAATCCGCGCGGAGATCTGGCGGGGGCTGGTCTTGAACAAGACGGTTCCCGATCCGGCGAATGAGACGTTCGATGTCTACGCGATCTACGACCCGGACTTCAAGGAACCCTGGCTGTTGGCAACCCCCGTCACGCTTACACCGCCGAGTGTGCGGGCGATCTATCGTGACCGTTGGCCGGTGGAACAGATTCCCCTCAGCGCCAAGCAGATGGTGGGCGCACACCGTCAATTCGTCCACAACCCCGAAAGCGTCCAACGCCTGCCAGAATTGGCGCTCTTGGCCGGCTCCATTCTGAGCTTCCTGGCAGCCTCTTTCCCGCCCACGCCCACCGGTTTCTGGGATCGCGCCCCGAAACGCACGCCGGGACGCTTCCGCCGGCTGCTGATGGGCCAGCCATTTCCCAAAGATGCTCCCATTTCCGGGCAATTTCGCAAAAAGGAGTCCGTGACCGCCCAGTTACCTAAAGGTATCCTGGCGCGACGGTCAAAAACGGGGATTGCAGCCGCTACTTAGCGGATTGCACAATAGAAAATCGTACTTTTGGTAAGGTTCTGATCCACCGGGAGCATTTCCCGGTAATTGGGTTTGTTCAAATTAGCGGAAACTAAAGTTATATGGGAAAGGGGGGAAGGTGCAAACTCGCGCGTTTGCAAAGGTAAGTGGGGAACTGGCGTTCCCCTTCAAGCGAGAATGAGAAAGACCTGTTGTCTCCGGTCCGGTATTGACTTGTCCGGTGGCTGTTCGTATAATGAGGGTGAGGTGATAAATATGGAAACTTTGACCGTGACCGTTTCCGAGACGTTGTTCGAGCAAGTAGCACCCTATCAAGCTGACTTGGGGGAATTGCTACGGCTTGGTCTGCGCCAGGTCAAAATGGAGCAGGCGCTGGCGTTGTTCAAACAGGGTGGCATTTCGCTCTGGCGCGCGGCGCGACTGGCCGGCGTCTCGCTGCGCGAAATGGCGCAATACGCCGTGGCGCAAGGCTTGCGTGCAACAGTGGATGAGGAGACACTCCGCGAGGAATTGGCGTGAAAGTTATCAGTAATGCCGGACCACTGATTGCATTGGGCAAGCTGAGTCGCTTGGGATTGTTGCATCAACTCTACGGCGTTGTGTTCATCCCACCCGCAGTGTACCAAGAAGTTGTCGTCAATGGTCTGCGATTGGGTGCGTCTGATGCAGATGCCGTGCAATTTCTTATCCAGCATAAGCAGATCCAGGTTGTGCCTATAACATTGCCGGTCAACGATCCTCTCTTGATGAGCGGTATTGATCTGGGCGAGGCCGAGGCGATTGCGCTGGCGCGCCGGGAAAATGCTGATTGGGTTTTGATAGATAACGCTCATGCTCGCCACGCAGCACGCGACGTGGGTGTCAGATGCAAAGGTACTATTGGTATTTTACTTCAGGCTTTTCGTGAAAAACGATTGGCACTGGCCGATTTTGAACTGCTGATCCACGAAATCAAGCGCCAACCGGCTTTGTGGATCAGTGAGCGATTGTGCGATGAGGCGTTAGCAACCGCTAAACGCGAATCGGTCTAGAGAGGCCGGGTCAAAAACACGAATCCTCTTTCAGGAGCCAGCGCGCGGCCCGTAGGGCGGCCTTGCGTAGAAGGTCTGGCTCTTTTAACGCGCGGGCTTCAGCCCTACGTATTGTAACGAGGAGAAAAACCGATGAAAACCATTATCGAACCCCAACGCGAACTTCCCATTATCGCCGCAGCCGACGTCGTCGTGGTCGGCGGTGGGCCGGGCGGACTGCCGGCGGCGATTGCGGCGGCGCGGAGCGGGATGCGGGTGCTGCTGATCGAACGTTATGGTTTCCTCGGCGGGCTGGCGACGGCGGGGCTGGTCGCGCCGATTCTGGGCCATACCGCGTCGAACGGCCACACGCCGATTGTCGAGGGCCTGCTCAAGGAGATGACGGAGCGCATGCACGCGCTCGGTGGCGCGCCCACGTGGGGCGAAGCCTGCCAGGAGTGGGGCGTGCGCTTCGACGCTGAGGCGTTCAAGGTGGTGGCGGATCGCATGGTGCGCGAGGCCAATGTCGAACTGCTGCTGCACACCTTCGCCACGGATGTCATCGTGGAAGATGGCGCGATCAAGGCCGTGATCGTCGAGAGCAAGTCCGGGCGGCAGGCGGTGGTGGGCAAGGTCTTCATCGACGCGACCGGCGACGCGGACGTGGCTTTCCGCGCCGGAGCGCCGACCGTCCAGGGGCGCGCCTTCGACGGGCAGGGCGAGTCGATGGGGTCGTTCATCCACATCGGCGGCGTGGCGCACGTCACCGAGGCGCAGAAGGCTGCCGCGCGCGACAACCTGCTCGCCGCGATGGCACAAGGCCGTTTCCGCTTCTACACCAACGGCTTCACCGGGACCAACGACATGCACCTCACCCACTTCTCGCCGAACATGACGCGCTGGCCCGGCGACTCCACGAATGTCCGTACCCTCACGGAGGCCGAGTTGGGCATCCGCGAGCAGGTGTGGAAGCTGTGGGAATTTCTCAAAACGCAGCCCGGCTTCGAGGACTGCTACATTCAGGCTACGTCACCCCAGGTGGGGCCGCGCGAGAGCCGCCAGGTCATCGGCGATTACGTCCTCACCGGCGACGACGTCCTCAGCGCCCGCAAGTTCCCCGACGCGGTGGCGCGTGGCTCGTGGTACATCGACATCCACTGCCCGCTCGGATACACGTATCCCGTGCACATGTGCATCATCGAGTGCCCGCGCCAGGCAGCCTGCCCCTACTGGGTCGCCGAGCACGACCGGACGATGCACTCTATCAACGCGCTGCATCCACCCGACGAAGACTGGTACGACATCCCCTACCGCTGTCTGACACCGCAGAAGATCGACAACCTGTTGGTCTCCGGGCGCTGCATCTCCGCGACGCACGACGGCATGGCCGGCGCGCGCGTGATGGGGACGTGCATGGCGATCGGCGAGGCGGCGGGAACGGCGGCTGCGCTGGCCGTGCGTGACGGCGTCAATCCACGCGACGTGGATGTGCCGGCGCTGCGCCAGGCGTTGCGAGACGCGGGCGCGCTGGTTTAGCTCGAAACCTTTGCGGAGGTTTGGGCGAACTGAAGGTTTGTATACTTTCGCCGGGGTATGGGGTTAAGGATAGTTTGACAGCCGATCCAGCTCGACCGTGGTGACGTAGGGCACGAACCCGTCGGCACAGGATTGGGCGTAGGCGGCGCGGACGTTGTTCGGTCGGGTGGCATAATCCACAGTCAGGACGAGCTTTCCGGCAGCCCTGACGGCCAACGTCGCCTCACGATTTTCGGCGCACCAGCGGGCAGTGCAGGGTTTATCGGTGGCGCGGAAATACAGTTCTTCCACCCCCAGGCCATCGATCGCGTCGAGATAGCCGGGCCACACGTACAGTTCTGGGGCATTTTGCGGGACGACCTTGAACGCCGGATTGCGTTCTTTGGCATACGCGGAAATTTTAACGATGAGATCGACCATCGCCTGCGCGCGCTCCTTGATGCTTAAACCGGTGTCGCGGCCGGAGATTTGTTCGTAAGTGGTGACCATATCCAGATACGCGCCGTCGAATCCGGCGGCCAATGCGCGATCGATGCGTCCCTGCACCACAGGCCACCAGCGCGGCTCCCAATAGCGCACGTGCTGCTCGCCGGGCCAGTTTGCTACAGGGCCAAGTTTCAGATCTTTGGGGACTGTGGCCCATTCGGGCCGGTAGTTCTCGATGGCACCGATTTCGAAGTAGGCCAGCACGATCTTGCCGGTGGCCTGGATGTTGCGAATTTCCTCAAGTGTGAAATAATCTGTAGAACCATCGCGCGTCAAATCGATCACGACGAGATCGTAACCCGAAGCGGCAATCTCGTCGAGGCTGTCGTTTGGGTAGTCGGTCAGTTGGTAAGCCCAGCTCGTCACGGCATCCCAGGCCGATATAGCGGGCATGGGAGGCTGTACGGGGGCTGTGGCTGTAGGTGACATTTCAGATTCCACCCTGGGTGTTGGTGATGGCAGTAGGGCTGTTGGCATCGACGGTAAGGCCGTTGGTGCTGACGGTGAAGCTGTTGTCACCGACGGTAAGGCTGTTGGCGTTGATGGGAAGGCCATTGGTGACGGCGTCAGAGATGGTGGCGGCGGTTGACAGCCGGCCACCAACGCGCCCGCCAGCCCGATGAGGATCCACAGCCATCGCTGCGCTGTGATTCCGTATCGACTGACCTGGTATGGGATTTCGAACAGGTTTTGCCATAGGTTCATCATCGTTATCTTACCACGAATCTTCTTGCAGTTTCACAAAGTGGAAAACCTGAATCTGTCAAGATTCGTTGACGCTCTGACTAACGACTACCAGACTAACGACTACCAGACTACGTTCCAGGAGGACGGCAATGCACAATCTGCATCCTTCACGCTTCGCATGTTATTATGGCCTTGATCGCCTTGACCGGTTGGCGGAATACGATCTCGTCATCGTCCAGGCTGAACTCTACACCGCCGCCGATTTGAAAGGCTTGCAGGAGCGCGGCACGTTGCCGTTTGGCTACCTGTCGTTGAGCGAGGTCGCCGACACCGAGACTACCGCGCCCTGGGCCTTGCGCGAGGGGAAAGCCGGCACGGTGGTGCGCAACCCGCATTGGCAGACCGTGCTGGTGGACTGTCGCACCCCGGCCTGGCAGCGTTTTGTCCTCGATGAACAAATTCCACGCCTTGTGGCCCACGGCATTTATGGGCTGTTTCTCGATACGGTGGACGTTGACCCACGGTTTGCCGAAACCTGGCCCGGTGTGGCGCAACTGCTGCGTCGTATCCGTTGGGAACACCCTGAGCTGGCGCTGCTGACCAATCGGGGCTTTTCCATATTGGATGCGGTCGCGGAGACGGTGGATGGCGTGGTCTTTGAATCCTTCAGCACCTACTACGATGAGGCGGGCTACGCTGCCTGGACCGGGACCGATTTGCAATGGACAGAACAAGCCGCTGTCCGCTTGCAGGCCGTGATGGGAACGCGCCCGATTTTGGCGCTTGACTATGCTCCGCCCGACGACCAACCCCTGCGTCTGTATGCCGAGCGCCGTGCTCGGGCTTACGGTTTTATCCCGTTCGTCGGCGTTGGTCATCTCGATACCTTGCCTTAACGTTCATTACCCTTCCTCGCTTGGGCCGGTCTTTGAGCGTGCCCGCCCATGCCTGGCGCTGCGGTGGCGCGGTCGGAGACCAGTTACAGCCTGTGGAAATTGTTATCGATGCGCTGAGCGCCTGTCATACGCGGCGCGCCACCCGTCGAGCGTGTCTGCCAGCGTGCGCTCCAGCGTATAGGCGGGCGTCCAGCCGATCGCGTCGCGGATGCGGGCCGGATCGCCCGCGCAAAACGGGATGTCGGAAGGCCGCTGCCGGTCGGGATCGGGTTCAACTGCAATCGGGCAGCGCGCCAATCCAACGAGCGTATCGACGACGTGCTGAACCTGCACCGGTTGCCCGCTACAGATATTGTAGACCTCCCCTGCTTTCCCTTTCTCCCAAAGCATCCCCAACGCGCGCACCGCGTCGCGGATGTCCACGTAGTCGCGGTAAGGCGTGAGATTGCCCACCCGTAGCACCGGCGGGTGGTCGCCGGCTTCAATGGCGGCGATCTGGCTCGCCATCGCTCCACCCAACATTTTGTCCGGCTCCCCCGGCCCGGTGATGTTGAAGATGCGCCCCACCACCACCGGGACTTCGCCGCGCCAGGCGTAGCCCAGCCCGGTGAGCGTCTGCGCGACCTTGCTGACGCCATACGCCGAGATCGGCCTCAGCGGAGTTTCTTCGGTGATGAATACCCCGTTGTCGAGCACGCCATACTCCGAGGCCGAACCCGGAATCACCACGGTAGGCGGCGACGGCAGACTCCGCGCGGCGCGCAGCACGGCCTCGGTCCCCAGCACGTTGATGCTGAACAGCCGTTGGACGTTCTGGTTCTGTACCAGCCCGGCCAGGTGGAAAATCGCGTCGGGCGCGATTTCCTCCACCACCTGCCGGACGGCCTCCATATCGGTTACATCCCGTGCAACGTAACGCACGGCCGAGGGCAACGTCGCTGCCAACGGATCGCCGGGGACGCTGTGGGCGACCACGGTGTGGCCTTGCGCCAGCAGCCAGGCCAGCAGGTGCTGCCCGACGAACCCCGTCGCGCCGGTCACGAGGACGGTCGCTGCCCCGCTCATCTTAGAGCACCCCGATTTTCTCTAGCACGGCCTCGCGTCGCCGCTGTTCGATTTGGTAGGCTTCTTCGGTTGGGCAGGTCAGGTAGTCGTACTTCTCGCTCGCGGCTTCGAAGTCATCAATGCGCCCCAGGTCCATCCAAACTCCCTTGAACTGGTAGCCATAGACCAGGTCGCCGCGCGCGCGCAGGTCATCCACCAGATCCATGAAGCTATAAAACTGGTTGTACGGGATCAACTTGACGGCTTCCGGCGAAACGACGTAGATGCCCATATTGATCAGGTACGTGAAACGCGGCTTTTCACGCGAGCCGAGGATGCGTGACTCGGCATCGACTTCGATGACGCCAAAATCGATGTTGACCTCTTTGGGATACAGCGCCATCGTCACCGTCGCATTGCGCTCGCGGTGATAGTGGTAGAGATCGGCAAAATTCAGATCGGTCAACAGGTCGCCGTTCATCAGCAGGAACGGTTCGTTCAACCCATCGATGAGCGTCAGCGGCCCGGCAGTGCCGAGCGGCTGTTCTTCATAAGAATAACTGATCTTCACCCCCAGCCTTTCCCCGTCGCCGAAGTAGGCTTTGAACAAATGCGGCAGATAGCCGAGCGTGAGCGTGATGTCGGTAAACCCGGCCGCGCGCAACTGGCAGATATTGATTTCCAGAATGGGATAGTCGCCCAAGGGGATCAGCGGTTTGGGCAGCACGCGCGTGAACGGCGCCAACCGCGTCCCCTTCCCCCCAACCATAATAACGGCTTTCATCGTAGCCTCCTTCAAAAATAAACCGCTAATCTCGCGAATCCACGCGAATGTCTGCATTCGCCGAATCTTTCTTAAAAATTAGCGAAAATTCGCGTGATTCGCGGTTAGAATTTTCGTTCTCGTTGGTGTGGAATCCCACATAGAGACTCCCCTGAGAATAACCACTAATCTTCACGAATCCTCACGAATAGAAATCAAATTGGTGCAGATTCGTGCAGATTCGTGGTGAAATTTTCGCATTGTGAGCTGGCGCAAGCCCCTTCGTAATCGTTGGTGTAGTGTGCCCAGGTCCTAAATGGCGTAACGTTTGGCCTGATAGAGATCGAGATGCTGTGAGATCCACGCGATAGTGTCCGTCAATCCGCGCTGGAAGTCGTACTGCGGCGTCCAACCGGTGAGTTGCCGGGCTTTGCTGTTGTTGGAAAGCAGCCGGTTGACCTCGCTGCCAGCGGGACGCAGACGGGCGCTCTCGGTCTCGATGCGCACATCCCGCCCCACGATCTTGATGATGAGATTGGCCAGATCGCCGACGCTGATTTCCTTGCCGACGCCCAGGTTGAAGGTCTCCCCGATCGTGGCCTCGGTTTCGGCAGCGGCGATAAAGCCGTGCGCCGTATCGATGACGTAGGTGAAGTCGCGCGTGGTGTCGAGTGCCCCCAGCTTGACCACGTCCTGGGTGAGCGCCTGGACGATGATCGTGGGGATCACGGCGCGCGTCGATTGACGCGGCCCATAGGTGTTGAAGGGGCGCACCGTCGTCACCGGCAGTCCAAAGGCCAGGTGGAAGCTCTCCGCGAGCTTGTCCGCGCCGATCTTGCTGGCGCTGTACGGCGATTGCCCTTGCAGCGGGTGCGCCTCGTCAATGGGGACGTAGCGCGCCGAGCCGTAGACCTCGCTGGTGGAGGTGTGGATCACCCGTTCCAGCCCCAGTTGGCGGGCCGCGGTGAGCACGTTGAGCGTGCCCATCACGTTGGTCTGCACCACGTCGTAGGGATTTACGTAAGAGTAGGGGATGCCGATCAGCGCGCCCAGGTGGAACACCGCGCGCGTCCCCTCCATCGCCTGCCGCACGGCGGCGGGGTCCTTGAGATCGCCAAAATACAGCTCGACCTGTTCGAGCAGGTGCGGGTCGGCATACCGCAACATGCCGATATCCCCACGTGCGTTGTAATGCACAAATGCCTTGACTTTTGCGCCACGGCGCACCATTTCTTCGACGAGATGACTTCCAATAAAGCCGCCCGCCCCGGTAATCAGCACTTCATATCCGTTCCAGTTCATTGTTCCTTCTCCTTAACCCTTTGTGTTATGATCTCGTTGTGGCCATTGCGAAGGCCAGTCGGGATTAGGACGCAGATTCACGCAGATATAGGTAAGCGAAGCGATAAAATCAGCGAAAATCTGCGTTGATCTGCGTCCGATACATCAAAATGATGCATAGTAATAATAGTCCGCGTGCCGCATAATACGTCCCAAGGCGCGCCTTGTAAACCATAAAAAGACCGCACTTCCTGCAATAATGCCGAGTACGCCAAACGCATAAGAAACCAGCAATCCGGCGGCGACGCTGACCAGCAGCGTGGTCACGGCGCTGATGCCCAGAGCTTTCAGCGCGTAAAGCGGGCGTGACAGCGTGATCAGGAACATACTGTCGAACACGCCCATCGCCAGCAAGCCGTAACCGGCCAGTCCTGCACTGAAGATCAGCAGCGTGGTCACATTCCACGCCAGCCCCAACAACACGCGGTTCGCCGATAAGCTGACCGCGCCGACGACGGCGACCAGCACCACCGCGCTGGATACGCCGAGCGCCCGTGTGAACTGCGCGCGCTCCTGGGTCAAAAAATCGCGCAGGATGGCCTTGAATTGGCCGGGTGTCTCGGCTGACACTTGCCTTTGATACACCTTCACCCGCTGCCAGAAGCGCCGCATCGTGCGCTCCGCCATGCCGACCCCCAGGATGTAGCCGGTGAGGGCGAGGGTCAGCGCCAGTTCGCTCTGCGCCAGCCCCTGGATGCGCGTCATCCCGGCGGGAAGCCTGCCGATCAGGCCGCCGGCGTGGCCCACCAGCACGCCCACGCTGTAGGTGACGCCGTAGACGAAATAGGGCGCCAGATTCACCGTCAGGTGTGGCAGCGGTGCGAGCACCACGCGCTGGTCGCCGACAGGTGAGGCGGCGGCGCGTCCTTTGAGCGTGCGGACGATGACCACCGCAATCAGCCCGGCCATGATGACCAGGCCCGCCGCCGTCGCCACGAGCATCACCGTCTGTTCGGGCAGGCGCAACCACCCCCGCAGTTCGATGCCGGTGTAGGCCGCGGCGACGCCCACGCCCAGTGCGATCACAAACCAGTGCAGCAATTCGAGGGTCGACAGGATCGCCGAGAACATCCACAGGCACGACAGCGTGATGTAGGCGATCACCAACAGCCCGTGGTCGCTCTGATCGAACCAGGCCGCCGAGCGCAGGCCCCACGTCAACAAAATGGCCGACGCGAGGACAACAGCGAGACACACGCCCATCACCTGCATGATGAAGCGCCCGCCGGCCCGGATGTAGCCCTGGCTAAGGTAGCCGGACCCCTTGCGCGCTGCGATCTGCACGAAGCCGCCGGTCACCAGCAGGCTGCCGATGGTCGAAATGCTCAGCGTCAACACCTGTGAGTTGTCCCACTGCCCGAAATTTTGGTAGAGGTTGATCAGCGCGCCGAGCAGGATCAGCGGCAGCAGGCCCATTGGCCCGCGCCCGTAATCCAGTAGCGTGGTCTTCCAGTCCTCGCGCGGGATGTCGCGGGCAGGGGGTGGGGCGGGTGCGGGCGCGTCCTGCATTTCGTTGGCGAGGGAGTCGGCCAACGCGAAGACGTCGGGGAAGCCGTAGCGCCGCCGGGCGATGGCGTCGGTCACGCCGGCTGTTTCCAGCAGCGCGGCGACGTGCAGCACGTTGATCGGCTGGGCGCACGCCTTGCGCACCTCCTCAAGGAGCGCGCCGGGCGATTCGGAAACGAAAGATGCTGCGCCAGGTCGCGCGTCAGGTAGCACATCCATTGACCCGCTGCTTGACGCGATGTTTGGCGCGTCGATGACTGAGACGGCGAAGGCGCTCATCGGGTGGCGACCTCCCCGCGCTCCGGCGCTGTTTCGTACACGAAATCCAGTTCCGGGTGGCGATAGCGGATGTCCGTCAGCAGCCGTTGGTAGGTGGCGAGGTAGCCGCTGTTGCACTGTTGCAGGCTGAACTGGCTGAGCGCTTTCTCCCGCGCCTGGCGGCCCAACTCGCGCGTCTTTTCGGGGTCCTGGATCAATTTCAGGCACGCGCGCGCCATATCGGCGGGATTGCGCGGCTCGACGACCAGACCGCAGCCTTCCAACGCCTCACTCACGCCGCCCACGTCCGTGCCGACGACGGTGCGTTCGCACATCATCGCTTCGACGACGCTGTAGGGAAAGCCCTCCGAGATGCTGGAGAGCAGGACGAAATCGCCCTCGTTGTAAGCGGCGGCGGCGCTGGCGGCAAATCCGGCGAAGATGACGTTATCCTGAAGCTTGAGCCGGTCGCGCAGATCGAGGCATTTCTGGTAGTACCACTCGTTGCCTTTGGGCGGTTTCCCATACAGGATGAAACGGGCGTCGGGGCGCTTGTCGCAGACGATGGCCGCGGCGCGGATGAGCGTTTCCAGGTCTTTGAGCGGATCGATGCGTCCCAACCAGACGATGGTGGGCGGGGCGTCCGCCGGTTTGTGGTGCGTGGAAGGGGCGAACTGCTGCGGATCAGGCCCGTTGTAGATCGTCTGGATGATCTCCGGCGCAGCGCCGTTGTGAATCTCCCAGCGGTGATTGTAGTTGCTGCCGGGAGCGATTTTGTCGGCGGACGCATAACTTGCTTCCGTGATCCGCTGCGCGAAGCGCGCCTGGAACGCGCGCTCGAAGTGCGTCTCTTTGGAGCGGGAAAGCGCCAGCAGGCGTTCGCGCAGGTAGATGCCGTGTTCGGTGAGCAGGAAAGCCGTGCGCGGGCTGCGCGACGCCACGATCCCGAAGATGCTGCACAGACCGGCGGCGGCAGCGTGTACGATGTCGACCTGCGGGATGGGAACGGCGAGCACGGTCAGCCAGCGGTAGACGATCTGCATCATATTGGTCACTTCCAGGAGCGATACGGGCTGCGGCGGTGTAAGTGTTCCGACGCCTTGCCGGTAGCCGCTGACGCTGTGCGCGCGAAAGACATCCCAGACCGCTTGCGAGCGCATGGTCATATCGTAGTCGTAAAACTGAAAGTAGACGGCGAGTGCGCGCAGGATTTCGACCAGTTGCAGCGGTGTGGCTTCGTCCGTCCAAATGGCGTCCAGAAAGTCGCCAAAGAGCGGCACAAATTGCGTCTCGATGGCTTTGCGCGGCGCGTTGAACTTGCTGCGTACCACCTGCGCCAGGCTCAGATCGCGCTGCAATTCCAGCACTTCGCCGGTGCCCCACAAGGGGACCGTAATCAGCCGGGTGACATTCTCCGGTAGTTCGAAGACCGGCTTCGCGCTTGGATCGGCGACCAGGCTGACGATGACAAAGTCGATTTCCGGCAACCCCCGCACGAGCATATCGCACCACGTGCTGACGCCGCCTTTGTAATGCGGATAACTGCCCTCGTTGACGAGGCACACTGTCATCCGGCGCGTCTCCACGCCGGTTTCTTCCGAGTGCGCCGGCAAGATGGCGGGTGGGGCGGTGGGATTCCTGAAGCGGAAGTTCATGGCCGGTTACCTTTCGCGTCACTGAACGCGCCGTCTTTTTCTAATGCCGAGCACGATACCCGCGAGGGCCGTGAGTGCGCCAAGTCGCGCCAAAACGCTTCCCGCAGACGCTCCCGCCCGCAATCCCAGCAGCGAGACGGCGTTCGGCCCGATCCCGATGGCAATCGTTGGATACCGCAATCTGGCGCTGCCGGTGCTCTCCGTTTCGACCTCCTCGAGCCGGTAGTGGAATGTGCCGCCGCGCCGGTCGTTGGGGTCGGTGAAGGTGTACACGCCCCCTCCTTGGGCATCGATGAGTGCCGGGTTGACCAGGGTCCAGGACGGTGTGGCCGGTGTTGAGATGTACAGGTTGAACCCAACCGTGTTGGTCTCGACGTCTGTGGTCCAGTTCAGCGTGACCGATCCGGCCAGAACGCTGGCGGAGAAGTTGAGCAGCGTGGTAGGCGTGGCGCTCGCCGCTTCCGATTCAAGCCGCCAGCAGTTGTCGCCGATAGCGGTGACGGTGTAGGTGGCGCCGGCGATGGGGGCCGGGTCGGTGTGGGTCGTGGTCGTGATGCCGTCGGCGAGCAGCGCGCCGTCGCGGAAAACGCGGTAGTAGCGCGCCTGCACGGGGGCGCCGTTGGTGTCGGTCGTCACGGCGTTCCAGGTGAGCACGTTCTGGGTGTTCTCCACGGAGACGGTCAGGCCGCCGGGTTGTGCGGGGATGGAGGGCGGCGCTCCGGGGATGAACAGGCTCTCACCCGCGTCCAGATCGAAGTAAGAAATCGTTTGACCGGCGTAGGTCTCCGTGTAGACGGCCAAAGCCGAGTTGATGCCGGTGACGGGAATGCGCGCGGCGTTGGTCGCGGTGAGTGTGATGGCGTCGCCGCAGGTCCACACGGCGCTGGCGCCGGAAGCATCGTAGGCCATACGCTCCCACATCTTCGCGCCGATCTCCTGCGTGCGCAGGCTGAGAATCGGGACGGTGTCGTTGTAGAGCGCGTTGTACTTGCCGTAGAGCGATTCCACGAAGTCGGCCAAAATCGTGCTCGTGTGCGTTGTCGTGTAGACGATGATGTTATTCATATGAAACATCGTTGGATTGATGCTGAAGTCCAACAGATTTTCGAGCGACTGGTTTGTGATGAGATCAATGATTTGTTCATAAGTCCTGGTCGTATCGGTATAAATGCTGTTGTAATACTCGGTTTCATCTTGTGGCGTCACCGCGAAGTAGTAGATGTTGTTCGCGTGGCGGGGAATCAACAGAACTTCCGGGTTGAGGGGGTGTGGGATGCCGGTGTTCGGTGAAGGGTTGGTGTACGTCGGCACGACCGAGGCATCGGCGAGGAGATAGCGCACGCCCAGATCGTAGGCCGCGCTAATGACGTTTGGATTGGCCAGGCCTGTGTAAGCGCCCGTCAACAAGGTGGTGGTCGTGTAGTCCGTGAAGTTCAGGAAGGCGGCAAGATCATTATTGTCCGTAATCTCATTGTAACTCAGGCTGTAGCTGGCTGTATTGAGGTCTGCGTGGGTATAGGTGTGGTTGAGCCAGATGAACTCCTGTTCCAGTTCCAGAGCCTTCGCGGTGAGCGTGCCCGGCAGAACGGCCCCCAGAGGACCGCCGGGATACCCCGCGCGGTCCTCCTCGGTGCCCAGGCCGTTGAACGGCATTTCGATCTTGAAGTCTGCGGCATTGGGTACGTTGGTCTTGAGGTCGTTCATCCACGCCACCAGACTGTCGAGATCGTAGGGGGAGAGACGGTGGGTTTTTTGATCCACAATGATGGTTTGTGTATTGGAATCCCACCCGTCTCCCCATGCGAAAACGTCATCCGGCTGGGGGATAAAATACACTTTGCGTTCCCCCAGAAAGATGCCCCTGGTGGCCCAGTTGATGATGCCATAGGGCAGCACCCGCGCGTGGATATTGATCGGCGGCTTGGCCGGGTAGTACGATGACCAGGTGAAGGCCAGGTGCTCGCGCCCGTCGCCGGGACGGAAGATCGCCATAGCGATGTTCCCGCTTGCGTCCAGAAAGAGCGGCGTCACCTCCATGCCCACGGTGGTGGTAGCCGGATAGCCGAAGGTAAACGCGCTCAGCTTCAACCCACCCGGCCCGCCTTCAGGTTTCAGGTATGGGAAGACCTCGCGTCCCGCTTCGGTCGCCGTAATATCTATCGGCCCGCCAATACCGACGCCCGGTGTCGCGCACGTTGGGTCGACAAGCGCACATTCCAGCCCGTTCAGCGATGGATTCGGGATGCTGTACCACGTGACCCGGCGCACGCCGAAGTTGCGTTCGTAGGCATCGATTACCTGGCGCGTCTCGAATGGCACGGCCCACCAATCGTCGCTGGTGATGAAGAAGATCGCGTAGTAGTTGCCATGGCTGACGCCGTCCCACAAATCGGCTTCATTGATGGTCTGGCTGGCGCTTAAATCGACCGCATCGTATGGAATGCCCACCACATCCAGGAATGACTTGACCATATTGTACGGATGTTCCGTGGGTGGAGATGCGTTGGTGTCGACAAATCCGTTCCCGTGAACGACCAATATCCGCATGTCGATCGTCGGCGCAGTGGTGAAGACCGTGGTATCGGTAATCGGCGCGGCTACCGTCATACGCCCGTCTGGCGGAGCGAACGTTTGCAGGCGCATCTCCGGATAGAACCACGGTTCGGTGGGTAGGACCGGCGGCACATACGGATCGGCGCCCACGTCATTCGGTCCTATGGTGATCACACCGGCGAGAAGGAACGCTACAATCATCAAAACACGAATGGACTTTTTCATACCTGTACCTCTCTTTTACTACCTGTATAGACTTTTCATACATGGGTCTTTATAGTAATATTATATATTTTTATCATAAAAATGTCAAATTTAGCATATATTTGCTGTGCAGAAAGTCCCTCCATATCATACTCGGAACGGATTGGCATATCCGCGGTGCAGGCGCGCTACGCCGGGATCTGGCGATCCCTGGCAAGCCTGAGCATCCGTCATACTCGGAGCGGATTAGCAGATCCGCGGTGCAGGCGCGTTACGCCGGGATCTGGCGATCCCTGGCAAGCCTGAGCATCCGCCATACTCGGAGCGGATTGGCAGATCCGCGGGCGTCAGTCCTATTTCTGCGGATGCCAAACTTACTGGCAGGTCTTAGCGGATATTGGAGGGTGAACTGTTCAATTTGTGGAGCAGGGGGAGCAATGCTTCAGGCGTTTTGATCGTGTACTGTGGGATTTCGGATATGTCGGCGGGGATTTTCGACCGGCGCGGCGCCCAATCCAGCCACACGCTGATGAGGCCGAGCGCGTTCGCGCCTTTGATGTCGCGGGCGAGATTGTTGCCGACCATCACCACGCGCCCGTAGTCTGCCCGGCAGATGGCGAGCTGATCCAGTGCGTGGATGAAAATACGCGGATCGGGTTTTTCGACGCCGACTTCTTCGGAAATGGCGAAAACGTCGAAACAGTCGTACAAGCCATGGTGGGTGAGGATGTTGATGAAGGTTGCTGTCGGTCCATCGGCAACCAGTGCGAGCGGATACCCCAGGCGCTTCAGTTCGCGGATGACGTTCGCCGCGCCGGGGATGAGGTCGGCGTGCAGCGTTACACCGCGGGCATCTTTGACTTCGCTGCCCTCGTCGGCCAGCGTGTCACCGCAGTCGAAGCAGATGGCGAGCAGATGGCGTGAGGTGTCGATGTTTGTCTCCTACGATTTGGACAGTGCTTGCGCGATCACGTGCGCCAGCGCTTCCAGGCTGGGCGGTTTGAGGAGCCAATCCACGTTCAGGTGCGTCCAGTCCTCTTTGAGCGGATGGCCTGTGAGCAGCACGACGGGCATGGAAAAGCCGCGTTGTTGCATGGCTTTGATCAACCCCAGTCCCCCCATCTCTGGCATAACCACGTCGCTGAGGACCAGCGCGATTTCTGCGCCGTGTTCACCCAGGATCGCTAACGCTTGCTGGCCGTTTTCGGCAATCTGGACCTGATAGTTGAGCGCCGTCAGACTATCCGCCAAAGCCTGGCGGGTGGTGGGGCTATCCTCAACGACGAGGATGGTCTGGTTCTGCCCCGTTACAAGTTCGGCCAGGCCCGCATCGGGCTTCATGGCTGGCTCGGTTGCTATTGCCGGTAAATAGATGGTGAAGGTGGTGCCCACGTCTATCTCGGTTTCAACGCGAATTTGCCCGTCGTGCATCCCTACGATGCCGTAAACCTGTGCCAGGCCCAGACCTGTGCCTCTGCCGGGTTCTTTGGTGGTGTAGAACGGATCGAAGATGTGGGGCAATACGTCGGCGGGGATGCCCGTGCCGCTGTCGCTCACCGTAAGTTTGATCCATTCTCCGGCGCCGATTCCGCTGATAGGATCGGCGTCTGCTTCCGTAATCTGCTGGCGCGCCAATGCAAAGCGCAGCGTGCCGCCGTCAGGCATGGCATCCCGCGCGTTGACGGCAAGGTTCATCAGTACCTGTTGCATCGCGGTCGGTGAACCGTTGAACACATAGTTCGCAGCAGAACTGGGATCATACTCCAGGGTGATGGTGATGTTTTCCGGCAGGATGCGCTCCAGGAGTTTGACCTCTTCTTTCAACAGCGGCAGCAGGTCAAAGGGACGCCGTTCCAGGACGGCGCGGCGGCTGAAATCGAGGATTTGTTGGATCAACTGCGTGGCGTGTAAGGCTTGCTGGTAGATGGTGATGAGTCGCTCCTGGACTTTGGTGGGGACGCCCTCTGCGCGCATCGACATCTGTGCATATAGCACCACCGTCGCCATGATGTTGTTGAAGTCGTGAGCGATGCCGGCGGCAAGTTGTCCCACGGCGGCCAGGCGCTCCTGCTGCTGGCTGCGCTGTTCGAACAGCTTCTGTTGTGTCACGTCGCGGATGACGAGGACCCACCCTTCACTTTTTTCGCCGCTTTTGATGGGACGGGCAAGTGCCTGGAAGCTGCGGGTTTCGTGTTCCAGCTCGTGCCACAACCCGCGCGGTGGGGAGGTCAGCAGTGTCGCCAATGGACGATCTGCCAGATGCGTGAGCACGCCGCCGACGTCGATGCCGGCCAGTCTGCGCAGATCGCCCTGTCCCAGACGGTTCGCCGACAGCACGTGCCCTTCCTCGTCGAGCAGCAACACACCCTCCGGTACAGTATCCATCACCTGTTGTACCTGGCGCGCTTGCTCTTGCACGCGGACGAGTAGCCGCTCGCGTTCTTGTTCGGCTTTGCGCCGTTCTTCCAGCCGCCGCCGGGCCAACGCCAGTGCGTTGTGGAGGTTGCTCAGGGCGATGTCGGAGGTGATCACGACCAGGAACAAACTGAGGCTGAAGTTGATCCACCCGGAAATCGGCGGTACCGGGAATAACCGTGGGAGTGGATAGCCCCACATTTCGCTGAGGGCCATGGTCAGCCCTGCCAGACTGCTGACCACAGCAATGATGATCATTGCCCGTGTGCCTAAAAGTAACCCGCCGATAATCGTCAAAGAGAGGTAGTACACAGCATCAATACTGTTCATTCCGCCAGCAACCATCACCATTCCGGTAACAACAAGCCATAATCCCGTCAGGATGAGAATGCTGGCGCTGCGCATATGTCCCCGGTACATCAACACTCGCGAGAACGCCAGCACGGCCGCCATCCCCGTGACCACCATAAGGCTGCGCAATTTCTCAGGGAAAACAAACACCGACGCGAATATCGCCAATATTGTGACCGTGCCAAGGGCCAGTTGCAGCGCGTTGAGCACGCGGGCCGCCCGGCTTTTTTCTTCGTCGCCTTCGAATGTGGGTGGAGTGATATACCGTTTCAGCAAGTTGCGCATAGTCATCGCTGTGACTCAGCTATCAAAATAGACGCCGCCTCTGGTGTCATCCGCTTCTAACGTCCGGCGCAGGTCAGCATAAGGGAGGGCGCGCGCGCCGATGCCGCGCACCGCACAAAGCGCCGCTGCCGTGCCGGCCGCCTGCCCCTGCCCCATACAGCAGACGGTGTTGCGGGTGGACATATGTGCCTCGTGATCGGACGTAATCATCATCCCGGCGGCCCAAAGGTTGTCGATCCCTGTGACGAGCAGCGCGCGATAGGGGATGCCGTAAGTCCCGCCGTTTTTGATTTGCAGGCGGGGTGCACTGTCGTGGAAACCGTAGGCCAGCACATCATCGGGGAAATGGCGCCCTTCGAGCACATCGTCCAGGGTGATGTCGTAATCGCACCTGATCAGCCTCCCGCGTCGGATGCAAAGGGTGGGGCTGGTGCGGGCGATGAAGGCATTTTGGCAGCCGGGGATGTACTTCCTGAGCAATTCGATAGCCCGCGCCTGGCGTTTCCGCAACTCCAGTTCCGCTTCGGCGGCGGCGTCGCGGTTGGTGGGGCTGACGGTCATCTTGACGTTGAGCTTGATAAACATAAAGTAATCGTCATGCACCGTGGTGGTGACGAACGACATACCGATTTTGTGGGCTTCTGCCACAAAGTCAGCCGGCAACTTATGCGCCGCGCCATCGATGCGCACAATTTGATCGGGCTTGCCGCTGCGCCAGCCGCGCGCGTACTGGCTCACCGCGTCGTGGGCGGCGAAGAAGGCGTGGTACTGTTCCACATCCACACCCCCGACCCCGATGCTGTTGGCGACGGGATAATCGTTCGGCTCGGTGTAGTCCGCACCCGCGTGCGCCGCAAGATCGCCGTAGCCGGTGCAATCCACGAAGGCTTTGCCATAGACGGCCTCGCGCCCGGCGTGACTCTCGGTGAGCACGCCCTTGATCCACGTGCCTTCCATGATTGCGCCGGTGAGCAGGGTGTTCACGGCGACGTGGACGCCGGCCTCACGCAGCATCTCGAAGACCACGCGCTTGTAGATTTCCGTGTCGATAGCAGTACACACGGAGTCGTAATCGTAGCCGACGAGCATCTCCGCGTGTCCGGTGGCGCCGCCGGCCTGCGCCACGCGCTCGACGATCTCGCAGGGGATACCCCTCACCACCTGCCGCTTTTCCACGCCGGGAAATGCCTTCCACAGGTTGTAGAAGCTGTGGAGTGCCGTCCCGCCTTCCACGACCATGCCGCCGGGATACCCTTTGGCCTCGATCACCATCGTTTGCGCGCCATTGCGTGCCGCGGCGAGCGCCGCCACGACGCCGGCTGTGCCGCCGCCAGCAATGACCACGTCACATGACCGGGCAGGCAATCGCTTTGCAGGCTCTTCGTAATAATTCATGGCTGCTCCTCTCTGAAAACAGTCTTATAGTCATTAAAGTTGTTCCCCAATAACGTCAGGTGTGATTAGGACGCGGATTTCCGCTGATTCACGCAGATCATTTTAGAAAATCAGCGGAAATCTGCGCGAATCTGCGTCCAAAATCGTGCTGGGGCTTATTCAGGAACAAGTCTATTAGTTTTGTCGTCGAATCGCCAATTTGTCGTCCTCGGTGGCGTGGCTTGCCACATAGGGACTCCTTGATAAGTCGGGGATTCGGAATTCGTCAATCGGTAACCGGTAAGCGGGATGATGCATCACCTGATGATGGATTACCGGTTACGGACTGCCGGCTGCTTTTTTTACGCGAATTCGGCGCGCACCTCACGGGCAATGGCGAGCCAACGGTCGAACCGCTCCGGGTGATGTTCGCAGGTGTGGGTGTCCTTGAGGATTATTTCCATCACACAGCCGTGTTCCTGGGTGACTTGAATGGCGTGACGGATGTACGCACGTATGCGGTCTTCGTCGAAGTTCCCAACCAGGTATGTGCAATATGACTCTGTGATTATCCGACTACGCGACTATCCGACTACCTTGTAAGAATGTCGATCAACGCACTGATGCCGATAGCGCCGGCGCCGACAGCACCGGCTTTGAGCGCGTAGGCTGTGCGCTTGTCCAGTCCTTTGCGTTCAGACGCGATGATCGTCTGCGCGACCTGCATGTCCATCCCGGCGGTCAGCCGATTATCGAAATAGCCCCGGCTGGTGTTCAGGCCCGCCAGGACGGCGGGCATTGCAGTGAGCAGAGTCACGATGCCTGCCCAGAACATGCGCTCGCTCCATGCCACATTCGTGCAGCGTGTGCCGAACAAGCACGAGATACTGACGACACTGAAGAGACCCAAATCGACGAGCAGGACGATGCCGAGGAAACGTCCGATACTTACCAATGCTTTTTTGACTTTCTCCACAGGTGTGCCTCCACAGATGGCTGTTGCCTGAATGATTCGTATCCATTATATATCGAGAGAGCAAGAGTACCAGATGGAAATTGCTAACGGGATGCCCGGCGATTGTAGCGCGCAAGGGCGTGATTCAGAATTTCGTTGACGAATTCCTGATACGTCTCTCCGGCCACTTCCGCCGACCGCGCAAACCAGTAACTCGCGTCGATGCCGGCGATGGGATTGAGTTCGAGCACGTACAACGTGCCTTCTGCATCCAGTCGCATTTCCATGCGGCACCAATCCCGGCAGCCCAACACCCGGTACGCGCGCAGCGCCGTCTGCTCGATAGCTGCTTGAAGCTCCGGCGTGACGTTGGCCGGGCAGATGGATTGGTGGCGGGATTTTGACCGTGAAGCCGCCCCACAACTCTGGAAATCGGGCGATGACTGCCGGATCCGGCTCGAAAAGCACAATCCCGCGCGGTTGTGAGAAAACGACCTCGGTAATCGGCAAAGGGCGCGGCGGATGGTTGCCCAGGATGCCGATGGTGAACTCCCGCCCCTCGATGAATTCTTCGACCAGAACCGGTTCAGCGTAGGTGTCGATGAGGTATGCAACCTGCCGCCGTAACGCAGCTTCGTCATCTACCACCGAATTCTCAGAAAGCCCTATGCTCGATCCTTCCGCGATGAGTTTGACAATCAGCGGAAAGCGCAGTTTCGGGTTCAGAGGTTCGTCTGGGTGCTCCATTACTTGGAACCGCGGGGTGAAGATGCCGTAGTGCAGCAGGATTTCCTTTGTGCGGGCTTTGTTCAGGCATAGCGCCAGGGTCAGCGGCCCTGAGCCGGTGTAGGGCAGCTTCAACATCTCACAGACGAGGGGGATGTAGGATTCCCGGCTCTCACCGTGTCGCCCTTCGGCGATGTTGAACACGATGTCCGGCGCGGTAGCTTTCAACTGCGGCGCGATGGTTTCGTCGGCTTCTAGCAGGGTGACGGTGTGTCCGGCGCTTTCAAGTGCCGCCCGCAGGCCCGCAATGGTCTCTTCAGAATCGTATTCGGCCAGAATGTCAACGGGCAGTCCATTCAACTGTTCCGGGTGGATGAGATTGTATACCAGTGCAACTTTTACCATCTAGTTCTCCTTTTTCTGTGCTATAGTTTTGAAAATGAACGCAAAGTAACATAGTTTACCCGAAAAATGGCATGTTGCCTAGTTCACGCTTTCGCTTCACGCACAGCGCCGGTTGGGATTACCGGCACGATCTCGAAGCCACGCTGTTCGGTTGGCCGTTGGCCAGGGGCGATGAGCACTTTTGGGGTGGCAAGGGCCATCTGGATTTGGGGCCGAGGGGGGTGAGTGAGGGACCGCACGAGGATCAGGCAGGCAATCTGGGAGCGTGGGCCGAGTCGGTCCGGTTGCCTGCCATTTTTTGCAGGATGTGTTGATTTTCTCGTTTATAGCGATTAAACTTGTTCCTGAATAAGCCCCGGCACAATTTTGGACGCGGATTCGCGCAGATTTCCGCTGATTTCCTGAAATAATCTGCATGAATCAGCGGAAATCTGCGTTCTAATCACACCTGGCGTTATTGGGGAACAACTTTGTTGACTCGGTCACGCCGGGGGGGGGGAGCGGACTTACCACACTTGCAGCGGGTCGCTCAATTCATCTGACGGCGCGCTCTTGGTTCCCGGCTCCGGCGTTGGCTCCGGCGGGGTGCCGGGCTGTGCGGTGCGTATCCGGTCGAGCATCTCGCGTATTTTGATGTTGAGTTGCTCCAATGCAGAAAGCACTTGCGGACGTACAGTCTCCACGGTCTGCTTGCCGGCGGTAGCAGCAGAGGCTACGGCTTTTTCTGCCTCCTGGCGGAACTTCTGGCCCTCCGGGGAGTGAGCCGCATCGTCCACTGCCTTGGCGATGGCGCCGGCCATTTTCTCCAGTCCTACGCGCATCTGCTGCAAGAATCCCTGTGTCGTTTCGTCCTTCAACGCTGAGTTGAAAGCCGCCGCGATGCTCTCTCCCAGACGCGCGAATTGCTGCCCAACCTCACTCCAGGTATCCTGGGCCGAGGTCTGCCCGGTTTCCTCGGCCTGCTCGTAAAATTTGCGCTCTCCTTCAGACATTCTGTTACCTCCTCATACGTGGTGATGGCGCCAACTTTTTCTCTAGCCAGTGTGCATTTCTGGATATAATAGAGTAATACGATCTTTCGCCTGGAATGTTGCGTTTACATCGACACAGCCCCAGGTTTGTGTTGGACAGGGCAAAAGCCAGACACGCCACCGCGCTCCCCGATAATGCGACTTTCTGCATCACCGGATCGTATTGTGCTATGAATCGTGCAAAAGGAGGGCGAAATGACCAACAAAGTTTTGATCGTCTACGCAACCTGGACGGGAGCCACGCGCGGTGTTGCCGAAGCGATGGCAGAAACGCTGCGCGCACAAGGCGCAGATGTGGATGTGATGCGCGCCAAAGCAGCGCGCGACCTCGGCGGGTATGGCGCGGTGCTGGTCGGCGTGTCGATTCACGCCGGACAACTGGCGGGCGAGGCCACACGTTTTATTCAACGGCATCGGCAGGCGTTGTCGAAGCTGCCGGTGGCTTATTTCATCGTCTGTCTGGCCGCGTGCGAGGATACGGAAGAGAACCGCCAGGCCATACAAGGGCATGTCAGCAAGCTGCGCCAGGTTGCGCCGGAGGTCGCGCCGGTGGATGTCGGCGTTTTTGCCGGCGCGGTGCTGAACGATACGCCGGAATTCAAACGGCTCTTTCCCTTGATGAAAATTCCAGTCGGCGGGATGGCCAGCAGCACCCCGGATCACCGTGACTGGGACGCCATCTGCGCCTGGGCGGAGACGGTTTACAGTAAACTCGGATAAGATGTGGTGTTATTTGGAGTGATCGGGTTTGAAAACCATTATGAAAATTCCAGGGAAGTGGCACTTTGTCATCGCGGCTGTAATTTTGACGACCGCGATGCTGTTGTCGAGCTGTCTTCTGGACGCAGATACCCCTTCGCCTTCTCCCAGCCCTTCTCCTGATGCGACATCGATCACGGCGACCCCTAATTCAACGCCGACTCGTCCCCTGCCATCGCCCACGCCTACGCTACAACCGACAAAGACGCCCAGCCCGACGGCGACACCCACGCTTCCATTGCCGACGCGCACCCCAAAACCAACGCGGACGCCCCGTCCAACCACGCAACCCACTGCGACGCTAACCCCGGTGCTTTTCCCCACTCTGGACGTGGAGCAGATGGAGACGTTCATTGCCGACCGGTTGGCCGACAACGGGGGGTGCGAATTGCCGTGCTGGTGGGGTATCACGCCCGGTGAGACAAGTTGGGAAACGGCGTTGCAACATTTTGCCGCACATGGCATCCAGGTCTTTGAGGACGGTGCGCTGGGGCTGCATTATCAAAGCGGACGGTACCAGGGACGTCCAACATACACAGACTTGATGGAGGTCAATCTTGATCAGGCTGATGGCATAATCCGCCGCATCGAGGTTCGCAACAACGGCTATTACCCGGCATTACAAGCGCAATTTACGACTCTGTGGCAGCGCTATGCTTTACAACCCGTGCTCGTGCGTCACGGCCCGCCAACACGAGTCTTTTTCGACATGACTATAGGCGCGCCCTGTATCGGCTCTGGGATCTTCCCCACTTATGATATGTGGGTCATTTATGATGATCAGGGCATAGCGATTCGTTATTCCGGCTTGCTGCTCTACGATCACGACACGTGGGCCGTGTGCCCGGTGTTCGGTCAGTGGAGAAGCATTGCGATTTCACTCTGGTCGGTGAAGGATGGGATAGCTCCTCCCGATTTTGCCGCCGGAGTGTACGATCCGGCGGGAGACTTCTCGGTTTACGGATTTCTTCCAGAATTGACCACAATGAGCGCCCAGACGTTCTACGAAACCTTCCGGCAACCCGTTCCGCAAGCCTGTATCGAGATTCCCAGAACGCCTTACGAAGGTGAAGAGCGCGTGTCGCCGGACACGCCTGGGCTATCTCCTGCTGAAGAGAGCGCCTTGCTGGTGGACAGACTTCTGAACGCCCCGTGCGAGTTACCCTGTTGGTGGGGAATCACGCCTGGCGTTACCGCTTGGGAGGATGTGCAGCGGATGTTTCTCTCCTACGGCAAGAGCGTATCCAGGGAATGGGAGAGCGCTGATTGGGGAACCCAACATAAGGTGGGGATTTTGGGTCGGCAAGGAACGTATCCTTTCGATTACGTGGTCGAGCACGTGTTCTATGAGAAGGATGGTATCGTAACGCTTATCGGCGTCCACGGGCATACACCGGGGTGGCCGGCAGACGAATGGCCCGCCCCTCGATACTTCGCCCAGGACTGGAACCGGTATGCGTTGTCGCAGATTCTGGCGCGTTACGGCAAACCTACGCAGGTGCTACTCCACTATTGGTCAGAAGGCGACGCGCCTTATAGTCTGGGTTTGGTCTATGAGGATCAGGGCATCCTGATAGAGTACATGGGATTAGCTCACGGTGAGTACACCGAGGGCAACTACTATCCCGATTATGTGATTATGGATATTGGTGCCGCACACTTCACTGATATCAATATCTGGCTGCGCTCGTCGGCATCACAGAACAGTATGGAGGACGTTTTTCGTGCTGTTGGTGGCGGCTATCTGGGTCTGTTGTCCTTTGTTTCGACGCCCACACTGGAAGAAGCAACGGGGATGAGTGTCGATGCGTTCTATGAGGTCTTCCTGAGTCCAGAGGCTGAATTACATTTGAGGGCTGCCGGCAAGTCAGGTGACTATTATCCGTAGAGTCAGTAGATCGAAAATGTCAAAGACTACAAAAGTCTCAGCCGTTTGGGCGAGATGAAACCCATGACAAATTGAGGATGACGTGAGCCATGTCAGGAAAACTGGACGATTTGTATCGCTTGCAGAAGAAAGACGCTCGCCGAGCCGGCGCGGTACTTATCGCTGCTTTTCAGCATGATCCGGTGTGGAGCGCGATCTTCGCCGGCGTGGCTCCAGAACAGCGCGTCGGCGCTTTTGAAACGCCGATCCGCTATTGCTTGACATACGGCGAGGTCTACGCTCCTTCTGCCGCACTGGAAGGCGTTGCTGCATGGGCGCCGGGCGAACTGGCCGATATGACGCTCTGGCGGATGTTGGTGAGTGGCGCGATATGGTCGGCGATGAAGATGGACATGGCCGCGATGCGAAAAATGATGCCGGTCTTTGCCCCCATTGAGAAGGATCGGAAGGCTACGATGCGGGGGAAGCCCTATCTCTATCTCCTTGTCATTGGTGTGGCCCCACATTTTCAGGGACAGGGGTTCGCCGGAAAGCTGTTGCGGGCGCTCATTGACAAAAGCGAACGGGCGGGTGTTTCTATCTATCTGGAAACCGAGACCGAGAGCAATGTGCGGATGTATGAGCATTTTGGCTTCGAGGTCGTCAAGGAGATTACCCTCCCCATCATTAACCTCCCGATGTGGGAATTGACACGTGAGGTGTAAGAAACGATGCTTGCGCGTATTTCAACCGTTTTCGAGTGTACCTCTGAGCAGCTCTGGGACAAGATCATCGAACCCCGATCGCTGCAATATGTCGCCGCGCCGCTCTTGCGTTTCGAGCCGTTGGTAGCTGGCGAACTGGATGGCGAATGGATCGTCGGTAAGACCTATGCCGTGCGCTTGTCTGCGCTTGGCTTTCTTCCCTTGGGCCAGCACCGGATCAAGATCGTCGCCATCGACAGGATGACGAATACCATCGAGAGCCAGGAAAGCGGTTCACTGGTGCGCGTGTGGCACCATACCATTCACTTTCATCCGGCGGGGGCAGGTCAACTGCATTATACGGACGAAATTGAGATCAAGGCAGGGCTGTTGACGCCATGCATCTGGACATTCGCGCATTTGTTTTATCGCCACCGCCAAAGGCGTTGGAAAAAGTTGATAGCCATAGAGTATGGACAAACTGGATTACGCGCTCATGCTGACCATTCATAGGGTCGCGCCGGTGGTGTTGGTCATTGCGATGGTGATCATTATGCTTAACCTCAAAGGCGTATGATCATTTTCCTGGCACAGCGCCATGCGGAAAAAACATTATACGACTATCCGACTAACGATTACCCGACTAACGACTACCCGACTAACAAAAGGGAGAGTATCATGAAAGCATTGGTGGTCTACGATTCGGTTTTTGGTAATACGGAGAAGATCGCGCAGGCGATGGCGTCCGCGTTGGGTTGCGAGGCTCGCCGCGTCACCGCGGTGACGCCGGAGCAATTGGCCGGCCTGGATGCACTCATCGTTGGCTCGCCGACGCAGGCGTTTCAGGCGCTCAAGCCCGTCAAGGCATTTCTGAAAGGCATCCCGGCGGGGAGTCTAAAGGGTGTCAAGGTGGCCGGTTTCGACACACGTATGGACGTCAAGGAAGTGAACAATGCCGTTCTGACCGTGTTTGCCAGGGCCTTTGGGTACGCTGCTGAACCGATCGGCAAGCAGCTCATCAAAAAGGGCGGAACGCAGGCTATGCCTCCGGAGGGCTTTATTGTTATGGGGGAGAAAGGCCCGCTGCGGGATGGTGAACTGAAACGCGCGGCGGCGTGGGTGGGGCAGCTCTTATGATTATTCTCGCTGATCGCTAAAAGCTGAACCCTTAACACACTTCGCGCACTTCGAACAGATAACCGCGCCCGCGCAGGGTATGGATGAAACGCGGGTGCGCCGGGTCATCCTCGATTTTGTGGCGCAGCCGATGTAGGGGGGCGCGCAGCAGGTCACGGGCTTCGTGGACGGATAGCTCGACGCCTTGCAGATGCGCGCCGAGTTCTTGTGTAGAAACGACCCGCCCGGCATGGCGCATCAGGTACGTCAGGATCTCCAGCTCGGTCGGGGTGAGAGCAATGGCCTCTTCCGCGATGATCGCCAGCCCCTTGTGGGTATCCACGGTGAGGCCGGGCGCTTGCAGAAACCGCTCGGCGGGCTTGGTTTCCGGTGAGGGGCCAGCGCCCACGACCATATCCGGCATGGTACCCGGCGGCGTGCTTTTCAGCGTCGCCAGCGCCCGTTCGAGTAACGCCACCGGGTCATCGGGTAGCATGCGCTGCTGCCGCGAGGCCAGTCCGTTTTCGACCACTTGCAGAATCTCGCGCACCGAACTGGGCTTGAGCAGGTAATCGAAGGCCCAATGTCGCAATGCCTGGATGGCTGAATCCAGTGTGGCGTAGGCTGTGATAATGATAAACACTGTATTGGGAGCATAAGGCCGCGCTGCCGCGAGCACAGTTGTGCCCGACATGCCGGGCATGTTTAGATCGAGTAGCACCAGATCGAATGGCTCCGTCTGAATTTTTTGCAAGCCCTCTGTCCCCGAAGTGGCTTCCGACGGGTGATAACCTACCCGTCTGAATATCTCCATCAGGGTGCGCCGAATGCCCGGCTCATCGTCAACGATCAGGATGCGCGCACCCGGAAAAGCAGTCGTGAACGGAGCCATATTGACGCTCATCAGTGCTCCTTGGTGGTTTTTAACCACACGGTGAAGGTCGAGCCTTGTCCCAACTGGCTGGTGACGGTGATGTCGCCATCGTATTGTTTGATCAAGTCATAACTGACGCTCAAGCCCATGCCGGCCCCTTTTTCTTTGGTGGTGAAGAACGGTTCGAAAAGGCGCGCCAGATGTTCGGGAGCCATGCCCTGGCCGTTGTCAGTGAAGCTGACGGCCACGCGCCCGTCATCGACTTGACGGCCTTCCACGCGCAGCAGACCACTTTCGCCTATGGCATCCACGGCGTTGAGCACCAGGTTCATGAAAACCTGCGCCAATTCACCGTCATCGATCAACACCGTTGGCAGGTCTGCAGGGACAAGGTTTTCAACCCGGATGTTGCGGTGTTGCAGATGTTTGCCTGCCAGGCTCAGCACCCGGTTTACCACTACATCGAGTTGGGTGGGGCGGGGCGACCGCTTGGGCTTGCGGGCAAATTCCAGGATGCGCGTGACCAGGCTGATGAGCCGTTGTACCTCTTCGTCGGCCATTTGGATGTACTCGCGCTGTTGCTCCGGCTCCAGCGGGAACAGCAGCATCATCTCCAGGCTGCTGTGGATGGTTTGCAGGGGGTTGTTGATTTCGTGGGCCAGGGCAGCGGCCAGTCGCCCTGTGGCAGCCAGCTTTTCGCTGTGAACGAGCTGTTCTGAGGTCTGTTCCACCAGCCGGCGCTGCTCGCGCTCCGCGGCGTAAAGACGCGCATTCTTGAGCGCAATGCCCAACTGTGCAGCGATGGATTCATACAGGTGCACGTCCTGCTCGGTAAAAGCGTGGGGCTGTTGGTGTTCGACGTTGAGCACGCCCACGATCTGTTCGTCTACGTACACCGGCACGGCCAATTCGGAGCACATCTCGACCGCGCCCGGAAGCTTATAGTAGTTGGGGATGGCATACGTATCGTGGATCAGGGCGGGTTGCCCGGTACGAAATACCTGACCGGTGATGCTGTTGTGCATTGGGACACGGAGTGCTTCCGGTTCTGCTACAGGGAGGCCGATGATCGAGGGATGGATCAGCATATATTCTTCCTGTGGATCGGGGAACGAAAAGCTCAGGCCGTGCGGTTGTAAGGTTTGGTGAATGGTTTGGAGCACGTGCGTCACAACGTGATCGAAATCCAGCGAGGAGGCCGCAGCCTGAATGACATCTTGCAAGAGCCGGGTTTCGGTCAGCCGGCGGGTAACCTCTTCGTACAGTCGGGCGTTTTCGATTGCCGCGGCTGCCGATCCGGCCAACGTGTTGAGCAAATTCAGGTCATCTTCATCGAACAGTTTGTCGCCCCAGTTGATGGCTTCGACGACGCCGATGATTTTGTCCTTTGCCACGAGGGGCACGGCCAACAGCGAGCGTGTCTTCAAACCGGTGAGCGCGTCAATCTGGTTGTAGAAACGCGCGTCCTGCTGTGCGTCGCTGATGAGAACCGCCTGGCCGGTGCGCAGCGCCTCGCCGGCGATTCCCGCTGTGGCCGGCATACGCGTCCCTACGAGCCTTTCGGAGTTGGGACCTACGGCAGCGGCGAAAATCAGGCTGTCGTCGGTGGGGTCACACAGCAAGACCGACGCAGCTTCCGCTTCGAGTAGCGCGCATGTCTCGTGCATCATCTGCTCCAGCACCTCTTTGAGGCTCAACGTCGAAGTGAGAGCCTGTGTAGTTTTGTTGAGCGCACGCAACTCGCGGTTGTGGCGAGTGAGCGTTTCCTCGGCTTTTTTGCGTGCGGTGATATCCCGCAAGATGGCCACGACTTGGGAAATTTCACCGCCAGACGTGCGCACGGTAAACATCGTGATGGCGATGCTGATGGAACCGTGTCTTGTGGGTTGGTATTCCTCTCCACTGATTTCGTCCAAGGCCATCGTTGCTTCGAAAGTCGGGACACTTTCACCTTGGAACGCCCGCTTTAGCATAGCGTTCAAACCCGGTATATTGCTCACGAAGGGATCATGTAAAGGATTGAACTTGCCTACAGTCAGATCGGCGGAAGGGATGCCGAACATGTCCAAAAATGCCTGGTTGATGATGGCCGCCACACCGTCGGGGTTAAAGACGGCGATGGGGTAAGGCATTTGCTCGATGATTTGGCTCAAGCGCGCTTCGCTGGCCGCCAGACGGCGTTCCAGGTCGTGCTTGTTCAACGCCGTCTCGATGGTCGAGCGCAGCGTTTCCATCTCGAAAGGCTTGATGAGATACCCGAACGGCGAGGTCTGCTTGGCGCGCTCCAATGTTTCGGCGTCACCGTAAGCCGTCAGGTAGATGATGGGGATGTCGAACCGTTCGCGCACCTGGATGGCAGCGGAAATGCCGTCCATTTTCCCTTTGAGCCGAATATCCATCAGAATCAAGTGGGGCCGGCTGCGGGCCACCGCTTCCACTACCGCTTCGCCGTAGATTTCATGTCCGGCGATTTCGTAGCCGTTGCGTTCCAGGTTCATCTTGAGCATTTCTGCTACGATGACTTCGTCTTCGACTAAAAAAATACGCGCTCTGGCCATATTACTTCCCCTTGTTCCAGGCAAAGGTGATTGCGATGCTCGTACCTTCGTTTTGTTCTATGCTTAGCTCGCCGTCGATCTGGCGCGTCAACATCTTGATGAGCCGCAACCCGAGGTGTGGCGCGGCTTCCAAGGCGATCCCTGGGGGCAGCCCCACGCCGTTGTCGGCGACTTCCAGCCGCAGCCGGCCATCGACATGTTGCAAGGTCACGCGCAGGGTGGGGGGAGCGCCGTGGGCCGATTTCCATGTGGGCGGGAAGGCGTACTTCAGTGCGTTGGAGATTAGCTCGCTGACGATGAGTGCGCAGGGAATGGCGAGGTCGATATCCAGCGTCAGGTCGGCGATCGATAGTTCTACCACGATTCCCTGGACCTGAGCGTTGTAAGTTTCGGTGAGGTAGCGCACCAGCGCCTGGAAGTAGAGATCGGCATTGATCTGTGACTCGCCGGGCGTCTGGTAAAGCCGTTCGTGAATCAGGGCGATGGCTTTGATGCGGTTCTGGCTTTCGCGTAGCATTTGCTGCGTGGCGGCGTCTTCGACTGTGCTGAATTGCAGATCCAACAATCCCAAAATTACTTGCAGGTTGTTCTTGATACGATGGTGGATCTCGCTCAGCATGAGTGTCTTCTCGTCCAGCGCCGTTTGGAGTTGCTCCTGATAGTTCTTGAGCGCGGTAATATCGCGCCCTACGCCGACCAGGCCGATAACCTCATTCTCAGGATCGCGTAAGGGTGAAAGCGTGGTCTGGAAATGATGACCATTCACTTCCCACTCGTAGGTAACGCTGCTGCCGGTTGTCAGCGCCTGGACGTTGGCTGTTTCGTGAACGCGCCCGGCCTCTGGGCCAAAAACATCCCTCGCCGTGTGGCCTAAGAAGTATTCTGGCGACATCCCCAGGCGCTCCACCCACCGCCCGTAGACCGCCGTGTGGCGTTGTGCGGCGTCCAAAGAGAAAATGACGTCATCCATCGAATCGACGAACGAACGCAGCCATGCCTCGCTGGCCTGGAGTGCGCGTTCGGCCTGCCGGCGCGCCGTGATGTCTTCGCCCACCGCGGCGACGCCGACGATGTCCCGCTCGGGATTGCGGATGACGATATTGTTCCAGGCGATCAATGCGCGTCCCTCACCCCGCGCCGTGAGAATTTCGTTCTCGTGATGCGCCGGGAAATTGCCGGTGTGAAAGTTTTCCACAAAGGTGGCGCGCATCTCGGCGCGGATTTCGGGGGGGATGAAGGTTTCAAACCAGTCGAGACCGAGGATTTCGTCTCGACTCATTCCCACCAGCGCCAGTCCAAAATCGTTGCAGAACGTGATGTGTCCTTGCAGATCCATCATTACCGCAAACAAGCGCACATTCTCCAGCATTTCGCGGAACTTGCGCTCGCTGGCTTCCAGGGCGGCCTGGGAGCGTTTGCGTTCTTCCAGTTCCTGTTGCGCTTGGGTATAGAGTTGTGCGTTTTCCAGCGCGATGGCGGCAGCGCGGGCCAAGGGGCGCAAACGTTCGACATCTTCCGCAGTGAATGCCCCTACCTCCTCGCTATCCAGACGCAAGACACCCAAGACCCGCTCGCCCAACCGGATCGGCAGGGAGATATGCGCATGGATCCAGTCCATACCCGGCACACGCCGCCATTCAGGGTCGTCATAGGTGTCGGCGACGATGTAGGGCTGCCCCGTAGCAACCAGGGTGGCGTTGATGGGAAAATCGGCCAATGGTTGGCGCATTGCCTCGAATTCCAGCCCATTGCAGATACCGTGGGAGGGGGCAGCCTCTGTGTACCCGCGCCAACCCACGATGTGTAAAGCATCTTCCTCCACCAGGGCAATATTCGAGGCCGTGGCGGGTACCAGGCGTTGCGCCTGGTGCAGGATTTCCATAAGCACGTCGGAGGTATCCAGAGCCGAAGCCAGCGCCAGGGTTACATCGCTTAATGTTTGGGCGCGCAGGCGTTGTTCGCGTTCGGCTTCCAGCAGCGCCGCGCGTTCCAGTTCCTGTTGGCGGCGTGCGGTGACGTCCTGGACCAGCGTAGCAAACTGGCCGGGGCGCGGGCTGTAGGCCCATACCTCGTAATAGCGTCCCAGTTCCGGCACGTAGTCTTCAAAGTATGCAGGCTCGCCGGTAAGTGCCACTTTTCCATAGTCGGCAATCCAGTGTGGATCAATGCCGGGCAGCACGTCCAGTACGGTTTTGTTCAGGCATTGCGCGCGGGTGAGGCCGGTGATCTGTTCGAAGGCCGGATTGATTTCCAGGAAGCGATAATTGCACGGGACGCCTTGCGCATCGGTGATGATTTCGTGCAGGGCAAACCCTTCGGTCATTTGCTCGAACAGCAGGCGATAACGCTGCTCACTCTCGCGCAGCGCTTCCTCCACTTGTATGCGCTCGGTCACATCCTGGACCACGCCGATGGAACGGATCGGTTCACCTTCGGCGGTGTACTCGTGGCGGCAGATCTCTTGCAACCATTTGATCCGCCCATCCTGCATCAACAGCCGGTGTGTAATTTCATACGGCGTTTTATTGTGTAACGATGTGGTATAGGCTTGATCGACCATACTGCGGTCGTCAGGGTGAATGACGTTCAGGAAGGTCTCGTAGGAAGCGTCAAAACGCTGGGGGTCGATTTCGAAGATTTCGTAGATGGTATCTGACCAATACAGTCGGTTGGTGGTCAGATCTAACTCCCAGCGACCTAGCCGAGCGATATCTTGCGCTTCTTTGAGATTCGCCTCGCTTTTCTGTAACGCCTCCATAGCGTGCTTGCGCTCGCTGATGTCGCGCCCGATGCCCACCAGCCCAATGATCTGGCCGGTGGCATCGTGGAGTGGCACTTTGGAGGTGAGTTGCCAGAACGTTCTACCGTCGCGGTTGGTTAGCAGTTCTTCGCGGTCAATCACCGGCTTCCCGCTGTTGAGAACGGTCCGGTCATCGGCCTCGAAACGTGCGGCGACTTCCGGTGGAAATAACTCTGCATCGGTTCTGCCCAGCACCTCCGCTTCTGGCAGACCGATGTTCTGCAGGTCGGTGCGGTTGGCGAGTGTTTTGCGCCCTTGGAGGTCTTTGGCATAGACGGCAATCGGCAGGTTGTCGATCACAGTGCGCAGAAGCCGCCTTTCTTGCGCCAGGGTCTCTTCCGCGCGTCTGCGTTCGTCGATGAGTGTCTCGCGCTTCAACCGGTTTGCCATCAGCCCGCCGAGCAGGGTCGAAGCTAATGGATATATCGCCAGTACCGGCACGCTGATATTGCGGAGCGTGTGCAAGGCCATTTCCCAGGGCAGGGTGAACATCAGCAAGAGCATGATCAGGTGCGTCACGAGTCCGAACAGATAGAGTTCAGGAAGTGTGATTTCATCCAGCTTTTTCCGGTACATTCGCCGCGCGAGCAGGCCCAGGCTGCCGGTTACCAAAACCGTGGCAACTCCGGGATACACCCCCGGCCCGCCTTGATACAGGCGCAGCCCGCCGGTGATCACCATCGCGACCACGGTGGGAGTGGTGCCGAAGAATAGCCCTGAGATGCTGAGCAGGACGGAGCGGGTGTCAAAGACGAGTCCAGGCAGGAGTACCCACGGAGTCAACATCACAGCGACGCCGATGCCACCGATTATCAGCCCGGCTAACAGCCGGTTCCGAGTGAATTTATCCTGCCCGACGTGCCAACGCAGCGCGAACACGTCGAAGACGAGCACAAGCGACAGCAACAGGGCCGCATTTTGGACTAATCTGAGAAAGGATACCGTATTCATACCTTACTTGCATTATACGCTGGATTTGCCGAAATCGTACACATTATTCGTTACACTTTCGTGACGAAATGTGAGGTTTTTCTTTGTTTGCCTGGCAAAGTGTGCTTGACCTGCGGGAGGACGCTGGCGGGAATCAAACGTGCAGGGCCTGCACATGATAGATGTGCATATCGCCCTTGCCCTTGACGGGTACAAGTCCCAGCGATTCGACGATACACTGGTCTTTGACCCATGCCAGAGCGTCTTCACTAAGGTTGACAGCTTCCACGACTCCATGACTTTGGACTCGTTCGGCGGTGTTGACGGTGTTGCCCCAGATGTCGAACAGGTATTGACGGTGCCCTACCACGCCCGCCATCACCGGGCCGATGTGGATACCGACCCGCACTTGCCAGCCGGCGGGCAACGCCCGGGCCACGGGAATCATATCCAGGCCGCAGCGGATGCAGTTGAGCACAGGGTTGTTCAAGGGCCGTAGCAGCCCGGCGGTTGCCATAAAGGCGTCCCCCATGGTTTTAATCTTTTGCAAGCCGTAGCGTAACGCGAGATTCTCGTAAGCCTCGATCAGGGCTTGCAGGTTGGCGAGAATGTCGTCGGGGGTGTGCGTTTCGCAGTAGGGGGTGAAGTTGGCGATGTCGGCGAACAGCACAGCAACGTTGGGATACTGGCGCGGCTGGACGGTGCCGGTGCTTTTGAGTTCGGCGACGATCTCCTGCGGCAAGATCACGTGCAGCAACTCGTCAAAGCGTTGGCGCTCCTGCTCGATGCGTTGCAGATATTCGACTTCCTGATCGCGCAGGCGTTTCTTTTCCAGACAGGCCGCCACGCGCGCCTTGAGCAGGATGGCGTTAACCGGCTTGGGCAGATAATCCTCTGCGCCCAGTTCGATGCACATGGCGATCTTGTCGATGTCGTCCAACACCGAAACCATTACCACGGGAATATCCTGCAAAGCAGGTTCGGCCTTGAGCAGCCGCAAAACTTCGTCGCCGTTGAGTTCGGGCATCTCCATGTCGAGGATGATGAGGTCGGGGTGCATCTGGCGGGCCATGGCCAATCCCTGGCGGCCATCTAACGCCCAGATAACGTTGTGGCCGGTCTCGCTCAGCAGGGCTTCGAGGAGGAGCGCTTGCGTGGGGCTATCTTCGACCACCAGGATTGTCTGCTCAGACGCCCCCGGCTGAAACGGATGCGCTCCGTAGCCTACGGACATCATCCCGGTAAGCAAACTGTATCCAACGGTGGTTTCGTTCATGCGTTACAGCCATTCCCAATCGCTGTCCGGCAGCTCGGGCAACACCGGCATTCCCGTGATAATGCCCATTTGCTTCAGCGTATTCACTAACACCGAGTCGGCAAAGGCATCTTTGGGGATGTATTCTAAGGCTCCGAGTTGCAGGCCATGCACGATAGCGGTATGCTCATCGTATTGTGTGAGCATAATCACCGGCAGGGACATCGTCTCGGGCCAGTGTTTCAACGTCTGGCAGACCTGGAAACCGTCCATATCGGGCAACTGAATATCCAGGATGATGGCGGCGGGTTTCAGGGTCCGTGCCAGGGCCAACCCTTCCGCGCCGGTAGCAGCGTGGGTGACATCCAGGTCATTGATCTCCAACAACGCCCGCAGTGCCAGTGCCTGGGTGGGGCTGTCTTCGATGACGAGGATGGATTTGTTCATGGCGCTCTCACCGGTTCCAGCTTTTCTAATGTGATCTGCACGTTGTTGGCGGGCAAGGCATCCACGGCGAGGTGGTCCACCATCCACTGCACATCACGCAGCGCAGCCGGGGGGATGTGGGTTTCTTTGCCGTCGGTGGTGCTGCACGTGACGCGGACGCCGAATTGTTCCGGGTTTTGGATGCTCTCGATGGCAATCTGCCCGATGCGCAACATTCCCAGGCTCATCGCGTTCGCCATCGAAGAGGTCGCCAGTGAGATGCGGGCCTGGCTGGTGACGTCCATGCCGATGGCGCGGGCCAACTCGCGGGTCTTTTGCCGCGCGTTGATGACGTCGCGGTAGTCGCGGACGATGACCGTGGTTTTGAGCCGGCCACTTTCGCCCAGGTTGCGGCGCACCAAATCCACGAAATCCTGGATGTTGAAGGGCTTGAGGAGATACTCGGTCTCCAGCCGCTCTACCTGTGCTTCCAATTCGGGCGTCCCATAAGCGGTGATGAGGATCGTGCGCGCCAGGAGTTTCTGGCGGTAAATGTAGCGTAGTAAATCCATCCCGTTTGTGCCGGGCATTTTGAGGTCGGTGATGACGACGTCGAAGTGTTCACCTTGCGCCAGGCATTGCAACGCTTCCTCACCGGAGGTGCGTACCCATACGTCACACTCATCGCCCAGGGCGTGTTTTAGCGCATCGCCTAAGGTACGCGCCAGGCGCAGTTCGTCATCCACAATCAGAACTCGTTTCTTGTCCATGCTTCACCTCGTATTCTTCATTAAGTGAGCTATCGTTAGCAACCGCTGGGCGATCTGCGGCGGCGCGAGAATTTCACTGGCCGCTTTACGTACAATGACTTCGTGGGGCATACTGTCGACGACGCAGGTTTTCTCGTCCTGGGCGATGACCCATCCCCCCTGCTGGCGTAATTTTTCCAGCCCTTCGGCGCCATCGTCGCCCATGCCGGTCAATTGGATACCGACGGCGCGTGGACCGTACACGTTCGCCAGGGACTTGAACAAGTAGTTGATGGAGGGCCGTAGACCGCGATAGGGTGGGTCTTTGCATAACTCGACGATGCCCGATGTGTTGATTTGCAAATGGCAGTCGTCCGGCGCCATCAGCACACTGCCGGGCTGGGGCGTATCGCCGTGTCCGGCAAGGCTGACCCGCAACGCGGTTTGGGTGTTCAGCCATTCGGCCAGGCCTGGCCCGAAGCCTTTGGTGATGTGCTGCACGATGAGGATCGGCAGGGGGAAGTCTGCCGGAAGCGGCCCCAAAATCGTAGCCAGAGCTGCCGGGCCGCCGGTTGAAGAGCCAATGCCCACGATCTGGGCACGGGGGCGTGTGCCGGCGCCCGGGCCTATCATCTGCTCCGGGGGTATTGCTGCCGTGTCGGGGGATGCCGGTGTAGCGGCAGACGCCGCTTTGCGCGCATCGGGGTCCCAGCGTCGCACCACCGCCACTTTGGACATCAAGCGCATGGTTTGCAACACCGTCTCCCAGCCCGCATCGTCGCCGATGGCGGGCTTGTTCACTACCGCCAGCGCGCCCAGGCGCATTGCCTCGAAGGTGAGGTTGACGTCCGAGTACATCAACGTGCTGGTGAGTAACACGATGGGGGTGGGGACCTCGCGCATGATGGTGCGGGTGGCCTCCAGCCCGTCCATCTCCGGCATAATGATGTCCATCGCAATGATGTCCGGGCGGATACGGCGTGCCAGTCGCACGGCATCTTCCCCGGTCTCGCCTACGCCGACGACTTGTAAGCCACCGGCGCTTTCCAGCATAGCCACCAGCAGTTCCCGCGCGGTGCGCGAGTCATCGATCACCAACACGCGAATGGGTTTTGATGTATCACCCGGCGACATCGGCAACCTCCAGGGGGAGAACGCCGACAGACTTTTCTGTGGCAGAGCGGCTTACCTGGTTTAGACTTTCCAGGACGATATGGTAGGCATAGTCATCTTTCACGACAAAATCCCGCGCCCCCGATTCCAGGATTTCCATAAACGCCTCCGGCTCATCGTGGCTGGTGAGGACGACTATGGGAATCGCTGCGGTCTGCGGATTGGCTTTCAGTTCCCGGCAGACCTCGAAACCACTCATCCCTGGCATCTCCAGGTCCAAAATGATGGCGTCTGGTTGCTGCGCATCGGCGAGTGCCAAACCCTGGTGACCATCGGTAGCGCACAGAACCGCCAACCCCGCTTCTTCCAGCACACCTTTCAGCGCCAGCGCCTGCACTAAACTATCTTCTATGATCAAAATTGTACTCATCCCTGCCTCCATGCAAGCGTGATAAGTTGTATGTTACAAATCGAAAACCTCGAAATCCGTTGACCTGCAAGCCTCAAAATCCGTTGCATCCGTTTAATCCGTTGACCTGCAAGCCTCGAAATCCGTTGCATCCGTTTAATCCGTTGACCTGCAAGCCTCGAAATCCGTTGCATCCGTTTAATCCGTTGACCTGCAAGCCTCGAAATCCGTTGCATCCGTTTAATCCGTTGACCTAGATCAACTGCTCGATGGTCTCCAGCAAGTTGTTCTGATCGAAATTGCCTTTGACGATATACGCATCGGCACCGGCCTCGATGCCACGCGCTTTGTCGGCGGCTGAAGCCAACGACGTGACCAGGATGACAGGGATTTGTGCAGTACGAGGATTGTTCTTCAATTGTTCAGTCAGCCCGATGCCATCCAGACGTGGCATAGCGACATCGGAGATCACCAGATCGGGCAGGGCGATGTCGGCCTCGATCGCGTTGAGGGCTTCCAACCCGTCGGTGGCGACGCTCACATGATAACCGGCAGCCTCCAGGATATTCTTCTCCAGGGTGCGCGTGGTGATGGAATCATCGACGATGAAGATGTGTTTTTGCGGCGCTGCTTCTTGGACGGACGTTGTTTGCACGACCACGCTGCTGCGGCCTTCGTTACGCAAGGCCAGCTTGATCAAGTCCCCGGCATTGAGCACCAACAGCACTGCGCCATCGCCTGTGATGGTGGCCCCGGCGATCCCGGCGAGGCGCTGCACCTGCCGTCCCAGGTCTTTGATGACGACTTCCTGTTCACCGCGTAGCCCATCGACGATGAAGGCCATCCGTCGTTGGGCGGAGGTGAGCAACAGGACCGTTAAGCGTTCTTCGGTTAAGCGAGATGCGCGTTCGACTTCCAGGCGGGGCAGGCCGAGCACGTCGCTGAGATGCGCCACGCTAAAGGCGGTATCGTTGTAGCGCAGCATCTCGCGGCCACCCACGTGATGAATGTCGCGCGGCGTGACTTCCAGGATGCGCTCGATCGCATTCAGGGGGATAGCGTAGGTGTGGGTCGAGACCTGGACGACGAGTGCACGCGAGCTGGTCAGCGCCAGCGGCAGGGTGAGGGTGAATGTTGTCCCGCTGCCGTTGGTGGAGGCCACCTGAATGCGTCCGTGCAGGTCTTCTACGTTGCGCCGGACCACGTCCAGTCCCACGCCGCGCCCGGATACGTCGGTCACGATGGGGCTGGTGGAGATGCCAAGCGCGAAGATGGCCTCGGTCAGTTCGGACTCGCTCATTGTTTGCGCCTCGACGGGATTGCGCCGCGCCAGGACGCGCCGGATCGCCTCGTAGTCCAATCCCTTGCCGTCGTCGGCGACCGTGATGACGACGTTCTTCTCTACCTGCTCGGCCTTGAGCGTGATTGTCCCGGCGCGGGGTTTGCCCAGACTGGCGCGCGTATCGGGCTTTTCCAGCCCGTGGTCAATGGCGTTGCGCAGCAGGTGGATGAGCGGGTCTTTGATTTGCTCCAGCACACGTTTGTCCAATTCCACATCGCCGCCGATGATGGTGAGGGTGGCCTCTTTGCCTGCCGATTGAGCCAGATCGCGCACCATGCGTCCGAAGGTGGCCGTGATGGTGCTGAGCGGCAACATCCGCGCGCGTTTGATCTCGTCTTCCAGCGCGTCGATGGCAAGCGAGAGCTGCATCGTGTCGTTGGAGTATTCGCGTCCCATGTCGTTGATCAGGGCGACCATATCGCGCAGGTGTTCCTGGCTCGTGGTGAGGTAAGAGAGCAGGCGCGTCGTGTCGCGGCCCAGGTGATCATCGGCGGTGTGCCGGACGGTGCGACGGTTCAGTCGACCGTAGGTTTCGCGCACGGCGAGCCATTCTTTCTGCCAGTCGCTCATCGCCGCTTGCGCGCGCTGTACCTGCACCAGCCGTTGTTCGGCGCGGATGCGGGTGATGTGCAACTCGCTGAGCTGCGCCATCAGCGCGTCGAGCTTGGCCGCGTCGATGCGGATGGTTTCCACGCCGGCGCCGCGCTCTGCGCGTGGGGCGGCAGGTGTTTCCGTGCTGCCCGGCAGGTTTTCGGCAGGTGTTGGCGGCGCTGGGGTGAGCGTTTCTAGCCCTGCGACTTCTGCTGAAGGGGCAGAAACCGGTGGAGTCAGCAGTGGCTGCGGAGCGGCCGATTTGGCACTGCGGAAAGGTTCCAGCGCAGCCACAGCCTGGGTCGCATGCGATGGCGGCGTAGTCGCCCCGGCTTCGAACGCTTTTTCGACATCCTGGATGGCGTCCAACACGCCGTAGCAGGCTGTGAACAGCGCGGGCGTCAGCTCGATAGTTTGCTTGTTCACGCCGTCGAGTACATCTTCCAGGGCATGGGCCATCTGCGCCACTACGTTCACACCGACGGCCCGCGCTGCCCCTTTCAGGCTGTGCGCCGCGCGGAAGATCGCCCGCAGCGTCTCGGGTTTCTGCGTACTGTCCAGCCGGTTCTGCTCCAGCGCCAACAGACCATCGGTCATCGTCTGGATGTGTTCGGCCAATTCTGCGCGAAAGCTGGCGATTAACTGTTTGCGAACCTGTTCACTGATCGCCATAGTGTCCCCCTTGAAAGTCTTGAGAGTAAAGAGTGAGGAGTAAAGAGTAAAGAGTAAAGAGTAAAGAGTGTAGGGTTAAGAGTAGGAGTGGGGTATAAGGTGTCTTGTTCCAAGTCCCTCAATCCTAATCCCCAATCCCCCATCTATCCTTACTCATTTCTCCTTACTCATTTCTCCTTACCCATTACTTCTTACTCATTACTCCTTACTCATTACTCATTTCTAATTAATCCGATATTGCCTGACGGTCTGCATGAGCGCGGCGGCGAGGGTGTTGAGGTCTTGGGCGGCGCGCTCGGCCTGGCGGGTGCTGGCGAGGCTTTGCACGGTGGCCTGGTTGATATTCTGCATCGCCATCGCCACCTGTTCCACCCCGGCGACCTGCTGGCGCGCCCCGGCGAGCACCTGGGTAGCGGCCTGCGCCGACTCGCTGATGACCTGATACATCTGGTTGATGGCGGCTTGGGCCTGGGCGGCGAGTTGCACGCCCTCATCGACGCCCTTGGTGCCTTCCTCGGTGGCCATGACGGTGGCGTTGGTGGCCTTCTGGATTTCGGAGAGGATGGTCTTGACCTGGGCGGTGGCCTGGCGGGACTGCTCGGCGAGGGTGCGGACTTCCATTGCCACCACGGCGAAGCCCTTGCCGTACTCGCCGGCACGGGCGGCCTCGATGGAGGCGTTGAGGGCGAGCATATTGGACTGGGCGGCGATCTCGTTGACGGTGGCGATGATCTCGCCGATCTGTTGGGTTTGCTCGGAGAGGGCGAGGATGTTCTCGGCGATGCCCTCGACGCGCTCCTTGATGCGGTTCATGCCGTCGATGGTAGCCTGGACGGACTGCTGGCCGCTGCGGGAGACCTCGACGGTGCGCTGGGAGGCGGAGGCGACTTCCTGGGCGCGGGCGGCGGATTGTTCGGCGATGGTCTTGACCTCATCGACGGTGGTGGTAGTTTGGGTGATGGCGGCGGACTGCTCGCTGGCGCCGGAGGCCTGTTGGGTGGTGGAGGAGAGGATTTCGGCGGCGGCGGCGCTGAGATTACTGGCGGCGTCGTTGAGGGTGGTAAGCATGTCGCGCAGGCGGGCGCTGAGGGTGTTGAGATTGTTCTTGAGCAGGTTGAAGTCACCCTTGAAGTCGGCGGTGATGGGCGCGGGGATGTCGCCCTGGGCGATGCGCTCGACGTAGAGGGCGGCGATGTTGAGCGGGCCGATGACGGCGTCCAGGGTGGCATTGATGCCTTCGATAATGGTACGGAAGTCACCCTGGTGGCGGGAGGCATTCGCGCGGGTGGCGAGGCGGCCTTCAATCCCGGCCTGGCTGAGCATGTTGGTGTCGTCGATGAGGGCATTGATGGCGGCGATGCAGATGTTGAGGTTATTCTTGATCTCATTGAAGTCGCCACGATACTCGTCGGTGATGGGGGCGGGGATGTCGCCCTTGGCGATGCGCTCCATGTACTCTGCAGCGACGTTGAGTGGGCCGATAACGGCGTCGAGCGTGGCGTTGACGCCTTCGACGATCTCGCGGTATGCACCCTGGTGACGCCCGGCATCCGCGCGGGTCGCCAGACGACCTTCGACTGCGGCGCGGGTCAACTGGCGCATATCGTCGATCAGGGCGTTGAGGCTGGTCTTCATCGTGGCCATAGACATGCCGAGGGTGTCGACGTCGGAGACGATGGGGACGTCGATGGCGAGGTTGCCGGCGGCGATTTGTTCGGCGAGGGCAGCCTTGGCCTGCAAGCTGCTGGACATTGTACGCAGGGCATCGGCCAGTTGCCCGATCTCGTCGGCCTGTTGGACGTCAATCTCCTGGCGCAGGTCGCCACGCGCTACAGCGAGAGCGACATTGGTGATTTTCTTGATGGGCAGAGCAAGCTGCCGGGCGGCCAACCAGAGCAACCCCAGGCTTAAGACCACTAACCCGACACCGATACCGATCAGCTGTTGTGTCAGACTGCGCGCATTTGCCGTGATGACCCGGGTGGGGACAAGAATCGCAACCGTCCACGGGGTGTCGGTTTTACCGATGTGGATGGGGATGAAGACTTCCAGGTTCTCGCCCTGATACTCGTGGAGTATTTCGCCTTTTTGCAGGCGTGGCAGTTCATCGGCAAAATCGGGATGGATTTCGAGAGCCGGCTCACCGACCAACTCTGGACGACCACTGACGCCCATCAGTGTGCCATTGTAGCTGATAATTTGCAATTGACCGGCCCCCTCGTAGATGTCGGCTTTGTCGGCTAACTCCTGCAAGAAATCCAGGCGAAAATCAACGCCCGCGACGCCATAGAAGCGCCCATTGTTCAACACCGGTACGACGAGCGAGGTCATCATGACTTCTTCACCTTGTATCTCATAGGCATAGGGATCCATCACGACTTCATTGTGTGTGCGCTTGGGAAGCAGATACCAGTCGCCAATGCCTTCGACTTCGTAGTCTACGATGGCTTCCCCGTGGATTTCCCCCTGCTCGTCACGGACCCAGTAAGGAATAAAACGGCCGGTTGCATCGTGCAGCTCAGTATTGGCGTATGTTTCGTCCAGACCATCGAAGGCATTCGGCTCCCATAGCGTATACGTGCCGAGGAAGTTGGGGTTGTCGAGCAGCACTTGCCTCAACATGGCGTTGACTTGATCGCGGCTCAACGTTATGTCGTTGGTGACGACGCTGAACGCCTGCGCCAGCGTCCGCGCCGCGTCTAGTCCTACCTCGAGCTGCGCTTTGATGATTCCAGCCTGCGATTCGGCCATCGCCACGGCTTGTTTGTCGGCGGCATCGGAGGCCGTGGTGTTGAGCGAAACGGCGGCATAGGTGATGATGACCCCTCCTGCCAGGAAAAGGCATAGCCCGGCCCACAACGCAATTTTGAGTTGGATTGACTTGATTTTCATGATCGACCTCCCAGAAAAGTCAGATAGTCTTTAGTCCTTAGTCCTTAGTCCTTAGTCTTTAGTCCTGAATCCTGTGTTGTCTGTCCAGTCCAAAATCCAAAATCTAAAATCCAAAATCTAAAATCCAAAATCCAGAATCCGCCATCGTCAGTTAATGCGATATTGCCTGACGGTCTGCATGAGCGCGGCGGCGAGGGCGTTGAGGTCCTGCGCGGCGCGCTCGGCCTGGCGGGTGCTGGCGAGGCTCTGCACGGTGGCCTGGTTGATGTTTTGCATCGCCATGGCGACCTGTTCCACACCGGCGACCTGCTGGCGCGCCCCGGCGAGCACCTGGGTAGCGGCCTGCGCCGACTCGCTGATGACCTGATACATCTGGTTGATGGCGGCTTGGGCCTGGGCGGCGAGTTGCACGCCCTCATCGACGCCCTTGGTGCCTTCCTCGGTGGCCATGACGGTGGCGTTGGTGGCCTTCTGGATTTCGGAGAGGATGGTCTTGACCTGGGCGGTGGCCTGGCGGGACTGCTCGGCGAGGGTGCGGACTTCCATTGCCACCACGGCGAAGCCCTTGCCGTACTCGCCGGCACGGGCGGCCTCGATGGAGGCGTTGAGGGCGAGCATATTGGACTGGGCGGCGATCTCGTTGACGGTGGCGATGATCTCGCCGATCTGTTGGGTTTGCTCGGAGAGGGCGAGGATGTTCTCGGCGATGCCCTCGACGCGCTCCTTGATGCGGTTCATGCCGTCGATGGTAGCCTGGACGGACTGCTGGCCGCTGCGGGAGACCTCGACGGTGCGCTGGGAGGCGGAGGCGACTTCCTGGGCGCGGGCGGCGGATTGTTCGGCGATGGTCTTGACCTCATCGACGGTGGTGGTAGTTTGGGTGATGGCGGCGGACTGCTCGCTGGCGCCGGAGGCCTGTTGGGTGGTGGAGGAGAGGATTTCGGCGGCGGCGGCGCTGAGATTACTGGCGGCGTCGTTGAGGGTGGTAAGCATGTCGCGCAGGCGGGCGCTGAGGGTGTTGAGATTGTTCTTGAGCACGTTGAAATCGCCGTTTAAGTCGGCAGTGATGGGGGCAGGGATGACACCTTGGGCGATTTTCTCAACGTACTCGGCGGCCAGATTCATCGGGGCGGTGAAGGCGTCAAGAGTGGCGTTCATGCCTTCGACGATGGCGCGGAAGTCACCTTGATGGCGCGTGGCGTCAGCGCGGGTAGAAAGACGGCCCTGAATCCCGGCCTGGGTGAGCATATTGGTGTCGTCGGTGAGGGCGTTGATGGCGGCGATGCAGATGTTGAGGTTATTCTTGATCTCGTTGAAGTCGCCGCGATAGTGCTCGGTGATGGGGGCGGGGATATTGCCTTGCGCGATGCGTTCGATGTATTCTGCTGCCACATTCAACGGGGCGATCACCGCGTCCAGAGTGGCATTGATGCCTTCGACGACCTCGCGGTACGCGCCCTGGAAGGCGCTCGCGTCACCACGCGTGGCCAGACGGCCTTCCACGGCAGTTCGGGTGAGGGTGTTGGTCTCGGCGATCAGGCTTCGCAACGTGGTTTGCATCTGTTGCAGCGCCGGGCCAATCTCGTCTTGTTCGTCGCGCACCCTGACCGTGAATCCCAGATCACCCGCGGCTACTTGTTGCATCACACCGATGACGTCGGTTTGCAATGCCTCAGCAAACTCATCCATTGTCTCGGCCAGAATGCCGACTTCGTCTCGACGATTCAGATGCAGGCGCTCACCCAGATGCCCGCGGCTCATTTCCTGGATCATATAGACGACCTTTTCCATCGGCCGGGTGATGTTCCGTGAGAGGAAGACGCCAAAGCCGATAGCCAGAACAATGGCGATCGCGATGGTCACGTTGATGGTCATCTTTGCCGTGGCCGTCTGGGCGTCGGCAGCCTTGTCGGCAGCCAGGGCCGCATTGTAACTGGTGTCAAACAATTCACGCAAGATCGGTGCGGAAGCTTCGTAATTCTCGCGGGCTGCGACGGAGGCCTTCCATGCCTCGGCGTCCAGTTGATCAACTTCAGGGTCGCCGAAATTTTTGCCGGCGTCGATCAAGTGATCCCGTTCCTTGAGAAGTTGCATTGCTTTCTCGTGATTGGCTTTCCATTGGTTCCACACCGGCAAAAACTCTTGCCATTTCTGTTCCTCTTCGGCGGTTCTTTTCAAGCCCACGTAAGCGGCCCAACTTTTGTTAATCGTCTCCCAGGCGCTTTCTATCGAATCGTATTGTGCCTGTCGCACCGTTCGATCTGCAATCAAGTCATTGAGGAACAGGCCACGCTCGCTGGCCAGGATGGTGCCTTGTGCCTGGCCCAGCATGCCCAGTTCTTTAACGCCCGGCATTTGTCCTCCGATGATACGGTTGTAAGTCTCAGATATGTTGACCAGGGTGAAGTACCCCACCGCTCCTACCACGCCGGCAATCAGCGCGACGAAGATAAAGGCTCCCAGCAGTTTTACGGTCAATTTGATATTGTTCATGTCAAGCCCCCTTCCAAAATCGTTGCTGGTCAAAAGAAAAATCCGTTATAATCCGTTCAATCCGTTGACAGTTTCTGAAACAATTGTCCTGCCCCGCTGACGCGCCGGAACAGCGGCTCGATTTCGGGGGGCAGTTTCTGCGTCTGCTCGGTGACCAGATACCCGCCGGGCATCAAGGCCTTGTGGAACATATACAACACGGCCACTCGTTGCTCCGGCGTAAAGTGCAACAGTACGTTCTTGCACACGATCAGTCCAACCTCTGTGCGAACAGGTTGGAGCGTGAGCAAATCGTGGCGTTGATAACGCACCGCGCCGCGAATCTCAGCGCACACCCGCACGTGGCCGGGTTCGCCGGCCGGCTCGAAGTAGCGCGCTAAAATATCTTTCGGCACACGGCCCACTTCTCGCTCAGTATACACGCCCCGCGCGATGATGTCGCCGAAATGTTGGTTCTCGTCGATGTCGGTGGCGTAGATGCGCACGTTGCGGAACAGGAAATGACCCATGTTTTCACGGAAGGTGATGGCGATGGAGTAAGGTTCTGGCCCATAAGCGCAGCCGGCATCCCATACGTTGATGTAGCGCCGCGTCGCTAAATCGGGTAGTGCGTGCTGAGCGATCAAATCCAGCACCGGCTGGTCACGGAAAAAATACGTGAAGGCCATAGGGTTACACCAATTCCTCGTGAATGATGAGTTGCGGATCGCTCAATAGTTGGGGCAGATCGAGGACGACCAGGAAAGCGGGTAAATCGGGGTCGTCAGTGTTCTGCATCACGCCGCGCACGATGGTGGCGGGAATGTTGAGCGTGTCGGTGGTTTCCTGAAGACGGCTTTCCGGCAAGGCAATCACGCTGAGGACATGATCGACTTTGAGCGCCAGTTCCAGCATCTCGGAGCGGACGACGACCAGATAGGCCCCTGCGTTGCTTCCGTTGGATGCCGTTGGCAGGCCCAAGAAGCGCGCCAGATCCAGCACGGGGTAGATGCGCCCACGCACGTTGACGACGCCTGACATCCATACCGGCGCACGCGGCACCGGGGTGATGCGCTCCAGCGGGCGCGCATCGTAGACGTAATGGGCCTCCAGGCCGTAGACTTCCTGTCCCAGTTGCACGAGGACGACCGACAACTGCTCACCGCTCTCGACCTCTGCCACTTTTTCAGCCAGCATCTCGGCGCGTCGCGCCCAGGTTTGCTCCAGCAGTTCCCTTGAAATTTCGTCGTTTATCCCCTGCATTGTCATATAAATTCCCTCCTTACGCCTTATTCCCTTCTTGTTCCCTCAACCACTGCTGTTGCTGGCGGGTGATGGCGTCGCGTAGCCGTTTGACGGTGACACCGCCGGAGCGCGCCACAACTGCGTCATCGGGTTGCGTTTCCAGCAGGCGGCGGGCGTTCTCCAACGATTTGAGCGCCGCCGGCGCCAGCCCATTTTGGTAGTACAACCGCGCCAGGCTGAAGTGGCCGAGCACGTCGTTGCGGTCGATGTAAACCACTTTTTTGAGCGCCTCGATGGCTTCCGACAGCCTGGCCTGGTGCTGCAACACCAGCGCCAGGGTGTAGTAGGCTTCCAACGCCAGTTTGTTGCGCCGCAGCGCCTCGCGGCACCAGCGTTCGGCGGCTTCCAGATCGCCCAGGTTCGCGCAGGTCTGGCCCAACAGGATATAGACATCGGCGCTAACCGGCGGCGATTGTGTCAGGGCCAACAGCAAGGTGCGGGCTTCCTCCGAGCGACCGAACTCCACCAACTGGCGCGCCTGCTCCAGCGGGGAAATATCTGGGGCGGGTGGAGGCGTGGGCAACGATACCGCTGGCATGGTCACCGGCGGCGCTATTTTGGGCAATACGGCGGGGGCCTCTATCTGCTGCGGTGGCCACTGCCACTCTACAGACTGTGCCGGGGCCGGCCCGTTCCGTTGGTAGAGCACGGTATTGGGGAAATTGCGCGTCTGAAAGCGGCGGTAAACATTCAGCGATAGTTCTGAATGTCCGACGACCAGCCAGCCGCCGTCGGTTAATGTATCGTAAAAGCGATCTACCACTGCGGATGTGACAAACTCGCTGAAGTAAATCGTCACGTTGCGGCACAAGATCAGATCCATGAACATGGTGTTGGTGGCATAGGCGGGATATTCGGTTCCGGCCAGGTTTAACCGATTGAATGTGACCATCCGACGGACTTCGGGAAGCAGTTCCCACCGTGCGCCGACGCGCCGGAAATAACGCGGGCGCATATCTTTGGCCCGCGCTTCGCGGAAGGCCCAATCACCGAACAATCCCTGTCTTGCTCTGTCGAGAGCCGCCGTGTTTACATCTGTGGCGAGGATGGTGATGGACCACTCATCTACGTCGGGCAGCATATCGCGCAGCAGCATGGCGATGGAGTACGGCTCCTCGCCACTGGAACAACCGGCGCTCCAAATGCGCAGGGTGCGCAACATGCGCCGTCGTTCGATCAGTTCAGGCAGGACGCTGTTAGCCAGTGCGTCGAACTGGGCCGCATCGCGGAAAAAGTACGTCTCGTTGATGGTGACGGCGTTAACCAGGCGCTCCATCTCCATACCGCCGTCGGATCGTTCCACCAACAGCGTGTAGTATTCATTGAAATCGGCGGCAGGCGAGGCGGCAAAAGCGTGGTAAATGGCCGACTCCAGTTCCGGACGGCGGCGCTCGGAGAAGTACAGGCCGTAGCGATCCAGTAGCAGTTTACTGAACCGCAGATAATCCCCGTAGCCCAAGGAGGCGTGTGGCGCTGTTTTCTTTTGCACTGTTGCGTTCCTCTGTTATGCGGCGGTTGCTACAGCGCCGGCCTTGTCGCTGCCGTCCTCGTCATCGGTATGTTCTGACGCCTGGATCAGAGCTTGGGCCTGCGCTTTGGTGAACAACGCTTCGTGATCGAGCAGCAGGATGGTCTGACCGTTTTGGTAAGCCACACCCAGGAGCATCTGGGCGACCTGCAACCCGGTGGGAAGGAACGATGACGGGGGCGCGGGCACGTCGCGCAGGGTGATCACTTCCAGGACTTCGTCTACGATCAACCCGACCATGCGGTTACCGGCCATGCGCATCAGAATGATAGGGGTGTGTAAGGACCAGGGCTGTTTTCTCAGGCCCACGTAATGCCGCAGGCTCACCACGGGGGTCATCGTCCCGCGCACGTTGATGAGACCCTCGATGCCGTTGTGCATCTGCGGCAGCGGGACGATGCTGACCATTTCGATTAATTGCACGATTGGCGCGATGGGGAGCGCGTAAACCTGGCGTTCAAGCCGAAAGGTAAGCACCGTGTGCAGTGTATCGCCTTCAAAAGTACTTGATCCTGATATTGGCTTCACGTTCATTCTCCACTCCCTGTTACGGTTCGGCCCTGATACATGCGTTGGGCCATCACCGGATATGTTCTTGAGTAAACTCGTGCTTCTACAATAACATAGCAAGGGAGAGTGAACGTTCCAACATCGTTCCAAAAAGCGCCCAATTGGATTTCAGACGTGCGGAACGACTGATGGCGACTTGTAGCGCGAGTTGGCAACTCGCGGCACCTCGCAGCCTGTGGTGGGGCAAGGGCGATTTACCAAATCGCCCTACAGATGTGGGGGAAAAGCCGGGCAGGACTACAGTGCGACGTTTTGGAGATTCAAGAACGTTTCGACGAGGGACCGTGCCTGCATTGTGGCGTCTTGTGCTGCGTCCAGCCAGTGGATGTGCCCGGTGCGGGAGCGGAACCAGGCGTATTGGCGGCGGATGAACGCGTGCGTGTCGAGCTTGATGCGCTCAATCACATCCTCCAGTGTCGCTTCGTCTGCGAAGTAGGGCCGGAACTGGCAGTAGCCCAGGCTCGACAGCGCCGGCAACCGCCAATCGTAGCCGCGCCGTCGCAGCGCCGCGACTTCGTCCGGCAAACCGGCTGCGATCATCGCATCCACCCGGGCGTCGGCGCGGGCATAGAGGGCTGCGCGTTCCATCGTCAGGCCAATGTGCAGCACGCGATAGGGTGGGGGAATCCGGCGGCGCTGCGTGGAAAAGGGCTGCCCGGTCTTCAGGCAGACCTCCAGCGCGCGGATGACCCGTCGTGTGTTGCGCGGATCGATGAACGTTGCTGCCTCCGGGTCCAGCGCGATGAGGCGTTCCCACAGTGTGGCAGGAGCGGCAGCAGCCTGCGCTTCCAGCCCGGCGCGCAACTCGGGATCGGGCGGGACCTCCGGCGTCTGCCAGCCCTCAAGCAGCGCGTACACGTACTGTCCCGTGCCGCCCACCACGAGCGGGAGATGTCCCCGTGCGGCGATCTCGTCGATGGCGGCGCGCGCCAGCCGCAAGAACTGCGCCAGCCCCACCGTCTCGTCCGGGTTGGCGATGTCGATGAGGTGGTGCGGCATCTGCGCGCGCTCCGCAGGTGTGGGCTTCGCCGTGCCGATGTCCATGCCACGGTAGAACTGCCGTGAATCGGCGGAGACGACCTCGGCGGGGAACGTCTTGCCCAGCGCCAGGGCGAGCGCCGTCTTGCCGACGGCAGTCGGCCCGACGATGGCGACGACAGGAATGAGCGGCGCGTCTGGATTGTGCATAAGGGGCATTGTACTGTATTTTGGGCAGATGTTGAATTTGCATTGTGTGGTGCTATACTTGGGTGTGATGGGGAAAGTGCGGGCGAGTAACCGTAGTGAGCTACATTCAATTCGAAAGGAGCGATAAAATGACCCGTTCAATATGGTACCGGATAGCCATAGTTTCATTGTTGTTGCTGTTTAGCGTGAATCCAGGCAGAATCACGGTGGCTGCGCCGGACAACCCAATGCAGGAAGAAAGCATGGATGGTCTGCGCCGGCCGGTTGTCTTGCGGCTTGATCCTTCAATCTCGACTCTCCGTATTCCTCCGCCAGACAGTTATGCCCGCTATGCTCCGTTGCGAGTGCAGACGGCGACCATCAACGTCACCTATTTGCCAAACGGCGCGACCGATGCCTTTGGCTACAGTTGTCTGACGTGGCCGACAGAGGCAGTCACTGCATTCAACTATGCGGTGGATATTTGGGAAACACTGATCAACTCTACCGTGCCCATTGAAGTCAACGCATGCTGGACGAATTTCGGCGATCCTAATGTCCTGGGAATCGGCGGCGCCGACAACTACTACCGCAACTTCACCGGCGCCCCGCAGACCGATACGTGGTATCCTACGGCCCTGGCGAATGCTTTGCATGGCAGCCGGATGAGTGGCTCCACGGTGGATATGCACGTTTCTTACGGCAGCACTTTTCCCTGGTATTTTGGGACGGATGGCAACACGCCAACGGACAAGGTTGACTTTGCCAGTGTGGTATTGCACGAAATTTGCCACGGTTTAGGCTTTGCCGGTTCTATGGTCGTGAGCGGAGGTCTCGGTTATTGGGGATGGGTAGAGTCAATTTATCCGGTAGGGTACGACCGTTATGCCGAGAATGGTGCCGGTACTGCATTGCTGAGTTATACTTACGGTTCTACCGCGTTGGCTGGACAACTGACCAGTAATAATGTCTATTTCGATGGCCCCTACGCGAATGCGGCGAACGGCGGTGCACGTCCGAAATTGTTCGCCCCGGCCACTTGGATGCAAGGCTCCAGCTATTCGCACCTGGATGAAATTTTCAACGGCACGGCCAATGATTTGATGACCTACGCCATCCCCAACGGCCAATCTACGCACGCGCCTGGCCCGATTGCCCTGGGTATCTTGCGCGACATCGGCTGGTCGTCCGGCGAGAATACGCCTCCCACGCTTTCAGGTCTGCCGGACCAAACGCTTGCACCTGGGCAAAGCAAGAACGGCGCCATCAATCTATGGACGTATGCTTCCGATGCTCAGGATGTCAACGCCAATCTTGCCTTCACCATCACCAATTCGCCGCCGCTTACCGTGGGCGTGACGATCCGCGATGACCAATACATCGACATCAACCCAACGGCCAGCTTCACGGGAACCTTCCCGGTCGTCGTGCAGGTGATGGATACCGGCGGTCTGACGGACACCGACAGCTTTACGATCACGTTTACTGAAATTGAAACGCAGTACATCTTCTTGCCGCTGGTGTTGCGTTGTTATCCACTTGTGCCTTTTCTGTCACCTATCAGCAATCCCGATGGCGATGGGCTTTACACCGTCCAATGGGCGATGCCTTCTTGTTGCACTCAGACGCCATCCCAGTATGAGTTCCAGGTTGCTACTGATCCCCAATTCAGCTATGTGGATGGCGATACAACGATGGCGACTTCAATAAACGTCTATACCCCTGATCCGGCAACGTATTACTGGCGGGTGCGGGCTTACATCAACGGGCAATGGACGGGCTGGAGCAATGTGCAGAGTGTGGTAGTGGGATCGTTCTCGTATGTATATGTGCAAAATGATACAGGTGGGACTTTGACAATTGAGATCGTTGGCATCGAGAAACGTTCCTTTGCTACCGGCCTTACTTACTGGCGTAGTGTCCCGACCGGCTATCACACGCTCAATGTCTGGGCGAATTGCGGGTCGTTGTTGGGACGCTCTGTCAACTTCCCCTTAGGTGAGTTCTTGCTGCGTTACTACTGTGGTTCTCAAGCCCTGTCTGGAGCGTCGGGTGTGGCTGCCCCAGAAATGCCGAACGTGGATTTTATCTTTGAAGCGATCGCACCGTAGTTTGTGGAGCACGGTTTGCGTTAAGGGCTTTTGCAGGCGCACGATGCCTGCAAAAGCCCGTGCTATAGCATTTCCCACGGCTCACTCTCTGGGTCGAGATACATCGTGATTCGTTGCAGCCGTCCTGCGCCATCGAGTGCCACGGCCACGAAACTGACGTGCCAGGCGATGTCGTCTGCCTCGTCTGTCTCTTGCGCGCTGAGATAGCGCCGGGCGACGGCCTCCATACGCGCGAATTTGCGCGGCGTGAGCGATTCCTCCGGACTGCCGAAGCCCTCGGCGCTTCCCCGGCTTGTTTCTCGCCGGGTGCGCACCTCGACGAAGTACCACTCGCCGGCCCGTTGCGCGATCAGGTCCGCTTCACCCTCAGGACAATGCCAGTTCTGGGCGACAATGCTGAAGCCACGTTGCCGCATTGCCTCAGCCGCGAGCGCCTCACCCCGCCGTCCCAACCCCACTTTTCCTCTGGCCATGCCTGCATCCTATATGCGATTGCCTTTCCCGTCAAGCGTGGTATGATTTGTGCCTGATTCAGGTGCTGGCTCACAAGGTTTGTTAACTTTATGAAACGTTGGTTAAGACTGTTTGAATGGCTGATTTTCATCGCCCTGGTTGTCTTTGTCGTTATCGGTGCGCAGGCGCTAGGCCATAACCATATTCCCACCCGCGAAGTGACGGTGGTTGTCACCCCGACTCCCTCCGGCTCCTCGGCGACACCCCTGCCGTTTACGGAAACCTCGACCCCTGTGCCGCCTACCGCCACCCCGCCTGCCATGCCGCCAACGTGGACCCCGACGGCTCGGCCCACAAAAACGCCATTGCCGACCCTGACGCCGTCCCCTACTGCGACGCCGCCCCCCCTTGTGCTGCCGATTGCCGCGACACCGATGTTTACCACATCGACGGTGGTCACGTCGCCGTTGGAGCAACCCACGCCGATGCCGCTCATCGAACAGCCAAAGGGCACGATCAACATCCTTCTGCTCGGCAGCGACCGGCGGCCCGGCGAGGATGTAGCCCGCACCGACGTGATGATGATCGTCTCGATTTTCCCGGATGTCCCCTCCGTCAGTATGATCTCGATCCCGCGTGACTTTTACGCCTGGATTCCTACGTGGGGGCTGGACAAGATCAACACCGCTTATTTGCGGGCCAAGACGACCGGTTATCCCGGCGGCGGCCCGGCGCTGCTCAAAGCGACGGTCGAGTACAACTTCGGCTTGCCGATCCACTATTACGCGATGGTGGATTTCAACAGCTATCGCAGCATCGTTGATGCGGTGGGCGGGGTCGATATCGTCGTGGAGTGCGGTTTCCACGATACGTACCCCGACGAAGAGTCCCCCACCGGTCAGACGGACATCGATCTGGAGCCGGGTGTGCATCACCTGGACGGTAAATTCGCCCTGTGGTATGTGCGCTCGCGCTGGAACACTTCCGACTTCGACCGGCATCGCCGTCAGCAACAGGTGATACGGGCCATCCTGGAAAGCGCGCTCAACCAGAATATGCTCGCGCGCATCCCTGAGTTGTGGGACGTGTACCAGGAATCCGTGGAGACGGATATGGGACTGACCGATATCCTGGCCCTCGCGCCGATTGCGCTGCGGTTGGATATGCGCGATATCAAGAGTCGTTTCATCCGAGGCGCCAATTTGTTGACCTCCATGTCGGTGCCGCTGCGAGGTGCAGTGTTGGCCCCACACTATGAAGAGCTCTACACGTTTATGCAGGAGGCAGCGCAGCCCCCGGTGACGAGCCGTGCCACGCAGCGCGCCTATCGTGTGGAGGTGTGGAATGGCAGCGGCAACAGTGGATGGGGAGAGGTGGCGGCTTACCGCTTGCGGCTGGAAGGCTTCGAGGTCCCGGCCATCCATCAAACCGATGGCACGGCCCGTACCACCATCACGGATTACACGACGACGAGCAAAGGCTCACCGATTGCCCGTCTGATGGCCCTGTACAAACGTCAACAACGGGATGTAACCGCCGAGCCAACCCAGGGCAGTCCGATCGATTTCCGGGTGACGTTGGGGTGGGATTACAATCCGTGCGATGGGACGGGCACCGTGGGCTGGCGTCCGACACCCACGCCGACGCCGACGCCTGAAACGTCCCCTCCGCCCGAACCGTAAGCCGCTCTTGTGAGGTGCGACGTACTTTCAGGGGGTGAGGGGCATCCGCCAGTGTCCCCCTCCACCGGGTGCGTCGCACCTGTTTGTGGGACAGGTTATCGCAGCCGGGCCAGGGCAGCGGCCATGCGTGCCACCCCGGCCTGAATGTTCTCCATCGAGTTGGCGTAGCACAACCGTAGATACCCCTCGCCGCCCGGCCCAAACGCTGTGCCCGGCAGCACGGCGACGCCGGCCTCATCCAGCAGATAGTCGGCGAGCCAATCCGCAGAACGACCAAACGCCGTGACGTTGGGGAACGTGTAGAATGCGCCGCGTGGCATGCGGCACCGCACGCCGGGGATGGCGTTCAGCGCGGCGACGAGGACATCGCGCCGGCGCTGGTACTCCGCCACTACCGCCTCCACCGGTTCTTGCGGGCCGGTCAGCGCTTCGATGCCCGCGTACTGCGTGAACGTCGCCGTGCAGCCGACCGAGTGTGTCAACAGCAGGTTCATACGCTCGGCCAGCGCCTCCGGCATAATGCCGAATCCCAGACGCCAGCCGGTCATCGCATACGTTTTGGAAAAGCCATCGCAGATGATCGTGCGCTCGCGCATCCCCGGCAGCGCGGCAATACTCGGTGCGGTCAGCCCGTCGAACACCAGGCGCGCGTAGATTTCGTCGGAGAGCACCCAGAAGTCGTGCTTGCGCGCCGCCGCGGCGATGTGTTCCAACACTTCCCACGACAGCACGCCGCCGGTGGGGTTGCTCGGCGAATTCAGAATCACCAGGCGGGTGCGATCGCTCACCAGCCGGTCGAAAGCATCCAGGTCGAAGGCGAAGTCGTTCTCTTCACGCAGCGGCACGGGCACCGGCACGCCGCCTGTCACGTCGACCACCGCTGCGTAGGTCGGGAAGCCTGGATCGGGGTACATCACTTCGTCACCGGGGCGGACCAGCGCCATGGCGGGGAAGAACAGGATCGGCTTGGTGCCCGGCCCGACGATCACCTGGGAAGGGTGAACCTCGATGCCGCGCCGCCGTCCGGCGTCCTCGGCGATGGCCTGACGCAGCGCGGGAATCCCGGCGGGTGGGTTGTAGGTGGTGTGGCCGTCCTTGATGGCCTGGATGCCTGCTTGCGCGACGTTGTCGAACGTGGGGACATCCGGCTGACCGATCTCCAGGTGGATAATATCGCGGCCTTGCGCTTCCAGCGCCTGCGCGCGCGCCAGCATATAATAAGCGCCTTCCGGCTTCAGATTGCGGACACAAGCGGCGAATTCCATTGTTTCCTCCCAAAAGTCACGCAGTCGGGTAGTCGTTAGTCAGGTAGTCGTTAGACGACATTATAGCATCACACAGGTTGGCAAACAAATAAGGGGTGAATGATGACCGATCACTATGCCGACATCTACGCGCATCATGCAGAAGAGCCTCCATGTGGGATTCCACACCAACGAGGAGCAAAATTACAACCGCGAATCACGCGAATCTTCGCTAATTTTAAGAGATTCGCGTAGATTTGTGAGATTAGCGGTTTATTTTCCAAGGAGCACGAGCGCTTTATCGCGCGGGAGGATTGCATGGGCAATTTGCTCGCGGCCCTCCAGGAGATCACGTTACTGCACAACCTGGAAGTAAGAAGAATTGTGAAGGTGGCGACTTGAGGTGCGCCACCTTCACAGGGATGATCGGGTTTTATGGTGCGGCGCGCATCACGAGTGGCAGGTAGATGATGTGAGGCTTAACCAAAGTCTGCGCTACGCTTGTGTTGTTGAGTGTCACCATCTCCGGCACCGTTGCCGCAATCGTCACACTGTTGGTCAGCCAGCCGGTGTAGGTTGGGTTGATGACGACGGAAACGGTGAGTGTGCCACCTGCGCCCGGCGCGAGGTTGAACACTTCCCACGTCAGCGTGTGGTCTGGCGCCGGCAAGACCACTGTTCCTGAGTGAGCGTAAAGCTGCGCGTTTGGCGGCAGCACGTCGGTGATGGTGACGTAGGGCGCGGGGGCGTCACCGATATTCGCGTAGGTTAGCGTGTACGTGATCACGTCACCTGGATAGGCTGTCGCCGGCCCGGTCTTGTGGATTGTCAGGTCGGGCGTGCGCACTTCGGTGACGACGGGCGGGCTGGTGTTGTTGCCGGTATCGCTGTCGAAGAGCGGGGTGGCAATCGTGGCGGTGTTCGTCAGCAGACCGGTGAACGTGGGGCTGACGATAGCCGTGATGGTGAGCACGCCACCCTCGCCCGGCGCGAGGTCGAACACTTCCCAGGTGAGCGTCTGGCCCGGCAGCGGCAGCATGATCGTGCCGGTGTGATCGAGCGCGGTCAATTCCGGCGGCAGCACGTCGGTGATGGTGACATAGGGTGCGGGGGCGTTGCCGGCGTTGCTATAGGTCAGCGTGTAGGTGATCACCTCGCCGGGATAAGCGGCAGTCGGCCCGGTCTTGCGGATCGTCAGGTCAGGCGCGCGCACTTCGGTGACGAGGGGCGGGCTGGTGTTGTTGCCGGTATCGCTGTCGAAGAGCGGGGTGGCAATCGTGGCGGTGTTCGTCAGCAGACCGGTGAACGTGGGGCTGACGATGGCCGTGATGGTGAGCACGCCACCCTCCCCCGGCGCGAGGTTGAACACTTCCCAGGTGAGCGTCTGGCCCGGCAACGGCAGCATGATCGTGCCGGTGTGATCGAGCGCGGTCAATTCCGGCGGCAACACGTCGGTGATGGTGACGTAGGGCGCGGGTGCGTTGCCGGCGTTGCTATAGGTCAGCGTGTAGGTGATCACCTCGCCGGGATAAGCGGCAGTCTGCCCATCCTTGCGGATCGTCAGGTCAGGCGCGCGCACTTCGGTGACGACGGGGGGACTGACGTTGTTGGTGGTGTTGCTCTCAACCGCGGTGGTGGCAATGGTCGCAGTGTTTATCAACAGCCCGCTGAACGTGGGACTGATCAGGGCGGTGAACGTGATCACGCCGCCTTCGCCGGGTGCGATATTGAACAGTTCCCACGTGAGCGTTTGGCCTGGGAGCGTGAATGTACCGTGATCGTATACAGTCATCTGCGGCGGCAGCGCATCGGTGATCGTGGCGTAGGGCGCGACCGCATTGCCGGCGTTGGTGTAGACCAACGTGTACTCGATCACCTCGCCGGGAACAGCCGTAGCCGGCCCACGCTTGTCAATCGTCAGATCAGGCACATAGATTTCGTATTCCAGGTGCATAGCGGGAGCGGTGGAGCCGCTCTCGCGGTCGGCGAAGCGGGCCAAGGCGAAGAGGCGGCACCCTGCGGTGAACCGGAGCGCGAAGTTGGCCTCACTTGCCCCACTGCGGATTTTCCCATTCAGATAGTCCCGTAATGCGGTACTGTCGAACGTCACCGTCTGCCCGCCTGTGGTGGGAGCGGGGCGCGTCTCGATCAACGCGCCGGGGGGCGGCGAGGTGGCCCACGTTAATGTCTCCTCTTGCCAGCCGCTATCGGTTTCGTACAGGCCAAGGAGGATGCCATCCGTGCCGGTGGCATAGTTTGCTGTGAGAGTCAACGTGGCGGTGTGGATGTATGCCGTCGTCGGAATATCGCTGAGGTTCCATCGGACGTAGGTGACATCCGTAGGATTGCAGGTGCTGGTGCTTGCAGCCACCGACAGATACGCCGCGTCGAAATTTGCCTCCGGCTGGGTGATGCGGACAAAGACATCCGGCCCGGCAGCGCCACCTTCCTCAGCCAATGTTCCTTCGACCAATAGCAAAAGTCCCAAACCGATAATCACAGTCGATAACAGTATACGTTTCATCATTGTTCTCCCGTGAGCGCGACCTTCAGCACAATGCGTGTTCTTCATCTCTATCCCCCCTGCTTCCTTTACGGCCACACGACCGGTGCGCCTGCTTTGAGGCAAACGTGGTAAGGATACCCCACGCGCGTGGCTAAGTCGACGCCGAAGTCAATTTCCGGTAACCAGAACTCGAAGGCGTGAACGTCCGCGCGCCAGTGCAGTGCCTGTTCGACATACGCTGCTCCTAACGCTTCTGCCAATGCCGTGGCTGAGGTGATCCCCGTCTGGTCGAGTGGCAGCGATAGCTCATTGAACAGACAGGTCTGATCGCTGCCTACGAGATTGAACCGCACCGTGTTCTGCGGCGGCACACCTCCCACAAAACTCAAGACGGAAGGCGCATTGTTGTTCACCTGTACCCAGTAAACGTGCCCAACCCGTAGGGGGAAGTTGGTTCCTACACTGTATGGCGGCAGCCATGCCTCGTAAGATTGCGCGCCGGGATCCCAGTGGAGCACTTGCTGCACGCTGTCGCCGATGTAGCCTGCCAGGGCCGCGGCATTTATAAGCTGCGCGGTCACGTCCAGTGGCAGCGCAATCACGTTGTAGCGCGTGCTGCCAGGTTCACCGGGCAGCAGCGCAAAATCGAACTCACCGACGGCGTTGGAGGGCAGCGACTCCCGCTCTTGTGCATCCAGTGCCGTGACGATGTAGAAATAGTTGACGCTGGGATCGCCGATCTTGCCGGTATCGGTGTAGTTTGACGCCGTCACCGTGGCGATGGCATTGCCCGGCGAGGGAACAAAGTACGCTTCTGTACTACGATACACACGATACCACGACGCTCCCATGACATCATACCAGGTGAGTCTGACGTTGCTGCCGGATTTCGTGATCGTCACAGCTGGGCCGACGCCCACGGGGGTCTGCACTGCCGACGAGTTGTTGTTCTTGTAGCGGTCGAGCACATCGGAGGCGATCTCGGCGAGGTTGTCGAGCACGCCCCGGAATGTGGGCGCGACCGTCGCCGTGATCGTAATGATGCCTCCGGTTCCCATGGGCAGATCGGCGACATCCCACACGTAGGAAGTTCCCGTGCGTTGGGTAATGGTCATGCCAGAGGAGACGACCACCGGATTCTCCAGGCCTGCCGGGAGCACATCGGTGATCACGACGTTGTAGGCTGTGCTGGGACCGGCGTTGCGGTAGGTCAGCGTGTAGGTGATTGTCTCCGGGAACAACGCGGTTGGCGGCGTAGTCTGTACTGTCTTGGTGATACTCAAATCGGCCTTGAGCACGGCGAGTTCCAGCGCCGGGTCGCCAAAGAGGGTGTATGTGTCGATTAGTTCATCGTGTCCCTGTCCGGCCAATGCCAGCTTACCCAACGTCGTTGCCGGCCCGAGTTCGATGATGTGATCGTAGAAGATGGCCTGATAAAGCGCCTTATTCATAACATCGTGCCCGCTGGCCAGCCCCAGGCCGGTGGGCGACCAACTGGCAATGGCTGCTTTGTCAGGCGCACGGACGAGCATTTCGGCGATGGCGGAGAGGTCTATTGAGCTACTCGGATTGATATAGTAGCCCTCCAGACACGTCATCGGTGCCATAAAAGTTAACTTGTCAGCATTGTTCATTGAAGCTATATCGGTAATCTGCAGTAATTTTTCGGATGCCCAATACCTGTATGCTGCGTGACCAACATAGTTGACTATCAACCGTCCTGCGTTGATGGCGTTGAACATTGCAGTGCGCGCCAACGATGCCGTCGTATATGGGGGTTGCAGATAATAGACCTTCTGTGCATTGTAAAGTGGCGGTACAAACTGATCGGCTACTGCATTTGAATAAGCGTAGAAATCACCGGCGTCATCTGGATTGTCTGCTACAAAGAGAATTTCCCGGTTCCATTCAGTCGTGGGCGGGTTCTGTAAATAGCCAAGGGCCTTATTGATCATGGTGCTTGCCTCGACAGGAGTTTTCACCGGGAAGCGGCCCAGGCTTATATCCGGCAGGATGTCATCACCGCTTACTGCTACGTAGCGGTTATCCGCTGCCGTCTCGCCGAGCCAGGGGTCAATATCGGCCAGGTAGGGCGGAATATATACCGTTTCTCCACGCCCAATATAATCTTTGAAATCGTAGTGCCCATCCCCCATGAGCAATACATATACTGGCGCAGGCCGCGTCCACGAAGTGTAGGCGTATGCCAGGAAGTTACGGATCGCGTCGGGATTGAAGATGCCATAACTGAAAGCATCGTAGATCTCCGCCACGTCAACGACTTGAACTCGCAGACCTTGCCCTGTGTAGTAGTCCGCGAGCGGTTGGACTGGTGTGATCAAGCTAGAATGGGCAATCATAATGTAATCTGCGCCGTTTGTCGGCAAAAGCAGATCGGAAGGGACATCCGCCACAATCGCTTTGGGGGTACGGCGTTGTGCAGATGTTAGGGCGATATATTCCCGCGCTGCAGGGATAGTTTGTTGGAAGATAACCTTGTATGTGCTATCGGTAGGTACAACGCTTCCTCCCAGGATACGGATGGGATAGACCGGTGTACTTACATCGAAAACAGCGATATCATTCACTGTGAATGCATCTACGTGATATTCCCACGTACCAGCAGTGTCCCCGCTGAAGACAAGCATATCCTCGGCCGCGATATAGCGTTGATTGTAGGTGATCTCGAACCAGTTGATAAGGAATTGGTCGGCGCTGATTCCTCCATCCAACGGAGCACTGACACTGATGGTATTTGTCCCGTTGATGAGTATAGATTGCGGAATGACGGCGGTGAACGTATATGTATCCGCCGGTGCCCACGTCGCATCATCAATGAGAACGCCGTTGAGATAGACGCGTGTGTGATGCTGCGGTATAGCATCATAACCTTTGAAAAGACCAGACACGATCGCACTCATCGAGGTGGTGAGCGGGTGTGTCAAACTAAAGCTCGCTGTGAATGTCTGCGGTGTGGTTGCCCACACGAAATACCAATACCAGTGGTCGTTGTCAGGTCCACTCGGCCTCGGGGCTTGATAGATGCGGTTTTGCTCAATCCGTTGCGTCGTCCGAAAATACTCCGGCACTGCCGCCCCGCCCGGCGTACCATCGGACGTCCCCATCCTCAACCCGCTCTCGCCACCCCACGTCAGCCAGTACACGTTGACGTCGGTATACTTTGTCGTCATCTTTTGGCCGTAGAAAAGCACGTAGTCGCTGGTGTTAAACACGCCATCCGCCTCTCCCTCGACGTAGATGGCGACCTGAATGCCCTGGTTGTGCAACTTCAGTGTGCGCGGGTCAAGGGTGTTCACAGGGACGCCTGCCGCGATGAGATCGGTGTAGGTCAGTTGGTAGATGCCATCTGCATCCACCAGGATTTTGTAGGCTTCGTCGCTGAGCGGCCATTGGGCGACGTTTGTGGCGGGACGTTGCTGAGGCGCTGCGCGCCAGCCACGCGCGCCTTCATAGTTGACGAGTGAGGTGCGCAGGACCTCCTCGAACGCGCCCTCGTCCACTGTGCCTGTGGTAGCAGCGCTCGCCGCCGACGCGATCTGCGCACTGCGGGCCATCACGGTATCAAAAGTCAACTGCACGCGGATGCGCCGCGCAAATCGCAGTTGTCCGGTGACGGGGTTGTACTGGAAGGGGCGGAATTGCAGTTGTGCCACCCGCTGGCTGCGGATGAAGCCCGTGGAGAGCAACACCGCCGGCTCCGTGGGGGTAAAGCCTGCCGTCGCGTAAATTATCGCATCACGCACGCGTTCCTCACCCTGGTAGCGAAGCGGTTCATCGGACGGACTTGTCTCCACGATCGGACGGCCGACCGGGCAGATGGCGTAGGTTTCCGGCGCAGTGATGGCCTCGACTTCCACCACCGTCAATGTCGCCTCGCCCTGTGCCGGGATGCCGACCATTGTTCCCTTGACCGGCAGTTCTGGTGCACCCGAGGCGCCTGTACCGCTGTATCCATCGACCACAAGCTGTGTGCAGGGACCGAAATCGTCCTCGTTCTGAGCAAGCCGGTATGCCGGCGTGATCAGTTCCAGTGTGATGCTGCCTGCATCAGAGGCCACCACGCGTACACCGGGCGGTTCGTTATCAGGTGTGTTTGGATTTGCTGTCGGGGCCGGGGATAAGCGTGCAGGGGGACGTTCGGATGCGGCAGGCGCGTGTTCTGCCGATATGGGTGGCGCTGTGATCGTGCTGAACACGAGTAACAGGCCTAAACTGACATTGACAATGCGTAAAAGTGCTATTCCCTTCATATTTTCTCTCCGATCAATCATTACACCAGACACGCAATACGATATTATTTACAAGAAATATATCTATATTATAACCGAAAAACGTCGAAATTGAAATGAGGGTTGCGTGAAATTTCCGTTACAGTTGCGCTGATGCACAACTGTGTTCCATTGCAAAGCGTGTCGACTCACCGAAAGATCAGAAGAGGAGACGCCGGTGCTAACACACTCCATGCAGCACGAAAACGGCGCTCCGACCACGCGCCTACAAGACTCAGTAGATCCAATTTTGCTTGGTCTGGATCGCCAGATCCAGAGCAGAACGGGGATCTGACGATCCCCTTGGAGCATTTTTGGATCTACTGAGACTAACGGCTATGTGACGATTTTCTAAGCGGGAGCAGGAGGGGGTATCTCGCCTATTTCGTAAATCGCTGGGTGATCGGCAGCCGCCGGTCTTTGCCGAAGGCGCGGGTGGTGATGCGCACACCCGGCGGAGCCTGCCGGCGCTTGTACTCGTTGCGATCTACCATGCGCGTGACGCGCTGAACTAAGGCCGGGTCATAGGATGCGGCAATGTCCTCCGGCGCTTGATCCTCCTCGACGTAGGCCTTGAGGATGGCGTCCAGCACGTCGTAGGGCGGCAGCGAGTCCGTGTCCTTTTGATCCGGGCGCAGTTCTGCCGAGGGGGGGCGGGTAATGCAGCGTTCGGGGATGACGGGGGTATCGCCTTGCGTGTTACGCCAGTGCGAGAGGTCGTACACCAGCGTTTTGAGCACGTCTTTGATCACGGCGAAGCCGCCTGCCATATCCCCGTAGAGTGTGGCGTAGCCCGCGCTCATCTCACTCTTGTTGCCGGTGGTCAGCACCAGCCAGCCGAACTTGTTGGAGAGCGCCATCAGATAGTTGCCGCGAATCCGCGCCTGCACGTTTTCCTCGGCGACGTTGGGCGGCGTGCCGGTGAATGGTTCCGCCAGCACGTCCAGGTATGCCTGAAACACGCGTTCGATGGGGATGGTCATAAAGCCGATGCCCAGGTTTTTCGCCAGCAGCGCCGCGTCGGTGTTGCTCATGTCCGAGGTGTAGCGCGACGGCATCGCTACGCCCACCACGTTCTCCGGCCCTAACGCATCCGCGGCAATGCAGGCCACCAGTGACGAGTCGATGCCGCCGGAAAGCCCGATCACCACCTTCTCGAAGCCGTTCTTGCGGACGTAGTCTCGTGTCCCCAAGACGAGCGCCTGATAAATTTCGGCCAGGGGCGGCTGCGGTTCGACGATGTGCGGCGTGAGGGTGGGGCGGTTGGGAGGCAGCCTGTCTTGCGCGATCGCGGCCAGCGATATGTCTGTCAGTGGCGCAGCGGCAGCCTTGCGCCTGCGCGGATCGTGCAGCCGTCGCCGAAATACGGCACCTAAGTCCACATCCGCCACGATGAAGTCTTCCGCGAACTGCGCGCCCCGTGCGATGACCTGCCCCCGCTCGTCGATGATGACGCTGCCCCCATCGAACACCAGTTCATCTTGTCCCCCCACCAGGTTGCAGAAGGCAACCACGGCGGCGTTGTCCGTGGCGCGCGTCACGAGCATTTGTTCCCGCATGGCGGCCTTGCCTGCGTGATACGGCGACGCCGAGATGTTCACCAGCAGGCGCGCGCCGCCCTGCAGCGCCTGGATTTCGGGCGGCCCCGCCGGATACCAGATGTCTTCGCAGATGCTCACCCCAAAAGCAATCTTGTCGCGTCGGTAGATGGGGATTGTCTCCCCGCGCCGGAAGTAGCGATCCTCGTCGAAGACGGCGTAGTTGGGCAGGTAGTGCTTGCGGTACGTGTGGATCCACGCCCCGTCGTGCAGGATGGCGGCGGCGTTGTAGACATCATCGTCCATGTCGGCAAATCCAACAATCGCGGTAATCCCTTGCGTGGCGCGCGCCAGCCGGGCGACAATCGCCAGGTTGGCTTCGAGGAAAGCCGGCTTGAGCAGCAGGTCTTCTGGCGGATAGCCAGTTACGGATAGTTCAGGGAAGAGCACCAGGTCCGCGCCAAGCTCGCGCGCGCGTTGGATGCCGGTTTCAATCTTGCGCGCGTTGCCTTCCAGGTCGCCGACCAGCGTGTTGATCTGTGCCATTGCGATGCGCCAACGGGTCATACTTCACCTCATTTTTTGACAGGATCAACAGGATATAGATGAGTCTACTGAAAAAACTATTCACCACAGAGACACAGAGGTCACGGAGTTTTTAACTATATTTTGATAAGTTGATATTGGTAATCAGAAAATCAATTTTATTCAAGATAAA
>Ga0209381_1000524_pt1 | contig 89817 bp, 82 predicted proteins | sample DewCreD2012metaG_FD_184111 | JGI IMG/M metagenome (GOLD analysis project Ga0209381, IMG submission 184111) | Hot spring sediment bacterial and archeal communities from British Columbia, Canada, to study Microbial Dark Matter (Phase II) - Dewar... ... | reverse complement strand
CGGCGGATTTTGCGCGCCAGGCAGCAGAGCTCCGGTCGCCTACGGCTCCCTCCGCTCTGCTGCCTGAGATTGACGTCAAACATGGAAGTCTCTCATAATCCCTGGACCAGAAATTGGGGGCAGGTCATCGTCTTCACCTCTCCTCAAAAAGGTTGCAGGTTGGTTATCGCTTTTTCTATCGTGAACAACTGTTGCTTCAGAATCTGAATTCAGTTCGGCCTCAAGAAGTTCGTGAAGCAGCAACTCCTTTTCCCTTCGCTTTTTAGAATCGCTTTGATGTTCTATAGGCTTTTCTTCTGGTCTTTTCTTGTACATATAATGCTTCCCTTCAGATGCTATTCTAAGACACTTCTTACTGCAAGAAAACCTAATAAAGGGAGGAATAGAGGAATAGGCAGGTAGGAATAGGGACAGCTGTCGGGGGACCACGTATTTTGAGGCTTAGTGGACGCGAAGTTTTACGATCCCGGGAAGGCGAGAGGATGGCCGCAGGTGTGAGGTACCATCAGGGCTTTGTTCAAGCCACGGAGGTACCAGCCGATGCCATGCCGTCTTCGCCGGGAGGAAGTCGTGACGATTCATGTGCTTGCGGAGAAGGGTGTGAGCAAAACCGAGATAGGGAAGAAGCTCGGAGTCACCGAGGGTGACGTGCGGTACCACCTCAGGCACAAGGGCGTGCCCGACGGGAGAAGGAACAAGCCCTTCCTGGCAGAGAGGTTTTCACAAGCCATCGCCAACTGGGTGGCGTCCGTGGCCGACATGGCGCGGCCGGTCAACGTGCTCGACCTGTTCGAGCATCTGGTGCACGAGCAGGGCTACCCGTGGTCGTACAAGTCGGTACTGCGGAGTACCCGCGGGTAGACATCGGGGCCGGGCCCGAGCCGCTGCACGCGTTCCTGATGGTGCTCAGTCACAGCCGGAGGCACGCGGTGGTGTGGAGTCGGAGCGAGGATCAGCTCGGGTGGCTCTCCTGTCACAACGGGGCGTACCGGAGGCTGGGCGGGGTTGCCGCCGTGAACCGGGTCGACAACGTAAAGACGGCCATCGCCCATGGCGCGGGCGCCTGGGGGGCGATCAACGACACCTACCGGGCCTACGCGCGGGCGGTGGGGTTCCACGTGGACGCCTGTCCTCCGCGCCAGGGGAACACGAAGGGCAAGGTAGAGGCGAAGGTGCGGCTTGGGCGGCTCCGGCTGGACCCGAGCCGGGAACGCTTTCGCACGCTGGAGGATCTCCAGGCCTGGACGGACGAGCTGGCCGACGGGTGGGCGCGGCGGGCTGTTTGCCCGGCCACGGGGTTGACGGTGTGGGAGAGCTGGGAGCGGGAGCTCGAGCACCTGGCCCGGCTTCCCCTCCTGCCCGAGCCCTTCGATGTGGCGGTGACGCGGCCGGTGCACCGGGACTGCATGGTGTACTTCGAGAACCGCCAGTATGCGGTGCCGTTCATATACGTGGGGCAACAGGTCGAGGTGCACGGGTGCGCGGGACGGGTTCAGATTTGGGCCGGGGGCAAGGTCATCCGGGAGTACCCCCGACACACCCCGGAGCGGGTGCTGATCGATCCGGACTGCTACGAGGGGGAGTCCACGGAGCGGGTGCTGGCGCCGCCGCCGCTGGGGCGGATGGGCCGGCGCATGCAGGAGATCCTTCAGACGCCGGTGGACCGGCGCCCCATCGACCTGTACGCCGCGCTCATGGAGGTGGCCCGATGAGCACGCAACCAAAGCTGGAGCTGGACCGGACGGTGGGGATGCTCAACCAGCTCGGGCTGGTCAACGCGGCGGAGCAGCTGCCGGCGCTGTTGTCGGAGAGCGTCAAGGGCAACCTGCCGCCGCACGTCTTCTTGGACCGGCTGCTGGGCACGGAGACGGATCGGCGGGAGGAGCGGCGGATCAAGACCTCGCTGAAGCTCTCCGGGCTGCCGCCGGGGCAGACGCTGGGGAACTTCGACTGGAGCTTCCAGCCGGGGGTGGAGCGGCGGCAGATCGAGACCCTGGCCACCTGCGCCTTGGTGAGGGAGCACGCCACGGTGATCCTGGCCGGCCATCCGGGGGTGGGCAAGACCCACCTGGCGGTGGCTCTCGGGGTGCGGGCGGTGGAGCAGGGGTTCTCGGTGGCCTTCTACCGGCTCGAGGACCTGCTGCACGCCATGAAGCGCGACGCCGACGTGCCCCCGCGGCGGCTCAAGGGCAAGAAGTACCTCAAGGTGGCGCTGCTGGTGGTGGACGAGGTGGGGTTCCAGACGCTCACGCGCCAGGAGGCCGGCCTGCTGTTCCGGATGGTGAGCTACCGTTACCAGCGGGGGGCCACGCTGATCACCACCAACAAGGCCATCAAGGACTGGCCTGAGGTGCTGGTCGGGGACGAGGTGATGGCCACGGCGCTCCTGGACCGGCTGCTTCACAAGTGCCACCTCATCAACATCCGGGGTCGGTCTTACCGCCTCAAGGAACTGGACAAGACGCTCAAGTAGCTGAAAATGAACAAAAAGGCGAAAAATGTTCAAAGTTCGCGCGCGCAGCCCCCCGGGGGGGGCTGTCCCTGGGAGAACCTAACCCATGGGAACCAAATGGATCATGTAGGGGCAAGAACCCCCAAAAACCCCAAAGACGGGATCGTAAAAGATGACGTCCACCAACTTCGTAAAAGATCGTGTCCCTTGACATGGTTTACGGAGAGACTACGCGCCTGGCAGGGCTCGAACCTGCTGCCTTCGGATTCGAAGTCCGACGCTCTATCCAGGTGAGCTACAGGCGCAAAAAAATGGGTCGTACAGGAATTGAACCTGTGGCCCGCGGATTAAGAGTCCGCTGCTCTACCAGCTGAGCTAACGACCCATGAAGCAGGTGAGTGAAGGGGCTCGAACCCTCGACATCCAGATCCACAGTCTGGCGCTCTACCAATTGAGCTACACTCACCATCGATTCGGTCTCAAAGAGCATATCGAGCGGGCCGTAGGTACCAGAGGAGACACTTACTGTCAATAAAAAAGCCACCCACGGATACATCACCCCAATCGCTTTGCGTGGTGGACCCACAAATCGACTTGGGTTAGAATGCCCTCGATTTTCGCAATCCGGAGGATGGCGATGAGAGAGCGACTTGCTGGCCGAAGGCTTTTTCTGGCCGCCATTCTGCTCGCGGCAATTTTTTCGAGCCTATCTCCAGGTTGTAGCGGCTCCACGACCGGCGACGGAGGTGTCCAGTGCGTTCGGGACGAGGAGTGCGGGCTTGGTGAGATTTGTGTGAACCAGCGCTGTGTTCCCTTCGGATCCGACGAAGGTCCGCGCTTTTGCTCCACGGATACCCAGTGCCGCGCTGACGAGATCTGCGAAGACGGTGTCTGCGTGAAGGGCTCTCGTCCCGACGGTGGTGATGGTTCTGACGCAAGCGACAGCACGGATGGGGGCGGCGACGTTGTCTCGGATGGCGGCTCCGACGCCTCCGATGGCACCCCCGTGCCCAATGTCGTCCTTACCGGAGATGTGGTCATCACCCAGGACGCCCAGGGAAAGACCTACGCCATCGATTTCGGGACCGTGACCGTGGGCCAGCCGGTGTCGCGAAACCTGCTCATTCGAAACACCGGCGACGCCGATCTCTCGGTGTCGGTGATCACGCTGGACCAGGACCCGGACGCGGAATTTGAGACGAGTCGCACGGTCCCGCCTGCCCTGGTGATTGGACCGGGTGCGCAGGAGAACATCGCCATCACATACAGCGCCAGAGACGGGCTGACCGACCACGCCATCGCCAAGGTTTTCTCCAACGATCCGGACGAGCCCGAGATTCGCGTGTCGCTCAACAGCGAATTCAAGGGCGTCCCCGCGCTGGTCATCGAGCCGATGCTTCTGGATTTCGGCGACGTCTCGGTCGGCGAGCGGCCCCAGAAGTCGGTCGCGCTTTCTAACCAGGGCTCGGGCAACGCGGTCCTCAAGATCCTTTCGGTGGCGCCCGAGGCGCCCATTGCCAGTGCCTATCAGGTCTCGCTGGTTCGTCTGTCGGATGCCGAGCCCGTCACGGCACCTCTCTACATCAACCGGGGCGACGGGATTGAGGCCAGGGTCACCTTTGCCCCTCCGAGCCGCAACGCCTACAACGGCGACCTGGTGATCACGACCGACCTCGCTGGCTCCGAGGTGAGCACAGTCGCTTTGCGCGGCCGCGCCGGAGCACCGGCCATCCGGGTGGAGCCCGCACAGGTGGATTTTGGCCAGGTGCCCACGAACACGGTGCCGCCGCAGCGCACGGTTGAAATCTCGAACGCCGGCAAAGGAGACCTCACCATCACCAGCCTCGATCTCTTGGCCGGACACACCGGCGAGATCTTTCTCGTCGGCCCACCGTCCCTCCCGCTCACCATCGCTCCAGGAGCCCTGCAGACGGTCAGCGTGGGATATGCTCCGGTGGACGTGGGAATCGATCAGACGTCTCTGGTCATCATCCATGACGATCCCGATCGCCAGCCCGATATCAGGGTCCCCATCGGCGGCGAAGGCGTGCAGGGCAACGCGCGTCCCACCGCGGTCATCAAGGGCAACGGTCAGAACGTGGCGCTGCTTCGCGTCATGCTCGGCGAGCAGGTGAACCTCGACGCCAGCGCCTCCTTTGACACCGACGGGACGATTGCCGGCTACGCCTGGCGTATCGTGCAACAGCCATCCAGCCATCCGTGCGGTTCCGAGTCCACGCTTTCGGGCGCCACCGGGCAAAACGCCACCATCGTGCTGCGCGAGGCGGGGATCACCCGCATCGGCCTCAAGGTCAAAGACGACCTCGACGCCTGGTCGGACGAGGACATGCTCGACATCCAGGTGAGCGCGGCTCCGGTGGCCCGCATCCGGGTCGGCGGCAACGACACCGGATTCGTCGAGTGCGATCTGGCAAACGTGCTGACCTTCAACGGGCAGTTTTCCAGCGACTGCGACGGGCAGGTGACCGAGTACGAATGGAGCGTGCTCGCGTACCCCGCCGGCCGCGGCGTCGCCCCGGCCATCCAGGGCGGCGGGGACTTCGCCTCCATCCTCTTCGATTTCCCCGGCAACTACCGCATCGGCCTGGTGGTCAAAGACAACGATGTGCCCAAGAACTCCAGCCCTCAGGCGATTTTCGATGTCCTGGTGCGCGGACCCAAGGCATTCCGGGTGACGGCCGACTGGTTCAACCAGGGACAGAACGACAACCGGGTGGACGTGGACATCCATCTGCTCAAGCCCGGATCGAGCGGGACGTTCACCGCGGGCGATTGCTATCCGGGGAAACCCGGCGTCGACTCCGGCAACCCGACACCGAACTGGGGCGCGCTCGGCACCCCGGTGTACCAGCGCGACGGATGGGAAGACGCCGACGGCGTGGCCAATCCGACCAGCCCGGCGGACGAGATCAATTTCGCCAACCCGGGCATGGGAGTGTTCACCATCAAGGTGTACTTCCGCTGCCACTCGTCCACCTCCTGGCTGGGCGACTACCAGTGCTGCGACGACCTGTGCGGCTCATCGCTCAATTGCCCGTTCTGCGGCTGGTGCATGATGACGGAGAACTTCTGCAATCGGGTTGCCATCGGCGAGGTATCGGTGTACGTGACGGGCTACGACAACGTCGAGCGAAAGATCGTCACCCGGGGATTCTCGTTCCCGCGGGAGCAGGGGAGGACCTTCATCCAGATCGGAACGCTCTCCTGGCCGGACGGCAACTTCCAGTGATGCGCTCTCTCTTAGATGTACTTTTCGATTTTCTTCAGCAGATTGAGCCTGTGCACCAGATCGGTCACGTAGTCGATCTTGTCGCTTTCGATCTCGATGAGCGGCGAGAGGTTGTAGCTGGCAATCCACTCTGAATAGAGGCGATCGAGTTTTTTCAGGTAACTGGTCGGGATGGCCTGCTCCATCCCCCTGCCGCGTTCTTCGATTCGCTTGCGCATGGTTCGTACGGAACAACGCAAGAAGATCATGACGTCGGGCGGGGTCAGGTCTCGCCGAATGGTTTCGTAGAGCTCGGTATATGTCTTGTAGTCCCGGGGGGTTATGTGCCGAGAGCGAAACAGGTTCTTTGCGAATATCTCGGCGTCCTCGTATATGGTGCGGTCCTGGATGACCGTGCCGGGATAGCGTTCGAGCTCGCGGTGGAGCCGGAACTTGTGGGTGAGGAAAAAAATCTGCGAGTGGAACGCCCAGCGTTTCATATTCTTGTAAAAGTCTTCCAGGTAGGGGTTGCTGTCGTTGGGCTCATAGAATGGTTTGAGTTCGTACCGCTTGCAGAGAAAGTCGACCAGGGATGTCTTGCCGGCTCCGATGTTTCCTGCGATGGCGATGTATTTTTTCATGCTTCTTCCTCGTGCCAGGCAATCGCGCGTCTCTGAAACATGGCAAAGACTCGAATCAAGATCACCGCCACTGGCACCGCAAAGAGCGCCCCGACGATGCCGTAGAAGTGCTCGCCCGCCACCAGGGCAAAAACGACCAGAGCGGGATGGATCCTCGCGGCCGTTCCCATGATCTTCGGGTTGAGGAAGTTGGCCTCGACCAGGTGGATGCCGACGATCCAGCCCAGGACACCCAGGCCCGTGCCAATGCCTCCGCTCAGGGCGATGGCCACGATGGGGATGGAGGAGAGAATGGAGCCGAAGATGGGGACCAGGCTCATCACCGCCGCCAGAATCGAGAGCATGACCGCGAACTTGATGTGAAAGACAAAGTACAGCCCGATGAAAGTCAGTACCCCGTTGACCAGGCAGATCAGCACCTGGCCCCGCACCACTCCGGCCAGGCCCGCGTCCGCCTCGCGGATGAATTCGGCAAAGACCGGCCGGTATTTTTTCGGGAACAGGCTCTCCAAAAATCGCATGGGCCGGATCGGATCGATGAGCAAGAAGGCCGCCACCATCAAGATGAGAAACGCCATGAACACCTTGCGAAAGGCGTTGGCCGCGAACTTCGGTCCCACCGAAAGGAGGTCCACCAGCCGCTCCCGCAACGTCTCCTTGATCTCGGCCAGCGACTGTTTGACCGCCACCCGGATGTCGATGCCGGGCCGCGGCGGGCCGCTCTCGCCGACTTCGGGCGCCGCGATCTGGACGGGGATACCCCTCTCCCGCAGCCAGTCCTCGGTGTCTCGGGCGTACTGGTTGATGCGCTCGGTGGTGAGACTCGCCAACAACCGCTCCCCGTCCCGCGCCAACTTGCCGATCTCGCTTCCGAGCCGGGGAAGGGAGAAGAAAAAGAACAAGGCCACGACCCCGACCAGCGCCGCCAGCACCGCCAGGGTGGCCACCCAGCGGGGAACCGCCCGTTTCCCGAACTTCAGGCGTTCCAGCCGGCCGACCAGCGGCGCCAGCAGATAGGCGATGAGCACTGCCCCGATGAATGGCGCCAGGATCTCGGCGGCGAAAACGAGCACGGCGAGCACGGCCAGCCACAGCAGCACGAAGGCGTATTTCTTCGGGATACGGCCGCGCCCGCTCGAAAGGGTCCTCTCTTCCATGTCTTCGGCAGTGTGCACTGGCGGACCGCGGGATTCAACACAAAAACGCAGGCGGTCGCGCGAGCGCTCCTCAGAACGGCGCCGAAAGCCCGAGGCCGGCGCCCGTCGGGGACACCCAGGGGGATACGGAGAGAGTGGTGGGACCCGGGGCCTGTCCCTCGTTCCGTGTCGGAGCGAGCCAGAAACATGCCAGTCCGCCGCCGAGCAAGAGGGCTCCAGCGCCGAGAGCGGAAAGACCGCCGATCCAATATTTTTTCGCCTTGTCGTCCTCGGCGCGAACCACGCCCCGGAGACGTTCCATCTCCTCGATGGTGGTGGCGGCCAGCCATTCCTGATAGGCCTGGTCGCGCCGGTCCTGGGCGCTTTTCATCGGGCCGAGGACCAGCGCAAGTCCCGTCGCCATGGCTCCGGCGGCGACGCCGGTCGAGACGCCGCCGAGCCACAGCAGCGCACTTCGCAACCGGTTGTTGTCGGTACGCTGGACGGAGATGAAGGCGGATGGCGCGTCCGGCGCATGCCCATCCTTGGCGGGATTGGCGTTCGCCGCGGGCGCGACCGGCGGCATTTTCGGGGGTGGCGGCTGGATCTCGGTCTTGGCCGGTTCTTTCGCGGCCGGCGTCGTTGCCAGGGGCGGAGGCGGGGGTTCGGGCAGCGGAGCCGGGCGGGAGATCCCCAGGGCGAGCAGCGCCCGGCGCAGGTCCGCGGCGACGGAGCTTTTTTCCGGGAAGTCGCGCATCGGTACTGTCGAGGCGAGCTCGAATACCGACGCCTGAGAACGGACATCGAATCCTCGAACGGTCAACTTGAGCAGGGGACCGAGGCGAAGGATGTCGATCGCCAGCAAGCCGGACAACCGGCCGCCCTCGGATTCTTTCTTTAGACAGGGCTGGGTGGCGCAGCAGGAATCCTCGAAGATGAACCCGTCCGCGGGCGCGCGTTCCCGGTCGAGGATCTTCTGGATCTGGGCGCGAAGCTGGGCGGCCTGCTCCCCGGCGATGCCTTTTACGCTCAAACACACTCGAACGCGCCGGCCTTCGCCGGCCTCGCAGGGAAGCGATGCGGCCGTCAGCGCAGCCACCGGGAGGAGCCAGCGGAGCATGGCACGAGACTACCGAATCTTCCGGAGGATTTCAAAGGCGCGGTTGAGCTGGCGGTTGGCGTCGGCGTACTTTCCGCCGCTCATGGCCCGGTCGACTTCCTGGAGCAATTGCGAGATGTCCTCGATGACGGTGGTGTTCTGGGCCATGCCCGCGGCGGTGCTCAACCGATCGAAGACGCGGTTGAAGCGAAGGAGCTTGCCTTCCACGAACGCCTTTCCCACCTGGATCGCGTCGACCAGTGCCTGGGCGTGTTGATAGATCGACAACAGCTCCGCGGCGGGGGCGCTATTTTCGATCCGGGCCAGGCGCTCGATATCCTGATCCAGTTCGGGCAGATCTCCGGGGATGATGCCCTTGCGGCGGATGGATTGGAGCAGACGGCGGCGGGCATCGCCGGGCTTCGGCCGCGCAAGTTTTTCGCCAGTCTCGGATTTGGCTTCTGCGGCGGACGGCGTCGCATCGCCCGCCGGTGGGAGCATTCCGGCGTCCGGCGTCTCTTCCGCTCCGGCATCGGGTGCCGGCGCCGGCGGCGCTGGCTCCTCGGCGGAATCCGGCTGGGGTTCCGCCTGGGTCGGAGCGTCCGGGAGCGGCGGCGCCGACGGGGCGGGAGTGGGTTGCAGGCTGGCGAAGACCAAGATGCCGATCCACACCAAGGCGGCGGCGAGGACCAGAGACAGCAGGATGACGGCGAGTCTCGGGCGCTTCTGGGCCGGTCGCGTCCGGCGTTGCTTGTCGACTTTCAGCGCCTGCGCCGGCAAGACCGTGGATAGGTTCGGGTCCGCGATGGAGATGGTCTTGACGTCGGAACCGAGCATCGGCTGAGGGCCGGATTGCGACCCGGGTTCGTCGGGTACGACCTCTCCTGGGAGCGTCAGGGCCTGGATCTCGTCCGTCAGGGAGCGCCGGGCGGGAGGCGCGGGCGAGCGAAGGCTTTCCGACAGGTCGGGCAGGTCGAACGGAAATCTCTCCGGGCCGGCTTTCCCTTCGTGGGCCGGCATGGTGACCGTCGGAATGTGGAATTCCATGGGGCTGGCTCTGGGGGCGGCCGCCATCTCTCGCGTGGCCGGACCTTCCGCGGGCCCCATCTCGCGTCTCTCGGCCGGGAGAGGCTTTTCGGGATCCCAACCCACCAGGAACAGATCGAATTCCTCTTCCTTGCCCTTGAGCGAGGTGCGCGAGAAAAGGACCATCGGCACCTTCAAGGCCTTGAGCTGACCACGGGTGGCCGCCGATATCAGGATCTGATCGGCCCCGGCTTTGGAACACACGCGAGCGGCGACGTTCACCGCGTCGCCGAAGACATCCTGGGCTTCCACGATGCACTGTCCGCTGTTGCAGCCGATCCGGATCTGCAGGCGCTCGCCGGCGTCGGTGATGGGGCGGTTGAGGTTCTGGATGGCGAGCTGCATGTTCACCGCGGCGCGCACGGCCTCGTCGGCCGAGTCGAAGGTGGCCAGGATGGCGTCTCCGATGGTCTTGACCACGGTGCCGCGCTGCCGCTGGATGACCGGAAACAGAAGCTCGTTGTGACGCTGGATTCGCCGGCGGCCGGCCATATCCCCGTGGCTGTCGAAATAAGCGGTGATGCCCACGATGTCGCTCATCAAGATGGTCTTGTCCCGCCAGGGGATCTCCTGGGTGTGGTCTTCGCGCTCGTCCAGCGCTTCGTCGGAGGCGCTCTTTGCGGCGATCGGGATCGGCAGGGGCGTGGGACGACCCGCCTGCGCCAAGACCGGAAGAAGCGGCCGGAGACTCTCGGCGAGCGCCCGGATGTCGGGCCGCCGTGAGGGATCCGGCGCGAGCGCGGCCAGAACCGCTCGCTCCAGATCGGGCGGCACATCCGGATTGAAAAAGCGGGGCGGGACCAGCTTGCTGGTGAGCAGAGACCTGAAGACCTCGGCCGAATCGCGCCCGGAGTATGGGGGCTTGCCGGTGATGCAACGATACAGCATGGCGCCGATGGCGTATACGTCGCCGCTCGCGCTGGGAGTCTTGCCGGCCGCGCTCTCGGGCGCCAGCCAGAGGAGCAGTTCCAACGGATGATGTTCTCCCTCGAACCAGCGCAGGCGGATCCCGCCCAGGCCGAAGTCGGTGATGACCGGCTGATCTTTGGCGCGCACCGCGAGGCTCGATGGCGTGAGCCCGCCGTGAGACTGCCCCGCCTGGTGGATGGCCTGGATGGCGTCGCAGGCGCGGGCGAGAATGCTCAAGTAGCGCTCGGGCGGGAGGACGGACTCCGCCAGCAGGCGGGCCAGCGACGGGCCGGCGACCTGTTCCTGCGTGAGAAAGGTGTGTTCGGCCTCGTCGTGGAGGTCGAAAATCCGCGACAGTCCCGGGTGCGATACCGCCCGCGCTTTGAGAATGTCCTGTCCGAGCGCGGCCATCGCCGGGCTCTGGGCCAGCGCCGGCGGAAACAAGCGCAGCGAGACCTTCACTCCGAAGCGTGTGTCCTCGGCCAGGTACGTCCGGCCCAGCGCATCCTGTCCGATCGCTTCCAGGATCTGGAAACGCCCCAGTTTCCTTCCGGGTTGGAGCGCTGGGGTTTCGGCCATTCGGACCTCGAGGGCGAATCAACTTGCAGGGGCGCAATATATCGGCGCGCCCGGACATTTTCAATTGCAAAATGTTCGATGCCGGACGCCGAAGAATGTGCTAGATTGCCTGCGATGTTCTGTCACCGGCTTGCATGTTGGATCGTCGGGTCTGTTGTCGGGTTCGGCGGATGCTACCGGCCGCTCGACGCGGACACGAATTGCCACCCCACGGCATGCGGCGTCCTGCCCGCCAGCGGCATCGACTGCGGCGCCTGTCCGGGAGCGACCGACATCTGTATCGGCAATCTCTGCCGCGATGTCTGCGCCGGTATCGAATGCGGCTCCCCGGCCGAACACCCAGCCGTGGAGTGCGGATCATGCGCGGCGGGCGGAAACGTGCGTTGTGTGCAGAACCGCTGCGTGGATGTCTGCCAGGGCCTGGAATGCGGCGAGCCTCCCGGTTGGCCTGGCGTCAATTGCGGAAGTTGCCAAGGCGTCGAGATCTGCCGTCAGAACACCTGTGTGGATCCGTGCGCGGAAGATCGCTGCGGAGTGCTACCCGAATTGCCTCAGGTGGACTGCGGCGAATGCGCGTCCGGTCTTCCCTGTCCGTCCGACGGCCGTTGCCCCGCGACTCTGGGTGCCCTGTTGATCGATGGCAACACCTGCACCCTGGCTGGTGCCCCTTGCGATTCCGCCTTCGTCGAGAATCGCGGCCCGTCTTTGTGGATACTCAAGACCGAACAGCCGTTCTTGGCCGTTTCGGTCCGCGGCAACGCCATCGTCTCCGCCGCTGGCATCCGACCGGATGGGCAAGACGGTTTTACCGGAGGGCGCCTCCGGCTGCGGAGCATGGGAGACGTCGTCATCGAGGCGGGGAGCGCCATCATCATGAACGGCCAGGGTTGGGGAGGAGGAGGCGGAGGAGGAGGACAGCAATTCTGCGATTCCCAAGCGCGTTGCGAGCCGGGTGCCGGCGGCGGCGTGGGATCGACCTGGGTGGCGGGAACCAAGGGTTCGGATGGCGACGCGGGTCCGATGTGCATGCGCTACACGTGGGACACCGTCGGTGGCGGCGGTGGAGGCATGGGCGGCGGCCATGGAGGACAGCCGGGCGTCACCGGCGGCGGTTGTCCCTCCCGCTGCGGCGGAAATCCCGACCCGGCGAACGCCGGGGCGGGAGGCACCGGAGGGGGGCCCTTCGGCGGCGCGGGAGGAGCGGACCGCGGCTTCGCCAACGCGTGCAGTCAGGAGTTGTGTTGCAACGATATCGCTCGAGACTGCATCCCCGATCCGGTCGGAGGTGATCCGGCGCTGGGTCCTCCTCGGCCGGCGGAGGGCGGCCATCCTGGTGGGTACGCCGCTCCGGAAAGCAACGGAGACGCCTCCACCGACGAGAGCGTCGAAGTTGGATCCGGCGGCGGCGGCGGGGCCGGTGGAGCCAAGAGCAGCAGCTGGTGCTGCGGCGGAGGCGACGGCGGTCCCGGCGGATTGGCGGGCGGGCACGGGCGCGTCGGATGCGGTGGCGGCGGGGGCGGGGGCGGCGGCGCCGCGGGCGGAGGGGCCGTGGAGATCTGGGCCAAAAACATCGCCATCGCGGGAGAGATCGCCGCCGATGGCATGGGAGAGGCGCGGTTGGGCGGCGGATACGGCGCGGGAGGCGGAATCCTGCTGCGCGCCAAGGGATCGCTGGACATCGGAGCCGCCAACATCCACAGCTTGGGCGGCAGCGGAGATGGAACCGGCAACCGGGCCAACGGCGGCACCGTCAAGATCTTCTTCCGCCACCTCGAAGGCACGCTGCCCGCCGACCTGGAGAACAGCTGCGGCCGGCTCTATCAGGCCGTTTTGCCCTGATCTGCTACTCCAGAAAATTTTCGAGCGGCGCGATTGTTCTGCGGCGCATGCCAGGCTGGCGAGCGAAGGCGGGCATGTTCCGCCGGAGCGAGGTGGGGTACGGGGGAGGTGCGAGCGGCAGCGAGCCACCTCCCCGTCCTGTGAATAAAAGCCTGGGCGCGGCGGTTTGCCGTGTCTCGCTCGGAGCCCCGCGTCACTTCACAGCGTCGGTCCAGACCACGGGAAGGGTGGCGAACCCCGCCCAAGGGTAGCCCTCGTGACTTCCGGAATTGGCGTGCAGGAAGAAGCACAATTCGATGCCGGCGGCTATCCGCGAAGAGATCTGGAACATGTAGCGAAGGGACGGAGAGAAATAGAGCCCCTTGTCCTTGACGTGGTCGAGGCTGCCGTCGGCGCCCTGGCGGGTGTACCAGTAGCCGGTCCCGAGACCCAGCTTGAGCTGGTGGTCTCCGTCTTCGCTCAGGTAGAAGGGATAGACCAGGCGCGTGCCCACGTTCCAGAAGAAATCCTGTTCGGAGACGCCGCCCACGCCCACCTCGGCCAGCGTCCACTGAAAGTGGTCCCATTTCAGAGTGACGCCTTCGGCGCCGCCGCCGGCCAGAAAAGCGTCGGACCCGCCGCCGAAGAAGACCTTGAGGCCGGCCCATTCCAGGCGGTTGCGTTTTCGGCGGATGTCGGCGCGGGCGCGCTCGAGCTTGAAGCGCAGCACCTGCGGGCCGCGCGCCGTGACCGAGTGCTCCTGCGGCTCATATCCGGGCAACTCGAGCCGGAGAAGGATGGCGCGGTTCTGCGGCAGGGAGCCTCGAAGCGGCGTCATGCCCAGGCGCCGCCCTTCGGCAAAGACCTCGGCCCCCGCCGGCTCGCTCTCGATGTCCACCGGCACCGAGTGCTCGCCCGGCGCCGGCAGCAGCTTGAATACGGCCTGCTCGATGAGGCGCGAAGCGGATTCTTCCGTGCATGGGCCCGATGCGGTGGCGGCGCCGGTGGCGGTGGCGCGGGTGAGGTCGAAGAGCGTCAGGGTCAGCGTGCACTCCTCGCCGATTTTGAGTATCTGCGCCGCGATGGAGTTGGCGGCGGCCAGTTCGCGCCCGATCTCGATCTGGCAGGCTTCCTCGTAGCAGGTACGATAGCTTTCTTCCTTCTGGGTGCGCAGGCGGTCGCGCAGCTGAGGCCGCGGCACAATCTGGAGCAGGCCGCTCTCGGTCAGCTTGGCGCATAAAAGATCGCTGAGCCGATCGAGGGCGCTCTCGTTCCAGTCCAGGCCTTTGGGCTCGATGTCGAACACGGCGACGACGGGGAGCCGCTCGCCCCCGGCAGCCCCAAGGGGAGCGGCCAGCCAGAGGCCGGCGACGACGGCAGGCAACATGCGCAGGCTCATGGATTCTCCTCCAATGGGTAGCGGGATTCTAGACACAATCCGGCGAAGGATGAAACTGTTGCCATGACGAATTCGTCATGGTAGGGAAAACAGCGGCGGCAATGAGCCGCAGGGAGAAACGTGAGGGAAGGAGATCGCCATGGCCAAGGGGCAGATTCGCAAAGAACGGCAGAACAAACCCAAGCTCAGCGTCAAGGAAAAAAAGCAGCGCAAGAAGGAAAAGAAGCTGGCCAAGTCCGGCTGCTGCGCCTGAGGCGCGACTCCTTCCGGGGGGATTTCCGGGGCCGGGTGGTCGTCTGGGGCCTGGCGATGGGCGTGTGTGTCCTGGGGGCGTTCCTTTCGCCGGGGTGCCGTTCGAACACTGAATCCAGTACCGGCGCTCCTTGGGGCATCGACGTTCCGTTTGTCGCTCGACCGCCGGCGGTGGACGGGATCTTGGAGGAGACATGGTCCCAGGCCGCCGCAGGCAACCTCCTTTTGGGAGACGGCCGCTCGCTGCCCCGGTACGGCACGCGCTACCGTCTTCTCTGGAGCGGATCGGCGTTGTTTGTTGCCTTCCAGTGCGAAGATCCCGACATGTCCGGAAAGTACCGCAAGCGGGATGAGCCGCTGTATATGGACGAGGTCGTCGAGGTGTTTCTCGATGTGGACGCCGACCGGCAGGACTATGTGGAGATCGAGGTGAGCCCGCGCAATGTCCTTTTCGATGCCTCGTTCGGCGCGCGGCGGCAGGGGATGGAGCTGGGCTTCAATCCCCGCCTCGTCTCTGCCGTCCGGGTCGCCGGCACAATCGATGACGACTCCGATCGCGATTCGGGCTATACGGTGGAGCTCGAGATACCGTTTCAGGAACTGAGAGGCCAGGGAAGACTCCCGCCGGAGCCCGGGGATGTCTGGCAGGTCAATTTCTTTCGGATCGACAAGTCGTTCGGGCGCGAGGAAGCCTCCATGCTGAGTCCCGCGCTCGGGGATTTTCACAACCTCGATGCCTTTGTCGCCATGCGTTTTTCTGCGCCCGGCCGGTGATCCAGAGAGCTTCTCATGAGAGATCTGGAGATCGGCTCCAAGACGCTCCTCTTGCTCGGCAACCTCAAGGTGGGCAAGACCACGCTGCTCTATGCCCTGGCCGGCTCGCGCACGCGGCCGGTTCGGCTGCCCGGCGTCGAACGCGAGCTCGAGGCGGGGACCATCGGCGCCGGGCGGTTCGAAAGCCTGCTGGACGTTCCCGGCTGCGGCCTGCTCAGCGAGCGCTCGGCGGACGCGGCGCTGGTGCGCGCCATCCTTGCCGAGCGTCGCGTGGGCGGGGTGCTGCTCGTCCTCGACGCTAAAAACCTGCGCCGGGGTCTGGCGTTGTGCCAGCAACTCGCCGAATACCGTCTGCCGGCGGTCGCCGCGCTCAATATGGTGGACGAGGCTGGCCAGCGCGGCGTGGACGTGGACGCGGCGACCCTGTCGCAAATGCTCGGCATCCCCGTGGTGCCGACGGTGGCCGTCGAACGGCAGAATCTCGCCGCGCTCCGCCGGACCCTGGAGCAGGCGGCGCCCCTCTCGCCGGCAATACGGGTGGCTGAGTGCCCCGAGCCGGACGAACTCGAGGCCACCTCGGATTGCTTCGCCAAGGCAGAAGCGCTGGCCAAGCAGGTCACCCGCCTGCGTCCGGTGGCGGCCGATGGCTTTGGGCGCCGGCTGGCGCGGCTGACCCGCCGTCCGTTGACCGGGGTTCCCATCGCGCTGCTCGCGTTGGCGCTGTTGTATCTTTTTGTCGGGTGGTTCGGCGCAGGGGTGCTGGTCGAATGGATCGAGGGCGGACTCTTTCAGGGCCTGCTGTTGCCGCCGCTGTTGCATCTTTCAGAGTCGATCCCCTGGCCCTGGATGCGGGAGATGCTGCTGGGGCAGTTTGGAGTGATATCGGTGGGGCTGGTGCTCTCGGTGGGCATCGTGCTCCCGGCGCTGCTCACCTTCTACCTGGCCATGGCCCTGATGGAGGACTCCGGGTACCTTCCGCGGCTTTCGCTGCTCATGGACCGGCTCATGCGCCGCATCGGCCTCACCGGAAAGGGCCTGCTGCCGCTCATCATGGGATTCTCCTGCGTCACCGCGGCGCTCCTGGCCACGCGCACCCTGGATACCCGAAAGCAGCGCCTGGTCGCCGTCCTGCTCCTGGTCCTGGGAATCCCCTGCGCGCCGCTCATCTCGGTCGCGGCGGTGGTGTTTGCGCGTCTTCGGCCCGGAGCGGCCCTGCTGTACCTGGGCGTGATCGTGGCCAATGTCCTCGTGATCGGCATCGTGGCCAACCGCCTCTTGCCGGGCAAGCGCGGCGATTTGATCGTCGAACTCCCCCCCTTGCGTTGGCCGAGGATTTCCAATCTGCTTGTGAAAACCGGCTGGAGGACGTGGTGGTTCTTGCGCGAGGCGGTGCCGTTCTTCATCCTGGGCTGTCTGGCATTGTATGCGCTGGATCGTCTGGGCGGGCTCTCCGTGGTGGAGGCCGCCATGCGGCCCGTGCTCGAGGACTTTTTGGGATTGCCGCCGGACAGCGCCGCACTGTTTCTCATGAGCATGGTGCGGCGCGAGGCCGGCGGGGCGTTGCTGCTGCCGCAGGTCGAGGCCGGGCTGTACGACGGAGTCCAGGTGGTGGTTACGCTGGTGGTGATGACATTGATGATCCCGTGCGTGAACGCCGCCCTGGCCTGCTACCGGGTGCAGGGGTTCTGGCGCGCCACCGGCATGCTGCTGCTGACCATTCCGTGGTCCTTGACCGTGGGGGCGCTGGTCCACTTCGGGTGCCGGGCGGCCGGGTGGAATTTCTAGCGGGAGGCGCGATGAGCGACCGGGATATCGACGAACTGTTGGAGGCGGTCTACACCTGCGAGGAGAAAGGCCAGGGCGGGCTCGAGGAGGTGCTCAACGCCACGCATGGCTCGGCTTCGCGCGAGGGTGTGCGCCGGGCGGTAGAACAGGGACTCATCCGCCAGGAGGGGGACCGGATCGCCATGACCGATGCGGGCCGGCGGATGGCCGAGAACCAGATGCGGCGCCACCGCCTGGCGGAACGGCTGCTGGTGGACGCCCTGGGCCTGCCGCTATCCCAGGTCGAGGCGCTCGCCTGCACCGCCGAGCACCTGGTCATGCCCGAGGTGGCCGACGGGATCTGCACCCTGCTCGGCCACCCGCGGGAATGCCCGCACGGGCGGCCCATTCCGCCGGGAGAGTGCTGCCGCGAGGGCCGCAAGGAGGCGGGCCGGGCGCTATACCCGCTCGCCGAGGCACCGCTCGAGCGCGAGTTGCGGGTGGCCTACTTGCGCACCCGGGATCACGACCGGCTGCACGTGCTCCTGTCGCTCGGGCTGGTGCCGGGAACACGATTGCGCCTCCACCAGAAGCACCCCGCGGTGGTCGTGGAAGCGGGAGAGGCCGAGTTCGCGCTGGACCAGGAGGTGGCCGCGGACATCGTGGCCTGGTTGGAATGAAGACGCTGGCACCGCTTTGCGCGCTGCTGTTGCTTGGACTTGCGGCCTGCGCGGGCTTGAGACCCGGCGGTGGGCCGAACGGTTTTACCCGCATGTACGACGTCGACCTTCCGAATACGCGGGGCGGAAGGGTTCCTTTTGGACAGTTCCGCGGCCAGGTGTTGCTGGTCGACTTCTTCACGACCTGGCTCAATCCCTCCCTGATCAACGCCGGGCTGTACGCCGACCTCTACCGGCGCCACCGAGAGCGGGGCCTGCGGGTGGTGGGCGTGTCGCTCGACGACCAGGGGGCGGCGCTGGTCGAGGCCTTCGCGCGGGCGCTGGATCTTCCCTATCCGGTGGCGCTGGCCGACGGCTCCATGCGAGCCGGGGCCAGCGTGTTCGGCGATCTCGAGGCGCTGCCGCGGCTGATGGTGTTCGACCGGGACGGCAATCTGGTTGCAGCATGGCTCGGTCTGGTCCCGGCGGAAGAACTGGCCCGGCTGGTCGAGCGGTTGCTCTAATCGCGGCCCAGGAGCGGCGGCTGGCGGATCCGCGGAAGCTCCCGGCCGGTCGCGGGGACCGGCCAGCGGAGGGTCGAAAGGGGTTGCGGTCGGCGCCGCCTGTGCTAGGATTCGCCGTCGTGCGCGGAAAGGAGCGGCCGTGTTCGAAGGCAAGAGCGTCTGGGAAATCCTCAACATGGGCGGCTTCACCATGTACATCCTGCTGGCCTGCTCGGTGGTGTCGCTGGCGGTGATCCTGGAGCGGTTGTACCAATATCACCGGGCCAAGACCGACCGGCGGGAGTTCATGGACCGCATTCGGGCCGAGGTGGGGCGAGGCGCGTTCGACGTGGCCGTGAAGATCTGCGAGATGGAGGCCAAGCCCGTGGCCCACGTGGTGTGCGCCGGCTTGAAAAACCGCTCCGGGCCCGATGACGAGATCCGAAACGCAATGGCCCGCGAGATCCTGGCCGAGACCGCGCGCCTGGAACGGTTCACCAGCGTGGTGGGCACCATTGGCGCGGTATCGGTGTACATCGGGCTCTTCGGCACGGTGCTGGGCATTGTCAGCGCATTTCACAATATCTCCGAGACCGGCTCCGGCGGCTTGCCGGTGGTGATCGGCGGAGTGGCCGAGGCGCTCATCTGCACCGCCACCGGCCTGCTGGTGGCCGTGCCGGCGGTGGTCGCCTACAACTATCTGATGCGGCGCGTGGATCGGTTTGTGGTGGACATGGAGTATTGTTCGTCTGAGATGGCCGGTCTGCTGCGCGCCAAGAAGGACCCGGCATGAAGCCCGCGGGCCGGCGCAACCGGGTGGTGGCTGAGATCAACATCACGCCGTTTACCGACGTGGTGCTGGTGCTGCTCATCATCTTCATGATCACCACGCCGCTGCTCATGCAATCCGAACGAAGCCAGGGGCAGAATGAAAACGCCGGCTTCGACGTGCAGCTTCCCCAGGCCAAGGGCGGCGGCATCTCGGGCGGCGCCAGCCAGGTGGTGGTGGCCATTTTGCAGGACGGGCGCATGGTGCTCAAGGGCGAAGTGGTTTCGGAAGAAGATCTGAAGACCGCGCTGCTCAAGGTCAAGGCGGAGAATCCCCAGGCTCTGGTCATCATCCAGGCCGATCGCATGGTCAATCACTGGCGCGTGGTCCGGGCCATGGACATCTCGGCCGAGGTGGGACTGCGGCGCATGGCCATCGCAACGCAGGAGGACTGAGCCTTCGTGAGCACGGGGGCCCGGATAGCGCTGGTGCTGGGCCTGGCCGCGGCGGCCGGGCTGTTCGCCTATTCCTGGCTCGGGCCCCAGAGCGGCGGCAAGCGGGCCGCGCTGGAAGCGGAGCTACAGCGCCTGAGCGAGGAAAATCGCTCCCTGGCCGAGGAGAACCGCAGGTTGGATCTGGAGATTCGGGCCCTGCGCGACAACCGGGCATACCAGGAGAAGGTGATCCGGGACGCGCTGGGATTGGTGCGGCCCGGAGAGCTGTTGTTCCGATTGGAACCCGAAGCGCCGGACGGCGGGCCACCGGCGGGCGAACGATAGGATGCGGCATGGCGACGGGAAGAAACCTGGCGCGCGCGTTGCTGTGGTTGGAACAACACCTGCTGGTGGAGTTCGCCGTGGTCGGGTCGATTCTTCTCAGCGCCACGGGCGCGGTGGCCGCTTCGGGGACGCCCGCGGCCCTGGCCGCGGTCGGACTCAGCGCGCTGCTGGCCTTTCGCCTCTGGCGCATGGTGCGGCGCTTTCGCCCGCGTTGGGTGGACCAGCCGGGAGGTGAACTCGAGCGTCGGCAGCTCTGCTTGCTGTTGCTGGCGACGGTGATGCTGCTGCTCCAGGTCGCCGACGGGCGGCAGGGCCGGCTGGCGCCGTTGTGGTATCTGCTGCTGGCCGCCTGCGGAGGGTACGAGCGCCGGCCGGCGAACCTGGCCTGGATGCTGGCCGGGGCCCTGTTGCTCGACACCGGCGTCTGGTGGTCCGAGATGCCCCGATCCCCGGTCGATCTGTCCCTGCGCCTGGTGTTCGATGCGGGATTCTTGGTGGTCGGATTCTCCCTGCACCGGGCTTTTTTGCTGGCCCGGGAGCGCGAACTGGCGGCGCGCCTCGGCGCGCAGCGGGCCCGCTTGGAGGAAGAAGCCGCCCTGTACCGCCAGATGGGCAAGGCGCCGGAACTCCCGGCCGAGGAGTGCCGCGAATTTCGGCGCCTGAGCTCGGCCCGGGAGCTGGGTGTCAGCGCCGGCAACTTGCTCGAAGTGGCTCAGGCCGCGCTCCGGCCCCATGCGGTGGCGCTCTTTTTGCTCAGCCCCGACGGCAAGTCGCTCCAGCTCAAGCAAGCGTTGTGCGAGGACCCGTCGGCGCTGGAGCGCGGGCCGATTCCGGCGGGCGAGGGGATGCTCGGCGCCGTGCTCAAGAGCGGACACGCGGTGGCGCGCGACCACATGCGGGATGCGTCCTCGCTCACGTATTATTCGCGCCGTCCTAACATCCGCACCTTCATCGGGGTGCCGGTGATGGAGGGGGAACATCGACGGGGCGTGTTGCTGGCCGACCGCAAGGCGGAGATCCCCTTCGGCGAGGAGGACGAGGCCTTGTTGCTGGCGCTCGCCCGCGAGATCTGGCGCGCCTTCGCCGTCGAGAGCGTGCTGGAGCGGTCCGACGAGGAACAGCAGAAGTTGCGCCTGTTCTACGAGTCCAGCCGGCAGATCAACCGCGCGGTGAACCAGAACGAAGTCCTGGACCAGGTGCTGGGCGCGGTGCGGCGCATCTTCGCCTCGGTCGATTTCGCAGCCCTGGTGCTCCGCGATCCGCCGGAGGGGCGGCAACTGGTCATCCGCGCCGCCGCGGTGCCCGAATCCCTCAACGCCTGGCGGGAACGGGCGTTGATGCAGGCCATCGAAGGCGACGATCACCTGTGCGCCCTGGCCATCAAGAACGGCTTCGCCGTGCCCACGGTGCCTTTTCACAAGGCGGCGCGCAGCCAGCGCTCCATCCTGGGCCGGCGCTGGACACCGGAGGGCCTGGAGTCGCTCAAGGTCTTTCCCCTGAAGGTCGCGGCCACCCGCGAAGGCCGCTCGGTTCCGGGCGAGGTGCAGACGCTCGGTACGCTGGTGGTGGGCAGCACCGTGCGAGGCGTGTTCCCCGATGCGGGTTCGGGCTCCGACTCCACCTTCGTGCAGGACACGCTGGAGACGCTGGCCGACATCGCCGCCATGGCCATCCAGAGCGCCCAGCGCTTCGAACAGCTTCTGCGCCTGGCCACCACCGACGGCCTCACCGGACTGCACAACCATCGCCGCTTCCAGGAGCTTTTGGACGGCGCGGTGGCCGAGGCCCTGCGCTATCAGAATCCCTTGTCGCTGATCCTGTGCGACGTGGACCACTTCAAGAAGGTCAACGACACCTACGGCCATCCCACCGGAGACGAGGTGTTGCGCCGGGTGGCGAGGGTGCTGTCCGAGCTGGCGAGGCAGAGCGATCGGGTGTGCCGCTACGGCGGCGAGGAGTTCGCGGTCATCATGCCCCACACCGACATCGAGGGCGCGCGCACGCTGGCCGAGCGGTTTCGGCAGGAGATCCGCGAGCAGACCTTCGACGGAGGCGGACAGGCGTTCCAGGTGAGCATCTCGCTGGGGATCTGCACCCTGCCGGCCTTCGCGCGGCACAAGCAAGAATTGATCGACCGGAGCGACGAGGCCCTGTATCATGCCAAACACACCGGGAGGGACCGGGTGGTCCACTACGCCTCCCTCCCCAAAGACGCAGGGAGCCATGGATGAAAAAAAACTTCGTGCTCGACACCAACGTCTTGTTGCACGACCCCAACGCGCTCTTGTCCTTTGGCGACAACGACATCGTCATCCCCATCTATGTCATCGAGGAGATCGACCGCTTCAAGAAGGAGCTGTCGGAACTCGGCCGCAACGCCCGGGTGGTGAGCCGGATGATCGACGAGTTCCGTCGCAGCGGGCAGCTCAATCGGGGCGTGGCCATGCCGACCGGCGGCTCGCTGCGAGTGCTGTTCTCCCATCGGGGCATTCCCGATCAGCTCGGCCCGGTGGAGAAGATGGATCACCGTATCCTGGGCGTGGCCGTGGAACTGCAGGAGAAGGAGCCGCAAAAGCCGCTGGTGTTCATCACCAAGGACACCAACCTGCGCATCAAGGCGGACGTGCTGGGGCTCAAGACCGAGGATTACGACACCGAAAAGGTATCCATCGACGAAATCTACACCGGGCTCGCCGAGGTGGAACTCGCCGGTGATCTCGTGGACGCCTTCTACCGCGATGGGCACTTGCCGGTCGAGAAGCTCCCGCTCGCCGATGCCGCTCCCAACCAGTTTGTCAATCTGCGCGATGCCGCCAACGCCAGCCACACCGCCATGGGCCGGGTGGATGTGGACGGGAAACGGTTGGTGCCGGTGGCCAAGGTTCGCGGCGGCGTGTGGGGAATCTCGCCGCGAAACCGCGAGCAGTCGTACTCTTTTGACCTTCTGCTCGACGACCGGATCAAGCTGGTGACGCTGGCGGGCAAGGCGGGGACGGGAAAGACGCTGCTGGCGCTGGCTGCCGGATTGCACAAGACCGCGGAAGAGGGAGTGTACCAGCGCCTGCTGGTTTCGCGGCCGGTATTTCCATTGGGAAGGGACATCGGCTTCCTGCCTGGCGACATCGAGGACAAGCTCAACCCCTGGATGCAGCCCATCTACGACAACCTGGAGTACCTGCTCAACCTGTCACGCAAGGACAAGCGCCAGGGACGTAGCTACCGGGAGCTCATGGATATGGGGCTCATCGAAATCGAGCCGCTCACCTACATCCGCGGGCGCAGCATTCCCAACCAGTACATCATCGTGGACGAGTCGCAGAACCTCACTCCGCACGAGGTCAAGACCATCATCAGCCGCTGCGGCGACGGCACCAAGATCGTGCTCACCGGCGATCTCTACCAGATCGACAACCCCTATGTGGATTCTTCCAACAACGGTCTGTCGCACGTGGTGAACAGCTTCAAGGGAAAGCCGCTGGCCGGCCACGTTCTGCTGCGAAAGGGCGAGCGCAGCGAACTGGCCGAGCTGGCGTCGGACTTGCTGTAGGCGAGGGAAGCATGGGTCAGGGCGGCGCGCGGCGGCGGTTGCATCTTCGGATTCGGGGCCTGGTGCAGGGCGTTTCCTTCCGCTGGCATACCCGGCGAATTGCCGGTTCCCTCGGACTCACAGGCTGGGTCCGCAACCTGCCCGATGGAAGCGTCGAAGTTATGGCGGAGGGAGAAGAAGACGCCTTGCAAAATTTCATTGCCTGGTGCCGCAAGGGCCCGGAGCTGGCGCGGGTCGAGAGCGTGGAGGAACATTTCGCCGACCCGACCGGAGAGTTTTTCGATTTTCGGCTGATCCATTGATCGCGTCGGCGCGCCGCGAGTCATCGGCAACTTGGCGGATGGCGGGTCGGGACGGGCGCGAGGCAGAATCCGAAGCGCGGGAGGAGAATGGCCCATGAAGAATGAAAGAAATCCATTGGCGAGGATCGGACTCTGGCTGCTGTGCCTCGGGCTCGCCGGAGTCCTCGGATGTTCGGATTCCTCCGGCGGCGGTGGAGACGGGGGCGGAGACGGAGGTGACGGATTTCTCGACGCCGGCGACGGTTCCGGCGATGGCGTCGACGGGAGCGACGACGGGTCGGGCGGCGAATCCGACGGAGCGACCGACGCCTGCCGCAACGTATCGTGCCCCGCCTGGCAACATTGCGAGGTGGAGGGTGTTCAGGGACGGTGCGTGGACAATTCCTGCGCCGATCTCAACTGTTCGGCCACCGAGGAGTGCCAACCCCACGCCGGCGGCGGCGCCTGGTGCGTGGACATCTCTTGCGATGACGAGCTGGACTGTCCGGCCGAACGATTCTGCGACAGCGGTCTTTGCCACGACGACGTCTGCGAAACCGGCTGTCTGCGCTGCACCGGGAACTCCATCGAACGATGCCGTTTCGACGGCGGAGCCTGGCTCGCGGAGGCGGTCTGCGGCAGCCTGGCGCACTTCGAAAGCGTGTGCCGCGAGGTGGGCCCCTGCGAGGCGCGGTGCACCTGCCAGGACGACTGGGACTGTCCGGCCTGGATGCAGTGCGAGGCGGGGCTGTGCCAGGGGTCCGGGCGCGAGCCCTCCTGCCGGCTCGACCCCGAACCTTTCGCGAGCGTGCTGCCGGTCCCCGAGATCGTGTGGGGGGGCACCCAGGCCAATCCCACGGCTCCGGACAGCCCCTTTCCCGAGGCGGTCCAGGTGGTGATGATGCCGCTGGTTCTCAATCTGGACGACGACAACGGCGACGGGTTGGTGGACGAGCGGGACTTCCCCGAGATCGTCTTCTTCGCCTTCCGCCAGCACGACTTCTCGTCGAACGGCGTCCTGCGCGCCATCCACGGCGGCGGGCCGAACAAGGGCAAGGACTTCTTCGCGGTGTGCGGCGACAAGGTGTGGCACGAGGGCGAGCCGCTGAACCTCGCCTGCAGCTACACCGAGGCCGACATCGACTCGACCTCCACCCCGGCCGCGGGCGATCTCGATGGGGACGGCAAGCCGGAGATCGTGGCCCTGTCCGAGCTGGTCAATTCCAACCGTAGCGTCTTCATCTATGCAAACACCGGCGTGATCCTTTCCAAGAACGCCGCGACCGGCAACCTGGGCGGTCCCAATCCGGCGGTGCTGCTGGCCAACCTGGACGGGCAGGGGTTCGCCGAGATCGTCGTCGGCCGCAACGTGTTCACCATCGAAAAGGACGCCCAGGGCAGGCTCAAGGTGATGGACCGATTCCAGGGAACGCTCACCAACGGCACCAACGGCCAGGGACCCATCTCTTGCGCGGCCGACGTGGCGGGGGACGAGCGGTTGGAGATCATCGCCGGCACCGCCGCCTACAACCTGCCGCGCCCGCCGCCCGGCGTAATCCGGCGCTCGCAGTGCACCGGGCAGGAGGTCGATCCGGAACACGTGGCCTTCTGCAACGGCCAGCTACGGGTGGTGTGGGACGCGGCGAGCCTCAACTCCCTCCCGAGCGGCAAACGCGAGGGCTTCTGCGCCGTGGCCGACGTGCTGGGCGCGGACCCGGCGCTGCCGCCCGGCCCGAGCAACCCGCTGGACGGAAAGCCCGAGGTGATCCTCGTCTCCGACGGCTGGCTGCTGGTGCTGGACGGCGCGACGGGGACCCTGCGCCGGGACATCGAGCTGGCCGCCGGCACCCGGGGCGGCGCGCCCAACGTGGACGACTTCGACGGCGATGGCTTCCCCGAGGTGGGCACGGCCTTCCTGGACCGCTACATCATGCACGACTTCCAGCCCGCGAGCGCCCATTGCCCCGCCTGGCCCGCGATGATGCACGAGGGCCAGCCCCGGCCGGCGGAGAACCTGCCGCGCGAACCGGGCGGGAGCTGCCAAAGCGACGCCGACTGCCTGGCGGGCGAGGCGGTGTGCAATCACAAGACCGCGCGGTGCGTCTGCCTGCACAACGCCTGGGCCAGCGCCACCGAGGACGACTCCAGCCGGGTGACCGGCAGCTCGGTGTTCGACTTCAACGGCGACGGCGCGGCCGAGGTCATCTACAACGACGAGTGCCGCTTCCGGGTGTACGACGGCACGGATGGCACCATCTGGTTTTCAGAGCCCAGCGAGAGTCGCACGCGGGTGGAGTATCCCGTCATCGCCGACGTGGACAACGACGGCAACGCCGAGATCGTCTTCTGCACCACCACCGAGTCCGGTTTCTGCTCCGAAAACCTCGACGATCGCTACAACGCGGGCATCGAGGTGTGGGGCGACGCCGGGGACTTCTGGGTGTCGGCGCGGCGAGTCTGGAACCAGCATTCCTACCACGTGACCAACGTGCTGGAGTCGGGCGGCATCCCGGCGCGCGAGCCCGCCAACTGGAGGAGCTACCATGGGCGCAGCTACAACACATACCGCTCCAATCCGCGCACGTACGACTGGGCGCCGGATCTTTCACTGGGCGGCGTGCAGTTCTCTTCTCCAGACGCCTCCTGCGGAGTGCTGTCGCAGCTTGTCGACATCGTGCTACGCGTGGAAAATCGCGGTGACATCCGCGTCGGTCCTTCGCTCCTCATCGGCTTTTTCGGAACCTGGGAGGATCTGTCCATCACCGAGGAACTCGAAGACGGCGCCGGGCAGCCTCTCCGCCTGTCTCTGCCCGCGCCGCTGGAGCCGGGGTCCGCGCAGATCTTGAAGGCTTCCTACCATGCCGGCAACAACGGCCATGGCCGCTTGCCCGACGTGATCCGGGCCCGGGTCGATGTCGACAACCGCGAGCGCGAATGCCGCGAGGACAACAACGACCTCGCCGCTCCAGTCGAGGCCGGCGACCAGGCCGCCGATCTCAAGCTCGCTCTGGGCGTTCTCAACCTCGCCGCCTGCCCCGATGCCACGCTGGAGGTCCAACTCACCAACGAGGGTTCGAGGCCCGCGCAGGGGATCGTAATCCGCTTCTATGCTGGAGATCCCAACCAGGGCGGACTGCCCATCGGCGAGCACGCCGTCTCGGACATCCTGGACCCGGGGGAGAGCGTGAGGCCGGTGGTTACCCTGGCAGATTTCCCCATGTACCCGATTACCGTGTGGGGCCGGGTGGATCCGGACAACGCCATCCCGGAGTGCGACGAGGCCGACAACCTGGCCGAGGGTCCCGGCGGCAACTGCCCGCCGTGGTGAGGCGACACCGCGGCCCGTCGCTCCAAATTCTCGCGGACGCCTGGTTGCGCTGGCTCTGTTGGCCTCGCAGCCGGACGCCAGGTGCAAGGAGATTGTTCGAAGGGTCCACAGAGAGCGTTAAAGCAAGTGGGATGGTCGCAAGAAGGGACGGTCGGCCGGACGAGTTCACTGGTCTTCTTCCTGTTACCCCCGAAGAGAATTGAATCTATCCTGAACGCAATCTGTCGTAGTTCATCGGAGGCCGGCGAATCAAAAAGAATCCCGCCGGCGCCTGGCGCGCGAGTTGCGGCATTGCCCCGAACCGGGTACAACGTCAGGGTCTGCCGGACATCGACCCTGGAGGATCTGCCAATGAAAACGACGATCGCCGTGCTCGGTCTTGCTCTCGCATTGGGGCTCGCCGCGGGGCCAGCGGGCGCGGCCGCAGAGAAGTACGCCGCCCTGCACGAGGTGCTCCGGCACTTCGAGGTGGCATTCGTGGAGAAGGCCAACCTGAACGCCCTCGCGACCGGCGCGCTGCGAGGTCTGCTGCGCGCCGTTCCCGGTGCCGAAATCCGTCTCGAGGCCGAGCCGAAGTTTGCCACGGTGACGGTGGCGGGAAAGAGCGAGACGCTGCTTTCGGACGCCCTGCACGATTTCAAGGCGCTCGAGGCGGCGTTGGTCAGGGTAGCGAATCTCGCCGTGTCGGCCGGCAAGGCGGACAAGCGCACGGTCGAACACGGCATGCTGCGCGAGATGGTGGCCGCCTGCGGCGATCCCTGGAGCGTGTTTCTGGAGCAGGACATCTACAGCCGCTTGATCGATGATGGGACGCAGGTCGTGGGAGACGTGGGGCTGCTGTTCGAAAATATTCCCGGCGGCCTGCGGGTGCTCGACGCGGTGGTCGGCGGGCCCGCCTTTCAGGATGGCGTCCGCGCCGGCATGAAGGTGGACAAGGTGGCCGGGCGCGACGCTGCCGACCTGAACGAGCTCGAGGCGCTGGCGCTATGCCGCGGCAAGCCCGGCGACAAGGTCGAGCTCACCATCGCCGGCAAGGCGCGCACGCTGACCATCGCCGAGCCGCCCAAGCAGAACATCCGGGTGGACGTGCTTCCCGGCGGATTCGCCCGCGTGCACCTTCTGGACTTTCGCGCCGACACCGGAAAGCACCTGGCAGCGGTGCTTCCGAAGATCGTCGAGAAGGGCGGTGCGCTCAAGGGTCTCGTGCTCGATCTGCGTGGCAACCCCGGCGGGTTGGTGACCGAGGGGACCGCCGTGGTCGGGCTCTTCATCAACGGTGGCACTGTGGTCACGGTCAAGAAGAAAAAGCAGATGGGCGCCGAGGCCGAATCGGTGCGCAAACCGGGCCCGTGGAAGGACCTGCCGCTCGTTCTGCTTACGGACCACCGCTCGGCCTCGGTGAGCGAAATCGTGGCGCTGGCCTTGCACGATTACGAGCGGGCCAAGATCGTGGGCGAGAAGACCCTCGGCAAGGGCACGGTGCAAGTGGTGATGGAGCTTTCCGACGGAGCCGCCCTCAAGCTCTCGACCGGACGCTATTACTCTCCCAAGGACACGCCGCTGTACGAAGGCATCGAGCCCGATGTGGAAGTCGCCTGGGACGGCCGCGGTGAGGATCTCCCGCTCAAGAAAGCGCTCGCCCTGCTCAAAAAGTAAGACTCCATCCGCACGGCCGGAAAAAGCCCAAGAGATACGCCGCAACAGGTTTTCTTTGTATTTTTCTGCCAGCAGGTTCTTCTGGGTTCTTTCCTGGGGGTTCAAGGGGGCCGGCCCCCTTGCCAAGACGTTATTTGCCGGCGTCCGCGAGCTTCGAAAGCTCGCCGATGGCCCGCTCCAGGGAGGCGAAGGCCGTGCGGTAGGCTTCGTCCTGGGTGAGATCCACGCCGCCGAGCTTGAGCAGATCCACCGGGTACAGCGAGCCGCCGGCCTTGAGCATGGCGAGGTAGCTGTCCCGGGCCTTCGCGTCGCCGGCGAAGATGCGCTCGCCGATGGCCACCGAGGCGATGAAGCTGGTGGTGTACTGGAACATGTAGAAGTTGTAGTAGAAGTGCGGGATGTAGGCCCATTCGACGCCGAACAGAGGGTCCACCTCCACCACACCCTCCGCCACGCCGTAGTAATCCCGCAGTAGCCCGCGATAGCTCTCCTCGAGGAAGTCCGCGGTCAGCGGCTTGCCCTGCTGGGCGGCATCGTGGATGAGCAGCTCGAACTCGGCGAACAGGCACTGGCGGAAGACCGTGGTGCGCCAGGACTCCAGATACTGTCCGAGCAGGAACATCTTTCGCGCCCGGTCGCTCTCCTTGGCGACCAGGTGCAGGCGCAGCAGGTTCTCGTTGGCCGTGGAGGCCACCTCGGCCACGAAGATGGGGTAGTCGGCGTCGTGGAACTTTTGATTTTTATTGGAAAGATATGAGTGCACCGCGTGACCCAGTTCGTGCGCGGTGGTGCTCATGGCGTCGTAGGAGTCGACGTAGTTGAGCAGGATGTACGGATGGACGTCGTAGGCCGAGCCGGACATGTACGCGCCCGAGCGCTTGCCATCCGTGGGATAAACGTCGATCCAGCGTTTATCGAAAGCGGAGACGAGGATGTCGATGATCTCGGGGCCGAGCGGTTTGAGTGCCTCCAGGATGGTGCGCTTCGCATCCTCGAAGGGGATCTTCATCTCGACCGCCGGCACCACCGAGGCGTACAGGTCCGAGTAGGCCAGCTTGTCGACCTTGAGGAGCTTCTGCTTCAGCCGAAGATACCGCCAGAGCAGCTCGCGGTTGGCCCGGACGTTTTTGATCATGTTGTGGTAGATGGAGACGGGAACGTTCGTCCGGTCCAGGGCGGCCTCGAGATCGCTTGCGTAGCGGCGGCTCTTTGCCGAGAAGGCGTCCCGGCTGACCGCGCCGGAGAGAAGGCCGGCCATGGTTTCGCGGAACGAGCGGTACGTTCCGAACAGGGCTTCGAAGACCTTCTTGCGCGCGGCCGCGTCCGGGTGGGTCCGGTGGCGGGTGAACATGGCCTGGTTGATGCGGACCTTTTGCCCGTCGAGATCGATCTCGGGAAAGGGCAGGTTCACCGTGGAGAGCGTTTCGTAGATGTTTTCCGGCACCTGGGCCAGGTCGCCCGCGCGGGCCAGGATCTCTTCCTCCGCTTTCGAAAGCACGTGTGGCCGGCGGCGCAGAATGTTGTCCAGGTAGTGGTCCACGTCGGTGAGAGCCTTCTGCTTGCGAAAAGCCTTCATCTTCTGGGCCGGCACGGCCAGGATCTCGGGCTCCACGAAAGCCGTGGCCGCCGAGAAGCGAGTCCCGAGTTTGCCGATGCGATCGTGGAGTTCCTGGCCCTTGACATCCTTGCCGTCCTGATCGTGCAGCCGTTCGGAGTAGGTGGCCAGGCGGGCAAAGCGCTTGGCCGTGTCGAAGAGCTGGTCGAGACAACCACGGAGATCCTTGGCGCTCCTCCCCAGCTTTCCCTGGCACTTGGCGAACGTCTGGAGATCGGCCTCGATCCGGGCGAAGTCCTTTTCGAAATCATCCAGCGTCGGGTACAGATCTTCGAGCTTCCAGCGATATTTCTCCTCGATCTCCGTTCTCTTGGGGATAGATCTCATCTCGGCGCCTTTCTCTTCTGCGCGGGCCATCGGGATCGATGCGACCGCGACGAGGAAAGCGAGCAAAAATCGGCAAGACATGTTCGGACTCCTTTCCGTGGCTCGAATGGTGCCACAGACGACAGCGGGGAACAACCGCCGGGACGCTGGAGCCAGCGGCCCTCGGGTCAGCGGCTGCCCAGGATCTCCTCGACGCACCGGTAGCCGCACTCCCGCTGGGTGCCGTATTCGTGGAAGACGCCGACCTCCGGCCGTTTGATCCAGCCTTCCCAACCGTCGCCACGGTAGAACACCCGCAGCAAGATATCGCCGCCATTGAAGCGCCACTCCCGCCCATCGAGGTAGCGGTGCTCGATCTGCACCCCCTGGCGGGTCTTGATGTGGTGCGCGTCCTCGGGGCGATCCCAGGAACAGTCGATCACGAACTGGATGATCTGCCAGTAGTTGCCCTTCTGAGTAAACCCGCGTTCGATCGCGAGCCCCGAGTCGTTGGGCAGGCCGAAGACCAGACAGTCCGGATGGCGGTGGGCGAGGAAGTCGAGGTGGCCGCGGGCGGCCGGCTCGTGGTGGAGCGTGACCACCGTCTTGGCCACCATGCCGAAGGTCGGGATGTCCTCGTCGCAACTGTGTTCGCACAACTGGGCCGCCCCGGCCGAAAAACCCGCGGTGAGCAGGCCGGCGGCCTGGCGCGCCCACAAGGTTCGCACGAACGTCTCGGGATCGCCGAAGGCGCGTTCGCCCAGGGCGCGGTAGCGATCCATTCCCAGGGAGATGCGCCCGCCGCCCAGGATCACCACGCGCGAATGCCGCAGCCAGTCGAACAGCAGCCGCGCGTCCTCGGGCCGGAGGTTGTCGTCCCAGTAGAACGTGCGCGGTTCGAGGCCGTAATGGCGAAAGCGGTCCAGGTACCAGGAGAAGGTCCCGTAGCTGTACTCCTGGCTCTGGCGGGTCCCCGACGAACAGGGGAGGTAGAGCAGGCTCTTGTCGTGCGGATGTTCGAGCGCCCGCTCGACCAGCCAGTCACGGTGGATGTACTCGCAGCGGTCGTGCGAACTGTACACGAATTCGGTGGGTCTCATGGCGCGGGCCTCAGGCGGCCGGCGAGCGTTCGCGCCACACCATGGTCGGCTGCTGTCCGCCGCCCCGGGCCAGGTTGATGATGGAGGAGTCCGAGACCCGCGACATGCAGCCGGCGTAGGCGCCGTCGAGCACGAAAGGATTGATGTTGACCTTCTTGGGGACGAAGACCAGATCGGGGGCGAAGGCCGGGAACTCCGCCTCGGGAATGGGCACGAACTCCTGAACGATGTAATTGGTCTTCCCCGAGAGCGAGCGGCTGCAGACCTCGGACCACTCGGCGTCGGTCGCGTCGAGCCCCACGAACACGTCCTTGCCGGCGTAGCCGTGCGTGGGTTTGAGCACCAATCGGCGCTTGTGGACCGCCAGCAGCCGCTCCATGTCCAGGCTCTCCCCGTGGAAGTCCACCCGTCCGGGGACCACTTGCCGGGTCCAGGGGATGTGCCGTTCGATGACGGCCAGCTCGTCGCGATTGAACAGCGCCCGGTGGGCGGGGTCGGTCAGGACTCGAAAGATCCCTTTGAACGAGGCCAGCTTGGAGCGGAAGGGATTGACGATGCAAACGGCGCCGGCGCGGGCGGCATCCAGGAACCCCTTGACCTCGTCGAGCTTCTCCGCCAGTTCCCGCGTGATCACCCGCCGCACCATCAGGTCGATGCGGAAGTCCTTGAGCCAGAGGCGGCCCTGGCGGTATTCGAGCGCGCGCGGATCGCCCACCTGGGCGGGACAGCCATGGGCGGTGAAGAACTCGGCCAGCAGGTAGAACTCGGTGCGCGGCTGCACCTCGTCCCAGTCCACGATGCCGATCTGGGGAGACCCGGTGCCGCCGAACTCGCGCCATTTCGAGAGCAGCACCTCCAGGTAGCGCTCCTTCATGCGCTCCGGCTCGACCTCGAAGCGCCGGGCCACCTCGACCAGCGGAGGGAGCTTCGAAAACTCCTCCGACAGGATATCGCCATCGACCATCCCCGCCGGACTGTCGGCGTTGATCTCGATGAACGACAGGTTCGCGTCGGCGAGAAAGCCGTCCGGGCGGCACAGCACGATCTTGCGCTCGAGCCGGGGGGGGATCTCCATCAGCACCCGCTCGCCGGGGCTCAACCCGAAGGACTCGGCGAAGGCCGGATCGGAGAAGTAGAGATCGGTCACCTTCTCCACCGCCGAGATGAGGTCCTGACAGGCCCGGCGCAGAAGCCGGCTCTGCGCCGCCGAGATGAAGTGCGGCATCATGAAAGTGGGGAACGGCTGGCCCTTGTAGAGGCAGTTGCGTTCGGCCAGCCGGCGCCGGAGCGATTCGTTTTCGGCGGCCATTTCCTTCGCGTGCGCCTCCATGAACTCGCGGTAACATCGAGTGGCCAGGTCGGTGGTCATGCGGAGTTCCTCCTGTCGAGGATGGTAATGCCTTCGCCCGGTCGGTTCAACCGGTTCGGCGGGCGACCGTCACGCCGGTTCGATCGCGCCGCGGCCGGTGGACAGGCGGCCCCAGGCCCGATCGCGGTTCTGCATTTGCAAGCGCGCCGCCGGGTCTTCGAGGCAGCGGATCAGGTAGCCGGCCACCAGGTCCAGGCAGCGCTCGTAGAACGGGGCGATGGACTTCGGGTTGAAGTCGCAGGTGAAGTTCAAAAAGTCGATGAGATAGGGCTCGTCCTCGTGGATGGCGAACTCGGCGGTGTTGATCTCGTAACCCATGGTCGAGTTGATCTGCCGAACATAGCCGCGCAGGCGTTCGTAAAGATCCTTGCCGAAGAAATCGGGGTCGTCCTCGTATTTGCCGTAGACTTCGCCCTGGTGTTTGCGGGGCGGGGTGTAGCGCGCCACCAGTACTTCGCCGCCGATGTACCAGCAGCGGGCGAAGCGGTCCCAGGGAACGTCCTGTTGCAGAATCATCACCGTGGTGCGGCCCAGCCAGTTGCGCACGGCGCTGTCGGCGGCAGGGTCGTGCGGGAGTATGGGGCCGTGGAACACCGCCTGATTGTAGATGCGGAAGAACTCCTCCGGCCCGTGGACCTTGTACACGCCGAGCCAGCCGCCTGCGGCGCAGGGTTTGAGCCAGGCCGGAAAGCCCACGTAGTCGAACACCCGGCCCCACTCCTTTTCGTCGATCCAGCGCAGGTTGCGCAGGCTCTGTTCCGAGATGTCGTGGACCCACAGGCTTCCCGAGAGCGGCAGCACCACGGTGCGCGGCGTGGGGATGCCCAGGCGGCTTCCGATGGCCGCGCCCAGGAACTTGTCGTCGGCGGCGGTGAGAAAAGGGTTGGGAATGACATACGTCCCGTGCGCCGCGGCCGCCCGCAACAGAACCTGGTACATGGGATAGTCGTGAGAGATGCGGTCGTAGATGAGATCGTAGGGCAGGGGACGTTCGGCCGGCTCGGCGCCGACCGAGACCATTTCCGCGCGCACCGAGTTTCGGCTTCGCGCGGCGACGGCGCGGACCAGATCCTCGGGAAAAAAATTTTCGCGCCCGCGCAGGATGCCCAGGGTCTTATGCCGACGGCCGGTGGATTTCATGTTGATCCTTTCAGATACGATTTGCCGTTCTTTTACACCGGTCCGGCGCGCAATGCCACCGATTCGATTTCACTCGCGCCGGGTTTTGGGGCACACTAGCTACCGCCAAGGAGGCCGAAAGACCATGGAACGCACCCGCCCGACCGGAATTCTTTGCCATCGCAAGGATCGAGCTTCTCCCGTCATCGCCCTGGCCATCCACGCCGGGCACGGCATGCGGGAAGAACTGCGACCGTATTCGGCTCCGCCCGAATCGATCCGCCTTTATGAGGAAGACCCCTTCACGGACCGGCTGCTCGAGCCGTTTCCGATCGCGGTGACGACCGAGGTCAGCCGTTTCGAGGTGGACCTCAACCGGCCGGAAGAGACCTGCGTGTACCTGAATGCCGGCATGTGCTGGGGGATCGTCCCGTGGCGCGAACCCCTGCCATCCGACATGCTGGAGCGGTCCCGCGCCCGCCACCGCGAAGCCATGGCGTTCCTGGACGCACTGGTGGACGAGACGGTGGAGCGGTTCGGTCGTGCGGTGGTGCTCGACCTCCACTCTTACAACTACCAGCGCGACCGAATGGTGCCGGCGTGGTGGGAAGATCTATCGAAGCCCTGCATCAATTTGGGCACTCTGAACGCCCATGAGCGCTTTCGCCCGTTGCTGGACATGATGCTCGAGGAATTCGGCAAGGTCCGCTTCGACGATCGGTTCCTCACCGTCGGGGAAAACGTCGTGTTCAAGGGCGGTTATGTCCACCAGCGGCTCCAGGCACGGCACCCTGACAAGGTGGTTTGCCCGTCCATCGAACTCAAGAAGATCTTCATGGACGAACAGACCGGCAAGCTCCACGAACCGGCTTTCACCACCTTCGCGAAGGACGTGACCGTAGCCATCATCCAGGCGCTCGAGCGGGCCGACTGTGCCCCATAAGACAGAAACAACCTTGCTTGAGGACAGAGGCCGGTCCCGAAGGCCTGGAAAAGGCAAAAAAAGCAGGAAAAAGGCAGGGGCCTGTCCCCAATGTTTGTCTTTGAAGATCAGAATGTTACCGCATGGTCTTCTCGATTCGGCCTTGCGTCGCTCTTGGGTTTGCAGCATTGCGTCATAAACCTTGACTCGGACCCGGAAGAGATCGAAAAGTCACTCGTCGTCACCCGTCACCGAGGAGGAAAACATGTCCCAGGCAAAATACGTTGCATTTGGATTCCTGGGGGTCGCTCTTCTCGCCGCCCCTCCCGTCCTGGCCCTCAATGGCGCCGAGGTGCTCAAGAAGATGGACGCCGCCGAGTACAGCGCCAAGGACACCGACGCCACCGTGAAACTCGTCATGACCGACAAGGGCGGGGCGCGCTCCGAGCGCAAGATGCAGATGTTCCAGAAGGGCATGAAGCAACGCCTGGTGCGCTTCCTCGAGCCCGCCGACGTCAAGGGTATCGCTTTCCTCGACGAAGGCGACGACAAGATGTACTTGTACCTTCCCGCGCTGCACAAGGTCCGCCGCATCGCCGGACACGTGAAGAACGAAAACTTCGCCGGCACCGATTTCGCCTTTCAGGACTTGCAGGCCGGCGAATTCTCGGAACGAGTGGACGCCAAGTCTCTCAAGGAAGACGACGCCCACTACATCGTCGAGGCCGTCCCGCGGCCGGGCACCGACTCCAAGTACGGAAAGCTCATCCTCCATATCCGCAAGTCGGATTTCCTCTTCGACAAGATCGAGTTCTTCGACGAGTCCCAGACCCTCTGGAAACTCTTCACCAGGGATGATTTCCGCCCCGTCGGAAAGTACACCCAGAGCTACCGCGTGCTCATGAAGGATCTCAAGGCGGAACATTCCACCGAGATGACGGTGCTCGACCTCAAGGTGGATGTCGGCCTCAAGGACTCGTTTTTTTCACAGCGCCAGCTCAAGAAATAGAAATATTGCCAAAGTAACGCTTTATCCATCATGCTCACCCGACGCGCTCTCTCTCGCTCGTTGCTGGCTCCGATTTTTCTGATCGCGGCCAGCGGCCCATCGAGTGCCGGCGAGGTCGAGTTCAACGGTTTTGTCGCCACCGAGAACTTCCTCGGCCTCAGCGGCGACGAGCGGGGCCGGTGGTTCGATTTTCGCAACGGAAACACCGCCGGCTTCAAGCTCAAGGCGATGCCCTCGGACCCGGTGACGGTCTCGGCCAGCCTGGAAGTGCGCAACACGAATTTCAGCCAGACCCGCCTGATCACCGATTTGTGGGACCGCGACACGACCGATCCGGTGTCGCTGCGTTTGCGGGAGGCCTACATCCAGGTCAATGGATTTATCCTCGACGGCTACGCGCTGTCGCTCGATGTGCGCGCGGGCAAGCAGATCATCGCCTGGGGCGAGGCAGACAGCTTCAACCCGACCAACAACTTCGATCCCTACGATCTCGAAAACCCTCTCAACTTCAAGGAAAGACTGGCCAACGTCGCGCTCAAGGCGGATCTCAATATCGGCGATGACCTTATGCTTCTGGAAGGAGTGGTGGTCCCGCGCCACCTGCCATCGCTCATCCCCGTTGATCTTCTGGTGCGAGGCGACCCGTTGCAAAGCCCCCTCATGCCCGCCATCGATCCGCGCCTGCTCGAACAACTCGAGACGCTGGGCATCTGGCTCGTCCCTCCCGGCCTGGACGTGGTCGCCGCCCCGGCGCCCGAGTTCTCCGCAAAGAACATCGCCGCCGGCGCGCGCCTCAAGGGCTCGTTTTTCGATTTCGACCTGTCGCTGTCGTACTTTCGCGGCCGGGATCTGCTGCCCGCGCCGGTGCTGGCCCGGACTCGACTCGCCGGGACCGTGGCCGAGGGCTGTCCCCAGGCAGGCACGAGCTGCCTGGTCTTTGACGGAGTCGAACTCGCCTATCCCCGGCTCCAGGTCGTGGGATTCGATTTTCGCGGCGCCATCGGCAAGGTCGGCGTTTGGGGCGAGGTGGGAGTGGTCTTCCCCGAGGAAGTCGCCACGGTGGTCGAGGCGGGCATGCTCGGGACGTACCGGCTGGCCTTCATCGACGATACGCCCTTCGCCAAGTGGACGCTGGGAGCCGAATACACCTTCCCCGGGGGCGTGTTCGTCAATGCCCAGTGGGTACACGGGTTCTTCGCGGAGCGCACGGGACACGGGCTGCACGACTACCTCTTCATCGATGTCAAGAAGACCTTCTTGTCCGAGAGGCTGCGTCTCGAGCTCATGCTCGGCGGAGAGCTCGACGCCAATCTGGGCCGGCGCGCGCTGGGAGGGTTCGCCGGCCTCGAAGTCGGGTACAAGCCCTACGACGGAGTGGAGACGGTACTGGGGTGCGCACTGGCCGCGGGAGAAGAACGCACCACCTTCGAGATGTTCGAGGATCTTTCCCAGGCCTATCTCAAGATCCGGGCGGACTTCTAGCAGGCTGTTGAAAAACAGCCTGCTTTGCGGCACAAGGATGAGCCGCATCGAAAATCAAGCGCGCAGGTGCTTGATTTCTGGAGCGAGGCGCGGACCCGTGCCGCGACGAAGCGAGTTGAAAAATGCCAGGAAGGCGTTTTTCAACACACTGCCAGGGAGTCACCATGCTGGAACGCTTTGCCCGCTGGGTGCTGCGCTTCCGCCTCGCCATCATCGCCACCGCAGTCTTGCTCACCGGACTTTCGGTCTGGGCGCTTTTCGCCAAGGCGCGAGTCGAGAGCGACATCAGCAAGTACCTGCCGGCCGACGACCCCGTCATCCAGCGCTTCACCCGAGCGGGGGAGAAGTATGGCGGCGTGACCGTGGCCCTGGTGGTGGTGGATTTCGGCGATGTGTTCGATGCCCGGGCGTTGAGCGAACTGGACAGCCTCACCCGGGCCCTGCAGAAGATCGACGGTATCAAGTGGGTCATCTCGCTGACCAACGTCGATGACGTCCAGGAGAGTCAAATCGAGGGCGAGAAGGCCGTGCTGGTGGGAAAGCTCATCCCCGCCGGAAAAATTCCTTCGACGGCGGAGGAGCTGGAGCGCCTGCGCCGCTACGTTCTGGGCAAGGAGACCCTGACCGGGACGGTGGTGAGCGCCGACGGCCGGTACGCCTCGGTGGCCTGCACCATACTGGAGAAGGCCGATCGCGTTGTCGTGGCGGCGGAGATCGAGCGGGTGGCGCGGGCCGAGATCGCCGCGCGCCCGCTGTACTTCTCCGGCTTTCCCAACTGGACCAAGACCATGTCGCAGATCATCCTCTCCGACATGGCACGGCTGGTGCCCATCGTGGCGCTCTTGGTGATCCTGGTCTTGTTCGCCTCGTTCCGCTCGCTGCGCGGAGTGCTGCTTCCGTTGCTCAACGTGATTCTCAGCTCCACCTGGGCCATGGGGCTCATGGCCGCGCTGGACTGGCCCATCACCATGCTGTCCAACGCCGTCCCGGTGTTGATGATGGCCCTGGGTACGGCCTACTCCATCCACCTGTTGCACCGGGTCAACGAATCATACATGTCCGCGTCACCGCAGGGAGGCATCGCCAGGACGCTCTCCGATGTGTTCGTGCCGATCCTGGGGGCGGGTGTGACCACGGTGGCGGGATTCTTGTCGTTTCTGACCACCGATCTTTCCTTCATCCGCCAGACGGGGTGGATCGCGGCCTTCGGCATCTTCGTCGCCATGATGTTGGCGTTGACGTTGCTTCCGGCGATACTGTCTTTGCTGCCTCCTCCCAAGCCCCGCGCGCGCAGCGATGCGAACGGCAAGGCCGGCCTGTTTCTCACCCGAACCTTCGACGGAATCGTGGCCGAGGTGCTGCGCCGGCCCAAGGCGGCCGTGGCCGTGGCGTCGGTGTTGGCCGCTGCCACCATTCCTTTCATCCTGCGCATCGAGAGCCGGTTCGACATGGTCGAGTACTTCCCGGTCGACAGCGACGTCCGCATCGCCGATCGGCTGATGCGCGAGAAGCTGGGCGGGAACACCCCGGTCTGGATCACCGTGGCCGGGGATGCCCGCGACCCGCTGGTGCTGCGCCACGCCTTGCTGGCCGGAAAGTTTTTGCGCGCGCAAGGAGACATCCAGGACGTCCGCTCCATCGCCGAGCTACTGGCCGAGATGAACCAGGTGATGTCCGGCCGGCGCTCGCTGCCGGATTCCCGCGAGGGCGTGGCCAACCTCTGGCTGAGTCTCGAGGGCAAGGACATTCTGGATCAGCTCGTGGACGGCGAGCGGCGGGAGCTTCTGGTCCAGGGGCGGTGCCGCACCGGCGATACCGGCCGGCTGCGCCGGCTGGTCGCCGAGACGAATCGCTTTCTTTCCGGGTTTCCTCGGCGCTTCGTGCCGGTGCGCCTGTCCGCCGCCGCCGCCGAGACGGCGCAGAAGGCCGGAGAGGTGACGCGCCGGTGGGTGGCCTTCGCCCTGGCCATGGACATCCAGGCCCGGCTTTCTCGCCAGACAGCACCGGAAGAGATGCTGCGCTGGCTGGACGAATCCGACCATGGCATCCGGGCGGAGGCCGGCGAGCTGCGAAAGAAGATCGGCGAGTACCTGGCCTCGCCGGAGGCGGAGCTGGAGATTCCCGAAGAGCGCCAGGGCGCGGCGGCGGACGAGGCGGCACGGCTCCTCTCGGGCGCGGCCAACCCGGAGTCTTTGTCTGCGGCCCTGGGCGCGCGCATCTTCGCATCGCAAGCCGATGCGGAGGAAAACGCGCCCGATCTCATGGCGCTTTCGCGTTCCCTTCTGATCCTGGCCCGGGAGGAGCGCGGCCGGGCGCGAGTGGTGGCGCTCGCCGAGGCCCTGGTGCGTCGCCTGGGGCCGGAGGCTTCCGGCAATCGCGCTCTGCGGACGGATATCGAGGGAGACCTGTGGGAACTTGAGGCCGAGACGGCCTGGCTCCCGGAAGAAGAAGCGCCGCCGCGTTCCGAAAAGCCGGTGGAGGCGAGCCTGGCCCAGACCGGGTTCCACGAGGTCACGGTGGAGGTGGACGACGGCATCGTGCGCAGCCAGCTTTCCAGCCTGGGGCTGGCCATTCTGGTGGCCTTCGTGTTCATTGCGTTTCAGTTCCGTTCGTTCGTCGCGGCGCTGCTCGGCCTGATCCCGGTCGGGTTCACCCTGGCGGTGATATTCGCCGTCATGGGAGCGCTCGACATCAAGCTCGAGCCCGCCACCGTGCTCATCGCCTCGGTGGTGGTCGGAGTGGGGATCGACTATCCCATTCACCTTCTTTCGCGGATCCGTCTCGAAGGCCGTCGGTCGGGGACGGGTGCCTCGGCGGCCATCCTTCAAAGCGTCCATTCCGTGGGCCGAGCCATCCTCATCAACGCCATGGCCGTGTTGCTTGGGATGCTGGTGTTCCTCTTCGCCCAGCTCATTCCGTTGCACTACTTCGGCTCGCTCATGGCCCTGGCCATGGCCACCAGTTCGCTCACGGCCATCATCGTGTTGCCGGCGGCGCTGGCGGTCGCAAGGTCGCAATTTCTGAGGCGGATCTGTTCCGCGGCCGATCCGGGCGCCAGCGCCCCGGATCGGGGAGGATGACATGCCCAAGACCTGCTCGGTGGAAAAGAACCTCAAGGGGTGCAACTGCACCTACGAACCCTGCTCCCGGAAAGGCATCTGCTGCGAGTGCCTCGCCTATCACCGCCGGGCGGGCGAGCTTCCCGCCTGCTTTTTCCCGCCCGAGATCGAACGGACCTACGATCGCTCCGTGGCCTGTTGGCTTCGGCTCCAGTCCAAACAGCGCTGAACGGTCCGGCGGGCAGTTCGATTGACAGTGGGGAGGCTCGATGGTACAAGGCGAGTGGCCTGCAAGCGCCAAGAGGTGAATGCCGATGCGAATCGGAGTGATTGCGGACTCTCACGACCACCTGCCGGCCCTGGAGGCGACGGTCCGCCGCTTTTGCGAGAGCGGGGTGGGATTTGTGATTCACGCCGGCGACTTCGTGGCCCCGTTTTCGCTCGAGCCGCTGGAGGCGCTCAAGTGCCCCTGGATCGGCGTGTTTGGCAACAACGACGGCGAGCACAAGGGGCTGATCCGGCGCTCCAAGGGCCGCATCCAGCCCGCGCCGTTCGAACTCAACCTGGACGGCAAGAAAGTCACCGTGGTGCACGAGCTGACGGAAGACGAACGGCGCCGCATCGCAGAGGAGGGGACGCAGATTCTCATCCACGCCCACACGCACCAGCCGTCGGTCGAGACTTCGGACGGGATGCTGCTTGTGAATCCCGGCGAACTCTGCGGCTGGTTGACCCGGCGGCGCACCCTGGCCATCGTGGATACCGAGGGGCCCACGGCCACCATCGAGGATCTTTCGCTTTCGTGACGGCTCGCGGATTTCGTCTCGAAATCGGAGCCAGCGGCAGGTCGCTTCAGTGAATTACTGTGGCAAATCCGGCAAAGAGTTCGCCGGCCAGGCGCTTGGTCGCGCGCCCGTCCGCAAAGCGAAGGTAGTGGTTGAGGGTCTGGCCGCTCTTGGGATCGCGGCGCAAATTGGGGTGGAAGAGATTCAACCGGGTGCGCAGCACGCCTCCGCGCGCGTGGTGGATGACAACGACCGTTCCGTCCGCCTTGACCGTCTCGACGATGCCGACGTGGGTGAGCCGGTCATTGGCCCGGCCGTCCCGGTTGCGATCGAAGGTGTTGTCGAAAAACACGAGATCGCCGGGTTCGGGCACCTTGTGGGTGTGAAGTCTCCCTCGCTCCTCGAGACCGCGGTAGAGTCGGGAGATGAGGCTCTCTCCCTTGGGCGCGTCCGCGGCCAAAAACGGCTCGAGAGGCGCGCCGGCGGCCGAGTAGGCGGTCATCACCATCCCGGAGCAGTCTGCCCGGTAGCTCTTGCCGGAGGCCTGGAACGTTCGCCTCCGGTTCGAAAGCATGGAACGGGCCTTCTCGACCACCATCGAACGCTCGCGGTCCGGATCGGAAAAGCGCATATGCTTGAGCGCGACCTTTCTGTCGGCGGGCGGACTCGCCTCGGAGGCAGGCCAGGTCTCACAGCGGTTGAGAACGGGGTGGCGGAACGTATCCTGGCACCGGACCAGAGGAGTCTCGGAAGGCGGCTTGAGTTGGAAGCGTGAGCCGTTGGGGCCCGGTTCGTGGATGCGGCCCGGCACGAGGAGCGTATGGCGAAACTCCCCGAAAGGATTGGATGTGGCTCTGGTCATGCACCCGGTGGAAAGAACCGCCGAGAAGAGAAGAACCGCAGCCGGGACCGTTCTCATGTGTGGCCTCCTGGCATATATTTGCCTACATATTATTACATGTCAAAAAAATCGCCGTATTTTCTAATAACTATTTGTATTATAACGATTTTATTTTCAGTCTCTTGCGAGACCATCGACTGGGCATCGGTCGAGCAATCGGAAGACGTCGACGTTCTCTGGCGGTTTGTGCAGGCCAATCCCGATGATGTCAGGGCTTCGGAAGCCAGGGCGAGAATCGCCGCCATCGAGTTTACAAAAGCCAGGGAGCAAAACACACTCTACGCATACCGGGTTTTTCTCGAGCGCCATCCAGGCTCGGTCCAGGCCGTCGAAGCTCGCCATAGGATCGAGTTGCTCGATTTCGAATCGGCGCAAGAGAAAAACAGCCGTGAGTCCTGGGAGTATTTTCTCAGGGTCCATCCCCGGGGCGAAAAGACCGAGGCCGCGAATGCCGCCCTCGATCGCATCTTGTGCTCTCGGCTCGAAGTCCTCACCCTGGAACAACTCGAAGAAATCCGGAAGAGCCGGTCCGGTCTCCCATGCGCGCAATTGATCGACAGGCTTCGGCAGGACAGGGCCTTCGACTTGGCCAGGAAGGATGAAGACCCGAGAGCCATGCTGGAGCTCGTGGAGCGCTACCCGGACCATCCAGCGGCTATCGAATTTCAAAAGAGACTTGTAAGGAAGAATATCGAAGAGCTTGTAAAATATGCAAAATTCAAAGAGGCCTTGGGGCTTGCGCTGTCCAGGGCCGAGCTTCCCGACGCCGATCGGATCGCAGATTTCATCCGCCGGAAAAAAACCGCCTGGGTTCTGGAATCTTTCGACCCGGCCGAGATCAAGGCGCTGATTGCGGACGGGGCCATCGACGAGAAAGATGCCAGGGAGTTCATCGCCGGCATCTCGAAAGACAGAAAGACAACAGAGGCCCTGCGCGCAGCCTCCGCGATGCTGCGCCGCCCCGTTGTCGACGTCTCGGGTATCGACATCTCGACCGATCCAAAAAAACGTTGGGAATACGCAACGATGCTCTCATGGCTGCCGGAGGAATCCTCGGCCGAGACTCTGCTTTCGCTGCTGGGCGATTCCTATATCGAGGTGCGGCGGCAGGCGCTGGCCTCTCTTCGTGCGGTGCTTGAAAACATGGGGCGAGTGCGCATGTCGTCATGGCTCTCCGCGGCGCTGGCGAAGCATCGAACCCGGGCCCGAGACGATGTCTTGCTTCTTCGGCTCTACATACTCGAACTCCTGTCTGGCGACACGGCTCGCGCCGATGGCGCCATGGACCGGCTGCTTTCCTCGCGAGACGAACCGGATCCGTTCGTGTTGAGTCTCGGGGTGCGCCATCGCCTCTTGCGGGGACGGGAGCGCGAGGCGGCGGCGGCGGCCCGAGCGTTTTCGGAACAGGCGGCCCTTTGGCGGGAACTTCGGCTCTCCGGCTGGTCGGCCGAGGGAGGCCTGGGCGGCACGGATTCGGCCTGGCTCACCTTGCGCCAGTTGCACGGGCTGCTGGCCGCCTGGCGAGAGACGCTGGAGCCGTTCGAATCGGGTCGAGCAAAGACCTTCGCCGATGATTTCGGGCCATGGCTCGAGAAGTCGCGCACTGGCATGGAAGCGCTTCGGGCCTGGCACGCCGACCAGGAGCAACGGTGGGAACGGAGCCACCCGGGGTACGTTCCGTCCGCCGCCCCGGCGCCGTTCGAGTCCGAGCAGCGCAATCGCCAGCGGGAAGAAGCCCAGGCGGCGCTGTGGCTCGCCGTGGCCGGCCCCGAGCCTTCTTCCACGCTCGAGTGGGCGGGCTGTTGTCATCCGCGGGAACAGACCCGGACGGCCGCCGCTCTGGCGAGCTGGTTCTACCGGGTTCGCCGCGGTGTCTTCGCCCTGGGGTCTCCCGGATGAAGTACCGCATCACCGCCGCCCCGGATCCGGGATCGTTCCGGTACGAAGAGCACCTCAACGAGGAGCAGCTCGCCGTGGTGATGGCGGGCGCGGGTGTTCTGCTGGTCATCGCGGGGGCCGGAACCGGCAAGACCCGAACCCTCATCTACCGGGTGGCTCGGCTGGTGGAACTGGGCGTGCCTCCCCGGCGGATCTCGCTGTGCACCTTCACCAACAAGGCGGCGCGGGAGATGCTCAACCGGGCCGATGCGCTGGTGGGCGCGCGGTCCCGCGAAGTGTGGGGCGGGACGTTCCACCATCTGGCCAACCGGCTCCTGCGCGAATGGGGCCACCGTCTGGGCTACGCCGAGGGATACACCATCCTGGACGAGGAAGACGCCCGCGACTTGCTCACCGTTTGTATCGCAGAGCGCGAGCGCGCCTCGCGATCGATGATGCTGCGGGCCGCGGCGGTGGCCGCGCCCATCAGCATGGCGGTGAACACCCGCACCCCGCTCGATCGGTTGATCCTCCAGCGCTATCCCGAGCTGTGCCCCATGCTCTCCGAAATCCTGGAAGTGGCGCGCCGGTACCGCCAGCGCAAGCGCGAAAACAACGTGATGGACTTCGACGATCTTTTGCACAACCTGCGCGAGCTGCTCGAGGACGACACCGTGCGCGCCGAGATGGCCGAGCGGTTCGAGCACGTGCTGGTGGACGAATACCAGGACACCAATCGCCTGCAGGCCGAGATCGTGGACCGGCTGGCCTCGGTCCACCGCAACCTGATGGTGGTCGGCGACGACGCGCAGTCCATCTATGGTTTTCGCGGCGCCGAACCGGAAAACATCCTTGGATTCTCCGAGCGCTGGACCGACGCCGCCTTGTACCGGTTGACCATCAACTACCGCTCGACCCCGCAGATCCTGGAGGTGGCCAACGCCTGCATCCGAAACAACCGCCGGCAGGTTCCCAAGGATTTGCAGCCGGTGTGCCCGGCCGGAGAACGGCCGGCGCTGGTTCCGGTGCGGGATTCGGCCATGGAGGCGGCATTCGTGGCCCAGCGGGTCCTGGAGAAGGTCCAGGAGGGCCAGTCCCTCGACCAGATGGCCGTCTTGTACCGGGCGCACTTCCAGAGCATGGAACTCCAGCTCGAGCTGACCCGGCGGCAGATACCATTTCGGGTGCGTTCGGGGATCCGCTTTTTCGAACAGGCGCACATCAAGGACGTGCTGGCCTTTTTGCGCTTGCTGGTCAATCCCCAGGACGAGCTCAGCTGGGTCCGGGTGCTGAATCTCCAGCCCGGCGTCGGCCGCGGCGGCGCGCTCAAGCTCTTTCACCACGCAAGGACGGCCGCCGATCCCGTGGCCGAGTTCGCCGCCCGCCCGCCGCTCCATCTGGTGGCGGCCAAGGCCCGCAACCCCCTCCAGGACCTGGCGGGGCTCCTGGGCCGCCTGCGCGCCCGGGAAAACCCGCCGCCGCCCTCGCAGGCCATCGCCGAGGTGTTGGCGGGAGGATACCGGGAGCGGCTGCCGTCGCTGTACGAAAACGCCCCGGCCCGGAGCGAGGAACTCGACCACCTGGCCCAGTACGCCGAGCGTTTCGAGAGTCTGGAGGCGTTTCTTGCGGAACTCAACCTGCTGGCGTCGTTCGCCGCCGAGGACGTGCTGCTGGCCCGCCAGCCAGAGGAGCGCCTGACGCTGAGCACGGTCCACCAGGCCAAAGGCCTGGAATGGCAAACGGTGTTCGTCATCGGGCTGTCGGAGTCGCTGTTCCCGCACGCCCGCTCGCTGCAGGAACCGGGAGGGGAAGAAGAAGAACGAAGGCTGTTCTACGTGGCGGCCACGCGGGCGGCGCGCGAACTCTATCTGGTGGTGCCCCAGGTGGCGGACCGGCCCGGCGGCCGGCGCACGTTGCTGAGGCCTTCGCGGTTCGTGGACGAGGTCCAGCGGGCGGGTTGTCTCGAGCGCTGGAGCGTGGAGGAGGCGCCGTGAAGGCACCAGGCGCGGGTCGGATCCTGATCGTGCTTCTTCTGGCAGCGCCGGGGTGCGTCTCCGTCCAGGAGCGGGTCCGGCGCGACCTGGAGTGGAGCGAGCGCGCCTTTCGAAGCGGCGAAGTGTTCTCGGCCTATCGCCGCCTGAGCGTCATCAGCGAGGTCGATCCGTCGCAGGCCCATCAAGTCGAAGAGCTGCGCCGAAAGGTCACCGAGGCGGCGGAATTTCTGATCGAGCAATGGGTCGGGCGGGCCGCAGCCGCCTGCGCCCGAAAGGATCTCGTCCTCGCCCGCAATTATCTCGGCGATCTCATCGCCGAGCTTCCGCCGGCCGATCCGCTGAAGAGCCGCATCGCCAAACAGTACTCGCAGGTCGATCAAATGATGAGGGAAGTCCGTGCCCGCATCGATGCCTCCGTCGCCGAGGGCCGCCGCGCCTTTCTGGCCGGAGAATATTCCCGCGCGCGCGATTCGCTGACGAGGGGAGTGGAGGAGGCGCGCGCGCACCATCTGCCGGTGGATCTGGCCGTGGAGCGGCTGGCCGAGGAGGCCCGACGCCGCGCTCCCCGGGCGGCAGAGATCCCGGCCGAGGATCTGGCGGCGGGCGGCGAAGCGGCCGGGGCCGAGGCGCCGGCTCCGTCTCGGGAGAGTTCGAAGGAGCGTGTTCCGGTGCGCCGCCCGCACCGGCCGGAATCCTCGTCCAGAAGTCAGTCCGCCTCGCCGCCGGCGGAAAAGGCTACCGATCCCGAGGAGCCGGTGCTGGCGCGGGCCCGGGAACGGCTGGAGAAAAACGACCTCGTGGGCGCCGTGGGATTGTTGCGCGAGATCCTGCGCCGCGCGCCGGACCATGCTGCGGCATTGCAAATGCTGCGAAGCCTCGATGCGCAGCGAAGACGGCTGGTGGAGGAACTCGGCCGCCAGGCGGCCGAATTCTTCTCGCGAGAGGATCTCGAGCACGCCGCTCCACTGTATCGCGACATCCTGGTGCTCGATCCGGGCAATCTGCGCGCCAAGGAGGGTCTGCAGATGTATCAGAAGTTCCTCGAACTCAAGCAGAAGCAGCGCTAGTTCCCGGATTGGACGTTTTCGTCTCCGCCACCGGCAGGGTCAGATAGAACGTCGCTCCCTGTCCCGGCTGGCTCCAGCAGTCGAGGTGGCCTCCGAACAGCCGCGCCGTGACAGCGGCCAGCGCCAGGTTCAACCCCGGGCGGTTTTCCTTGGTCGAAAAAAACGGGCTGAACATGGCTCGCGCCGCTCCCTCGTCGAATCCCGGTCCATTGTCTCGAAACGAGGCGACCACCCGGCCCCGGCCGTCGCGATTGGTGTTGATCTCCAGGATTCCACCGCGACCGGCGAGCGCCTCTCGGGCGTTATCGATCAGGACCGAAGCGACTCGCGCCACCGCCGTCTCCTCGCCGACGACCGGAGGCAGGGCGTCGGCCAGGTTCAGGCGGATGGTTACGCCGGATTCGCTGGCCACCGCAGCGAATTCCGAGGCCGTTCGCCGCAGGATTTCGTTGATTGGGCAGCTCGCCGAGGATTCGGCGGCAGGGCGGAGGAACTTTTGCAGCCAGGAAAGCCAAGCCAAAAAATCACGGGCCTCGCGCTCGGCCAGACGCAGGTAGTTTTGCAGCGGCCCCTCGGACAGCGGTTGCTGGAGAGACAGATCCAGAAATCCGAGGATGCTCGCCACCGATTTCTCCGTCTTCTGCAGGATGCCGTGGCCCATGCGCTCCAGGGCCTCGTCGCGCACCGTCCGCGCCACCTCCCGTTGTCGCGCCTGGCAGGCGTTGCGCTGCTGCTCCAGCCGGAGGCCCAGCTCGCGCACCGTCCGGGACAACTCCGCCAGTTCCTCCGGCCGCGCGATGCGCTCCGAATCGCCAAACCGGCCCGCGCCGTACTGTTTCAGCGTCTTTTGCAGCATCTCGACGGAGCCGCGCATCCTCGCCAGCCAGAGGGCCGATAGAGCGATGGCCGAAAGGACCGTGGCCAGGATGGCCAGGATCGAACGCGCCCAGAAAGCTCCGCCCTCCGCGGGCGTCAGTAGCTGGACCAGGAGCAAGACCAGACCGCTCAGAAGCGCGCTGCCGCCGGCGAGCGCGAAGAACAGGTGGCGTAGGTTTTTCGGCATGGGCAAAAGAAACCTATCCAAGAAAGAAGCGGCCTGTCAAACGAGCCGGCGCAACCCGATATCGGGCGGTTGCCGATCGAAGGAAGCGAAAGCAGCCCTTGCCAAGGCTTGAGAGCTCGCGGCTGAACGACGCCGGCGGCGCTCGGATCAGGGAGCCGGTTTTCCCGGGGCGGGCGCGGGGGTGGGAGCCGGAGTCTTGTCTTCCTCTCCCACGCGGAAGATCTTGTAGCTTGCTTTCTTTCCCACGAAGTGGATGACCGCGGCCATGCCGCGGCTCTCGGTGCCGTCGTTCATGGCCCAGGCCATGCTGTCCGCCGGTCCGGGATTGAGATACAGCGAGTCGACGAAGGTATTCTGGGCGATGAGCGAGGTCCCGTCCAGGTTGGTGGCCTTGCCGCCGGCCTCCTGGATGTTGCCGAAGGCCCCGAAGCGGATGCCGGCCTGCGCCAGGGCGTTCGCCAGGGCCTTGTTGCCGACGTTGGCACCTTCGGACACCGCGTCGATGCCCTGGCGGTCTTTCTGGCGCGGGGGGCCGTGGGAGATGGCCATCATGGTGCGGCCGCCGGCCTCGCGGGCCAGGCGGATGAGGCTCAGGGCGTCGCTTTCATAGTACAGGCACTGGTCCCAGGGACAATGGACGTATTCGGGGTCGTGGTAGCCGGGCATCGAGACGATGGTGAGATCGTCGAGATCGACCCGGCGAATGAGGTTGAGGTTGAACACGTTGGGGAAGTCCCGGCTGACCGTGGCCAGGGCGGAGTTGAACACCGTCTTGCACTCGCGGTTGCCGCTCACCACCAGCACGGGCAGGTTCTTCTCGGCGAGTTGGGAGACCAGGTCCACCAGGCCGTCGTAGCTCTTGCGCATGGCGTCGCGGCGGGCCTCCAGAGTGGCTCGCCGGCGCAGGGCGGCCTTCTTCTCCTCGGAAAGCGGGTTGCCCTTGTCGTCCTTGTCGGGCACGGTGATGTCGCCGGGGATGGGCATGATGCCGGCGATGTCGCCCAGGTGCACGATGGCCTGCACCTTCTCGCGTTCGAAGAAGGCCAGGATGCGCTCCAGGTTCTTCTTGTTCTCCGGGGTGAATTCCTTGGAGTCGGAGAGCACCCCTATGATCTCCTCCTCGTCGGGGTCCGCGTCCTTCTGTTTGAGCCAGTAGCCGTCCAGTTCGAAGCGGTGGTCGCCGAAGGAGATCTCGCGCGGTTTGCCGGTGAGTTGCAGCGGCCCCACGCAATCGTCCTCCGATGCCTTGAGCGTGGTCTGCGGCTCCTGGGCCTGGGGCGCCTCGGTCGGCTTGCCGGCGTCCTTGGGCTTCTCCTCGGTGGCGGGCTTCTGGCAGCCGAACCACGCCGCCGCCGCCATCGCCATGAGAGCTCGATTCGACCATGCGCGCGCGAAGGATTGCATCGTCGCCTCCGGGAATGAATTCTCGTTCGAATCCCTGTGAGTTTCGTTCGGGGGGGAGTATACACAACGGCCTGGGCAGGACAAGGAATTTATTGCCCGCCCGCGAACCCGGTTGACCGTACGCGTCGAAGAACGTAATGTCTGGCCGTGAAAACCGGCCGAAATCCTGCGCCGGACCTCTGTCGCAGGCTGCGGGCGCACATCGAACGGCACACCCTGCTGGCGCGCGGGGAACGGGTGCTGGTGGCCTGCTCCGGGGGCGCGGACTCGCTGGCGTTGCTCGATCTTTTGGCCCGCCTGTCCGAAGAGATGGGCTGGTCCCTGGCGGCCTGCTACGTCGATCACCGCCAGCACCCGCGCGCCGCGGCGGCGGCCCGGCGGGTGGAGCGCCACTGCCGGCGGCTCGGGGTGCCCTTCGTGCTGCGTCGGGCGGACCCGCTCCGAGCGGCGCCGGGCAGCAACGAGGAGGCGCTGCGGCGCGAAAGGACCCGGCTGCTGGAGGAGGCGGCCGAGGAACTCGGTTGCCGGCGCATCGCCACCGCTCACACCCGCGACGACCAGGCGGAGACGGTGCTGCTGCGGATCCTGCGAGGCACCGGCGTGGCCGGGCTGCGGGGCATCCCTCTGCGGCGCGGACGGTTCATCCGGCCGCTCCTGTGGTGCTCCAAGGATGCGCTGCAGGCCTACTGCCGCTCCCGCCGACTCGCCTTCGATCGCGATCCCGCCAACCGCGATCCGCGCTTTTTGCGTAACCGCATCCGCCGGGAGGTGTTGCCGCGGTTGAGGAGGCTCAACCCGGCGGCGGATCAGGCTCTCGTCCGACTCTCCCGCGCCGCGGCCCGCGACGAGCGGGCGCTGCTTCAGTCGGCGCGGGCGGTTGCGTTGGCGGATGGCGAAGGAGCAGTGCGCGTCGCCTGGAAGGACGCCTCCCGGTTGCCCGCCGCGGTGTTGTCGCGCGTCCTGGTCCTTTCGCTGCGCCGCCTGCTGGGGCCGGGGCGCTCCATCCCGCTGCTGCATTTCGAGGCCCTACGCAGGCGCGTCTGCCGCGGCGGGGAGCGCGCCTGGTCGTTGTCGCTGCCCGGCGGCGTGACGGCGCGCCGGGAAGGAAAGTGGCTTGCGCTGGAACGCCCCGGTGTGAAGCGCCAGGGATTCCGCCTGCGGGCGGACGGGCCTGGCGAGATCCAGGTGCCGCGGGGCCGGCTGCGCTTTTCCTGGCGGCGGTTTCGATTCGGGCGGGCGGGGCCGGCCCGGGTCTTCTTCGACCCTGATCAAGTGCGTTTCCCGCTCGTCATCCGCTCGCTCCGTCCCGGCGATCGGTTGCAAAAGTGGGGCGGTGGGAGCCGCGAGGTGTGCCGCATCCTGATGGACGAGAAGATCCCGCTCCACGAGCGGGCGCTGGTCCCGCTGCTGTGCCAGGGACGGCGCATCCTTTGGATCGCCGGGGTGCGGCGATCGCGGCATGCCGGGGTGGCCGCCGCGGGGCGGTTGGCGCTGTGCGTGGAGTATCTTCCCGCCGGCGCGAATGTCACGGGCGGGTCTTCTGGGCCAGGCGGATGAATTCGTCCTGCGCAGAGAGCGGTTTTTCCCCCTGCTTGGGCGAGCGCTGCACATAGGTGCCGTCGCTCTGGAGATCCCAGGCCGACGAATTGTCCGACCGGTACACCTCGAGGATCTTCTCCAGTTGGTCTTTGGTCCGGGCGTCCAGCACGGGCGTGATGCACTCGACACGGTTGTCCAGGTTGCGTTTCATCCAGTCGGCGGAACCGATGAAGAACTCGGGTTTGCCCTCGTTCTCGAAGCGGTAGATGCGGCTGTGCTCCAAAAACCGCCCCACCACAGAGAAGACGCGGATGCTCTCCGAGAGGCCCGGCACCCCGGGGCGCAGGCAACACAACCCGCGGACGTTCAGCTCGATCGGGACGCCGGCCTGGCTGGCGCGGTACAGCGCCCGGATCATCTCGGGATCCTGGAGCTGGTTCATCTTGGCCTGGATGCCGCAAGGCTTCCCCGAGCGGGCGTTTTGAATCTCCCGGTCCACCAGCTCGATGAACCGCTGGCGCATGAAGCGCGGCGCCACCAGCAGGTGCCGGAAGTCCTGCCGCGGCATGGCTCCCGTCAGCTCGTCGAACAGCGCGGCCACCTCCCGGCACAGGTCGGCCTGGCAGGTGAGGATCCCCACGTCCTCGTATAGCCGGGCGGTGCCGGGGTGGTAGTTCCCCGAGCCGATGTGGACGTAGCGCCGGATGCCGCCCGCCTCTTCGCGGACCACCAGCGCGATCTTGACGTGGGTCTTGAACTTCTCCACGCCGTACACCACGTGTACGCCCTCCTGTTCGAGCTGCCGGCCCCAGGCGATGTTGGGGGCCTCGTCGAAGCGGGCGGTGATCTCGACCAGCACCGCCACCTGCTTGTCGTGGCGCGCGGCGTCGACCAGGGCGCGCATGATAGGCGAGTCCTTGCTGGTGCGGTAGATGGTCAGCTTGATGGCCAGCGTGGCCGGGTCGGTGCTGGCGGATTCGATGAAGCGCAGCACCGAGGAGTCGAAACTGTCATAGGGCAGGTGCAGCAGGATGTCTCCCCGCTTGATCTGGGAGAAGATGGCCTGCGGAGTGTCGGGCAGTTTTTGCAGCCGCCGGTGGGTCACCGGCTCGTGCGCCGCAAACGACAGTTCGGGGCGCTTCGGCGCGGGGAGTTTCGCCAGGTCCTTCATGCCGAGCAGGCCGCTGGTGCGGTACAGATCGTCTTCCCCGATCTTCAGGTTCCGGCACAGCCATTCGCACAGCCGGTCTGGCATGGTTTCCTGGACCTCGAGCCGTACCACGCCCGCGAAACGCCTGGCTTTGAGGTCGTTCGCGACCATCTCGATGGCGGAGCCGGGGTGCTCCTGCTCGTCCGCGTCGCGATCCTCGACGCGCGGGTTCGACTCCCCCTCGCTTCCGCGCGTGACCCGGAAGAGGTACACCTCGGGCTGCGGACAGGCGGGGAAGATGACGTCGAGGTTCGCCGCGATGACCTGCTCGAGCGGAACCCAGCCGGTGCTGTCCGGGAGCGCGACCCAGCGGGGGCGGTTGTCCGGCACCTTGATGCGCACGAAACGCGGCTCATCGTGTTCCCCGTCCCGTACCAGGATCGCCAGGTTGAGGGTGCCGTTCGAGATGAACGGGAAGGGGTGCTCGGCGTCCACCGCCAGCGGCGTCAGGATGGGCTGGACGTTGTCGACGAAGAGAGAACGCACCGCTTGTTGTTGCTCGGGAGTGAGGGTGCGATGCTCCATCAATGGCAGGCCCGCCTGCTGGAGCGCCGGCCGCAGTTCCTCGTCCAGAATCCGGGAGAGGATGCGCTTCTGCTCGATCAGCTCCTTCCGGCAGGCGGCGAACTCCTCCGCCGGCGTACGGCCGTCCAGCGCGGTCTTCTGCGAGCGGTTCTGGATCTGCCGTTTGAGGCCGCTCATGCGCTTCATGAAGAACTCGTCATGCAACATGCCCATGATGCCGGCGAAGCGCACCCGCTCCATGAGCGGCAGATCCCGCCGCTCGACCATGGCCAGCACGCGCCGGGCGAAGGCCAGCCACGACAGCTCGCGGTTGAGGAAGGATTCCTTGACGTTGGCCACGCTCTCTCTCCCGTCTAATCGAGATGTTGCTTGAGGTTCTCGACCAGGATCTGCAGCACCTTGATCCGCGCCCAGCGTTTGTCGTCGGCTTCCACGATGTGCCAGGGGGCCTTCAAGGTGCTGGTGCGGAGCAACATCTCCTCCGCCGCGGTCTGGTACAGGTCCCACTTCTCGCGGTTGCGCCAGTCCTCGCTGGTGATCTTCCACTTCTTGGCCGGCTCGCGCTCGCGCTCCTTGAAGCGCCGCAGCTGCTCCTGTTTGCTGATGTGCAGCCAGAACTTCACCAGGATGGTGCCGAAGTCGGTCAGCTCGCGCTCGAAGTCGTTGATCTCCCGGTAGGCGCGCTTCCAGGCCTCCTCGGTGCAGAAGCCCTCGATGCGCTCGACCAGCACCCGCCCGTACCAGGAGCGGTCGAAAATGGCGATCTGGCCCCTCTCGGGCAGGCGGCGCCAGAAGCGGTAGAGGTATTGATGGGTGCGGTCCTCCCCGTGCGGGGCGGCGATGGCCCACACCACGAATCCGCGCGGGTCCAGTTTTTCAGTGATGCGCTTGATGCAGCCGCCCTTGCCAGCCGCGTCCAGGCCCTCGAACACGATCACCACGGGCCGCTTTTTGAGATACACTTTGTGGCCGAGCAGGGAGAGGTGGCTCTGCAGCTTCTTCGCCTTCTTCTGGTATTCTTCTTCGCCGAGTTTCAGGGACAGGTCGATCTTTTCAAGCATGATCCGTCACCTCCCGGCGGGCGCCGCGGCGGGGGCCTTTTCGGGCACCGCGCGCAAGGCATTCTGGAGGCGCAGCAGCACGGTCTCGAAGATCCGGTAGCGGGCGAAGTGGCCGCTGTTGGCCTCCACGATGGTCCAGGGCGCCCACTCGGCCTCGGTCTGCGAGAGCATTTCCTCGGCGGCCTCCAGATAGCGGGGATACTTCTTCTGCTGGGCGCGATCCTCCTTGCTCACCAGCTTTCCGGTGGCCTTGTCGGACAGCAGTTTGCGCAAGCGCTTGGCCTGCTCTTTGCGGCTGATGTGCAGGAAGAACTTGATGATCACCGTGCCGTCGTCCGCCAAAGTGCGCTCGAAGTTGCGGATGGCGGCGAAGGCTCTCTTCCAATCCTTCTTGGGGACGCGTTCCTCGACGCGATCTTCCAGCAGGCGCCGGTACCAGCTCTGATCGAAGATGGCGATCTCGCCGTAGTTGGGCAGGCGCAGCCAGAAACGGTGCATCCAGGGGAAGTTGTTCTCGTGTTCGCGCGGGGCGCCGATGGTCACCACCCGGTAGCCCCGCGGGTCCATGCGCGAGGTGAGGGTGCGGATCACGCCTCCCTTGTTGGCCGTGGCCCAGCCCTCCACCACGATGACCACCGGGATGCCGGCGGCGGCGATGGCTTCTTCCACCTCCAGCATCTGCTGCTGAAAACGCGGCAGCCGCAAGCGAAACTCGGAGCGGCTCATCTCTCGGGAGAGGTCGATCAATTCCAGCATGCCTCAGTTCCTCCGTTCGGTGACCTCGAACAACGTCTTCATGGTGCTTTGGGCCTTCACCAGTCGTAGGTCAAGGTTGCGGCGCAGCAGCAGGCGCAGCCACTCGCCTTTCTCCTTGCCCATCAGTGCCTCCAGACGGGCCGGCCTGCGGTAGCATAGATCCACCCGGATGGCCAGCTTGCCGGCGCGGATCCGCACGTCCCGCAGGCGCTGGCGGTGGGTGCAATCCAGTCCATCCGCCAGCCGCACGATGGCGCCGAGCCAGGACACCCGCTCCCGCTGCGCCGGATCCAGGGCCGCGAAGTGCCGGTGCTTGAGGCTGGGCAGCGCCCGCCGGTGATAGCGCGCGGCGTTCGCCACCACGGCCCGCAACTCGGCGGGCAGGGGCAGTTCTTTCAGATCCAGGATCATCTGGAGGGTGTGTTTGTGGTGGCCCCGATCGCCGCGAACCCAGCCGATGTCGTGCAGCATGGCGGCCGCGAACAGCAACATTCGATCGCTTCGGGCGAGCGGGGTGAAGCGCCGGAGCTGATCGAACAGCCGTAGGGACAGCGCGGTCACCTGCTCGGCGTGGGCGATGTCCAGGGGCAGCTGCCGGATGACATCGAGAACGGCCGGCCGGAGCCGCCGCAGGGCCTTCTCGGGGATCTCCGTGGCCGCCGGCGACGACTGTCGCCGCAGCACGTCGTCGAGGGCTCGCCCCGAGCGCAGCATCTCGCCGAACGCCTCCGGCAGACCCGCCTGGCGCAGCGCGGCGACTGCGCCCGGAACGTCGTAGGAGAGCCGCAACAGGCGGGCCCGCACCTTTCCTCCCGTGAAGTCGAGCACGGCGAAGGAGGCCCGGGGATCGCCGTCGTCCGGCCGGCCGACGCTGCCGGGGTTCACGAACCAGGTGCGCCCCACCCGCCGCAGAAAGGCGCGGTGCGAGTGGCCGCAGGCGATCAGATCGACGCCCAGCGGACGGGCCAGGCGCATCAGGTGCTCCGAGGGAGTTTCGGCGGTGAGGTGCTCCTCGTCGGAGTCGGGGCTGCCGTGGACCAGCAGAACCTGGACCCCGTCGATCTTGAGCCGCAAGGAATGGGGCAGCGAACCGAGATAGGCCCGGCTGGCGAGGGAAAGCGACCGGAGGGCGTAACGAAAGGCGAGGCGTTTGATCGACTTCTTGGGTTGTTCGAGGCCGCTCTGGCCGAACTGCAGCACCTTGCGGTCGTAGTTGCCGAGGATGCTGACCACGCCGCGATTCTTCAGGAGTTGGACGACCTCCTCGGGGTTGGCGCCGTATCCGGTGGAATCTCCCAGGTTCCAGATGGCCGAGACCTTCATCCGCTCGAGCCGCTTCAGCACGGCCTCGAGCGCCTGGAGATTGCCGTGGATGTCCGAGATCAATCCGACCTTCATCGGTTGCCGCCTCGAAAAGCCTCATCCGGGCCAGGTTGCAGGATATCCTTGAGCCTCGTCCCCAGGTCTCCCCAGAAGTCCTCCTTCTGTAAGCGATTCCAGAGCGAGGTGAGCATCCGATGGAGGCGGGCCCGCCTCTTCGCCAGCCGCAACAACAAATCCTCGCAACCCGGCGCGATGCGGCGCATGCCCCGATCGTGGCCGAGAAATTCCAGCATTTTCACAGGCTCCCGCGCCAAAAAATCGCGGATGGTTTCGGCCCAAACGTCGCAGTCATGGATGTCTCCCAACACTTCCTGCAGGTGTTTGAACTCCTTGACGGGCCTTTGCAACGACGCTGGCTCGACCGGCAGGACAATCTCCAGCGCGTAGCGGAGCCTTTTGGCGGCGATGCGAGCCTTGTGCAACGGCTCGACGGCTTCCTGCCGGTGGATGAACTCGTCGAAGGCCAGCAGATCCTCGATGTATGGCAACAAAAATGGGTATATGATCCAGTTTTCGTTTTGTCGCGTATCCCAGGATGCCATGACCCGTCGAGTCCGATGGCAGAGTTCCACAATGGCCGAGGTGGCACAGAGTTCGACGATGGAGCCCTGCAACTCGGATCGCCGGTTCTTCAGCCTGAGCAGCAGCCTGCGAACGCCGGGCCGAAATGCCGGCTCCTTCTGGTTCTTCAAGTCGCGTTCGAGGAAATCGATCTGGACGTCGAGGTCGCGGACCGGCCCGAGAACCCCCAGGATTTTCCTGGCGCGGCGTTCGAGCGGCGAGATCTTTTTGCCAATCTGAGGCCGCAGGAGATCGAGGACCGAGCGCAGCCGCCGCAGAGATACCCGCGCCTGATGGACGTCCTCGATGTCGTCGGCCCGCCGAAGGCCCTCGTGGGAACGTTCCAGAGCTTCGAGATGGCGCATCGCTGCGGAAAAACCAAGACCCAGCGTGACCTTGGAAGGGGAGACGTTCATTGCGCCTGGAATTTTATTGTGTTCATCCAGCACGGTTTCATGGTGTGGAGCTTAGCCCCACATTGTGTCGGCAGTGTGACATCCATGAAACAATTACATCAGGCGGGGGTGAGCTGCCAAGCCTTCATGAATCTCCGTCCGATCCGACTCCCATTTCCTGGTGTATTTTCGCTGGCTTCTTTCGCACTGAAGCCCCCCGCGGCGCGTTGACAACCCTGCACAAAACTGGTACGCAACCCCGGGTGTTGACGGGACTTCGGCGTTTTACCGCCGGGAGGTTCTCATGGAGGTCAAGAAGATCGGCGTGATCGGGGCGGGGCAGATGGGCGCTGGCATCGGGCAGGTCGCCGCGGGCATCGGCATCGAGGTGTTCCTCAACGACATCTCCGAGGAACTCATCGGCCGCGGCATCGAGCGCATCCGCAAGGATCTCGGCAAGCTCGTCGCCAAGGGCAAGATGACTCAAAACGACCTCGATGTCCAGGTGTCGCGCCTGCACAAGGCGGTGCGGCTCGAGGATCTCGCCGGCGCCGACTTCATCGTGGAGGCCGCCACGGAGCGCGAGGATCTCAAGCTGTCGTTGTTTCGCGAGCTGGACCGGGTGGCCCGGCCCGGCGTCATCCTGGCCACCAACACCTCCTCCATCCCCATCACCCGCATCGCCGGCGTGACCCGGCGCCCAGATTGCGTGATCGGCATGCACTTCATGAACCCGGTGCCGGTGATGAAGCTCGTGGAAATCATCAAGGGGCTGGCCACCTCCGCCGCGACGACCGAGACCACGGTGGCGCTGGCCGAGCGCATGGGAAAGACCGTGGCCTACTCCAGCGATTTTCCCGGCTTCATCGTCAACCGCATCTTGATGCCCATGATCAACGAGGCCATCTACGCGCTCTACGAGGGCGTGGGCGATCCCGAGGACATCGACACCGCCATGAAGCTGGGCACCAACCAACCCATGGGCCCGCTGGCGCTGGCCGACCTCATCGGGCTGGACACCTGCCTGGCCATCATGGACGTGCTGCACCGGGGGCACGGCGACAAGTACCGGCCCTGTCCACTGCTGCGCCAGTACGTGGACGCGGGCTGGCTGGGGCGCAAGGTGCGGCGCGGCTTCTACAAGTACGAGGCCTGACCGTGATCGATTTCGAGCTCTCCGAGACCCAGAAGCTCATCCAGCAGACCGCGCGCGACTTCGCCCGCAACGAGCTTGCGCCGGGCGCCGCCGAGCGGGAGCGCAAGGGCGAGTTCCCCGCCGAATTGCTGCAGAAGATGGCCGGGCTGGGGCTGATGGGAGTGAACGTCCCCGAGCGCTTCGGCGGGACCGAGGCGGGTGTGGTGTCGTACGTGCTGGCCATGATGGAGATCGGCGCCGCCTGCTCCTCGACCGCGGTGACCATGGGCGTGACCAACATGGTGGCCGAGATCATCTGCAAGTTCGGCACCGAGGAGCAGATCCGCGCCCATGTGCCCAAGCTCGTGTCCGGAGAGTACCTGGCCGGGGCCTTCGCCCTGACCGAGCCTGGCTGCGGTTCCGACGCGGCGGCCCTGACCACCACGGCCCGGCGGGCGCAGGACGGCGGCTGGATCCTGGACGGCAACAAGCAGTTCATCACCTCGGGCGCGGTGGCCGGCGTCCACGTGGCCTGGGCGCGCACCGGAGGGCCGGGCGCGAAGGGTATCTCCGCCTTCCTGGTCCCGGCGGGCACGCCCGGGCTCATCGTGGGGCGCGAAGAGCGCAAGATGGGACAGCGCGCTTCCAACACCGTCTCGCTCACCTTCGACGGCATGAAACTCCCGCCCGACGCCCTGCTCGGAGAGGAGAACCGCGGCTTTCGCATCGCCATGGTGGCCCTCGACGGCGGGCGCCTGGGTGTCGGCTCGATGGCGATCGGGATCGGCCAGGCGGCGCTCCAGGCGGCGGTGGCGTACGCCAAGGAGCGAAAGACCTTCGGGCAGCGTCTGGCCGATCACCAGGCCATCCAGTGGATGCTGGCGGATTCGGCGACCGAGCTGGACGCGGCGCGGCTGCTCATCCTGCGGGCGGCGAGGCTGAAGGAGCTGGATCGCCCGTTCACCCGAGAGGCCTCCATGGCCAAGCTGTTCGCCACCGAGGCGGCCAACCGGGTGTGCTCGCGCGCGGTGCAGGTGCACGGCGGTTACGGCTACGTGGACGAATATCCGGTGGAGCGGTTCTTTAGGGATTGCCGGGTGACCACCATCTACGAGGGCGCCAGCGAGATCCAGCGCATGGTAATCGCCCGCTCGCTGTTGGAGGAATGACCCATGGCCGGGGCGAAGAGGCTCGAACGAGGCTTCGTCCATGTGTACACCGGCGACGGCAAGGGCAAGACCACCGCCGCGCTGGGACTCGCCTGCCGGGCGGCGGGGCACAACCTCAAGACCTTCATGATCCTCTTCATGAAGGGCAACATCGAATACGGCGAGCTGGAGATCGCCCGGCGCCTGGCGCCGTTTCTGGAACTGCGCGAGATGGGCCGGGAGACCTTCGTCTCCAAGAAGAACCCGGACCCCATCGACATCAAATGGGCCCAGGACGGCGTCAAGCTCGCCCAGAAGGTCCTCTCCGAAAACCAGCACGACATCGTGATCCTGGACGAGATCAACGTAGCCCTGGACTTCAGCCTCATCGAACTCGGCGACGTTCTCGGTCTCATTCGCAAAAAGCCGCCCGAGGTGGAACTGGTGCTCACCGGTCGAAACGCCCATCCCGAGGTCATCGCCGCCGCCGATCTGGTGACCGAGATGAAACTCGTCAAGCACTACTACGAACGCGGTATCCTGGCCCGCGTGGGAATCGAACGCTGAGGAGCGAGCGATGTTGTTCGATGCCGAATCGTTGAAAAAAATCCTGTCGCAGAAGGAATCCTGGACCCGGGAGGAGCTGGCCAAGTTGCTCTCGGAATCGCCGGAGCGGCAGAAGCGCTTCTCCACCATCTCGGACCTGGAGATCCCGCGCCTGTGCACCCCCGACGATGTCGGCGCGCTCGACTACCTCGACAACCTCGGATTCCCGGGCCGGTATCCCTACACCCGGGGCGTCCAGGCCAGCATGTACCGCGGGCGCCTGTGGACCATGCGCCAGTTCGCCGGGTTCGGCACACCGGAGGACACCAACCAGCGATATCGCTATCTTCTCTCCCAGGGCCAGACCGGGCTGTCGGTGGCCTTCCACTACCCGACGCTGATGGGGTACGACTCGGACCACCCTCGCTCGCGCGGCGAAGTGGGCAAATGCGGCGTGGCGGTCGATTCGCTGCGGGACATGGAGGTCATCTTCGACGGCATCCCGCTCGACAAGGTGACCACCTCCATGACCATCAACGGCCCGGCGGGCATCCTTCTGGCCATGTACATCGTGGTGGCCGAAAAGCAGGGCGTGACCCCGGACCGTATCGGCGGCACCATCCAGAACGACATCCTCAAGGAGTACATCGCGCAGAAGTCCTGGATCTTCCCGCCGCGGCCCAGCATGCGCATCATCACCGACATCCTGGCCTACTGCACCCGCCACGTGCCGCGCTGGAACACCATCTCCATATCGGGCTACCACATCCGCGAGGCTGGCGCCACCGCCGCCCAGGAGCTGGCCTTCACCCTGGCCGACGGCATCGGCTACGTCCAGGCCGGGATCGACGCCGGACTGGACGTCGATGCCTTCGCGCCGAGGCTCTCGTTCTTCTTCAACGCCCACGCGGATTTCTTCGAGGAGATCGCCAAGTACCGGGCCGCCCGCCGCCTGTGGGCCCGCGTCATGAAGGAGCGCTTCGGCGCCCGCAAGGAGGCCTCCTGGAAGCTGCGCTTCCACACCCAGACCGCCGGGTGCAGCTTGACCGCGCAGCAGCCGATGAACAACGTGGTGCGAACGACGCTCCAGGCGCTTTCGGCCGTCCTGGGCGGCACCCAGAGCCTGCATACGAACTCGATGGACGAGACGCTGGCGCTGCCGACCGAGGCCGCGGTGACCGTGGCCCTGCGCACCCAGCAGATCATCGCCGAGGAATCCGGCGTCACCAACACCATCGACCCGCTGGGAGGCTCGTATTTCGTCGAATGGCTGACCGACGAGATGGAGCGGCAGGCCCAGAGGTACATCGACAAGATTGACGAGATGGGCGGCATCGTGCGGGCCATCGAACTCGGCTTCCCGCAGCGGGAGATCGGCGACGCCGCCTACCACTACCAGCAACAAGTGGAAAAGCGCGAGAAGATCATCGTCGGCGTCAACAAGTACACCATGAAGGAGGAGATCCCGATCCCCATCCTCAAGATCGACGAGGATGTGGAGCGGCGCCAGGTGGAAAATCTTCGCGAAGTGAAGAGAAAACGGGATGATACGGCGGTCAAGAGAGAGCTGGAAAAGATCGAAAAAGCGGCTCGCTCCAATGAAAACCTCATGCAACGCTTTGTGGATGCGGTGCGGGTGTACTGCACCTTGGGCGAGATCATCGGCGTGCTTCGAGGCGTGTTTGGCGAACACAAGGACCCCGGGATGCTCTAGATGAGCATCCGGAGCGGGAAGGATCGGGAGGAACCATGACCGAGGAAAGAAAACTTCGCATCCTCATCGCGAAACCGGGACTCGACGGGCACGATCGCGGTGCCAAGGTGGTCGCACGCAGCCTGCGAGATGCCGGCATGGAGGTCATCTACACCGGCCTTCACCAGACGCCGGAGATGATCGTGGCCACGGCCATCCAGGAGGACGTGGACGCGGTCGGTCTGTCGATCATGAGCGGGGCCCACAACGTGCTCATGCCCGCGGTGGTGGAAGGGCTGCGCCAGAAGGGCGGCGATGACATCGTGGTTTTCGGCGGCGGCATCATCCCGGATGACGACATTCCGAGGCTGCAAGAACAAGGGGTGAAGCAGGTCTTCACGCCCGGCACTTCGACCGAGACCATCGTCAAGTGGATCCGGGAAAACGTCCACGTTCGCTGATTGCGCGAGGCCACCCGTGAGAAAAGACACCCAATTTCCCCCCCGGCGTCCGCCGCACCGGTCCCGGGAGCGAGGTCCGGCGGACGACCGCCGGCCCCGCGTGATGCTTCGCCGCGGCCGGGAGGAGCGGGAGAGAGCGCCGGAGCCGCCGCCAGCGCCGGAGCGGGTCCGGCCGGTGCCGGAAACCGGGGAAGACCGGGCGCTTCGGGAGGCGGCGACCAGCTCCGTCGGGCTCGGGGGATTCGCCAGTTTCGGCGACCTGCCGGCCCACCGTCTCGGCCGCGGGCTGCGCAACGACCTCTACAAGCTCGCCAACCGACTCCCGGAGAGCGAGAAGAACAACCTGGTCCAGCGGCTCAAGCACAGTGCCACCACGATCACCGCCGCGCTGGCCGCCGGCTTCGGCGGCGGCACCTTCCGTTCCGGGATCAGCGGCGCGCTGGAGAGCCGCGGGGCCCTCATGGCGGTCCAGGACCACCTGCAGCAGCTCGGCGATCTCGGCCTGGTGGAGGAGGCGGAGCTGTCCCGGTTGCGGGCCGATGCCGACGCGGTCATCAAGGAAGTCAACCGCATCCTCGGTCTCATCGCCCGGCAGAAGACCACCGGAGGGGAAGGACCGGGCGGGGCTCCATGATCTCCCTGGACGCCCTGCGCGCGCGAGATCTTCGCGCTTGCGCCCGCCTGATGCGCTGGCTCGATGACGGACTTCCCGAGGCCCGAGCCATCCTCAAACAGCTCTATGCCGGCGCGGGCAAGGCCTGGTTGGTCGGCATCACCGGCAACCCCGGCGCGGGCAAGAGCACGCTGGTGGACCACCTCATTCAAAAATTTCGCGCGCAGGGAAAGACAGTCGCCGTGGTGGCGGTGGACCCCAGCAGCCCGTTTTCCGGCGGCGCCATCCTCGGCGATCGCATCCGCATGCAGCAGCACGCCCTGGACGAGGGCGTTTTCATCCGCAGCTTCGCGACCCGAGGCCACCTCGGCGGGTTGGCCAGCACCACGGCTGACGTGGTCCGCGCCCTCGACGCCATCGGCTGGGACGTCATCCTGGTCGAGACGGTGGGCGTCGGCCAGGACGAGGTCGAGGTGCAGGATCTGGCCCACACCACGCTCGTGGTGATGGCGCCGGGCATGGGCGACGAGATTCAGGCCATCAAGGCGGGGATCCTCGAGATCGCGGACGTTTTCGTCGTCAACAAGTCCGACCGGGACGGCGCGGACCGTACCGTGCGCGAGCTCCAGATGATGCTCGACCTCGGCTCGTCGAGTCTGGACGCCGATGCCGAGACCGAGGCCGGATCGTTTGGAGGAGCCGCGCCGAACCCGATGCGCCGCTTGGGTCCCAGGGGATGGCGTCCAAGGATTGTAAAGACCGTCGGGCTCACCGGCGAGGGTCTCGACAAGCTTGTGGAGGCCATGGGAGAGCACCGGCAGGCGTACCTCGAGGCCCTGAAGGACGAGAGTTTCTGCCGGGCGCGATTGCGCAGGGAATTTCTCGAAATCTTCCGCCGTACATTGCTCCAGCGGGGTTGGTCCTATCTGATGCACGAGGACCACATTCGCGAAATCGTTGAACAGTTGATCACCCATAAAAACGATCCCTACACCCTGGCCGAGCAGGCGGTTTCTGCCCTGGGACGCCTGTAGGCATTCATGACCGGGGGGGCGCCAGGCAAGACAAGGCGCGAAAAACCCGGGCCTGTCCCCAAACAATGTCATTATATGTCAAGCAGTTGTGCGGATTGACAGGTCGAGCGATGGACCATAGTATGAGCCGTGGTCGAAAATACCCTCAAGATTGGAGGAACCATGAACCCGATCGCGAAGATGTTGGCCTGGATACTCGTAGGGATGGTCGGAATTTCCGGATGCGGCCTGCTCGACAGCGAGGCCACGGTGACGATCGATGTTCCGGACCAGACGTTTACCTTCTCCCTCGACGCCAGCCAGGTCCGCGCACAGATCGAGCAGGCCTGCTCGTGCACCTTGCAGGGCAATGAGATTCCCGCGGGAGTCAACCTCACCCAGACGTTCTCCATCGAGATTCCGGCACAGGCCATCGATCTGACCCAGAATCCCGATCTGCAGAAATACAAGAACCAGCTCGACAAGGTAAAAGCCGTCACCATCAAGTACGTCCGTTATACCCTTTCGCAGAACAGCCTCAACTTCGACCTCCCCGCCGCCGAGCTGTGGATCGGCGCGCTGTCCGCCACTTCCATCAGCCACTCTTCCGCCAAGAAGATCGCGGTGTTGCCCTCCATCGCGGCCGGGTTCACTGGCTCGGGCGAGGTCAGCTTCGTCACCGGCGGCCGCGACACCTTGAGCAGCTTCCTGCTCAGCCTCCAGTTCGCCCTCCTCGGAAAGGCCGACATCACCGTGGATACCTCCAAGACCCGCACCATTCCGGGCGGCCAGCTCGCCGGCTCGGTGACCATTGGCGTGTCGTTCAAGGTCGCGCCGCTCTGATCCGCTGCCAGACGGACAACAATGTCCAAAAAAGCCATCCTCGTTTCCGCGACCATCGTCATTTTCGGCGTGGCCGCCGCGGTGCTGATGTTCACCGGCGGCCGAGGAAAGGGCGTGGGCCTGGTTTACGTCCCCGATGAGGCCGTGCGCCATCGCGAGAAGGGCGAGTTCCTCCTCAACCGCCGCCTTCACACGACGGATCGGACCCAGAAAGCCGAGCTGCTCACCGAAGCCATCGAGGAATTCAAGAAGGCGCTGGCGGTCAAGCCCGATTTCGAGACGGTCCACAATCTCCTCGGGCATGCCTACATGGAACGGGGACAGTGGGAGACGGCGCTGACCCATCTCAACCGCGCGCTGGAGCTTCGCGCTGACTATCCGGCGGCGCTCTACAACCGTGGCCGCCTGTACGCTCAGGTGAGCCTGGGCAAGCGCGACAAGGAGCTTCTGCGAAAGGCCATCGCCGATTACCAGGCCGCGCTTTCGTCCGAACTCTCGGTGGGCTTCACCGGAGACATCCTCAAGGCCCTGGCCGACGCCCAGAATCAGGCGGACGATCTGGCCGGCGCCATCGAAACCTTGAAGCGATACCTGCGCGTGGCGCCGCATGCCCCGGACGCGGCTCTCATCGAGCGGAAGATCCGTGGCTTGATGCTGATGCAGAAGGGGACCGCCCCGCCCGAAGGCGAAATCTACAAGGAAGCCGTCCAGGCGCCCAAGCAGGATTCATAAGCCGGGTCTTTACCCCGAAAACGGAGTGGGCTATACCTGGCGGCGGTCGAGGGAGACGCCCATGGTCCTTTTGGGGATCTGGATCCTGGCTGGGTTGAACCTGCTCCCGGGCGGCTCCGGTCCGTCCGATGCCATCGCCCTGAGCTGTGTCGAGACGAGGTCCTGTTTCGCCCTGGATACGGATGGCGCCATCTACTCCTGGTCGTCCGACCGCTCCGGCTGGCGGTTGCGCCATCGAAATCCATCGATGTCCCTCAAAGACCTGGTCTTCACCGGGATGTTGCAAGGTGTCGCGCTCGATGCCGATGGGCGACTGTGGCGAACTCGCGATGGCGCGAGGACGTTCGAAAGCGTTCCCGGACTCTCCGTCGCTCGCGCGATCGCTCTGGCTCGCGGCGATGACGTTCTGGCGCTGCTTTCCGACGGCCGGATCGTGAAACTGGGCGACTCGCCCGGTGAGCTCGGACGGATCGAAGGCCAGCCCCTGGCGCTGGCCGCCCGGGGCCGCGCCATGGCCGCGCTCGCCCGCGGCCGGCTCTATCTTGGATCCGCATCGTCCGGCCGAGACAACGACATGCGCGCCCACTCGGTGAAAGAAGACGCCTGTCGCATCGTGCTGGGCGAGAGAGCCGCCGCCATTTTTTATCCGGACCGGATCGAGATCCGGGCGCTGGCCGGAAACGAAGGCCGCGTGTTGTTGCTTCCTCGGGAGGCATCCGCCGGCGCATGCCCCAAGGACGGCCTTTTCCTGGATGAACGGCGGTTGCTGCTCATCGACACCCGTGGAGAGTTGTGGCTTGCCTTGCCCGAGCGCAACGAGATCGTCCCTGGCCGAGCCGAGGGTGGATGGTCGCGGCTGGCGAGGGTGGGGAGACAGTCCATCCTGCTCGTCGGGCCGCGGGGAAGGCGCGCCATCGCGGATATGGCGGGAGAAGACCGGCTTCGCATCGAGATGCAGGAGCCGGGCAGACCGGGAATCCGCGACATTCGAGTGGACGCGAATTCTGGCAAGGTGTGGCGAGCGCTGGGCGACGGTTCGCTGGATTGGTTTTCGCCCGCGGGCAATGGGGGCCGATCCCCGGTACTGCGGCTGCCCGGACCGCCGCTGCGCCTGTGCTTGGGCCCGGCCGGAGAGATGGCGCTGCTGGCCCAGGACGGGCGCCTCTGGATCAGCCGCGATTTCGCCCGGACCTGGACCGAGGCGCTCATCCCGGCCGGCGCAACGGTGGTCGACGCGGCATGGACGAGGCGGGACGGTCTTGTGGCGCTGGGCACGAACGGAATGCTCATCTCGTCGCCGGACGCCGGCAAAACCTGGCAGGCCCATCCGGTGTCGGGTCGAACCGGAGAGCTGCGCCGGATCCAGAGCATCCGGTCCCGAATGCTCGTCGCCGTCGGCGAGTCCCGGCAGGTCCTCGTCAGCGGGGACGGCGGCCGGTCGTTCCACCCGGTCCTGTCGGGCGCCGGCACCCTGAACGCGATGTTTTTTCTCGACGAACGCGAAGGCTGGGTGGGAGGCGAGGATGGCGCCATCCTGCACACAACGGATGGAGGCGCCAGTTGGACCGGCGCGCGATTGCCCGAGGCCCGCACGGTCGTGGAGCTTTGGTTCGACCGGAAGCTCCGCGGAGCGGCGCTGGCCGGGGGTCGGCTCTACCTCAGCCATGACGGCGGAACGAACTGGCACCTTCTGGACAGCGCCGCGGCCTGCGAGTGGTCGGCCATCGCCTGCACGTCCGGGCCCCGGTGCTTTCTCGGTGACGCCTGCGGGCGATTCATGGTAGGGGATCCCTGGTCGCCTTGAGCGCGGGCCCCAATGACCCAGGAGTGGCTCATGGTGGAAAAACGAAGACAGCCCCGGGCGGTCGCGGAACTCAGGGTGGAGTACCGGACGGTCGGGAGCTTCATCTCCGACTACGTGACCAACATCTCCCGGGGCGGGGTTTTCGTCCGCACCGGCCGACCGCTGCGGATCGGAACCCGGGTGCGGCTGATCTTCTCGCTGCCGGGCATGCCGTTTCCGTTCGATCTCAGCGGAGTGGTCCGCTGGGTGCAGACCCTGGCCGGCGATGGCGAGCCCGGAATGGGGATCGCGTTTGACGGCATCGATGAACGAATTCAGAAGCGCATCCAGGCCTACGTCGAAAAGAACGCCCCAACGGCCATCGAGACTGGAGAAACCGCCGTGCCTCCTATCGCACCGCGACCGTTCGCGACGCAGGGGCCGGCGGAGACGGGCCGCCACCGCACTCCCCGCTGACGCCTCCGGCAATGGCTTTTCGATTCTACATCCGTACCTTCGGCTGCCAGATGAACGAGCACGACTCGGAGCGGATGGCCCAACGGCTGCTGGCCGCCGGATGGGAAGAGGTATCCGAACCGAGACGGGCCGACCTCATCCTGGTCAACTCTTGCAGTGTCCGCGCCAAACCCGAGCACAAGGCGATCAGCGAGATCGGGAGGTTCCAGGGCGCGCGGCGCAGTCGGGGTGTCCGGCTGGTCCTGGCCGGTTGCGTGGCCCAGCAGGAGGGCGAGGCGCTCCTGTCCCGGGCCCCTTTTCTGGACGCGGTAATCGGTCCCGACGCGGTCGAGCGCATCGCCTCGGTCGCTGCGGCGCTGATGGAAGGCCGGGGGCCGCTGTTGGACCTGGCCCTGCACAGCCATCTCGCGCCGGGATTCGTGCCGTTGTGCCGCCCCGAGCGGGGCGGCCTGTCGGCGCTGGTCACCATCATGAAGGGCTGCGACAACTTTTGCAGCTTCTGCGTCGTGCCGTATGTTCGAGGCCGGGAGATCAGTCGCCCGATCGCGGACATCCTGGCCGAGGTGGAATCGCTGGCCCGGGCCGGCACGCGCGAAGTGACCTTGCTCGGCCAGAACGTCAATTCCTTCCGAGACCGAGCACGTGGATTCGCCGATCTTCTCTCGGCCATCGACGCGCAGGGAGCGGTGGAGCGGATTCGATTCACCACCAGCCATCCCAAGGATCTCTCCAGTGAGTTGATCGCGGCCATGGCCGAACTGCCCCGGGTCTGCGAGCACCTGCATCTGCCGCTGCAGGCCGGCTCAGACGATGTGCTCCAGCGGATGAACCGCGGATACGACGCCCGGACCTACCTCGAACGGGTCGATGCGGTCCGCTCCCGCGTTGCCGGCGTGAGCGTGACCACCGACCTCATCGTCGGCTTTCCCGGCGAGCGGGAGCGGGATTTCGAGCGCACCCTGGAGGTCGTCGAACGGGCCGCGTTCGACCAGGCTTACTCGTTCTGCTATTCGCCGCGGCCCCAGACCCGGGCCTCGGAGTGGCCGGACGACGTTCCGGCCAAGGAGAAGAAATCGCGCCTCGATCGCTTGCAGCGTTTGCTTTCGCGCCTGGAGAGCGCCTCGTTGCAGCGCATGGTGGGCCGCGCGTTCGAGGTTCTCTACGAAGGCCCCAGCCGGCGCGATCCGGCCTGCGGCACGGGGCGGACCCGGTGCAATCGCGTGGTGAACTTTTCGCTTTGCGGCGGATTGCGGACCGGCGATCTCGTCGACGTGCTCATCGACGAGGCCAGGGGTCACACGCTCTGGGGCACGGTCAAGCGCCGCGGCCAACCGAGCGCCGGACAAGGATCCCAAGATGTGCCGGCAAAGAGGGGAAAGGCCGCTGTTGACACGGACCTTCCGGCGCGGGATAAGAAGATGGAATGAAAGACGAGCCCACAACGGCCCAAATGGTCAAGGTGCTGGTCGCCGGCATCACCATGGATCCGAGCAATAACACGCCGGTGGTCCTGCTCAAGCAGGCCGACAGCAACATGGCCATCCCGATCTGGATCGGCCTGGTGGAAGCGAGCGCCATCGCGACCGAATTGGAAGGCACGCGCCTCGCCCGGCCCATGACCCACGATCTGCTCAAGACCGTGCTGCTCACCCTGGGCGGCGCGCTCGAACGCGTGGAAGTCACCGAGTTGCGCGACAACACTTTCTACGCCAACCTGATCATGCAGGGCAGGGACGGTGCGACTCACCGGGTCGACTCGCGGCCGTCCGATGCCATCGCGCTCGCCTTGCGTCTGGGAGCGGATATCTTCGTGTCCCGCAGTGTCCTCGAAGCAACCCAGATGGTGGATCTCTCCCAGATCCGCTCGGCCGGCGAGGGCGAAAAAGGCGATGCGCCCGACGGAGACAAGAAACCCGGCGGCGAGGCCTCCAAGGACAAGTGGACGCAGATCCTGGAGAACCTCAAGCCCGAGGACTTTGGAAAGTACAAGATGTAGGCAGATCGCCTTTTCCATAACATTCCATTCTTTTCCATAACATTCCATTTTCCGTTGACCTTGCGAGATGTTATCAAGGGAATTTGATTCCATATCATTCCATTTGAGTTCCCGCGAAAATACGTTACCAGGGAGTTTCCGGACGCCTTTCCGTTACCAGGACGTTACCAGAAACGGCCTGGAAAGACCCCCTGGCGAGGCCATTAGAAGGTCGGAAAGGCGTCCGGCTAGGGTGATGGCCACCCGAGGCAAGGAGGGCCTGAAACCCCCCTCTATTGGGGCCTTTGGCCGCTAGGATGGGCATCCTAATCGGCCCGGCCTGGCGCACGGCGGCGCCTCCTGGAAGCCCGGCCCGGGGAGCTCAAGACCCGCCTGCTCCTGCGCCGCTTCATTCATACAAAACACGAAACGTCTCGCGCAAAAAAAACGCGCAAAAAAATCTTGTATGACGGCGCGCACGGAAGATTCATATCAAACAGCAAGGAAAACCCTCGCGGGAATAAGCGCGTTATTTCCGCTTGACAAAAAATCGTGTTTGTATGAAAACAAAGGTGGGGCGTAGGGCCGGCCTCGCGAACCGGCACCGATGTTCGGGCCTCCCACCCGAATCGCCCCGTTTTTTTACAGCGGGAACCCACCCGGGAGGTGGGCATGACCGAAGAAGATCAAGAAAGCCCGAACATAGGCCGGCAGGACGGGGCCGATGCGCTGCGCTGTAGGAAGCGCCCGGCAGGCGGGCACTTCCGCAATCGGCTTTTCTCTCCCAGCGAACAGTTTGTCGAGCTGGGACGGCGTCTGATTTCCCGGCCGGACTACGAACAGGTATGTCGGATCTATTGCGGAATGGCCAAGAAGAACGGCCGCCCGCCTTCCTTCTCAAAGGTTGCTCGCGAGCTGGCCAGAATAGAGGCTCGCCGGCGCGAACATTGTGCTGACGCATCGGAAAACAACCCCGATGCTGTGAGGGTTGGCCGGATGTTATACAAAGCCCACCAGGTGGGCGCCGTTTGGCAAAAAAAATATCTGCCGGCGCTGTGGCGCCTGCTGCGCCGGCTCAACCCCGAGGCCGCGCGCGGGTGCCTGTCCCACGAGCGGGAGATCACGATTATCTGGATCAATGCCATGTATCGGGTTGAACGCCGGGTGCTCAAGCTGCTGGTTGATATCTTCATCGGGCTAACGAGCGCCCACCTTGAGCTCTTGGCGCCCGAGATTCGGCAAGCCCTCGGGCCGGTCTTTGAGGCGCGCCGCGACCGGCAAGCGACATGGATGTTCGTCTTGCTTGTGGAAGCCCTGCGCCGAGCGAACGGAGGCGCGCTGCCGCGCCGTCCTAGACGTGCCGCGCTGGAAGGCCTGGCCTCGCCCGCCGAATACGTTGCCCACCTGGTCACCATGACGATCCCCGGCAAGTACGGGCGCCCATGCACCCCGCGGAAGCTTTGCGCCATGTTCCAGCGCCGAGCCGAACACCTGGACGCTGGCGAGGTGCGAATCCTGCTCGACCGCCTGATCGGCCTTTTGCCGAGCTAGTACCCTAAAATCGGCTTTCTCTTGTTTAGTGCCCACTGGTAGGAGGTGGGCATGACTCCCGCGTTTTTGAGCACGGCGCAGGTAGCCGCGGCGCTTTGCGTTTCTCGGAAGAGCCTACAAAACGCGATCTCGCTCGCCCGGCGCGGCCTGCCGGCGGGACCGCTCGCTACGATCCCGTGGCGACGCCTCGGAAGGCGGTTGCTGGTTTCCTCAAGGGAGTTTTCGGCCTGGTGCGAGGCGAACATCCCCGTGAAGGGGCCTCAATGAACCGCGCCGCCGATTCCGTCGCGGGTGTGCTTTCGCTGGTTCCGCCGGCGCAGGCCAGCCGGGCGCCCGTCCCGCTCTCAAAGGTCGCCGCCGCCTTGCACGGTGCCGTTACGGCTGGCCGGCCTCGGAAATACGTTCGCGGGCCCCGAGGCGCAAGGGAGCTAGAACGGCTCTCCCTCGCCGGCGCGCCGACATCGGCGCGGTTCGTTTTTCTGACCATTCAGCAATTCATGTCCCGCAACGGGACGGGCGCGTGGCCCAGTGTTCGGGAGATCGGCCGCCTTTGCGGCTACCGGCCGAACACCGTGAGCGAGGCCGTTGCATGGCTTGTAGCGCACCGTTTTTTGATCGCCGAAAAGTCGCGCGGGCGGGCAACGAGATATTCATTGGGTGTAACGCTGACCGATACACCTCGGGAATCGAAGTGTATCGGTGAGGGCGCAAAGTGTATCGGTGAGCGGGTGAAAGTGTATCGGTCATCGTTACAGATCATTGAAGATCATATAAGATCAGAAGAAAAATCTTCGCACATAAAGTGCGATCAGAAAAAACCCCAGAAAAAAACCAAGGACGAACCCTTGCCGGGGTGGTGGGCCCCATGGGAGCGAAACGGCCATGGCTGAACGACCTCCGGTTTCAATTTGCGACCTGGACGCTGAAAAAGCCCTCCTGGGAGGCCTGCTCCTGGACCCCAGCAAGGCCGCTAGCCTGAACGGGCTCGAACCAGGCGATTTTTATTCCAGCCTTCATCGAGCGATTTTCGAGACACTGATTGACCTCATTGACCGCGGCGAGAGGCCGGATTATTTCGCCTTGGCAGCCGAGCTGCGCGCCCGCGGCAAGCTCGCCCCCGAGCAGGCCGGCATCATCTCCCAGCTCGCCGACCGTGCCGCATCCTGGGCCGTGCCGTCCTACGCTCGCACCTTGAAGCGCCTCTCGCGCGCCCGCCGCCTCCAGGCCGACCTCTCCGAGCTCCAGGACCGCCTCGCGCATGGCGCAGATCCGCAGGAAGTCGCCGATGAAGCCGGCGCCCTGGCAGACCTCGGCGAGAACAACCAGCCGGAACTTGTGAGCTCATTCGACCTCGCCCGCCAGGCCTCCGAACTCTTCGCCGCGATTCAGGACGGCCGGCAACCCGGCGCCCTCCCTCTTGGTTTCCCGTCCTTGCGCCCGTTCGAGCCCAGGCCTGGGTCTGTTGTCGTTGTCGGCGCGGCGCCCTCGGTAGGCAAGAGCGAATTACTGCTCGAACTCGGCATGCACCTCGGCGCCCAGGGCATCGGATCGCTTTTTATCTCGGCCGAGATGCCCCTCATTGATTGCGCCTGGCGCGTGGCATCCCGCGATTCCACGGTGCCGGTCGAAAAGTTTCGGTGGCGTCCTGGCGAGGGCGGGCCGGACTCGGGCGAGCGGGGGCTGGTCGGGGAAGGCTTCGAGCACCTCGCCGGCCTCCCCATTTTCTGGTCGCCCGTCTCCGGCGCGGCGCGGATCGTCGCCCTCGGCCGCCGGCTGGCGCGGCAGGGGAAGATTGGGGTTGTGCTTGTTGATTACCTCCAGCTTCTCAAGGTGCCGAGGGGTGAAAATCGCAACCTCGAAGTCGCCGCCGCCTCGGCCGGCCTCAAACACCTGGCTCTCGAAACCGGCCTTGTTGTTTTTGTCGCCAGCCAGCTTTCCCGCCGCCACCTCACCGAGGGCCGCCCGCCCGAGCTGGGTGATCTTCGCGATTCTGGTGCGGTCGGCCAGGATGCCGATGGCGTGTGGCTGTTGCATCGGGAACCAGGGGGTGCCGTCCTCCATTTGTTGGTAGCCAAAAACAGGCATGGGCGGCTCGGGCGCGTGCGCCTGCGCTTTGCTCATGGTCATATTTTCGATAATTTACCACAAGATACAGACGAAACTTGAAGCGGAGGTTGACCCAATGAATGCAGACGAAAACGAACGCCAGATCCGCCGCCTGCTCGCCACGCAAGGCTGGGTTGTCGTTGTGTGCCGTAACCTTGGCGGGTGCCGGGTGGTCTGGACCCTCGACGGTGGAACCCAGCTCCCCCCGGACGTGGCCAACCTGCCGCGGTACACACTGGCCGAGCTCGAACGGGTTGTCCGTCAACCCGAGCTCCTGCGCGCTACCCATTCGGTCAAGGTATTTTTCCCCGGCGCTGAGGTGGTTGAACCGGAGGGAGCATGACCAGCACGTTACCGGCAGGCGGATTCCGCCGCAAAAACAAAGGCTTCAAAGTTATGTTGCCTAAGGAGTGAAAAAAATGGATGCATCGAAGCTAAGAAAATTCCTCTCTGTCGCTGATGAAAGCATCTTGCTGATTGAGGTGGCAGTGCCGGGCGAAGACGGCCTCCCGCCGACCATGTTCCTGCACCTGCCCGGCGCAGACGTGAACTACGACATCAATGAAGCCGTGCGGGCCGTCCCCGCCGCCTGGCGTAACCGCGGCATAGAGGGCCCAACCGTGTTGACCGATGGCTGGCGGGCCGTGCTCTATCCCCGCGACATGGGGCCGCTCCCCCTGCGCGAGCTGGTGCGCCTGCTGAACGGGCCGAAGTCAATCAAACTGAATATCAATAAATATCAAAGGAATACGCCATGAAGTCAAAGCACAACATTCAAAAAAAGCCACGAAAGCCGGGAAGCGGCGCCCCGCGAAACAACCTGAATCACCTGCGCCACGGCCTCGCCAGCCAGCCCTTCCGCCTCATGGTGGCCGAGCTGCGCGCAAGGGCAAAAGAGATGCTGGAGCGGCAGGACAGCAAGGTCAACCCCCTGTCCTTCCCCGACCTGGCGGCGCAGGTGGCCGCTGACGTGCGCGAGCTCCAAAGCCTGAGGGTTACGCTGTCCGAGATCTTGACTCAATTGGACGAACGCGGCGACCTGGACGATCGCGCCCTCGCCGAATTCGAGCGGCGAATCCTTGATATCGCCCGGGTGCTGGCGCGATTCCGCTCCGTGCAGTCTTCGCTGGCCACCGCCGCCCGGGCGCTCCCCGCCAACCTGTCGCCCGATGCCCTCTCGCTGGACGAATTACGCAAGGCCGCCATCGAGGAACTGGTCGCCGACCCGGCCGCCCGGGCCGAGCTCATCGAAGCCCTTGAAGCCACTAACACGGGCAATTCGCCCGCAAACCGCGGGGAGTCCCCGCAAGGAGTAACGCCATGAACGAGTTTTCCCTGTCCCAAGAACAAGTGTCCTTCCTGGAAGGCCTCGGCCTGCCAGGAGCCGACCGGATGAAGCCGCATATTCTCCGAGCGCGATTGCGCGAGCTGTTCTCGGAGAACCCCTGCGCTGGCGACCCGGCCGGACTCGAACAGCTCAAGGCGATCGCCCGCCAGTGCAACGTGGAGGTGTAACATGGCCCGCAAGACTGCCGAATATTACCTGGCCAAGATGATGGGGCGGTATCCTGACGCCTCGGCCTACGTCAACGCCACCCGCGCCGAGCTCGCGCGCGCGGGAGAACTCTCCCTGAACGATATCGGCAACCAGCCCTTCGCCGAATGGCGCGAGCTGCTGCTGAAGCCGGCAGGGAGCGAGAACATCCAGGCCGATGAAAAGCTCAACCGCGCGGTCGAGAAGACCGCCGCCGCCTGCAACCAGCTCCGAGCCGAATCAGTCTCGACATACGTTTTGTTTCGCCACGCGCGCCAAGAGATCATGGCCGACCCCGACCTGTCCGACAAGGCCCGCCGGGAGGTGCTCGCTGAGCTCGATGCGCTCCACGAAAAAGAACAGCAAGAGCTGTTCGACAAATGCACCGCCGAGCTCGACAAGCTCGCGGCGCGGCTGGCAGACCCCGAGCCGCTCCCGCCGCCCCGCCCGGCGAACGACCAGGAAGCGATCCGGTTCGCCCTGGAACGCGCCGAACGCGACCGAAAGGTCGAGCTGGCCGCCGAGCGGTTCGGCTTCGAGCTGCAAGAGGCCGCCCAGCCGTTCGCACGTGCGGCCGAGCTGGTCGAGATCGCCAGCCGGACCCAGAACAAGCTCGACCTCGAAGCCCTCGACCGCGCGGTCGAGCGGTACGCGCACAGTGAGGCCGGCGAGAACAGACTGAAGACCGAGCCCGCCAGCGTGACCGGCCTGCGGAAGGTGCGGGACGCCATCAAGTACGGGCTCGACCCCCTGACCGAGGAGGGTCGGGCCGAACGCGACCGCCGCCGCGCCATGCGCCCCGTGCTGGGCCTGATCGGGCAGCGCACCCAGATCGCGATCGGCAAGCGGTTCGTGAAGTCTTTCAACCGCGAGCCGATGAACGGGTTTTGCTCGGCCACGGGCTTCCCGCGGCCGATACCCAAGCGCCCCGACATCATCCCGCTGACCGAACAGGAACGCTGGATTCCTCCGAGGACGTAACATGACCCTCGCATTCTTGTTTACCGTTGTGCTTTCCCTGCTCTCGGGCTTCGCCGCCGGTTTTCTCCTTTTCGGTCGGCAAGCCCGATGGCGGGGGGGGCGTCTGGACCCCAACATCCTTCCCTTCCTGCAAGGCGCGCTGAAGCGCACGGGTTCGGCCCGGGTGCGAGTGCTGGTGCGCGTCGCAAAGGCGCTTGACCGAATCGGCGAGGTGTCCAATGAGCCGAACGACTGACTCTTTGACCTGCCCGTTCCGATGGGACGCTGACACGAACTCGGGCGCCACCTGCGAGGGTGACGCTTGCGCCGGCTGGGACCTGAGCCGCTCCGAGTGCATGTTCGTTGCCGCGGCTCTCGCCTTGGCGCGCAGGACTGACCAGCCCCTGACGCGGGAAGACCTGGGGGCCTGAATATGAACGCGCGCATGAGCAGGAAGACCCTGGAATCGGCCGATGAAGCCCTTGGCGAGCTGCTGGACCGCTCCGGCCCGGATGCCATCCCGCCGGCCAAGCGCCCGCCGCTACAGAAGGCGCACGAGAAGATCCGCGGCGCCGCGCAAACCATCACCTGGCGGGGCCTGCCGCCGGACGGGAAGCGTTTGGTGGTCGAGGCTCTCAATGACTTGGCCAAGTGCGACATCGAGGGTATTTCCGGCCTGTCCGAGAGCCTGGCGCCGCTGGCGCGTTCCAGATCCGGGCGCGTGCATCCGAGGCCCGCAAAAGCCATGCCCGCGCATCAACATGCCCCCTCCCTGCGCCTGACCCTGCACCGCGAAGGTGGCCACGCCTGGGCCGAGGTGGACTGCTCGCCCGAGCTCGCGGCCCGGGTGCTTTCGACCTGGCTTGACTCCGGCCGCTGATAGGCGGTAAGCTGGGGGCGTCAAGGCACAGGAGGGAATCGTTGCACAAACAGAAGCAGATCCCCGGCCCGGCCAAATCCGCTCTCCTGTGCCTTGACAACGCAGGAAGCATCGGTCGGGCCGGGGTTTCTGTTTCAGGAGGTGCGGCCATGAAGATCCAGGACTTGACGGACGGCGCGATCGTTGACGTGGTGCTGACAACGGAGCATTCGGCTTCGAGCTACGGCCGGCCCGTGCTCGCCACCGAAGACGGATTCAGCGCATTCGGCCCCCTTGAGTGCGCCACCTTCGAGCTGGTCGAGGCCAGCGAGGAAGACCGGCGAGCGCTGATTCGGGCAGGCTATATCGCCCTCGCCGCAACGTATCGGGGTTGATTGTCGGGGGGAGCTGGTAGGCTGGACAAAACCGGAGGTGACGACCATGTCCACATTCAAGCGAGCTCGCGGCGCATGTCCGAAGTGCGGCCGGGAGGTATCGGCCCGGGTTTCCGACAAGCGCAAAGAGGTTGACGTTACCTGCGCCGGGTGCGGCGATGCCTTCGCCCTGCCGGTTGACCCCGACTGGTGGATCTCTTACTCGGACGAACGGGGCCGGCCACGGGTGAAGCGCATCGGACCCTCGGCCAGGCTGGCAGCCGAGGCCGAGCAGGCGATCCGCGCCGACCGGCTACGCGGCGAGCTGAAGATCGGCCGCCGAGGCCCCAGCCTGACGTTGGTCGAGGCGCTCGGACGCTACAGCGCGGAAATTTCCGTGCGGGTGAAGCCCAAGCCATACGTTGACCGTATCAATTGTTTGCGGCGCATCATCGGGCGCATCGGCGACCTGCGCCTGGACCAGCTTGACGAATCCACCTTCGAGGAATACCGCACCCGGCGGTTGAGGGAGGGGACAATGCCCGGAACCGTGGCGACCGAGCTCGCGCGAATCAAGGCCCTGTTGGGCTGGTGCGTCCGACAGAAACTGCTCGCATCGAGGCCGGCGATCAAGGTAGTACAGCCGGACAACGGGCGCCTGCGGTTCCTGACCAGGGAGGAAGCCGGCCGCCTGCTGGCCGGGGCCGAGCAGATCAATCAAACCCTGCGCGATTATATCGAACTGCTCCTATACACGGGCCTTCGCCGCAGCGAGGGCCTGTCGTTGCGATGGGCATGGGTGGACCTCGAACGGCGGGCGATTGACCTCCCCGCCGAGGCGTGCAAGAGCGGGCATGGCCGGACGGTGCCGCTCGCCGCGCCCGTGGTGGAGATGCTGAGGCGCCGGCGCAGCGAGGTCCCGGCCGAGCGCGTTTTTTTCCTTGACGGTAAGCCCATGACCGATTGTATGTTTGAGTACGGCTTTGGGAAGGCGCGGAAACTGGCCGGGCTTGGGGCAGACGTGACACTGCATACTTTGCGGCATACCTGCGCGAGCTGGCTTGTCCAGGCCGGGGTTGACCTGTTTACGGTCGGGCAGGTGCTTGGGCATCGAAACCCGATGGTAACCAAGCGATACGCGCACCTTGCGCCCGAGCATCTACTGTCGGCGGTTGACCGGCTGTCCCCCGTGACCCCCGGCCCGGCAGGCGGGGAAAAGGCGAGCGGATGTTACCAGGACGTTACCGGGAAAAAACTGATTCGCTTTCCCATTGAAAAGGTTGGACATTTTTGACCTTCGGCAATTACAAGATGTGATCAGGCCGCAAAATGTCCAGCCTGCGATTCTGTACGCGGACATGCTGTTGCGAATTGCGGTCTCGAGCTGGTGGCGGTGGAGCGGGTCGCTGCCTTTCGCCGTTGCGATTTGGGGTGAGTGAGTCCGTGGAGGAGTTGTATCGTTAGTTCGAAAGGGCGCCCGTCGCCGACCATGCCGCGATCGGTCACAAGGTTTCTCTGGACATGGCTGCCGCTGGCGCTCTACACCGGCCTTATCTTTTCGCTCTCGTCCATCCAGGCGATTCCCATCAACTTGTCGTTCTCTTACGCTGACAAGCTGTTGCACGGCCTGGAGTACTTCATCTTCGCCTTTTTATTGATGCGCGCGTTGCTCACCGTGCTGTGGAACCGGACAGCCGCAAAGACCCTGCTTCTGTGTTGGGCGGTGGTGCTGGCGGTCGCCATTGCCGATGAGAGCTATCAGTCGATCGTCCCGGGGCGAGATTCCAGCCCATGGGACGCCGTGGCCGATATGGTCGGAGCCGTTCTCGGCAGCCTGGTCTTCTACGGGGTTTTCGGGGTTCGGCTGCGGCGGCGGGAGGAACGACGAGCTCAGACCGAGGCGGGAGCGGCGCCGGTTTGAACCGGCCGCAGTTCCACCGGATTGTCCAGGATCTCCGCCAGGCGCGAAAGGATGATCCGGGTCTGGGCCTCGGTGGCCAGACTGATGCGGATCACTCCGGGAAGCTGGCTGGAACGATCGCGAACGTGCACTCCGGCCTGGGAGAGCCGCCGGGCGATCTCCGGGGCGTTGGGGAACTGGACCAGGACGAAGTTGCCGTAGGTCGGTCGGCAGGGAATGCCCCGCCGCTCGCAGAACGCCACGAACAGCGCCGCGCTGCGCTTGGCCTCGCGGACGAAGGCGCGGTAGTAGGGGAGATCGTCGAGCGCCGCCTCGGCGGCGAGCTGCGCCATCATGTTCACGCTCTTCGGGTTGTGGGCCCGGCGCAGATCCGAAATCAGGCGCTGGTTGGCGACGATGTAGCCGAGCCGCAGCCCGGCCAGGCCGAAGCACTTCGAGAAGGACCGCGTCACCACCAGGTTGGGCACTTCGTCCACCAGTTTGATCGCGCTGATGCCAGCGAACTCGAAGTAGGCCTCGTCGGATACGATGAGCGCATGCGGGAATCGGATGGCCAGCTCCAGCAGCCGAGCCGGAGAGTAGACGTTCCCGGTCGGATTGTTGGGGTTGGCGAGGTAGATGATCCGCGTGTGCGAGTCGATGTGGGGGATGAGCTCGGACAGCTGCGGCACGAAAGGATTTTCACCGGGGATCCCACGCAACTCGGCGCCCGCCCGTTCGGCGAACTGGAGCATGTGGGTGTACGTCGGCACCGGAAACACCATGTTGTCGCCCGGGTTCAGGAAGGTCTGGCACAAGAGGTCCAGCGCCGAGTCGGACCCGTTGGTGAGAAGCAACTGGGAAGCCTCGCAACCCGCGTACCGAGCGAGCTTGTCCAGCAAGGGCTGGTACGCCATGTCGGGATACCAGTTGAGCCGCCCGTCATTGGACAGAAAATCCAAAAGAGCCTGCTTGACCTTGGGTGAGGGCGAGATGGTGCTCTCGTTCCAGTCCAGCTTGAAGTGCTCCACGGACGGGTTGGCCTTGATCTGGTCAAGGGAGGAAACCGCGTCGTACGGCTTGAGGTTCTTTACCCTGTCGGCGACTTCCGGGCCGCGAAAGAACAAGGGATGAAGTTCAGGTCTCGCTTCCATGGTTTTTCTCCGGTGTAGAAAACTCCATTGACTCATGAGTCAAGAAAGACATCGAATGCAGATCTATGCATATTACGTGCCATCAAATGATTATCACGACGAAAACGAATGATAGGTATTTATTTGTAACTATAAGATATAATTATATTACTTTCCATTAGCCAACATTTTTATCACCACGCCGCTGAAGCTCTATCTGTGATTTACACGAATTGTAGTGAAAATTTACATCACTGTTACCTAAAATTCACACTACGGGAGGAGTACCGAGAGGACGGGAAGACGGCACGTTCGAGTTTTTCGAGAAGACCTTTCTGCGCTCGATGATGGTGATGAGCGCCGGCATGAGCACCAGCGCCGCCAACAGAGTAGTGACCTCGCCGATGTTGGCGAGCAGCCCGAACGAGACCAGAGCCCGGTTGTCGGCGATGAGCAGAGACGAGTAGCCGATGATGGTCGTGAGCGAGCATAGAAAGACCGCCCCGCCGGTGTTCTCCAACACTCGCTGGATGGATCCCGGGCCTTCGATTCGATAGCGGGTGAGGTTGTTCACCGAATAGTCGATACCGATGCCAAAAGTGATGGGCAGGGCGATGAAGTTGAGGAAATTGAGTTTCTCTCCGATGAGCGCGGTGGTCCCGAGCATCCACAAGACGCCGAACACCATGGAGCTGATGGTGAGCAACACGAAACGCGACGAACGATACAACAAGGCGACCATCACGATGACGCCCAGGAACGACACCGCCACCGCCCGGGGCCCGTCTCGCTCGATGGCCTTGATCATGTCGGCGAAAACCGTGCCCACGCCCGCCGAATGGATGACCTCGCCGTCGGGCAGACGCACGGTCCGGGAGGCGTCCGAAAGCTCGATGAGGAACTTGCCGTCATAGACCGAACGATCGTCCCGAGGATAGAGCAGGACAATCAACCCCTTGCGGCCGTCCAGCTCCGTGTACATGCGGGTGATGGCCTCGGGGAGATCATCCAGGGTCATCGCTCGCAGGTCCTCGGGCGGCCGGTAGCGCTCGACATCCTTGCGCTCCTCATCGGACAGCCAGCTCAGCGTGCTCTCGGACAACTGTCGCCGGATCTTGGCCAGAACCTTGAGCTTCTTTTCCTGCTTCGAAGGCAAAAAGGAGTAAATCGAGTGGATCTCGGTAAACAATCCCATGTGGGGCCCGATGGCGTTGTTGCGTTCCAACTCCGCCGCGATCAGGGGGACCTGATCGAGCCGGTCCGCGAGAATGAACGACGGGTCGAGGCGCCTGGGAAAGATGGGATCCACTCGGCGGATCAGCGCCCACGGCCCCGACTTTCGCGAGGCCTGGTTGCGTAGGTTGTTGAAATTGTACTCGAAGGGATCGCGCAGATAGGGGATGGCGAGGATCACCGAGCCGACCGCCAGCAGCACACCGATGACATGCAAGGACAGGCCGTGACGGGTCACGAATCTCGCCAGCGGCGCCACGAAGAACCCGTGCTTCAGGACGCGCTCTTTTTTCTGCAATCGTACGGGGAAGAGCCGCTCGAATGCGATGATCAACGACGGTTGCACGGTGAAGGCGCTGAGCCAGCACAGGATCATTCCCAGGCCGCCCATGTAGCCGAAGCCGTTGAAGCCGCGGAAGTTGGTGATGATGAGCGAGCCGTAGGAGATGGAGGCGGCCAGCGCCGCGGTGGCGGTGGCCTGGAGAGTGAAGGCGATGGCCTGCGCCAGGGCCTCGCGCAGCGCCTTTCCCGCGCGCAGTTCCTCGTAGAGGCGGGCGAGCTGGATGAGGCCGAAGTTGATGCCATTGCCCACGATGATCGAGGCCAGGAAGGCGGTGGCGGTGTTGAGGCTGTGGACGATGAAGATGGAGATGCCGAAGGTGCAGATGGTGCCGACGCCGAGGGCGATGCCGATGATAGGCACGGAGCGCAGCGAGCGGAAGTAGATGAAGATCACCAGCAGGTTGAGCAGCACGCAGATGCTGGTCACCAGGACGATGTCCTGGATGATGGCCTCCTGCTCCACGATGGCGTTGACGATGCCGCCGGTGAACCCGATCTCCATCGAGGGATGGTATTTTTTCTTGCAGCCATCGCGGATGAGCGCATCCATGTCCTCATCGAGTCGAACCTTGCGATCGGCGCACACCTCCGCGGCGGCTTGGCGGACCCTCGCCACCAGCCGCTTGCCGAATTCCACCCCCGCCGATGAGCCCGGCGGGTAGACCAGGATCACCCACAGCCGTCCATCCTCGCCCGTGAAATATCCGTCGACGTACCGCTGATAGGAACTGGCTTTCTTCTCGTACTTTTCCCGGATGTCGCTGAGATCGAACTCCACCGGCTCGATCGGCTCTCCGTCGAGGTCCAGGTTGAGCACGGGATTGTTCTTGATGCGCTCGTAGCGGAGTTTCTTGGCCAGGCGGTCGTGGATCTGCTCCAGGTCGGCAAGGTCGGCGAACAGGTGTTTCCACTTCTCGTAGAACTGCTTCTCCTCGTTGATGTGGTATTTGAGAAAGCGCAGGTATTGCGGCCCGAGGCGGTTGAGCCGATCGGCCAGGTCGTCGATGGCGCGCCGGTTGGCGGCGGGGTCGTCGGACGACACCGCCACGATCATGTTCGAAAGACCGCCCACGCGCGCCTTGGCCCGCTCCAGATCCTTGATGGAGGGCTCGTCCTGGGGCAGAAGCTCGGCAAAGTCGGTCTTGACCTGGAAGCGCGAGGCCGACCACGCGGCGAGGACCGAGAGGAGCAGGCCCGCCAGCAGCACCCAGCGGTAGTGCCGCATCAGAAAATCCACGTAGCGCTGCGATAGATTTTCCAGGCGCGGGCTCATGACGCCTCCCCGGCGCCGAGCACGGAGAGCCGCCAGAGTTCCGCGCTGAACCGCTCCGCACGGGCTCCGCCGTGACAGATGAACGACCCGGGACGATGGGGCTCGGCGACGCAAGAAAGACCCTGGAATGCGAAGGCGCCATCCTCGCTGCCGCCGGAGCCGAAGCATTCCAGGGCCGGCTGGAAGCTCCAGAATTTCCAGTCGTCGTGCCGCTCCTCCTGCGGTCCGCGCAGGAGCAACAGCAATCCTTCCCTCGGTTCCGCGAGCGCCAGGTCGAAGTTCCTCGGAGGATCGGCGCGTTGCCGGGTGATGAAATTCCAGCGATCCGTCTCGACCGCCAGGCGCCAGTAGCCGGCCCGCTGCGGCTGCGGAATGCCGTCCCGGCCCGCGATCCAGATCTCACGCCCGGATGGGGAGGCGAGAAGCCCGACTCTTCCCGCCATGCGCGGACCGCCGTCCGTCGCCAGGCGGCGAAATTCGAGGCTCTGGAGATCCAGGGCCCAGACGTCGTTTTGATGGTACAGCGGGGCCTGGGAAAAACCGCCAAAGAAGACGATGTCTTCATCGGTCGGCGCGGCGGCGTGCCAGGCCCGCCCCGCCGGGCCCTCTTTGAAGAACTTTCTCTCCCAGCCGCCGTTCTCCGAGAAAATCCAGAGTTCCTTCAGGTATTGCGGCTTGCCGAAGGCATCCGCCTGGTAGCCGCCGAACAGGATCAGCCGCTTTGTCCTGGCATCGTAGGTCAGGGAATGGCCGCTGCGCGGCCCGGGCCCGTCCCGGCCCCCGATCTCGTTCCAGGTCATGCGATCCAGATCCAGGCTCCAAAGGTCGGATAGAAACCCGCTTTCGCCGCGCCCGCCGAAGAGAAAGACCCGCCGGCCCTCCTCGTCCGCTGCCAGCGCGTGGTCGAGGCGGGCCGATGGCGCGGGTCCCGCGATCTGAAGTTTTTCCCATGACAGGGCAACCCCGGTATCGCAGGCCTGGTGGGGCGTCTCGGGAGAGCGGCAGCCGACGCCGGCCGCCAGCAGGAAAACCATCATTGGCAAGGCCGGCCTGTCTTTCGCGAGGAGAACGGACATGGCTCACTCAGGGGTTGACGAACACGAACTTGTACACGTCCTCGCCGCTGAAGGTCCGCTCGCCCTTGTCGGTCTTTGCCCTGAGCGAGAACTTGCAGCCGATGTAGTAGTCGCGCGGCTTGGAGAACCGGCGCGCCACCGTGCGCCGGATGGCGTCCAGGTCGGCCAGCGGATCGGCGACCTTTTCGATCTTCGTCATGGTGAACGTTCCGGTGAGCGTCGCGCTTCCGTCCACTGCCGCCACCCGCACAAGCCGGGGAATGCGGTACCCTTCCTCGGACTGGGTGTCCTGGATCCAGCCGTCGTACTCGAAGCGCACGCGGGCGCTGGCGACGATCCGCCCGGCGTCATCGTATACCATCGCGTAGCCGCGGGTGGTGCCGCCGGTGGCGGGCGGGTTTTCGACCTCGACCAGGAGTACGGACACCTCGGGCGCGAGGTGCTTGAAGCGGAACCAGCGCCGGGCCAACCGGTGCGGGCCGATGTTGGTAAAGGAGTGATCGCAAAGGCCGATGCCTTTTTGCACCTGGACGGTTTTGCCGCCGGCGGTGATGGTGCCGGTCACGACCGAACGAGGGCTGGGGTACACCATGCGGTAGAAGCCCGTCTCCTTGCCGTCCTCCTCCAAGGCCAGCTTTCCGGAGCCCGGCTGCCAGGGCGGCGAGACGTTCTTCATGACCAGATCCAGGGTGAGCTCGGGGCAGGTGATCTTGAAGCGAACGCCATCGAAGTCGCCGGACAACGAGTTGGCTCCCAGCGTCAACGAGAAGGCCCCGGCCTGGTGGTTCCACTCGTCGCTGCTGTACTCCGCCAGGCACTTGTATTTCTTGCCGGCCGGATCCGTGTACTCGCCGCGCACCGCGGCCTTGTGATCTCCCATGCCGATGTTCGAGATGATGAAATCCGCGCCCGCGCGGCCGCCGCCCTCGGGGATGATGGTGAGGCCCCACTGTTCCGAGTACATCTCGGGATCCATGAGGTGAACGCCGAGATCGGCCAGCGTCAACGGGCGCTCGGGGCCGAAGTTGGAAAACGTCTCCGCCGCGGCCGCGGGAAGGGACAGAAGAAGACCGAATATCGCGATTCGCATCGGCATCGGGTTCATGGCGCGCCTCCGGATTCTTTGGACGGCGATTCCTGCAATTGCTTTACCGGCAGCGTTTGGCCCCTGCGGCCGCTGGCCAGGGAGAGGTATAGCAACACCAGCAGCCCGATGGCAATTTGGAAGACCCTGCGCGCCCGCCGAACCAGCTCGAAGGTGAACCCGGCGCCCGGCTGGTAATCCATGGCCGCAAAGAGAGAGTCCGAGCCCTGCTCCATGACGCCGATCTGGCTCGGCACCAGGGCAAAGACCCAGAACAAGAGCTGGCTCACCGCCATGATGAAGAACGCCACCGCCGGGTTGATGGGGCGTTCGAGCAAGAGACAGACGACCCAGACTTCCGCCACCGAGATCATCCGGCTGACGACCATGGCGGCGATGGTGAGGCGAAAGTCGCGCGGGTACCGCTGTTGAAACTCCTTCAGGTCGCGGTCCACCTGCTGCGCGTTCTGCACCCATTTTTCCGGGTTCTTGAGGGGAAGGCGAATGCGCCGGAGGAAGCGGATGACCTTCTCCGCCAGCCCGCGGCGCAGGATGACGACCAGCAGCACGACGTACCCGCACACGACGATCGACGCCCCCCACAAGACCAGTTTGAGCCAGACGGGGACTTGCGGGAGGAAGGTGGCGCACGCCGCCCCTGCCAGCACCATGACCGCCGTCACCAGCGTGTACATGAAGTTGTAGATGATGAGGGAGGAGACGGTGACCGCGGTGGTGGTGTTCTCGGCCAGGTACTTGCCCTTGACCAGCTCGCCCAGATTGCCGGACGGCGTCACCGAGTTGATGGCCTGGCCCGCCACCATGATCAGGGTGAGCCGCCAGAACCCCACCTGGCCGCGCGCTGCGCCAAAACAGTAATGCCAGCTCGCGGTGTCGGCCAGTACCATGACCGCCCAGAGCAGGATGATCCACAGGAACCCCGCGCCCACCCGCGCCAGGTCGGTTGCGATGGCCGAAAGATCATACTCCAGCAAGAGCTTCGCGAAGAAGCCGATGCCGAGCGCGACAAAGAAGATGTTGATGAGCTTCTTCAGGCGCTTTCCCGTTTCCCCAGGACCATGACGGCGGAGATCCCGACCATGACGGCGCGCGTCAGATTGGCGGCCAGGTTGACCGAGACGAGAACGATCTGGGCTTCGAGCGCGATGAGCAATGCAAACAGCAGGGTGAAGAAATCGCGCTTGAAGGCGTACTTGAGCAGGCCGGCCGGCGAGGACGGCGCCTCGGTCGAGGGTGCCACGGACGGCTTCTCCCACGCGAACTTGAAGTCGACCGTGTCCGAGGAGTGGTAGCGGCGGTGGATGTCGAAATAGACGTAGATCTGCGGGAGCACGAACAGCGCCGCCGCCGCCGCGCCCAGCCCGAGCCAGATCTCGCCCATGCCGTGGCGGCTTGCGTAGATGCCGCAGGCCAGGATGCACGAGGAGGTCTGGATGTCGTCGGTGAAGGTGTCGAGCCAGCCGCCCAGGTAGCTCATCTTGTAGCGCAACCGCGCGATCTCGCCGTCGATGCAGTCGGTGGTGGTGGCTACGAAAAAGAGCAGGCCCCCCAGCGCGGCCAGCCAGCGGTCGCCGAAGGCCACCAGTGCAACACCTGCCATCCCGATGAGGAAGGAGACGATCGTCACGTGATTGGGCAGGATGGGCGTGCGCGCCAGGATGCGGGTGAGCCGCAGGGTGATCGGCCGCATCAGGTAGAAGGCGACGACGCCGTCGGAGTCCACGGTCTTTCGGAGTCCGTCGATGAGAAAGCGCTGGACAGTCTTTTCGTCATGGACCTCGGGCGACACCCAGGCTCCCGCCAAGGACCGCGCGGGGAGCGAGGCGGCTTCGAGGCTCTGCAATGGCTCCCCGGCGCCGGGCGGGCGCAGCAGCAGGACGGAGCAGGGGAGGGAGCCGGGCGCGTTCTCCGGGACCATGCGAACCGCGGGCTCGCAAGCGCTTTCGGGCTGGCCCAGGCTCACCAGGCCCTTGTAGAAGGCCTTGGAAAACATGCAATTGGGCGGAAAGACCGCGGTGGCCACGCCGGGCCGGGCCAGGGAGACGGCGTGTTGGGCGAGGGAGACTCCGGCGGGCGGGCGTTCGACGGCGAGCTCGACGCCGGCGAGCAGCTCCTTCTCGATGATCATGCGCGCGGACTGTGGCTCGGCATCGACAACCAGGGTGGTCTTTTTCACACCCAGAAGGAAGAGTTCGTTGGCCACCCGGGCCGGGACCGAGACCTGAAAGAAGCGCCGATTCAGCACTTCCAGGCGGTCCACCAGGATGATGGCGTCCATGGCAACGCTCCGCGTTGTGCCAATCTACGGGGCCAAAACCAGCTATAGCAAAAGAGGGGCCAAGGCAAGAGGAAGTTGCCGTGGTTTCTATTGCCGCCCGTCCGAAGCGCCCTGAAGCGCAGAACCCAGGGCGGCCGCGAACTGCGGCCAATCGGGCACGCGCACGGGATGTCGGACCGCCTCGGAGATCAGCGACTGAAGACACGGGTTCTGGGCGCAACCGCCGGTGAAGGCCACCACCGGAACGACCGGCACGCCGCCGAGCAGCGCCGCGGTGCGGCTGGCGATCGACTGGTGAACCCCGAGCGCCATCTCCTCCTTGGAAGCGCCGCGGGCGATGAGCGACACCACCTCGGACTGGGCGAAGACCGAGCACATGCTGGAGAGCTTCTGGGCGCGGGGGGCGCGCCCGGCGGCGGCCACGAACTCCTCGCGCGTGTACGCCAGGGCCGTGGCCATCATTTCGAGAAACTGCCCGGTCCCGGCGGCGCAGCGGTCGTTCATCACGAACTTCTGCACCTTTCCGGCCGCGTCGAGCGCGATGGCCTTGCTGTCCTGGCCGCCGATGTCGACGATGGTCCGGCAGTCCGGGATCAACGCAGTCGCCCCGGCGGCGACCGCCCGGATCTCCGTGATGACCCCGGCCTCGGGCCAGTGCTCCCGGAAGAGGTGCCGGCCGTAACCCGTGGCGGTGATGGCGTCGTAGGCAAGCCCGTCCAGGAGCCGGCGGCAGACCGCCAGCGGGTCCGAGCCCGTGTCCTGGACGGCGCGGTGCACCACGCGATCGCCGTCGCACAGGACGAGCTTGATCGCCCTCGATCCGATGTCGATCCCCAGGCTGCGCATGAGCCTAGCCGCGCAGCCTTTCCACGAAGGCCTCCACCCGGGTCTGGATCTGGCCGACGTCCTCCTGGCCGTAGTCCGTGTCGATGCGCAGGGTTGGCAGCCCTTCCTTCTCCAGGCGCCGCTCGACCGTCCCGGCCTCGATCTGGTACGGCGAGCAGAACAGCAGCCCGTAGTGGATCACCCCTTGGGCTCCCAGCGCGCGGGCCATGGAGAGAATGTGCTCCAGCCGCGAATCGTTGGGCGTGAAGATGGCGCAGTCGATCTTCAGGTAGCGGTCGACGATGGCGTCCAGCAGCTCGTCCTCCGTGCGCCCGCTGTCGGTGGTGAGCGCCTGCGTGCCCCGCTCGCCGACGCACGATTCCTCGCCGACGATGACCGCACCGGCCTTCTCGATGATGGCGGGCAGCTTCCAGTTCGGCACCGCCATGGGGCAGCCGGAGACGAGGATGCGCGGGGTGCCCTTCGGCGCCACGCCCTCGCGGCGTTCGATGCGCTGCTCGAGCTCGTCGCAGATCTTGTTCACGGAGGCGGTGAAGCGCGCGGGGTCGTCGTAGAAATAGACCTGGTTCATGAGCAGGCCGTCCAGGCCCGAGATGGGCGCCGGATCCGCGGCGCGCAGCTTTGAAAGCCGGTGCATGGCCGCTCGCTTGGCGTTGACCGCGGCGATGCCTTTCTTGAGAGCGGCAGCGGTGAGCTCTTTGCCGGTCAGCTTCTCGAGGTAGGCCCCGAACTTCTTGAACTCGGCCCGCAGCAGCGCCCGGCCCTCCGGGCCTTTCATCTGCGGGATGTCCATCACGTACAGTCGGGGCACCAGATCCTTGAAGATCTCGTAGCCCTTCTTCTTGCCGTCGCAGGTGTTCTCGCCGACGATGACGTCGCTGGCCGACAGGTAGGGGCAGACGCGGGCCAGGGCGAACCCGAAGGCGCCCTTGATGAGCGCGCAGGTGTTGCGCGGCAAGAGCTTTTCGGCCTCGGCCGTGGCGAACTCGGCGCCGGCGCACAGACCGACCAGGATTCCGTCCAGCGCCAGCACGATCTCCTCGGGGACGAAGGTGCAGAAGGCGCCGACCACCTTGCGGCCGGCCTTCTTGGCATCCAACAGCTCCTTGATGCGCAGGCCATGGACCTCGCTCATCACGAAGTCGAAGTACTGCATGCCCGCAGGGCGGTTGTGTTGCTTGGTGAAGGTCTGTTCGTAGAGGGGCCCCAGGACGCCGAGCAAGGCGTCGTGGGCCTCCAGGTCGAGGCCCAGCTCTTTCCACATCGGACGGTAATCAGTCGACATCGCGCACCTCCTTGGCGGCCGGCGGATCGAGCCCGCCCGCGGCCCAGGGAGCGCGCTCAGGCGGGCGGCAGATCCGGGTAGGGGCGCGCCTTCCGCGGAGACCGACCGGCCTCCCGGAAAGCGCGTCAGTTCCAGTTCCTGATTCTGAAAACCATCATCCTTTCCTGTCGCTTTCTCGTGAGCTTTGCGCCAAACCCATCAAGATGGCGCAGACCACTACCACGGTTTGCCAGCCCCCCGCAAGTCCCCGGTTCCATCGATAAAGCGACCGGCCCTGTCAAGTACAAACCAGCATCGAAGCCTCCAATAGTGGTACCGCGACCGTGACGAGAGCGAAATCTTCCTCAGCCATCGATACGTGCTCTTGGTCGGGTCCTGTT
>Ga0209381_1000517_pt1 | contig 90589 bp, 80 predicted proteins | sample DewCreD2012metaG_FD_184111 | JGI IMG/M metagenome (GOLD analysis project Ga0209381, IMG submission 184111) | Hot spring sediment bacterial and archeal communities from British Columbia, Canada, to study Microbial Dark Matter (Phase II) - Dewar... ... | reverse complement strand
CCGATCATTTTCACGACGTGGCAGGATGACCTGAGCGACCCGGACGATCTGGGTTTGTATGACCGCGGTCTGTGGGGCGGCCTGGTGGTGCTGGGGCGCACGGTCATCAACGGGGCGCTGGACACCGCCGGCAACGCGGCCACGCCGAAGTATGAGGTGTATGAGGGGCTGGACGACATCGTCATTGGCGGCCAGCGGGTCTTCCGCTACGGCGGGACCGATGACAACGACGACTCGGGGGTGATCCGGTATGTGAGTATCCGGCACGGCGGGGCCAAGCTGGCGACCGACAAGGAGATCAACGGCCTGTCGCTCGGCGCGGTGGGGCGGGGGACGACCATCGAGTTTGTGGAGGTGTATGCGATTGCGGACGACGGGTATGAGTTCTTCGGCGGGACGGTGAACACGCGTTATCTGGTGGCGGCGTTCTGCGACGACGACCTGTTTGACACGGACATGGGGTATCGGGGGACGAACCAGTTCTGGTTTGGCATCCACGCGCCCGACGCGCGGAACTACGGGTTGGAGTTGAACAACCAGATCAACGAGATTGCGACCACGAACCTGCTGACGCCGCAGACCGACTTCACGGTCTATAACCTGACCCTGATGGGGGCCGGGGTGACGGCGACCAACACCACGGGGGGCCGGAACGGCGGCGTGATTCTGCGTCCGTATGTGGCGCCGAAGATTTACAACGCGATCTTCACCGACTTCAACGAGCGGGGCATCGAGCTGGACACGCGCAACGGGGTCAACGGGGCGGTGAGCGTGACCAACGGGTTTGCGGTGTTTGAGAACACGCTGTGGTGGAACTTTGTGGTGGGGTCGGCGACGACGGTGGTGAACAACACGGCGACCAATCTGGGGCGGTTCACGGTGGCGACGAACTACTGGACGAACCCGGCGCTGACGAACCTGATTGTGAACCCGCTGCTGGCGGGGATTTCGCGGACGAACAACGGCGGCCTGGACCCGCGCCCGCTGCCCGGCAGCCCCGCCCTCAACCCCGCCAACCGCAAGGCCACACCGGTCACCGCGCAGTTCACCCCCGCGCCCTACCTCGGGGCCATCGCGGCCCGTTCGGGCAACTGGATGCAGGATTGGACCACGCTGGCCAACTACAACATCCTCAGCACCTGGGGCGGCGTCTATCCGCTGACCCAGAATGCGCTGCCCGGCGTTGGGGCGCCCCTGCCACCTCCGTTGGCGCCCACCATCACGGTGGCCTCCGCCGGTGGATTGGTCACCGTCACCAGCACCTCGCAGTCCGGCTACAGCTACCAGCTCCAGTCCACGCTGGCCCTGGTCCCGGCGGCTTGGACGGACCTCGGCGCGGCGTTGCCGGGCACGGGCGGCATCCTGACGTTCCCGGCGGTGGTCTCGACCAACGACACCGAGTTCTTCCGCGTGCTCGCCCAGTAACCTTCAATTGATAATACGGACTCACGGGAGCGCCCGGCAACGGGCGCTCCTTTTTTTGCTCTCAGAGGACCGAAGTCGTGGCCCGGGCCTGTCAGCCCGGAAAAAGCATTTGGAACCACGGAACCCCCAACGAGGCTGCCGTCGCAATCGCCGGGGCGTGCGCGGACTTGTCCGCGCCTTTCCAGCAAGGTCGCCTGGCCCGGGCGTGACCGAACGCACAGTTCACGGCGTTGATGAACTGGCCGCCCGTTGACCCCCGGCGACCCTGAGCCGGGCGCGGGCTGCTGGAAAAGCGGCGACGAGTCGCCGCACTCCAAAAGTTTGCCGTGTGCGCGCAAACCTTCGTCCTTGCACTGCGAAAGGCCACGAAAACGCGGGACGGAAATGGCCCGAACCGCACGCACCCGCCGGGGGAAGGACTGGGCGGTCTCGGAACGCCGTGTTCCGTGTGCCTTTTCGAGGGTTCCGTGGTTCACTCAACTGCCGTTTTGAGGGTCAGTCGTTGTTGACGTGCCGGTTCGGAAACGCAAGGCGTGAACCCCGCGGAGACAAATCCACACACCCGGCCGGTTGCCAACTCCACTCCGGCCCGACACACGACTGTGACGTGACCGCCACAGACAGAACCATTACACTCCGTGCGCATGAAGCTGTTTGCCTCTGAATTTTTCCGCCGCACGGGGGTTATTGTGCTGGTGGCCGCCACCTCTGGTTTTGCCGCCCAGCCCCAAGCGATCATCGAGGCCACCTTCACGCTGCCGCCGATGAGTCTGGCGGCGCTGCAACCGGACGGGGCGTCCCCGTTCGACTTCGCCGCTGCCGAACGAAATGGCCTCCACCGCACCAACCTGCCTTCCCTCGGCTCCGGCCTGGATGTGAACGCGGACGGCGAATGGTTCGGCCTGACCGATCGCGGGCCGAACAGCCAGTTGCCGGGGCCGGACGGCAAGGATCGCCGCGTGCTGCCGTTGCCGGCGTTCGCGCCGGGCATCGCGCAGTTGCGCACGAATGGAACGGTGCTGGAGCTGGTGCGCTTCATTCCCCTGCGCGGCACGAATGGCGCGCCGCTCACGGGCCTCGGCAACACACGCGCCGATGAAAACGGTTACCTCAACGCCACCGCGCCGCAGCCGCTCACGCCCGACCCCGGCGGCGTGGACCCCGAGGGCCTGCGCTGCCTGCCCGACGGCGGCTTTCTGGTGTCGGAGGAATACGGGCCGTCGCTGCTGCGCGTGGATGCCGACGGAGTGGTCCAGTGGCGGTTGATTCCGCAGGGTCATGAACTGCGCGGCGCGCCCTATCCGGTGAAGGCCCTCCTGCCCGCCGCCGCGCGCGAACGCCGCGCCAATCGCGGCTTCGAGAACCTCGCGCTTTCCGCCGATGGCCGCACCGCCTGGCTCGCCCTGCAAAGCGCCGCGCTCGCCGAGGATCACCCCGCCGCCAAGGCCAGCCGCATCATGCGCGTGGTGGAGGTGGAGGTGGGCGACCCCGCCGCGCCGCGCGTCACCGGCCATTTCCTCGCCCGCGCGGGCGCGGTGGCCGAGCATCCCGGCACCAAATCCCAGGCCGCGATGAAATGGAACGACGCCCTCTGGCTGGCCCCGCGCCGGTTGCTGGTTTTGGAGCAGGCCAAGGCCACCGCCCTCTTGCGCGAGGTGGACCTCACCGCCGCGACCAACCTGCTGGGCCACGAACGCGAAAACGACCCACGCCTGGACGCCGGGGATGCGGCGGCATTGGCCGGTCTCAAGGTGGCGGAAACCCGCGTGCTGGCGCGGTTGGACGAAGTCTCCCGCGCTGGCGGTCACAAGCTCGAAGCCCTGTTCCGCCTCGACGCCGGCCGCTTCGCCATCATGAACGACAACGACTTCGGCATCGGCGACAACGAGACCGGCCTGCCCACGCGGCTCTGGATCGTGCGGGTGCCGTAGGGCGGCATGATCCCGGAGACTGCCGATCAACCCCGGATGGACAACGGATGAACTCAACACGGCCGACGCTGCCGCCACGGTTTTGGAGTGCGCGGACGGGGCCGCGCTTTCCTCGAAACGGCCGCGGGTCAGGCAACGGACGCATGTCCCTCTCTGCTGGCCTGCAAGCCGACACCCCAATCGAACCGGGCACCACTGGACTGGTGATGCTTTCCTGAACAGCGGCGACGAGTCGCCGCACTCCCAAAGCCTGCTGTTCATGCACGAACCCTGGTCATTGCATGACGGATGCCAGGAAGTTGCGAAGAATCATCCATTCGCCCTCCGGTCTAACCTCCGGGTTTATCCGCAGCCATCCGTGGTTTGCGAATCCTCGCTCTGACTGCAACTGTGGGATCCAGGATGATGCGTGATCCGTGACGGCGGGGCAGGGGCGGGCTTGTCACCGAATTGTAACCGGCCAGTCACCGGCTCGTGAACCGGCTGGCGCACGGTGTCCCCGCATTCGTTCGCGTCTTCCACCATGAAATTCGCACTTGTCGCGGCCCTCGCCGCCCTGGTTCTCCCCGCTGCCGCCCAACTGGCGGTCACGGAAAACATGTCCTCTGCCTCGACCAACAACGCGTTGGGCGTCACGCGCGGGCCGGACTTTTGGGAACTCTCCAATTTCGGCGGCAGCGCCATGGACCTGACCGGCTACAAGTGGAATGACGAGGATGGCGGCCTGGCTGCGGCAGACTCCGCGCCATTCGCCGGTGTGACGATTGCCCCCGGGGAGTCCATCATTTTTGTCCAGACCGGCATCACGCCGGTCAGCTCGCCGGAACAGTTCCGCGCCTGGTGGGGGCTGCCCGCCACCGTGCAGGTGATTTTTTACACCGGCAACGGGCAGGCCGCCACGGGTGACAAGGTCATCCTCTGGCCGCCCGACGCCGTGACGGACAACGACTACCTCGATCTGGCCGAATTTGGGCAGGCCGAGGGCCGGAGCACATTCACCTATAATCCGCTCACCGGCGCGCACGGCATCTACAGCACCAACGGCGTGGGCAATGCCTTCACCGCTGCGCTGTCGGATGACGTGGGGTCACCCGGCACCAACAGCGGCCCTGTGGCGCTCGCCATCACCCAAAACCCGACCAACACCACCGGCTTCGTCGGCTTCCCCGTTTCCCTTTTTGCCAACGCCCGGGGCCTGCCCCGGCCAAAATTCCAATGGTTGAAGGACGGCGTGCCCGTGCCCGGCGCGAAGACCGCCACGCTGACCATTACCAATCCCATCGCGGGGGACGCCGGCAACTATGCCGTCGTCGTGACCAACGGCCTGACCACGCTCACCAGCGCGGTGGCCGTGCTCACCATCAACGCCTCGCCCGTGGCGCCCGTGTTCACCGTCACGCCCCGGAGCATTGAGCCTTACACCAACCAGACCCTTGTGCTGAATGTCGCCGCCACCGGCAATCCCGCGCCCACCTTCCAATGGCGGAAGAACGGCACCAACCTCGTCGGTGAAACCGGCAATCAACTCCTCATTCCCGGCCTCCAGTTCAGCGACTCGGGCGCCTATTCCGTCGTCGCCTCGAACCTCGCGGGCGTCACCAACGCCTCCGCGCTCGTCACCGTCACCACCAAGCCCAAGCTGGTCATCACCGAAGTCCTCGCCGGTCAGGCACCCCCGACCACGGGCCACATGGATTTCTGGGAGCTGACCAACCTCGACGACCGCGCCGTCAACCTGCGCGGCTATCGCTATGATGATGCGAGCCCTTCCTTCAGCGCCACGCATACGATCGGGCAGAATGTAATTATTGAGCCGGGCGAGAGCATAGTCTTTATCGAAGCCGGGCCGAATGGGAACGTGACCAATTTGACCGCGAGCTTCCGCGCCTGGTGGGGCACCAACCTGCCGGCCAATCTTCAGATCATCGCCTGGACCAACAGCGGTGCCGGCCTGTCACAAGGCGGTGACGCCGTCAATTTCTGGAACGCCGCCGCCACCGATCCCGCCGACACCATCGCCAGCGTCAGCTATGCCTCCGCCGTCGTGGGCGTCTCGTTTGTGTATGACCCCGAAAACCCGCCCGTGGCCGGCATCATGAACCGGCTTGCCACCAACGGCTGGAACGGCGCCTGGGCCGCCACGCAGAGCGGCGACATCGGCTCGCCCGGTTATGTCGTCGCCCCGCACGTCCTCGCCGCCACGGGGGGAGTCGGCACGCTCAACGTCTCTTGGAACAGCACCCCCGGTCGCGCCTACGCGGTGGACCGCAAGCCGTCCCTTCTGGCGACCAACTGGACCACCGTCACCAATCTCACCGCGTCCGGTCCGGCCACCACCGTGACCCTGCCCGCCGCCGAGGAACAGGCCGTGTATCGGGGCCGGGTCATCATTCCCACGCCGTAACCTCTCCGCCTTCGCCCCCATGAAAACGTCCCGCCCGCAACGCGCCTTCACGCTCATCGAGCTGCTCGTGGTCATCGCCATCATCGCGATTCTCGCCGCGATGCTCCTGCCCGCGTTGGGCCGCGCCAAGACCGCCGCGCAACGCACCGCCTGCATGAACAAGCTGAAGCAGTGGGGGCTGGCCCTGACGATGTATCAGAACGACAGCAACGACTGGCTCCCCCGCGAGGCGCACGGCACCAGCAGCAGCCTCAACAACTGGGCGCAGGTCAGCGACCCCAACGGCGGCGACATCTGGTATAACGCGCTTCCCCGCACGCTTGGCCTCAAGGCCACCGCCGATTACCTGCTCGACCGGGCCGCGTTTTATCAACGTGACAGTCTGTTCCACTGTGGGGCGGCGAAATTCCCCGACAACGCCGCCGGCCTCGCCAACGTGTTCTTCTCCACCGCGATGAACTCCAAGCTCATTGACGGCGGCGCGGCGTCCATAAAAGCCACGCTCATTCAACAGCCCTCCGCCACGGTGGTGTTTTTGGAAAACCGTCTGGCGGGCGATCCCAAGGTGGACCCCGGGCAGAGTGACAGCGACCTCGGCCAGCCCGCGAGCTTCGCCGGCCGGTTCGCCGCGCGCCACGCGGGCGTTGGCAACCTCGCCTTCGCCGACGGCCACGCCGAATCCCTGCGCGGTCCCAAGGTGGTCGAGACGCGCGTCGGCAATCCCAACAAGGGCAAGGCCATCATTCCCCAGACGCAAGTCATCTGGACGCCGGACCCGAACGGGAATCCCAATTGAACCCGGATTGCGGAGTGGCGCGTGGCGGGGACGCCCGCGTCGCCGCCGCGCCGGCCTTCGGATTCAACCCGCACTCCGAAGTCCAGATGACGTTGGCCGAGTCATCGGCCAGGCCGCACTTTTCTCCCTCGGCCTCGGAACGATGGATTCGCCATTCGGGTTTCAGGGAATCGGACTTCGGCTTTCGGGTTCAATTCCGCTTTCCGCCCAGGCAGCGGGCCAACTCCCGCACCGCCAGTTTGCGGCTGGCGGCCCATTCCAGCCGGGCCTGGGCCAGCAGCCCGCGCGGCGCGCGGACGGCGCGCAACGCTTTGAGCACCACTTCCGAGTTCTGCACTCCCCCCAGCGCCTCCTGCGCCGCCACCAGCCGGGTGACGGCGGGGTGGTTGGCGCGCACTTCCAGTTCCCGCAGATAACGCCAGCGGCGGATTTCCCGGCGCAGTTCATGCAGTTGCGGGATGGAAAGCTGGCGTGCCCGGCGGGCCTGCGCCCGGCAATGATTCGCCAGCGCGGTCAGCCAGCGGCGGTGGCGGCGCGCCAGTTTCCCCGCGTCGGTCCGGCCCGTCTTGCGGACGCGTCCGGGGCGCAGGGCGGCCCGTTTCCCGGCCAGCGCGCGGTCGGCCCGGAGCGCGGCCAGCGCGCGGCGGCGATGGAGGCGGGCGAGGATGGCGGGCGAGGCGTGCTGCGCGGCGGCCCATTCGATGGTCACGTCCAGATCGCGCACGGGGGCAAACTGGTCCAGCGCCGCGCGCGCGGCAGCGCGGAAGGCGCGGCGGCGGGCACGATGCGGCGACTTGCCGGCCACGGTCAGTAGCAGCCGGCAGCGGCGCAGGGCCACGCGCAGGGCATGAACGGCCTCGGGGTTCAACGGGCCGGGCCGACGCAGCAGCTTCGCCGCGGTGGCGAGGTGCCGCCGCCAGGAACGCCGCCAGTGGTCGCGCAGTCGTTTTGCGTTCATGCCCGCGCCGTTTTCCGCGCAGCGGAAAGGGTGACGCAGCGTGACCCGTCCGCGCAATTGCCAAATTGTAACAAACCCGCCCCGCCGCCGACACACGCGGCGGCCACCTTGACCGCATGATCAACGTTGCCTCGAGCATCATGGCGGCCCCGGGGATTGTGTCCCCCGCGTGGCGCGGGGCCGCGCGGGCGGCGCGTTGGCCGTCGGCCGCCGCGCGCCCGATGGAGTTTCTCGTGCGTTGGCGGGAGCAGCACCGGCGGGTGCGGGTCCTGTCCGCCGCCGGCAGAAGCAGCGTCCCGCCCGCCACCCGGAGGCGGCCATGAATGCCACGCCATCCGCCCGGCCCTCGTGCCGGCCCGTGCGCGCCGGATTCCGCCGGTTGCGCTGGTCGTCCCCGGCGGCGGCGGCCCGGCGCGCTCCGGGGCTGGAATACCTCAAGTGCGAATTGCTCGCGCGCGCCGAGCGCCGCAATGGGGAGCCGCATCTGGTGGCGGCCTTGCGCGGCGCGGCCGAACAGGCGGCAGACCTCGCGCAGGCCACGGGAATGCCCTTGCTGGTGTTCCCCGTGCTCTTCGAGGAACTGGGCAACGCGGCGATGCTCCGGTCGGAATACCAGTTTCAAGGCCGTTTCTGACCACGCATGAACGCGCTGATGGATTCCCCCCGGCTCGTCACACAGACCGCCGCCTACACCGTCCGCCTCGCCTCCACCCCGGATGAGGTGCGCGCGGCGCAGCGGCTGCGTTTCAATGTCTTCAACCTCGAACTCAACGAGGGGCTCGCCGGCTCGTTCGCCACGGGCGCGGATGTGGACGAATTCGACGCGGTGTGCGACCACCTCATCGTGACCGGGGCGGCCACCGGCGCGGTGGTGGGCACCTACCGGATGCAGACGGGCCGGATGGCGGCGCGCGGCCGGGGCTATTACAGCGCGGGCGAATTCGACTTCACCCCCTTTGAACCGCTGCGGGACGAACTGGTCGAATTGGGCCGGGCCTGCGTGGACCGCGCCCATCGCAACCTCGCGGTGCTCGGCCTGCTCTGGAAAGGCATCGCCGATTACGCGGCGGAACGGGGCGGGCGTTATCTCATCGGGTGCAGCTCGCTGACCTCGCAGGATCCCGCTGTGGGAGCGACGGCCTATGCCGATTTGTGCCGCCGCCACCTCGCGCCGCCCGCCTGGCGCACCCGCCCGCTGCCGTCGTGTGAATGTCCGCTGCGCGACCTGACCGACGAGCCGGTCGTGGCGCCGAAGCTGTTGCGCGCGTATCTCAGCCTCGGCGCGAAAATCTGCGGACCGCCCGCGCTGGACCGGGAGTTTGGCACGATTGATTTTCTGACGTTGCTGGACCTCGCGGCGCTGTCGCCGCAGACGCGGGCGCGTTTCTTCGGCCAATGAGCGGCGCGTTGCGACATCCCCTGCGCTGCGCCGGGCGCGGCCTGTGGCTCGCGGGCGAACTCCTCCGGGCGGCGCTGACGTGGTGGACGCTCCGGTTGCGCGGGCCGCTGTCGTCCGGTGCCCGCGCGGCCTGGCTGCAACGGCACTCGCGGCGGCTGCTGCGGGTGCTGCATGTGCAACTGCGCGCGGACGGGCCGGTGCCCGCGCCGGGCTTTCTGGTGGCCAATCATCTCAGCTACCTCGACATTCCGGTGCTGGCGGCGGTGGCCCCGTGCGTGTTCGTGGCCAAACGCGAGGTGCGGGGCTGGCCGTTGTTCGGCTGGTTCGCGCGGATGGCGGGAACCGTTTTCGTGGACCGCGAGCGCCGCACGGACGCGGGCCGGGCGGTGGCGGCAATGCGGGCGCTGGCGGGGCGGGGCGTGACCGTCGTGTTGTTTCCCGAGGGCACGAGTTCGGATGGCCGCGCGGTGCTGCCGTTCAAATCCGCCCTGCTGGAACCGTTGACTGGCGAACCGGCCTGTGCGGTGGCGCATCTGCGTTACGCGCTGGCGGACGGCGATCCGGCCGATGAAGTGTGTTACTGGCGGGATATGACGTTGCTCCCGCATCTGGTGAATTTGTTGACCAAGGAGGTGGTGGCGGCGGAACTCCGCAGCGGCCACGCGCCGACGCGCGGCCTCGAGCGCAAGCCGTTGGCGCGGGCGCTGCGGGAGCGCGTCGTCGCGCTCGCGGACGGCGCGATCCCGGCCTGACGGGCGCGCTCAGGCGAGGACGAGCGGCGGGACAAGTTCCTCAAGGTCCTCGCCGAGGGCCAGTTGCGGCTGGCGGGGGAAGCGCGCCACGAAGTCCGCGTAGCGGAACACCTCCAGCCGGCCATCCTCATGCTCCAGGATGCCGGTCAGCGATTCCACCCAGTCGCCCGAGTTGAGGTAATGCACCCCGCCGATGCGCTTGTCCGCCGGGGTGTGGATGTGGCCGCAGATCACGCCGGCAAAACCGCGCGACCGGGCGAGCGCGGCGACCTGTTCCTCGAACTTCCCGATGAAGCTGACCGCCTGCTTGACGCGCGCCTTCACCGCCTGGCTCAGCGAGAAGTAATCCTTGCCCCGCAACGCCCGCCACGCGTTGTAGGCGCGGTTCACCCGCAGCAGCAGCGCGTAACCGATGTCCCCGAGGTGGGCCAGGAACACGAAGTTCTTCACCACGCCGTCGAAGACGTCGCCGTGCAGCACCAGGTAGCGGCCCTGCGCCGTCTCCAGCACGCAATCCTCCGCCAGTTGCAGGTTGTCGAAGGCCAGCGGCAGCAGCCGGGCGAGGAAGTCGTCGTGGTTGCCGCGCAGATAGACGACCTCGGTGCCCTGCTTTTGCAGCATCGTCAGCACGCGCCGGATGAACTTCGTGTGGTCGCGCGTCCACCGCGCGCCGCGCCGCAGCCGCCAGCCGTCTATGATGTCCCCGTTCAAAATGAGCCGCTCGCAGCGGACGTGCTTCAGAAGGTGCGTCACCTCCTCGACCTTGCTGTGCGGCGTGCCGAGGTGGATGTCCGAGAGGATGACCGAGCGGACGCGAAGCAGGGATTTGTTTTTCATGGCCGGGGTTCGGTTGGGTTTTCGGCGGCGGCCTCGTGCAGATCGGCCAGGAAACGGTCAATCACCGTGTCCCAGGATTGTGCGCGGACGGCCTCGGGTGCCTGCGCGCGCAGCCGGGCACGCAAACCGGCCTCGGCGGCGAGCCGGCGGGCGTTTTCGAGAAAGGCCGCCTCGTCCCCGGGCACGGCGAGCAGGCCGCTTTCCCCGGACCGGATGAATTCCCGCGCCGCCGCGTAATCGAACGCCCCCACCGCCAGCCCGCTGGCGAGCGCCTCGGTGACCACGTTGCCGAACGTCTCCGTGCAACTGGTGTGCAGGTAAATGTCCCCCGAGGCGTAATGGCGGGCGAGATTCACGCCGGTGTAAAAGCCCGTGAAGATGGCGTCGGGCCGCTGCCTCTGATATTGCGCCAGCAGCGGGCCGTCGCCCACCAGGACCAGTCGGGCGCGCGGTTCGACGGCGCGGATGACGTCGAACGCGCGGAACAGCAACGGATAATTCTTTTCCGCCGCCATGCGCCCGACGTGGAGCACGGCCAGGTCGTCCGGGCCGAGGCCCCAGGCCTCGCGGAGCGCGGTGTCGCGCCGGGACGGATGGAACAGCGCGGTGTCCACCCCCCGCGAGAGCAGGCGCAGGTTGGCGTAACCTTCCGCCTCCAGCCGGGCCAGCAGGTCGCGCGTCGGCACGAACGTCCGCCGGGTGCGGTTGTGGACGCGCCGCAACCACGCGGCCACCACCGGCTGAAACCAGCCGACGCGGTAGTCCCGCGTGTATTGATCGAAGTTGGTGTGGAAGCTCGAGGTCACCGGCAGCCCGAGGCGGTGCGCGGCGGTGATGGCCGAAGCCCCCAGCGGGCCTTCCGTCGCCACATGCACCAGGTCGGGCCGACTGGTGGTCCAAAGCTGGGCCAGGCGACGCGTCGAGGGCAGGCCCAGGCGCAGTTGCGGATAGCCGGGGATCGGCACCCCCGGCAGCCGCACCTGTCGGCACGCCAGCCGGTGGGTCACGCTGAAGCGGGGCGACTCGTGCCGCTGGCGCGGACGGATGATGGTGATGCGGTGGCCGCGCTGGGCGAAGCCGTCCACCAGCCGGCTCAGCGTCATGGCGACGCCATTGATTTCGGGCGCGTAAGTTTCGGTGACGAGCGCGAGCTTCACGTTGGCCGGTGGCCTCGACGGGAGATCGGCCGCGCGCACGCTGTGAGCGCCGTGTGAATTTCCCGCGTCAGCCGCCTGACGAAGCGGTGACATTTGCGCCGGTTCCCGGGTGGGCTAATTGTGAATAACTTTTCACCGGGCTGACACCGGGCTGTGACGTGGCTGCCGTGAACTTGTCACGCCCGCCGGGTCAGCCATGAAACGCATCCTCATCCTCACGGCCGGTTTTGGGGACGGCCACAACGCGGCCGCCCGCAGTTTGCGCGAAGCCCTCGAGCACCTCACCGACGACGCCAAAATCGAGGTGCTCGACCTCTTCGAGTCGTCCTACGGCATGTTGAACACCCTCGCCAAACAGGCCTACCTCGGCATGGTGCGTTACGCGCCCCTCCTGTGGTCCGGCGTGTTCCAGGTGATGGACAACCCCGCGTTGTTCCGCCGGCAGATGAACGGCATGACGAAGCTGCGCGAGCGCCTCGCCGCCGTGCTGCATGACGCGGAGCCGGATTGCGTCGTCTCCACCTATCCGGTGTATGCGCACCTGATTGACGACATCTACCGGGACCACGCGGAGCGCCCGTTCCGGCTCATCACGGTGGTCACGGATTCCATCTCGGTCTGCTCCGCCTGGTTCCGCGCCCCGAGTGACCTGTTCATCGCGGCGAACGAGCCGACGGCGAAGGTCATCGTGGCGGGCGGCGTGGACAAGGCGCGCGTGCGGCCGCTCGGTTTCCCGGTGAGTCCGCAGTTCGCCCTCGAACGGCCCGCCGCCCTGCCGCCGCCGCGCAAGGACACCCCGCGCAAGGTGCTCTACATCGTCAACACCGGAAAAAAGAAGGTGGGCCGCTCGATTGACGAACTGCTGGACCTCAAGGGCGTGGAACTCACCATCACCGTTGGGCGCGACGCGGCCCTCAAGGCCAAACTGGTCGGGCGCACCCGCGACCACGGCGATCGCGTAAAGATCATTGGCTGGACGAACCGGATGCCGCAGTTGTTGATGACGCATCACCTCGTCATTGGCAAGGCCGGCGGCGCGTTGGTGCAGGAGGCTCTCGCCGCGCGCTGTCCCATGATCATCAACCAGGTCATCCCCGGCCAGGAGGAGGGCAACGCGCAACTCATCGAATCGCTGGGCGTCGGCGTGGTGGCGACGCAGCGCAAGGACGTGGCCGACTCCGTGGATGCGGCGTTCGCGGACAAGGCCGCACGCTGGCGGGAATGGAAAAACAACCTCGAGCGCGTCAGCCGGCCCGACGCGTCGCTACGCATTGCCGAACTGATTCTGGCGGAGGCCGACCGCGGCTCCGCCGCGCCGCGGCCGCCGAAGTTGTTCGCCGAAACCCTCGCCGAACGCCGCGCGCCCGCCGTTGCGCCCGGCACCGCCGCCCGGATGCAGCTTTGTGATTTCCACATCCACACCAACTACTCCGACGGCAAGCTCGCGCTGCCCGAGGTGGTGGATTTTTACGGCAAAAGGGGGTTCGACTGCATTTGCATCACCGACCACATCGCCGACCCGAAAAGGCTCATCGGCAAGTTCGGCGAACTGGTGAACCTCACCCTCGCGCCCGACCAGCTCGACGAGTATTTCGATGTGATTGAACGCGAACGCCGCCGCGCCTGGCGCAAATTTGAAATGCTGGTGATGGCGGGGCTGGAGTTCAACAAGGAGGGCTGGACGCGCAAGACATCGGGCCATTTGCTGGGCGTGGATTTGAAGGCCCCCATCAACCCGGCGCTCGATTTCGTGGAGATCATCGCGCAGACGCACGGGCAGGGCGGCCTGGCGGTGGCGGCGCATCCGCACGTGATGAAAAGCGAGTGGGGCAAGAACACGCTCTACCTGTGGGAAAACCAGGAGGTGTTCGCGCCCATCATTGACGCCTGGGAGATCGCCAACCGGAACAACATCTTCACCCCCATCGGCCTCAAACGGTTCGCGTTCATCGCCAACAGCGATTTCCACAAGCCGAAGCACATCTATTCGTGGAAGACGCTGGTCAACTGCGAGAAGGACCCCGAGGCCATCAAACAGTGCATCCGCAACAACGAACACACCGCCATCACGCTCTACCGCGACGGCCTGAGCGGCGCGGCGTTGCGGGCCCAGGCGGAAGGCGCGGCCCGGACCGTGGCGGAGCCGCCCCCGTTCAGCCTGCCCCTCGCGGCGGCCACGGCGCTGGGATGAGTGGGCATAGGTCGCGCATGGGGCGTGTCTTTCGCCATGTGCCGTGGCTGGCTCAGGTCGGCAAATCCTTGCCCGTTGTGGTCACCGTCAGCTTGCCGTGCTTCACGCCTTTTGCGGCGATGAGTTCGTCCGCGATCTTCTTGATCCGCGCCGCCTTGCCGCGCACGACCAGCACTTCCAGGCAGTTGTGATGGTCCAGGTGGACGTGCAGCGTGGAAATGATGAGTTCGTGATGGTCGTGCTGGATGTCGGTCAGCGTCTCCTGCACGTGCTGCTTGTGGTGGTCATAGACCAGCGTGATGGTCCCGGCGATTTCATCCTGGCCGAATTTCTGCCGGTGCTCGACCAGTTGGGCGCGGATCATGTCCGCAATGGCCAGGGAACGGTTGGTGTAACCCTTGGCCTCCACCATCTCGTCCAGTTGGTCCAGCAGGGAGGGCGGCAGGGAAATGCTCAGGCGGGAGACGGATTCGTTCTTTTTCATGCGAACTGCCACGAGCTTAGGACATCGCAGGACGAAGTCAAAGTTGTCGTCGGCACGGCGCGCCTTGCCCCCATCCGGGCGGTGCTCCCGAACCGCAAAGCCCGGCGGCGGGCATCCGGCCTGACGTGGATGCCGGCATCCTGCCGCCTGTTACGGCTCAACATCCGGGCCGCCGAAGCGAAAGTCATCAAACAGCGTGACGCTGTCGGCCTTGGTCCACACGCCGACGTGGCCGGGGGCTTCGAACACCGCATCCTCCACATCAAACTGGTGCCGGCCATTGAAGAAGACCCGGTGTCTCGTCCCGCGGAACTCCACGCGCAGATGGTGCCAGACCTGGCCCGCCACGGGCGTCCCGACGCCGTAACCGCCCGTGCGGCCCACGATGTCCAGGGAACTGCGACGGCCGTTCTGCACCTTGTAAAGCACCACGTTGTTCTCCAGCGCGTTGGCCCGGCAAAGGTAATAATTGTCCGCGTCGCGCCAGCGCCACACCACGCCGCCCGCCTGGTCCTTCACGCCGGCCAGCGGCTTGAACCGCGTCTCCACGAAGCCATCCCGCAGCGTCACGTTGGTCCGGACGCACAGCGGAAACGCCGCCACGCCCGCCTGCCGCAGCGCGCCCGGCGGGCTGGGCGCGGTGGCGTCGGCCACCACCTGCCAGTCGGGCCGGCCCGCGCCCGTCTGGGCGGCCAGCCACCCGGCGGGCAGCGCGCCCGCTGACGTGGTGTCGAACGATTCCACCGCGCTGGCCGCGGACGGGCGGGGTGACGCGGGGGCCGGGCCGCGGCAACCCGCCAGCGCGGCGGCCAGGAGCGGCAGGGCGAGCAGCGTGGCCGGGGGAAACCCGGACCCGCGCGGGAGCGGCCGGGGGCGGAGGGAAGGTTTCATGGTGATGCCTGGACGCGCCGCAGCGTAGGCGGATGGCGGCCACAACGCAACCCGCCAGTTATTCTGAATAATACGAAATGACGCTTGCGTAATACCGGGACGCTGGAGTAATACCATGCGCGCGGCCAGTAATATTCTCCGGGTGGCGCGGTTTACGGGCGGGGCCGCCCCGGGCCGTTCCTCCGCGCCGCCGCATCGAACCATCGAAAACACAATGAACCGCCTGACCGTCTCCACCACCCTGTGCGCCGCGCTGGCGGCGCTCGCGCTCGCCCCGACCGCGCGGGCGGAAACCCACGCCAACCTCCAGGCCGTCACCGCCAACGGCACCAGCGCCTGGACCCCGCCCTCCGCCGCGCCCTTCGCCCCGCCCGTCGTCCTGCGCGGCGTGATCCTCAACAATCCCGAGGACATGCTCGACCCCACCCCGAATTTCCTCCCGTGGAACGGGGGCGCAAACCAGTTCCGAATGGGCGGCGAATGGCAGATTTTTTTCCAGGCCACCGAGCCGGGCGACCGCGGCGGCACCGCGTGCTGGATGGGGCAGAACTACGGCAACCGGCCCGACAAGCGCAGCGAGGAGTTCAGCTACACCAATGCCGCCTGGGTGGCGGAAATCCTCCGCCTGGAACACGACGCCCAAACCGGACGCCGCTTTCGCGCGGGCGATCTGGTGGACATCACCGCCCGCCAGTCGCTCTTTTTTGGCGGCAAGCGGAACCTCAACGAAGGCCACAGCATCGAGCCGCAGTATGATTTCCAAATCTCGCTGGTGACGCCGAATTACGGCCTGCCCGCGCCCGAGGTCGTGTCGCTCGCCGACCTCGTCAACCTGGACGACGGCAACCCGGCCACGCGGGAGGACATCTTTGACGCCACACGCGCCACCGGCGGCGAACGCTGGCAGGGCATGCGCGTGCGCATCAACGGCCTGCAACTGGCCAACGATCCGAACCTGATAAACACCCTGGGCGCGCTTTATTTCGGCACCAACGGCTGGAACCCCGCCGCCGTGTGGGGCGGACGCCGCTGCACCGTGACCGATGGCGCGAACCGCTACTTCACCCTGCGGCATCCGCGTTACAGCCTCGGCCCCGTGCCCGCCACCCCGTTCGACGCCATCGGCATTCTCAATCAGGAATCCGGCTCGGGCGCCCACGGCACCAACGGCTACGAGTTGTTCGTGCAGCAGATCATCCTCCCGCCGCCGGACCTGGACCTCGCGCTCAACGCGGTCGTTTCGTGGCCGGCGAACGGGACGGAATATGTTCTCGAAACCTCGACCGCCCTGACCAACGCGCCGTGGCTGCCCGTGACCAATTCCCCGGTCACGATCAACGGCCGCAGCACGGTCCTGCTGCCGCCAACTCAAGCCCAGCAGTTCTTCCGCCTGCGGAGCGCGCCATGAACAGCGCCAACTCTGCGGCATGCGGGCTGTCGGGCTGCGCCCGCGCCCATCATCACCACGATCCGCGCGTCGGCTTCTTCGACCAGCACGCGCCGCGCTGGGACCGCCTGGCGCTGGACATCCCGGCCATGCACCGGCGGCTGGACGCGCTCCGCGAGCGCCTCACGCTCCGGCCGGGCCGGCGCGTGCTCGAACTCGGCTGCGGCACCGGCCTCATCACGACCTGGCTGGCCGATGTCGTCCGCCCGGCGCGCGTCGTGGCGGCGGACTTCTCACCGGCCATGCTCGAACAGGCCCGCGCCAAGAACATTGACGCCGAGTTCCGCCTGCTCGACATCTGCCGCGAGCTGCCGGAGGCGGAGGAATACGACGTCGTGTTCTGCTTCCAATGCTTTCCGCATTTCCGGGACCAGGCCGGCGCGTTGCGCGGCATTGCCCACGCGCTCAAGCCCGGCGGGCGGCTGCACGTCGTGCATCTCGTCGGCAGCCGGCAGATCAACCATTTCCATCGCGGCGTCGGCGGCGCGGTCGGCGACGATGTGCTGCCGGAGGCAAATGCCTGGCCGGCTTTGCTGGCGCAGGCCGGCCTGCGTTTTCTGGAAGTGGAGGACCGCGAAGACCTGTTCCTGTTGCAGGCCGAAAAGCCATCATGAACCCCGCATCCCAAGGCAGGGCGCGTCACTCCGGGCGCGCCGTTTGCGTGCCGGTCGGCGACCGGCCGCCCGCGTTCACGCTCATTGAACTGCTCGTCGTCATCGCGATCATCGCCATCCTCGCCGGCCTCTTGTTGCCGGCGTTCGCGCGGGCGAGGGAAAAGGCGAAGGCCGTCCGCGTCCACGTCGAGTTGAACGCCGTCGGCCTCGCGCTGGAGATGTATGCCGACGACCACGACGGGGCGCTGCCGCCGGTGCGCGTGAACTGCAACTCCGACTTCGCCGCGCACTGGTGCCAGTTCCCCATCGAACTGGCCCGGGAAGGCTACCTCCCGCGGGGCGGCGGTCCCGGACGCGAGGCCAACCTGGAAGACCTGTTCAATCCCGGGCAGACCTACAAATACGCCGCCCCCGGCCCGCTGCTGCTCAACGACGATCCCGGCGGCCAGTATCAGTTGTGGGTGCCGGATGATTTTCCCGCGAGCTTTGCCACGACCGGGAAACGCCATTCCGATCCGAAGACCTCGCCGGTGCGCTGGGTGGTCTGGAGCCTCGGCCCGCGGCCGAACAGCCGGGAATCGCTGCACTCGGAAGCGCCGCTCGCGCGCGCGAGCTGGTATCGCCGCACCGGCGGCGGCGGAGTGATCGCGCGTTTCGCCGCGCAGAACGGCGCCCAATACAAGACGCCATGAACCTGCCTGCCCTGCCATCCGCCCTGCTGCTGCTCGCGTTGTTGACCACCGGTTGCGAACGCCCGTCCAGCGGCGCCCCAGGCGCCGCCCAGTTGGGCGTGGCCAATTCCTACCTCGAATGCGCCGCCGCCGACCTGCTCGAGACGCCGGTCCGGTTCGTCCGCCTCGCGGAACCCGGCGCGTGTCCCGGCCATTTTGATCTGCGCCCGGGCCAGGTCACGGAACTCCGCCGGAGCCGCGCGCTGCTGCGCTTCGATTTTCAAAGCTCGCTCGATGCCCGGCTGACGGACGCGGGAACGAACCGCCCGCTCGTGGTCGCCGTGAAAATCGCCGGCGGCCTGGGCGAGGCTGCCAGTTACGCCGGCGCGTGTGAACAGGTCGCGGCGGGGCTTGTTGAAGCGGGCCTGCTGGAGCGCACGCGCGCGGACGAACGGTTGGGCGCGATCCGCGAGCGCGTGCAGGCCAACGCCGCAAAACTCCGCGCGCAGGTGGCGGCCGCCGGCCTCGCCAACGCGCCCGTGCTGGCCAGCGCGCATCAGCAGGGATTCTGCGAACGGCTCGGCCTGCGGGTCGTCGGCACGTTTCGCGCCTCCGATGCCGCGCGCATGAGCGAGGTGGACCAGCTCATTCGCGGCACGGAAAAGGCCGGGGTCAGCTTCATCATCGCGAATCTGCCCGAAGGCCGCCGCCTGGCCGACGCGCTCGGCGGACGGCTCGGCGCGAAGGTCGTTGTCTTTGGCAACTTCCCCGACCCGGCGCAGGGCGCGGCGGCGTTCGACGCCTTGCAAGCCGCCAACGTGCGCGCCCTGCTGGAGTCCGTCCGGTGAACGGCGGGCCGGCCATCCACGTTCGCGGCCTTTCCGTTCACGCGGGCGGACGGGCCATTCTGAAACTGGACGAGTTCACCGTCCCGCCCGGCGAGCTGCTCGGCCTGCTCGGCCTGAACGGGGCGGGCAAAAGCACCTTGCTCCGCTGCCTGCTTGGCCTGCAACGCCACGCCCGCGGCGTGGTGGACGTGCTGGGCCGGCCCGTTCATGCGCTGCCGGCCTTTGCGCTGTGCCGCCTGCGCCAGTCCATCGGCTATGTGCCGCAAGTGCTGTCCACGCACAGTGAACTGCCGCTGACCACGCGTGAGGTCGTGGCCATTGGCCGCACCGGACGCGCGGGACTGTTTCGCCGCCTGCAACGCGAGGACTGGCGCATCGTGGACGAATGGCTGGAGCGGCTGGACCTCCGCGCCGCCGCGCGGCAGGGCTACGCCGAATTGTCCGGCGGCCAGCAGCGCAAGGCCCTCATCGCCCGCGCCATGTCCCAGCAGCCGGAGTTGCTCCTGCTGGATGAACCCACGGCCAACCTCGATCTCGGCGCGCGCGAACGCATGGTCGGGTGCATCCAGCAACTGCATGAGCAAACCGGCGTGACCATCGTGCTCGTGTGCCATGAACTCGAAGTCCTGCCGCCCGCGTGCCGTCGCGTGGCGTTGCTTGAAGACGGACGCCTCACCGCCACCGGTGCGCCGGAGCAGGTATTTGACGGCGCCCGCGTGGCGTCGCTTTACGGCGCGGGCCTGGGCGTTGTTCATCGCGGCGGACGGCACGCCGTTCTGCCCGCGGGAGGGACGCGCTGATGGACCTTGCGTTTTGGATGCCGGTGATGGTGGCGGGCCTGGTCGGCGGCGCGTCGAGCGGATTGCTCGGCGTTTACATCGTCGGGATGCGCATTCCGTTTCTTGGCGTCTGCATCTCGCACGCGGCGCTGGCGGGGGCGGTCTTTGGCGAACTGGCCGGACTCACCGGCCCGCTCTTGCTGCTGCCCGCATTGGCCGGGGCGGTCATCACCGCGCTGGCCCTCGGCCTCGCCAATCCGCACCGCCTCGGGATGGATTCCAATGTCCTGCTCGGCATCCTGTTTTCCGCAACGATGGGGCTGGCGTTTCTCGGCATCGGCCTGTTCGGCATCCTCGGCAAGAGCGACAACAACGTCCGCAATCTGCTCTGGGGCAGCCTGGTGTTCTGCCGCTGGGCGGACGTGCGGTGGATGCTGGTCATCGCCGCCGCGCTGGGCGTGTTTCTCGTGACGTTCCACAAGGAAATGCGCGCCATCCTGTTTTCGCGCGTGGACGCGGCGGCGGCGGGCATTCACGTCACGCTGGTCTGGACGGGTTTCCTCGTGCTGACCGCCGCCGTGCTGACGGTGAATTTTCAAACCGTGGGCGGCCTGATGATTTACAGCCTGATGACGAACCCGGCGGCGGCGGCCTTTCAACTCGTCAAAGGCTGTGGCCGCGCGCTGGCCCTGGCGGCGATTTTGGGCGCGGTGAGCGGGCTGGGCGGATTCCTCATCGCGGCGGCCACGGACCTGCCCAGCGGCGCCATGGTGGTGCTGCTTTCCTCGGCGCTGGTGGCCGTGGCGGCAATCATCAAACGGCTGGACGGGCGCGCGCCCTTCCGCTAGTGTTACGCCAGTCATTGGAAGTAATAATCTCAGAAGCTCAACCATGATGAAATTGCACTCCCTTGCCTGCCCGGGACTGCCGGTCTTATCCCTGCGTCGCAACCGGTTTCAAAACCGCCGCCCGTTCATCCGGGCGGGCCTTGGCGCCGGGCTGCCGCTCGTCACCGCCGCCGGCCTGTTTGCCGCCGAACCTCCCGTGCCGGTGTCCACCAACGCCGCGCCCGCCACCGCCCTGCCCGCCGTGATCGTCACGGGCCGCGCGGACAGCCTCGTGGGCATCGCCCCCGCGGCCAGCGTGGGCACGGTGGGCGCGGTGCAACTGGAGCAGCGGCCCAAGTTCCGTCCGGGTGAGATTCTCGAGACCGTGCCCGGCCTCATCGCGTCGCAGCACAGCGGCGCGGGCAAGGCGAACCAGTATTACCTGCGCGGCTTCAACCTGGATCACGGCACCGACTTCGCGACAAGCCTCGAAGGGATGCCCATCAACCTGCCGACGCACGCCCACGGCCAGGGTTACACGGACATGAATCCCATCATCCCCGAGCTGGTCGAGCGGGTGGATTTCAGGAAGGGGCCTTACTTCGCGGATGCGGGCGATTTTTCGACGGCGGGCGCGGCGGACATTCACTATCGCCGCGCGTTGCCCGAGGGACTGGCGCGGCTGGAGCTGGGCAGCTTCAATTACGTGCGCGGCGTGTTTGCCGATTCGCAGCCGCTGAAGCACGGCGAGCTGCTTTACGCGCTCGAGGGTTATTACAACGACGGCCCCTGGACGCAGCCGGATGAATTCACCAAGGGCAACGCGGTGCTGCGTTACAGCGCGGGCGACGAGGCGAACGGCTGGAGCCTGCTGGCGACCGCCTACAAGGCTGAATGGGACGCGACGGACCAGCTCCCGCTCCGCGCCGTGGGGCCGGGCTTCAGCCGTTGGAACACACTCGATGACACCACCGGCGGCGATTCACAGCGGTTCAATCTCATCGCCGAGTGGCACCGCGCGTCGGCCGAATCCCGCACCCGGGTCATGGGCTACGGTTTCTATTACGACCTCGACCTGTTCTCGAACTTCACCTACTTCCTCGACGACCCGGTGAACGGCGACCAGTTCGAGCAGCAGGACCGGCGCTGGGTGACGGGCGGCCAGGCCGCGCACACCTGGACCGGCGAGCGCATGGACAACACGGTGGGCTTCGAGGTGCGCGCGGATTTCATCGAGAACGGGCTTTACCGCACCGCCGCCCGGACGCGCCTCGCCACCACGCGCGCCGACGACGTGGCGCAGGTCAGCCTCTCGCCGCATGCGGAAAGCCAGACGCGCTGGAACGACTGGTTCCGCACCGCTGCCGGGCTGCGGCTGGACAGTTACTGGTTCGACGTGGAGAGCGACCTGCCCGCGAACACGGGCACGGCGGACGACCTCATCCTCAGCCCAAAACTCGGTCTGGTGTTCGGCCCGTGGGCGAAGACGGAGTTTTACCTCAACGGCGGCCTCGGCTTCCACAGCAACGACGGGCGCGGCACCACGACCACGATTGACCCGGCCAGCGGCGACCCCGTGGACCCGGTGGACCCGCTGGTGCGGACCAAAGGTGCCGAAGTTGGTGTGCGCACCACCTGGTTCGAGGGATTGCAAAGTTCGGTCGCGTTGTGGGTGCTGGAGATTGACAGCGAACTGCTCTTCATCGGCGACGCGGGCACCACGGAAGCCAGCCGCCCAAGTCGGCGTTACGGCGTCGAATTCGCGAATTACTACACGCCCACGGAATGGCTCACGCTGGACGCGGATTTTTCGTGGTCGCACGCGCGGTTCCGCGACGACGACCCGGCGGGCGATTACATTCCCGGCTCGCCGGAATGGGTGATCGCGGCGGGGGCCAGCGTGCATGACCTGGGGCGGTTCTTCGGTGGCGTGCGGCTGCGTTACTTCGGCCCGCGCCCGCTGGTCGAGGACAACAGCGTGACGTCGGATGGCACGCTGCTGTTGAGCGCGGAGTTGGGGTATCGCCTGAGCCGGCGGTGGACCTTTGCGGTGCAGGCCTTCAACTTGTTGAACCGCGAGGCGAGCGACATTGATTACTTCTACACCTCGCGGCTGCCGGGCGAACCGGCGGGCGGCGTGGACGACATTCACTTCCATCCGGCGGAGCCGTTTGCGTTGCGGGCGGTGCTGACGTGCCGGTTTTGAGCGCAACGGCGGACCAGAAAGCGACAATTCCGGGATGGTGTCCCGAACCGGATGCCGTCAACTTCGACCCGCAAGTTAAATCATGATTGCCTTGTTGAGTGGACTGATTGCCGGTGCCGGCCATGTGTGGGCCGGGCCGGACCATTTGAGCGCGGTGGCTCCGTTGGCGGCGCACCGCCCGCAACGCGCGTGGGTGCCGGGGTTGCGGTGGGGCATCGGCCATTCCGCCGGGGTGGCGGTCATCGGGCTGCTGGTGCTTTGGTTGCGCGACCTGATTCCGGTGGCGTGGTTGTCCAACTGGGGCGAGCGGCTGGTGGGGGTGTTGCTCATCGGCATCGGGGTGTGGGGCATCCGGCAGGCGGTGCGGCATCATGTCCACGCGCACGAACACACGCACGACGGCGAGCCGCATGTTCACGTCCACGTTCATGCGGCGAAACAGGGGCACGACCAGCCGGGGGCGCACCGGCACACGCATGCGGCGTTTGGCATTGGCATTTTGCACGGGCTGGCGGGGAGTTCGCACCTGCTGGGCGTGCTGCCGATGCTGGCCTTTCCGACGAAGTTCATGGCGGCAACGTATCTCGCGGCGTTCACGGTGGGCACGGTGGTTTCGATGGCCGGGTTCACCTGGGCGGTGGGCTGGGCCGCGCAACGCTGCGCGGCCAAAGGGGTGCAACTGTATCGGGGATTGATGGTCGCCTGCGGCGTGGCCGCCATCGTGGTGGGGTTTGTGTGGATCGCGCAGGCGTTCGGTGCGGCCACGGGCCACGCGGCCGGCTGAGTTTCAATCACCCCCTCCGCGCCCGCAGGGTCGGCGCTGATCGCGGGTCCCGCCGACGGGGCGGACATCGGTTCGCCCCGGGTTCCTGTTTTCGGGTCGGGACCAGCCCCGTCAATTTTCGTTCCCGCAACGGACGCAAGGTGTGCTAGCCTGCGTCAGGCCCCCACAGCACACGTGGGTGGTCGCCGGTTCCATGAAGATTCTGCTCATCAGTCCGGAGACGCCGGACACGTTCTGGAGTTTCAAGCACGCGTTGCGGTTCGTCTCGAAGCGCGCCTCCATGCCGCCGCTCGGCCTGTTGACCGTCGCCGCCCAGCTTCCGCCGGACTGGGAGCTCAGGCTGGTGGATTTGAACATCGAACGGCTGCGCGATGCGGATTTGCGGTGGGCGGACCACGTTTTCGTGGGCGCGATGATTGTGCATCAGGCGTCGGTGCGTGAAATCGCGGCGCGTTGCGCCGCGGCCGGCAAGACGGTGATCGCCGGCGGGCCGCTCTTTACCACCGGCCACGAGGCGTTTCCCGAGATCAAGCACTTTGTGCTGGGCGAAGCGGAGCCTGTGATGCCGCGGCTCGTGGCCGACCTCCGGGCCGGCCGGTTGCAACCCGTCTATCGCGGCGAGGGCTGGCCCGACCTGACGCGCGTTCCGCCGCCGCGCTGGGACCTTTTGAAGCTGCGGCATTACGTGACCATGGCGGTGCAGTTCTCGCGCGGCTGTCCGTTCGACTGCGAGTTCTGCGACATCATCGTGATGAACGGCCGCGTGCCGCGCACAAAAACGCCGGCGCAGCTCATCGCGGAACTGGAGGGGCTGCGGCTCCGCGGCTGGAACGAGATGGTCTTCGTGGTGGACGACAATTTCATCGGCAACAAACGCCGCACGCGCGAGTTGTTGGACGCGCTCATTGAGTGGCGGCGGCGCACCCGGGCCGGGATGGGCTTCCTCACCGAGGCCTCGATGAATCTGGCCGATGACCCGGAGTTGTGCGCGCTGATGGCGCGGGCGGGATTCAAGAAGGTGTTTGTGGGCATCGAGACGCCCTCCGCCGAGGCGCTCGAGGAATGCCACAAACGCCAGAACTGCAACCGCGATCTCGTGGATTCGGTGCGGGCGCTGCAACGGGCGGGGTTCGAGGTGATGGGCGGGTTCATCGTCGGCTTCGACAGCGACAAGCCGGACATCTTCAGGCGGCAGTTCGAGTTCATCCAGCAATCCGGCGTGGCGACGGCGATGGTGGGCCTGCTGACGGCGCTGCCCCAAACCCGCCTGTGGCAGCGGCTCAAGCGCGAGGGCCGCCTGCTGGCCGAGAGCACCGGCAACAACACCGACGCGGTGCTGAACTTCACGCCCCGGCTCAACCGCGATTATCTGGTGGCCGGCTACCGGGAGCTGATGCGGAAGCTCTATGAGCCGTCCAACTACTACCAGCGCATTCGCACCTTCCTGCAAAATCATCGCCCGACCGGCTCGCGACTGCGCCTGTGCCGGGCGGACGCGCTGGCCTTTTTGAAATCCTTCTGGGTGCTGGGCCTGTGGCACGGGGGGCGCATGGCCTACTGGCGCCTCTTTTGGAGCACGTTGCTCCGGCGGCCCCGCCAGTTCCCGCACGCCATCGAACTGGCCATCACCGGCCACCACCTGCGCCGCGTGGCCCAAAGGCTGTGAGCCGCGCGGCGGGCCTGCCGTTGGCCGCAAGTTTCCGGCGGCGGCGACGGGCAGGCCGTTGCCCCGGCGGTGAACAACATTCGCTCGCGTCGGGCGGGCTTCTGGCGAATGCTTCCGCCATGAAACGGACCGCCCGTGTTTTGCTGTTCCTCGTCCTCGCCGTGTCGCTTTCCGGCACGCTGCCGGCTCGCGCCGAATATCATCGCGCCACGCGCCTCGGCAATCCCGCCACCCGCTTCGCCCCGCCGTTGCGCACGCCCGAGGATCTCCGCGCGCGGTTCGCTGACCCGAGGCTGCGGCCCGATTTCATCGAGGTGCTGCGGCAGTGGGGCTGGACCGGCAAACCGGATGACCTGTTTGCCGCCGCCGCCACCGCGGAAATCCGCGAGGCGCCGATTGCCGTGGGCGACGTGCTGCCGTTCATGTCCACGCGCCGCGAGGGCAAACCCGTCTGCCTGCGGAACGTCGAATGGGCGGGCACGGCCCCGGCCCCCGCGTATGCGTTCGAATTCGTCTCGAACGGCCAGCGTTACCGCTGTCTGACGCCCAAGGCGTGCAGCAATTTTCTGCTGATTGACCTCGGTCCCGCGCCGCGCGCCGGGCTGTCGCTGGCCTGCGCCGTTCCCGAAACCGTGGTGGCGGGCCGGCCCGCCACTGTCTGTCTGACGGTGGTCAACACCGGCAACGTGCCCGAACCTGGTGTCGTTTTGGAAATGCCCATCCCGCCCGGTGCGGCTCCCACCCGCATCACCGACGGCGGCGCTGTGAACGCGGGCCGCGTGACGTGGCAACTGGCCGCGCTGGGGCCGAATCGCGGGAAGGAAGTGTGCGTGACTTTGCAGGCCGTTCAGCCGGCGGACCTCGCGATTGAAGCCGTGGCCAAAGGGGCTTCCGGGGCCGCCGCCGCGACGGCCTGCGCCGCGCAGGTGAAGGGCATTCCCGCCATCCTGCTCGAGGTCGTGGACGATCCCGATCCGATTCAAGTGGGCGAAGCCACCACTTACACGATTCGCGTGACGAACCAGGGCAGCGCGCCCGGCACGAACATCCGCCTGCACGCCACCCTGGCCGCCAGCCAGGGCTTCGTTTCCGGTTCCGGCGAAACCGCCGTCCGCGCGACGGACAGCGGGCTGGCGTTCGGCGCGTTGCCCCGGCTTGAACCCAAGGCGAGCGCAACGTGGCAGGTCGTCGTCAGGGCGGCGGCGGCGGATGATGCGCGTTTCAACGTCGAATTGACCAGCGACCAGTTTGCGCGGCCCATCGTCGAGATGGAATCCACGCAGCAATACTGAGCCGCCATGCCGGAACTGCCCGAAGTGGAGGTGCTCGTCCGGCACCTCGCGCCGCTCGTGCGCAACCGCACCATCCGCGCGGTGGACGTGCGCCGCGCGAAAGTGGTCGAACCCTCCTCCCCGCGCGCCCTGGTCCGGCGGCTGACCGGCGCCCGGTTCACCGCGCTGGAACGCCGGGGCAAGTATCTCCACTTTCAACTGCGGGCACGCGGCGGCGAGGTTTTCTCCGTGGTCGGCCATTTGGGCATGACGGGCCGGATGTTTCTCCAGCCCGCGCGCGCGCCGCTGCCCAGGCACACGGCGGTCGCCCTCGATTTGGGTCGGCTGCGCTTCGTGTATGAGGACGCGCGTTACTTCGGGCGGTTCACGCTGGACGCCGGCCCGCTGGAGGCGCTTGGGCCGGAACCGTTGGCCGGCGAATTCACTGTGGATCAATTCGCCGCTGCCCTGGCGCGTTCGGCCCAGGCCATCAAGGTAAAGCTGCTCGACCAGTCGCTGGTCGCCGGCGTCGGCAACATCTACGCGAGCGAGGCCCTGTTTCGCGCGGGCCTTTCGCCCCGCCGGGCCGCCCGGCGGTTGCGCCGGGACGAAATCCGGCGGCTGCACGCCGCGATCAGGTCCGTGCTGGCGGAGGCGATTGCCTGTGGCAGCACCATCCCGCTCGACTTCGCGGGCGGCCGCAACGGCGACCGGCTGTTCTACTTTGGCCGCGCGGCAGGCGCGGCGGATTCCTACACCGAACGCCTGCTCGTTTATGACCGCGCCGGGCGTCCGTGTTCGGAATGCGCGACGCCCATCCGCCGCATCGTGCAGGCCGCGCGGAGCACGTTCTTTTGTCCGCGCTGCCAGCGGTGAGGGCGGGCGGCCGCCGATTCCGGTCCGGCCATCCCCGGCTTGCCTCCGGGGCCGTTCGCGCCACACTGCGCGCATGGCACTGACACCATCCACCATGTTGCCGCTGGGCACGCCGCTGCCCGACTTCCAGCTCCCCAACCTCGACGGCCAGCACGTCAGCCCGCGCCAGTTTGCCGCCGCGCCCGCGCTGGTGGTGATGTTCCTGTGCAATCACTGCCCGTATGTGAAGCACCTGGCCGCCGCGCTGGCGGAGTTTGGTCGAGACTGCGCGGCCAAAGGGGTGGCCGTCGTCGCCATCAATTCCAACGACGTGAAGAATTATCCCGCCGACAGTCCCGAGAAAATGGCCGAGATGGCCAAGGCCTCCGGCTGGACGTTTCCGTATTTGTATGACGAGACGCAGGTGGTGGCCAAGGCCTTCCGGGCCGCCTGCACGCCCGATTTCTTCCTGTTCGACCGTGGCCGTCGGCTCGTGTATCGCGGGCAGTTCGACGCCAGCCGTCCCGGCAACGGCGTGCCGGTGACCGGCAAAGATCTGCGCGCGGCCCTCGACGCGGTGCTGGCGGGCCGCGCACCCGGCCTGAACCAGGCCCCCAGCATGGGCTGCAACATCAAGTGGCAGCCCGGCAACGAGCCGGACTATTTCGGATCCGGGCGGTAACCGACTGCACCCGCCCGCATGAATTCCGAACCCGCCAGCCGCCGCAGTCCGTGGGCGTGGATTCCCACGCTCTATACTGCCCAAGGGCTGCCCTACGTCCTCGTGATGACCGTGTCGGTCGTCATGTATAAGGGGCTGGGCATCTCGAACACTGACATCGCGCTTTACACAAGCTGGCTCTACCTGCCGTGGGTCATCAAACCCCTGTGGAGTCCGGTGGTGGACATCTTGCGGACGCGGCGCTGGTGGATTTGGACGATGCAACTGCTCGTCGGCGCGGGCCTCGCGGGCATCGCCCTGACCATTCCAACCACGGGTTTTTTCCAATACACGCTGGCGTTTTTCTGGCTGCTGGCGTTCAGCTCCGCCACGCACGACATCGCGGCGGACGGCTTCTACCTGCTGGCGACGACGGAAAAGGAGCAGGCGTTCTTCGTCGGCATCCGCAGCACGTTCTATCGCGTGGCGACGATATTCGGGCAGGGCCTGCTGGTGATTCTGGCCGGTTACATCCAAAGCCATACCGGCCTGGACAAGCTGCAACTCGAAGTGACCGCCCGCCCCGGCGCGGCCCTGGTGGCGGCATTTGATCCGGGCGGCGAGGGTGGCCGCGCGGAGGGCGAGTTGCGCCTGCTCGTCGAAACCAACCATCTGGCCATCGCGCCGCAGCCCCGGCCGCGCGCGGAAACGGCGGCGCTGCTCGCGGCGGTCAAGGCGTGGAACACGACCAACCAGTTCCATCGCACCCGCCAGACCGGCGCGGCCAGCGAAACGATAAAGGGTGAATCGTCGGCCTGGAACCGGCACGTCTCCGCCCCGCTCGCCGCCTGGCTGCAAAAGCATTTCGGGCGGCAGGCCGCCGAGAAAAGCGACTTCGCCGGGAATGTGGGCGTGGTGCAACTGCGCCTCAGCGCGCCGCCGGGCCGGGAAGTCGTGGTCACTCCGGCCTTCCGTTCGGGCGACAAGAGCATCGCGCTCGCCGAGGGGGCGCGGCTGGTGTTCGATGATACGAACTGGAACCGTCCCGCCGCCGTTGCCTTCCAGTTGGATCCCAAGCTGCGGACGGAAAGCGCGGCCCGTTTCGAGGTGCGCTCGGGGAACATCCCGTTGTCGTGGACGGTCACGTTCTACACGCTGGTCGGTGTGTTTCTGGCGTTTGGCGCGTGGCACAAATTCATTTTGCCGTATCCGCCCGGAGACCAGCCGGGCAACGCCGCCAACGTTGCGGCGTTTTTGCGGGAGTTTTTCCAGACGTTCGGCTCATTTTTCGCGAAGGAGCGCATGGCGACGCTGCTGCTGTTCCTGCTGTTCTACCGGTTCGCGGAATCGCAGCTCGTGAAGATGGTCGTGCCCTTTCTGCTCGATGGGCGCGAGGTCGGCGGGCTGGGGCTGACGACCGGCCAGGTGGGGCTGGTGTATGGCACGTTCGGCATCCTCGCACTGACGTGCGGCGGGCTGCTCGGCGGGATGGTGGCCTCGCGGCACGGCCTCAAGGCGTGGCTCTGGCCGATGGTATGCATCATCCATCTGCCGGACCTTATCTTCGTCTATCTCGCCTGCGCGCAGCCGGACAGCCTGCTGATCATCGCGCTGGGCGTGGCGGCGGAGCAGTTCGGCTACGGCTTCGGGTTCACCGCCTACATGCTTTACATGATCTACATCGCGCGCGGCAAACATCAGACCGCGCACTACGCCATCTGCACCGGGTTCATGGCGCTGGGCATGATGATTCCCGGCATGTGGAGCGGCTGGCTTCAGGAGATCATCGGCTACCAGCACTTCTTCGTCTGGGTCGCGCTGGCCACGCTGCCGGGGTTTCTGGTTGTGGCGTTGATCCCGCTGGACCGGGAATTCGGCAAGCGCGGTTGAGTCGTCCGCACACGTGGAACCTATAGAACAGCGCGCCAGCCTGTTGACTGGCGCGCCGACCGTTTCGACCAGACAACCGGAGCCTGGTTCAGAAGTTGAATTCGACCTGCGCCCAGAATTTCTGCACGTCCGTGTTGGCGGGCAGGCCAGAGACTGTGTCTTCACCCATGTAGTGGGCGTATTTCAGCAGCGCGGTCCAGTGCTTGCCAAACCTCTTCGAGACGACCACGTCAATTTCCTGGCCGTAGTCCGCTCCGCCCGTGTCCGCGTCGAACTTGTGATACACGACGCGCAGCGGCAGGTCTTTGGCGAGGCTGACCTGCGCGAAGGCGTAAGGGTTGCGCAGGCCGGCGCCGGGCGTGTTCACAAACACGTCGGCCCAGCCGTTGAAGGCGTGGAGCGTGGCCAGCGGCGTCTTGAAGCCGACCCCGTTGTCGCTGCCGAGCACTTCGTAACCCGCGCCGAACAGGAACGGTTTCACGTTCGCGCCCAGCTCCAGGTTGTAATACTCGGTGTCGTAGGATTGCGGGTTGTCGGCGTAATCGGATTGCACCGCGAATTCCGCCCGGTATTCGAGTTTCAGGCTGTCACTGACGGGCGCGCCACCGGCCAGCGCCAGGCCGTAGGTGGCGCAGGAACCGGTGAAGCCGGCGGCGTTCTCCAAATCCAGCAGGTAGGCGTAACCGGTGACCTTCGCGTAATCGCAGCCGGCGAAGGACACGTTGAACAGGTGCGAGTCGGAGGCGAAGTCCGTGTTGGCTGCCGGCAGCCCGGAAACGTCGCCGAACACGCGGTTCACGTCCCAGACGTAACCGTAAAAAACATTCAAACCCTTGGCGGGCGCGAGCGTGAGACTGGCCGCGTCGAATGTCTGCAGGTTCTGCCGCCAGCCGACGTCGCCGACGAAGCGGTGATTGTCGAGCGCGAGGCGCTGGCGGCCCACCCGGGCGGTGAAGAGATTGGTGTGGCTGTAGCTCAACCACGCCTGATTGAGTTCGGTGGTTTCCGGGTCGGCCACAACCGGGCGCGTGGGTTGGCCGTTTGAGCCGGCGGCGTTGTAGCTGTCGTCATCGAATGCCGTGACGTTTTCGGCCTCGATCATGCCCTGAAGGCCATGCACCGGCGCGGTGGTGAAACCGAAGCGCGTGCGGATCGTTCCCGCGTTCGCTTCGTCAGGCAGGTTGTCCTGCTCGACGAACTCGTAACGGGTGCGGATGTTGGCGGTGAATCTGCCCTTCGCGAACGCCTCCGGAATCTTGCCGTTGAACAGCGAGGCGACCGGGCCGGGTCCGGCGGGGGCCGCCGTTGCCGGCGCGGATTCGGCGAACACGGAGGCGGTGACGGCGAGCACGAGCGCGCCGCCGAGGAGGATCGGATGTCTGGTATTCATCAGCGTGGTTTTCAGCATTTTTGCGCGGAACGGGCCGGGCCGGGAAGGGCCGGCCCGACTGGTTTACCGGGACAGTATCGGGGTGATGATTCCGGCGGGCATTGACCGGGGTCAAAGGATTCCCGCGTCGCAGGCCCGGCGGAGCGCCGGTCTTCGATCCGGCGCGTTCCTGGGCGTCCCTGCAAAACTGCCGGGGCGGAGACCTGCGCTCGGGATGTGCCCCCGGCAAAGGCGTTTGTTTCCGCGGGTCCGCGCTGCTAACGTGGTCGCCGTGCCGGAAATCCTGACCCGCCCCATTGAACCGCCTGCTGCCTTCGCCGCCGGAGTCGCGGTGCGCCTGCCGGAATTGCTCGCGCCGGCGGGGGACTGGGACTGCGTGAAGGCGGCGGTCGAGAACGGCGCCGACGCGGTTTACTTCGGCCTCGACAAATTCAACGCGCGGATGCGGGCGAACAACTTCACCGAGGCCGACCTGCCGCGCCTGATGGAGTTCCTGCACCGGCGCGGCGTGCGCGGCTATCTCACCTTCAACACGCTGGTGTTCGAGAACGAACTGGCCGCCGCGGAGCAATACCTCCGCACGGTCATCGCCGCCGGGGTGGATGCCGCCATCGTGCAGGACGTGGGCATCTGCCGGCTCATCCGGAAACTGTCGCCGGACTTCCCCATCCACGCCTCGACCCAGATGACCATCACCAGCGCGGCGGGCGTGGAATTCGCCCGGGAACTGGGTTGTGAACTCGTCGTGCTCGCGCGCGAGCTTTCCCTCGCGGAGATCGGGAAGATTCGCGCCGCGCTGTCCGCTTCATCCGCCGCGATTCCCCTGGAAGTTTTCGTCCACGGCGCGTTATGCGTCGCCTACTCCGGCCAATGCCTCACCAGCGAAGCGCTGGGCGGGCGCTCGGCCAACCGCGGTGAGTGCGCGCAGGCCTGCCGCCTGCCCTACGACCTCATCACCGACGGCAAAACCGTTCCGCTGGGCGACCGCAAATATCTCCTCAGTCCGCAAGACCTGGCCGGCCTGGACGTGTTGCCGCAACTGGTCGCGGCGGGCGTGGCGTCGCTCAAGATCGAGGGCCGGCTCAAGGCGCCCGAATACGTCGCGAACATCACGCGCCTCTACCGCCAGGCGCTGGACGATTTACGCTTTCCGAATCCGCATTTACGCGCCGCAGACCCGGGCGCTCGTAAATCGCAAATCGAAAATCGCAAATACGAAATGGAGATGGCGTTCTCGCGCGGCCTGCACACCGGCTGGTTTGGCGGCATCAACAACCAGGAACTGGTTCACGCGCGGTTCGGCAAGAAGCGCGGCGTGTATCTGGGCCGGGTGACGCGCGTGTATCGCGACGCCGTCGCGGTGGCGCTGGAGTCCGCCCTCAAGCCCGGGGATGGCGTGGTGTTCGACGCCGGCCAGCCGCAGGAAAAGGAGGAGGGCGGGCGCGTGTATGCGGTGCGGAACGCGGCGCGCGGAATGCGGGGCCAACCGCCTCACGGCTCACCGGCTGCGTCTCAAGTCCTCCTGACTTTTGGCCCTGGGGCGGTTGATTTTTCCCGCGTTTACGAAGGGGACCGCCTGTGGAAGACCAGTGATCCGGAACTGGAGAAGCGCTGGCGGCAGAGTTTCGCGGGCGACGCGCCGCAGTTCACGCGGCCCGTTGCTTTCGAAGCTCACGGTCTTGCGGGGCGGCCGTTCACGCTCATCGCCCGGGACGAACTCGGCCATGTGGCGCAGGCGGCCTCGACGATGCCGCTGGCCGCCGCCGAAAAGCAGCCCCTGACGCCGGAGCGTTTGCGCGATCAACTGGGGCGGCTGGGCGGCACGCCGTTCCACCTCGGAGAATTGGTGAACCGGCTGGAGGGCGCCGTCATGCTGCCCGTCAGCGAACTCAACCGCCTGCGGCGCGAGGTGGTTGCCGAGTTGGAGCGGCAACGCGCGCAGCCGAAGCGGTGGGTTTTGGCGGGCGGTGACCGGTCGCCCGCGACGGCGGGGCAGGGCGCGCCGTCCTCCCGCGCCGACCAGCCGGCGCAGTCCAAGGCCGCGGAACTGATCGTCCTCGTCCGCTCGCTGCCGCAGCTCGAGGCGGCGCTCCGCGGCGGCGTGGAAACGATCTACTGCGACTTCGAGAACCCCAAAAAGTATCGCGAGGCCGTGACGCGCTTCCACACCGCGCGCGGCTGCTCCACTCCCTCCTCGTCGCCCGGCATTTTCGTCGCTCCGCCCCGCATCTTCAAACCGGGCGAGGAGTGGACGCTCGAACAAGTCCGCGCCTGCAATGCCGACGGCTACCTGATCCGCAATTATGATCATCTGCGGTTTTTTGCGAACGACCGGCGCACCGGCGATTTTTCGCTGAATGTGGCCAATCGCCTTGCCGCCGATTACTTCAAGAACCAATGCGGGCTGGAGCGCGTCACGGCGAGTTACGATCTGAATTTCCAGCAGCTTGAGGCCCTGCTGCTCGCCGCGCCGCCGGAGTGGTTCGAGGTCACCATTCACCAGCACATGCCCATGTTTCACATGGAGCATTGCGTGTTCTGCGCGTTCCTTTCCTCCGGCCGGGATTACCGCGATTGTGGCCGGCCCTGCGACAACCATGATGTCCGGCTGCGCGACCGCGTGGGGATGGAACATCCGCTCAAGGCCGACGTGGGCTGCCGCAACACGGTCTTCAATGCCCAGGCGCAGACCGGCGCGGAATATGTGGATCGCATGCTGGCGCTGGGGGTGCGCTATTTCCGCCTGGAGTTCCTGAATGAATCGCCCGCTGAGGTTGTCACGACCCTCGCCAAATACCGTCAACTGTTGCGCGGGGAAATCACCGGCACGCAGTTGTGGCGGGAATTGAAGCTCTTCAATCAGCTCGGCGTCACACGCGGCCAGATGGCGGGAGCGCGGGGGTGAAGCGGGGAAACTTCTGACAGCGGGGCGAAAGCCGTCCCGGTTTGAGACTCAATTCGCCGTCGGCAAATCCAGCAGCTTGAGCGGCTCGGCGTCCGCGTCGGGCGCGGCGTCGTCCTGGTCCGCGGGCGCGTCGTCCTTGTCCGCGGGGGTCTCCGGTGCGGCGAGCAGCTCGGCGCGGGGTTTCAGCAGCGCGTCCAGGGTCCATGACGACACCAGAAACACCCGGCCGGCAAAGGCTTTTTCGCGGGCCAGTTTTTCGTCGAGCCGCTTGAGGTTGTCGGCGAATTCCTTGTCCAGCCGCGTCTTGTCCTCGGCGGTTTCCCCCTCCGGCGCGGTGCGTTCACGGGGGTAGGTGGCGGCGACCGTCACCGTCATGGGCAGGTTGTCGTCGCGCTTTTCCCCCGCCAGAATCGTGTAGCTGAAGCCGTCAAAAGTGTCGAGGCGCAGGGTCACCGCGTTGGTGGGCGGTTCGGTGGCGACGTCGTTGAATGAGGGTGAGCTCAAGGCCCAGTTGAAACCGCTGATCTTGCCCGCGTCCAGCTTCTCCCCCTCGCGGGCGTCGGTGAGCTTCCACTCGCCGGATTCGGTTTCGCGGGCGACGGACCAGGAATTTGTGGCCTCGGGAAAGGTCGCGGCGACGGCCTTGAGTTTTTCGACCTTGATGAAGTCCTTGTTGAGCCACGACTGGGGTTGCGGGGCGAGGTCGGAAAGCGGGTCGGAAACGAGGACCGCGCGGTCGGTCGCGTCCCCCACCAGCAGCCAGCGGCCGGCCGGGAAGCCGCCGCCGCCGTCATCGCCAAAGGGCGAGGGACGGTTGTCCTTCCGCATTTGTTGTTTGCCGAGGCGCAGGCTTTCGAGCACCTGGCCGGTGGCATCGCGAAACTCGACGCGGGTGCCCGCGTTGGTGGGCGAATCCGGCGCGAGCAGGTCGAGGCGCGCGAGTTGCGCCGGGCCGACCGGCTCGGTTTGCGCGGCTTTCAGGTCGCGGAGTTTCAGCATCAGCCGGCTGATTTCGGCGAAGTTCGCGGGATAATCCGCCCGCTCGACCACGACCCAGCGGTCGGCGCGCTTGGCCAAAGTGAGGCGGTTGGTGCCCTGCTCGAGGCGGAGCTCGGCGAGGTTTTCGCCCACGGGCAGCCGGGCGAGCAGCTTGTCGCCGCCGGCGCTGGCGCGCTGCCACGCGGCGTCCTGCCGCGCCTTGAACCACAGGCCGCCAAAGCCCACCACAACGACCAGACCGATGAGAATGACAATGTGCTTGGTTTTCATTTCGCTCCCGTTTTGCGCGCCTTGACCACGGCGAGGCCCACGCCGAACACGGCCACGAGCACCGGCATACCGAGGATGTTCCACCAGGTCAGCGTGCGTTTGAGGCTGTCAATTTCCCGGTTCAATTCCTTTTGCACCCGCTTGAGTTCCCGGCGGGTGGCCGCCTCCTGCTGCTGGAACTTGAGCAGTTCCTGCTCCTGTTCCGGCGAGAGGATGAAACGCTGGCTGCCGTCGGTCTTCTGCGCCTGCAATTCGCGCAGCCGGGCCTGCGTCGCGTTCAGTTGCTCCTGCAATTTCGCCACCTCGGCCTGGAAGCGCGCGTTGGCCTCGGCCTGTTTCTGGCGGACGACCTCGAAGGGCCGGTTCAGGGTGGCGCGGCTGCGGACGCGGATGAGGTTCTGGTCGCCGGCCATCTGTTCGACCGCGTTTTGCGCGAAGTTGAGGTTCGCGTTCATGGGCATCGCGAGCCGACCGAACGGGCTGTCCATGACGCGCACGGCAAAGTTGTCGTAGAGCAGGTCCGCGTCGCCCACGAGGATCACCGATGTCTCGGCGGCGGATTCCTTCAACGGGGCGGGACCGGCGGGCGCGGCGTTGGTGTCGGTGGTGCCGGGCTTGCCGTCGGGGAAGGCGGTCTTGAATTTGCCGGCGAGCCGGAGCGCCAGGACGTGTTCCTTGTCTGCCGACTTGAAATCGCGCAGGACGGATTCGGGACTCATGCTGGCCATGAACCCCTCGACCAGTTGCGAATCGCGCGTGCTGCGGAGCAGGGTGGTCTGCGTGAGGCCGGCCGCGGGCGTGCCGGAGAACGCGCCGGCCATCGGCACCCAGAGATTGTCAATTTCGCTGGTGATGACGTCGTCCTTGTCCATCTCGGCCTTGGTGAGCGAGAGCCAGGTGGCCTGGCGCACGGGTTGATTGCCGCGGCCGCCCAGTTCCATCAACAGGTTGGCGTCCGCGACGACCCGGGTGCTGTCAAAGTTCAGGCCCCATGCCTTGAGCAGCTTTTCGAGGTTCGAGCTGCTGCCCATGCTCATGCCGCCCATCATCGGATTGCTGCTGCGGCTGTCCACGACCGAGTAGGCGTCGAGGAACGCGATGAGCTTGCCGCCGCGCAGGACGAACTGGTCCAGGGCAAACTGGGTGGCATCCGACATTTCCTTCGGATGAATGACAAGCAGCACCTTGACCTCGTCGGGAATCGCGTCCGCAGTCGGTTCAATCCGGCGCACTTCGAAATCGGCGCGGAGTTCGTTGAGGAGAATCCACGGGTCGCTGCCGCGCTGCCCCATTTGCATCATCATCGGGTTGGCCGGCTGGCCCCAGACGGGCAGGGACGTCATCAGGCCGATGACCGGCTTGGCGGGATTGATCACCCGGGCGATGGCGCGGACGATGTCGTATTCCATCAGCCGTTCGCGGTTGGGCGGCAGCGGCACCACCTGTTTTTCGTCGAGCCGCGTGACGGCGATGCCGAGGTAGAACAGCTCGCCATTGGGAAGCTGGTCGGCCTGGATGCCGTCGAAACGCGCCTGGTCCTCGGCGTCGCTGTCGGGCAGGGGGTTGAATTTTTCGATGAGGATGTTGCCGCGCCCGGCCTGTTTGAACTCGGCGAGCAGGTCCTCGACCTTGCGCGCGTAACTCCTGAGGAACACGGTCTCGGGCGTGGACTGCTCGCTCTGCGTGCAGTAGAAGCGCAGGCGCACCGGGCCGTCGAGCTGGTTGAGGATGGCGCGGGTGCCGTCGGACAGGGTGTAGGCCTTCTCCTGGGTGAGGTCGAGGCGGACCTTGACGGCGCCCCCGAGGGCGTTGAGGCCGATGAGGATGACCGCGACCGCCGCGAGGCCGGCCGTCGAATACAGTATGGTTTGCAGGGATTTGTTCTTCATGCCTTGCCCTCGTTCAGCCCGCGCGGTGCCCGCGCAGGATCACACTGGTGCCGAACAACGAAAAGCCGATGACCGACAAAAAGTAGAGCACGTTGCGGGAATCGAGCACCCCGCGCTGAAAGCCGTCGAAATTCGTGATGAAGCTGAACGCCGCGATGAACTCGACCAGCCCCCGGCTCAACACGCCCTCGATCAGGCCGATGACCGGCTCGAATCCGCACAGGATCAACACCAGACACACCATCACCGAGACGATGAAGCTGATGACCTGGTTCCGCGTCATGGCCGAGGTGAAACATGCGATGGCCAGATACGCGCCCGCCATGAGCCAGCTTCCGACGTAGGCGGTGAAGATGGCCCCGTTGTCCGGCGCGCCGAGGTAGTTCACGGTCAGCACCACGGGGAACGTGAGCAGCAACGCGACGCCCAGGAACAGCCAGCTTGCGAGGAATTTGCCCACGATCGCCTGCCACGCCGTGACGGGCATGGTGAGCAGCAGTTCAATGGTTCCCACCCGCCGTTCCTCGGCCCACAGGCGCATGCCCACCGCCGGCACGAGGAACAGGTAGAACCACGGGTGCCAGAGAAAGAACGGGCGCACCAGCGACGCCTGGCCCATCTCGAAAAACCGGCCCAGCGAACTGGAGAAGGTGAAGAACCCGCACAGGAGCAGGAAGATGACGATGAACACATACGCCAGCGGCGACGTGAAATACGCGCCCAGTTCCCGCTTGGCGATGGTCTTGATGTTGGTGATGGCTGCAGTCATGGCCTCAAGTTTCTGAATGGTTCCGCTGTCCGCTGGTTCTCACTTTGCCTTGTCTGTGTCGGGCCGGGTGATGCTGCGGAACACCTCGTCGAGCCGGCCCTCCTCCGCGCGCAGTTCCTCGAGCTTGACGCCCGCCAGCGCCTCGCCGATGGCGCGAGCCAGTTCGCCGTTGACCGGCGTGGCTTTCGGAAATGCGCGCACCGAAGCCACCTGGCCGTTGTCGTCCAACACGACGCAACGCGCCACGTTCGCGAGCGGTTGCAGCTTTTGCGCCACCGCCCGTCCGTCCAGCCCGCGCACGCGCACCGTCACGGCCCCGGCCAGTTCCGATTTCTGCCGCAGTTCGGCCGGCGTGCCGTTGGCCACCACGCGGCCCCGGTCAATGATGATGGCCCGCGAGCAGACCGCGTCCACCTCCTCGAGAATGTGCGTCGAGAAAATGATGGCCTTCTTCTCGCCCATCCGGCGGATGAGCTGCCGGACCTCATGCTTCTGGTTCGGGTCCAGGCCGTCCGTCGGCTCGTCCAGGATCAGGACCGGCGGATCATGGATGATGGATTGGGCGAAGCAGGTGCGGTGGCGGTAGCCCTTGGACAGGGTTTCCACACTCTGGTGCAGGACGTTTTCGAGGAAGCACATTTCGACCACGCGCCGCACCGCCTGTTTGCCGGCGTCGCCGGTCAGCCCGCGCAATTCCGCCGCGAACTTGAGGAAGCCATACACGGTCATGTCCGTGTAGGCGGGCGCGTTCTCGGGCAGGTAGCCGATGAGGCGCTTGGCGGCGATGGGCTCCTCGACCACGTCATGTCCGCCCACGGTGATGCGCCCCGCGTTGGGCGGCAGAAAGCCCGTGATCATCCGCATGGTGGTGGACTTGCCCGCGCCGTTCGGCCCGAGGAACCCCAGCACTTCGCCCCGCTCCACGCTGAAGCTCACGTCGTCCACGGCCCGTTTGGCACCGAAGGATTTGGCCAGATTCTCGACTTTGATCATGTTGTTTGCCTTGCTGAAACGTCCGCCGGGGAGCGAAACCACCCGCCCCGCGCACCCTGCGCGCGGCCGCTGAGACATCCCGCCAGGTTTCGCCCGTTTGACCCCGCGCGTTTTAGCGCGTTCAAAAAAAATTGCCAGCCGCAAGCGGCCCCACCCCTTGCCGAGGGCGCATCTCAGTTTATTGCAGGCGGTGGCGGCAGGCATCCTGCCTGCCGTAGAGGGCGGCATCCTTGCCGCCCGGAATGAGCGTGGCTCCGGGCGGGCGACATGAACTTGCCGAGCGCCCCGTGCGGGCGGGCGTTGCTTTCCGCCGGGCTGGGAAGCCCGGCTCCACGTCAGCCAAGGATTGCCGACGCTACCACCGCACACATATGAAACGGACTTGCAAGAAAGTGAGATGCGCCCCCTTGCCGACTCCCGGGAGGCGCCCGGCCCGGTTTCCCGCCAAAAACTGGCTTTGCCGCCGCCCCAAAACCGGCTAGGGTTCCGCCACCAAGCCCATGAACCCGCCTCCTGTCCCCGCCAACGAAGCCCGGCGCCTCAAGGTGCTCTGGCAATACGAGGTGCTCGACACGGTGCCCGAGGAATTGTTTGATGACCTCACCGAGCTGGCCGCCGCGATTTGCGACGCCCCCATCGCCCTGCTGTCGCTGGTGGACGAGACGCGGCAATGGTTCAAATCCAGGGTTGGCCTGAGCCTGACCGAGACCTCGCGGGACGTGTCGTTTTGCGCGCACGCCATCCTGCAGCCGGACCTGTTCATCGTGCCGGACGCGGCGCGGGACGAACGGTTCCAGAAGAACCCCTTCGTGGCGGGCGAGCCATTCATCCGGTTCTATGCGGGGGCGCCACTGATCACGCCGGACGGCCACGCGCTGGGGACGCTGTGCGTCATTGACAAACAGCCGCGCGACCTGACGGAGGCGCAGCGCAAGGCCCTGCGCGTGCTGTCGCGCCTGGTGGTGACGCAACTGGAACTGCGCCGGCATGGCCGGGAGCTGGCCAAGGCCCGCGAGGACACGCAGTTCCTGCAACGGGAACTGGACAAGGCGCGCGCGGCGCTGGAACAGGCCCGGGCGCATCCGCCGGCGGCGTGACCCCCGGTCTCACCGCTGGTGCAGCCAGAACAGCACCGCCGCGAGGGCGGCGGAAAGCAGCAGCCCCACCCCGAGGCCCCAGCCCAGCATGAGCCGCCGTTTGCGGCGCAACGCCCGTTTGCCCATGCCCGGCAGCAGGTAGTAACGCTCGCGTTCGCGGCTCTGGAAAAACAAACCCATGCCCATGCGCCGGCGGGAGGATGCCGCGTTCCGGCCCGTCAGGCCGTCCGCGCGGCTTGCCGACCCGCCATCAGGAAGCGGAGGTATTCCGTCAGCCGGGTTTTCATTTCGAGGCGCGGCACGATCGCGTCAATCAGCCCGCGGTCCATCAGGAATTCCGCGGTCTGGAAGCCCGGCGGCAGTTCCGCCTGCGTGGTGTCCTTGATCACCCGCGGTCCGGCGAACCCGATCATCGCGCCCGGCTCGGCCAGGATGAGGTCGCCCACGCTGGCGTAGCTGGCCATCACGCCGGCGGTGGTCGGATGGGTGAGCACGCTGAGGTAGGGGAGCCGCTGCCGCGCGTGATAGGCCAGCGCGGCGCAGGTCTTGGCCATCTGCATGAGGCTGAACATGCCCTCATACATCCGCGCCCCGCCGCTGGCGGAGATGATCACCAGCGGCAGGCCGTTGCCGGTCGCCTTTTCGATCAGCCGGGTGAGTTTTTCGCCCACCACCGAACCCATCGAGCCGCCCAGGTAGCTGAAATCCATCACCCCCAGGGCCGTCCGCTGGCTGCCGATCATCCCGATGCCGGTCACGACGGCGTCTGTCAACTGCGGGAATTTCTTCCGGTAGGCATCCAGCTTGGATTTGTAGGAGGCCACGCCGGTGAACTTGAGCACGTCCACGCTGCTCATCTGCGCGTCCATCTCCTCAAACGAACAGGTCTCCACCAGCGAATGAATCCGCTCCCGCGCCCCAATCGGAAAGTGATACTGGCACTTGGGGCAGACCTTGAGGTTCTCGTCCAGTTCCTTGTCGAAAATCAGCTCGGAACACTTCGGGCATTTCGTCCACAAGCCCTCGGGGATGTCGCGTTTGCGGGACTTGGTCGCGCCGAGTTTTGGCTTTTTGAGGAAGGCGGTGGCGGCGGCGTCGAGGTCGGGCGGCGTCAACGCCGGTTCCGGGCCGTCCGTGCCCGGCAGTTTCTTGGTGAAAGTCGTGGTTCCCATGGGAACGATGGTCACTGCCCGCCCCCGGCGCACCGGGACAACGGCGAACCGGACTGGCTGGCAACCCGGAACGGCGCGGAGTATTCAGACTCCCCGGGCGACTGTCCAGACGCAAACCGCCGCCGCGCCCGCCGCCCGCAGCGCCGCCGCCGCTGCGTTCGTCGTCGCTCCGGTCGTCAACACATCATCCACCAACACCACCCGCGCGCCCCGCACCGGCGCGCCCGCCGCCACCGCAAAGGCCCCGCGCACGTTCGCCGCCCGTTCGGCGCGCGTCAGTTGCGTCTGCGTGCGGGTGGCCGCCACGCGCCGCAACCAGTCGTCGGCCACAGGCAGGTCCGTGGCCGCGCCCAGCCGCCGGGCCAGCCGGGCGGACTGGTTGAATTCGCGCTCGCGTTCCTTCAGCGGATGCAACGGCACCGGGACGATGGCCGTCCAGCCGCCCGCCCGCAGTTCCGCTGCTGCCGCCGTGATCAGCAGTCCCGCCAGAAACGGCTCGAACCACAGCGCGCGGTTGTATTTGTAGCGGTGGATGACTTCGAGCACGACTTCCTTCGCCACCACCGCCGAACGCGCCGCCGTGAAGTGCAGCTCCACCCCGTCACAGTTCCCGCAGGTGAATGCCGTGGTGAGTGCCCCGTCATACGGCAGCCCGCACCGCTCGCAGAACGGCGGCTTCACGAAGCGCACCCGCTGGAAACAGCCCGCGCAAACAAATCCCTCCGCCGCCGTCGCCCGCCGGGTCTCGCACAACTGGCACACCGGCGGATACAGAAAGTTCAGCGCGGCTTCCGTCCACGGATTGGATGGCGCGGGCGACCACAACATGACGTGGCGGAACGATAGGAACGCCGTCCCCGGACGCGCAAGCGCGGGCCGGTGATCCAAAGCGGCGCGGGCGGGGGGGCGTTGACTGCGGGGGACGGCGATTCCGGTTGCGCCTGCCGGGCCGGGCGCGTATCCCAGCGCGCGATGACTGCGGACCTCGAACTGCTGCCGCTGCCGCGCGAATCCCGCGCCGTGGCCCGCTTTCTGCGCGTGCCCTACGCCATTTACGACCGCGACCCCCATTGGGTGGCACCCCTGCTCGCGGACCAGCGGAAAGTCTTTGCCGACGCCAACCCGCTGTTCCAGCACGCCGAAATGCAGCTTTGGGTCGCGCGGCGCGGGGGGCGCGACGTGGGGCGCGTCGCCGCCATCCTCGACCGTCACTACAACGACTTCCACGGCGGGCGCACGGCGTTTTTTGGCTTCTTCGAGTCCGAAAACCATCCGGCCACGGCGGGGGCTTTGTTGACGGCCGTGCGCGTCTGGGCGGCGGCGCGCGGGATGGACTGCGTGCTGGGTCCCATGAACCCCACCACCAACGACGAATGCGGCCTGCTGGTGGACGGCTTTCACGCGCCGCCCGTGCTGATGATGCCCTACAATCCGCCGTATTACGCGGATCTGCTGGCAGACGCCGGGTTCGTCAAGGCCCGGGACCTGCTCGCGTTTGATTTCAAGCTGGCCGACGCGCCTGTGGCGCGTTACGAACGATTCCGGGAAAAGGCCCGGCGGCGCGGCCTTGCCCTCGCCATCAGCCCCATCAACCGCCGCAACCTCGCCGCCCAGCTCGTCAAGGTGAAGGCCGTCTATAACGCCGCCTGGGAAAAGAACTGGGGCTTCGTGCCCATGACCGACGCGGAAATTGATTTCATGGCGGGCCGTCTCAAACCGCTGCTGACCGAGGGACTGGCCTTCGTGGCCGAGTCCGGCGCAGAGCCGGTCGGATTTCTCCTCGCGCTGCCGGATTTCAACGAGGCGCTGCAACCCTTGCGCGGCCGCCTGCTGTCGCCGGGCTGGTTCCGCGCGCTGCCCTATTTCCTGGGCTGGCGCACCCCCCGGTATGTGCGCACGCTGACCCTGGGCGTGAAGGCCGCCTGGCGGCGGCGCGGCGTCGAGGCGTTGATGCTGGCGGAGGGCCTGCAAACCGGCGTCCGGCTGGGCTTTGAACGCGTCGAAGCCTCGTGGATTCTCGAGGACAACCTCGAGGTGCGCCGCGTCATCGAACTGTTTGGCGGCACGCCCTACAAGACCTACCGCGTGTTCACGCGCCCCGCCTGACCCGGCGGCCCGCCGCCTGGGGGAAAAGCAAAAAGCCGCGCGGGCGGCGCGGCTGTCGCGGGGTTTTCCGGCGTCTGACCGTCGGCGTTCAGCGAGTCAGGGCCTTGCCGGGTTTGGTCGTGATGAACGGTCCGAGCGCCAGCGCGTCCATGTCGGTGCGCTGGAAACAGGCGACCGCCTGGGCGGGCGTGTCCACCACCGGCTCGTTTTCGTTGAAGCTGGTGTTGAGCACCACCGGCGTGCCGCTCTTCGCGGCGAAGGTCTGGATCAGGTCGTAATACAGCGGGTTCTGCGCCCGGCTGACCGTCTGCAGCCGCCCCGTGTTGTCCTCGTGGCAGACGGCGGAGAGGGCCGCGCGTTTGTCCGGGCGGATTTTCACCACGTGCATCATGAACGGGCTTTCCACGGTCTGCTCGAAATAGTCGGGCACCGCCTCCGCAAGGATCGAGGGCGCAAACGGACGGAACGCCTCGCGGCGTTTGATCTTGGCGTTGATCAGTTCCTTCATGCCCGGCCAGCCGGGATGTGCGAGGATGGAGCGGTTGCCCAGCGCCCGCGGCCCCCACTCGCTGCGGCCCTGATACCAGCCCATCACGTGGCCGGAATTGAGATGGTCCGCCGCCCGTCCCAACAAGGCCGGGCCTTCAAACCTTTCATACTGTAACCCGGCCTGTTTGAGCGCCGCTTTCATCTCCGCCTCCGAATACTCGGGACCCCAATAGCCGTGCTCGATTTTTCCCGCGCGCGGTTTCCCCAGCACGGCATTCCACACGTGCAGGGCGGCTCCGACCGCCGTGCCGTCATCCGAGGCGGCGCATTGGATGTAGGACTTTTTGAACGGCGTGTCGCGCAGGATGCGGGCGTTGCAGACCCCGTTGAGCGCGCAGCCGCCGGCGGTGACGAGATTGGAAACCGGCACCCGCTGATGCAACGCGGCGAGACATTGCAGAACCACCTCCTCGAAACGCAGTTGGACCGAGGCGGCGATGTCCTTGTCCCGCTGCGAAAATTCCGCCCCGCGCCGCCGGGGCGCCCCCAGCCGCCGCGCCAACGCCTCCGAATAGAGCGGCGGCAGGACGATCTCGCCGGTCTCGTCCACGCACTCTTCCAGGTTCTTCCCCAGCGGACGGAAGTAATCGGGATGCAGGCGGAACTGGCCGCACCGGCCAGGGATTGCCCCTTCGCCCCGGCCCTCTCCCCCGATGGGGGCGAGGGAGTCCACCGTGAGGAGTTCGCGCATCAGGTCCAGATACACCGGCTGGCCGTAGGCCGAGAGGCCCATGACCTTGTATTCCTCGCCAAACTTGTCAAAGCCGATGAACTGGCAGAGCGCGGTGTAAAAGAACCCCAGCGAACTGGGCACATGGACCCGGTCCAGAATCGCGATGCGGTTGTCGCGGCAGCGCGCGAACATCGCCGACGTGAAATCCCCCGCGCCGTCGTAGGAAAAGCCGGCGGCTTCGTCAAAGTCGCTGGCGTAATAGGAACTGGCGAGGTGCGCCAGATGATGCTCGACGCGATGCAGTTGAAAGCGGCAGTCCCCCGCGTTGACGCCGCACGCCTCGGCGATCAGTTCGGGAAAACCGCGCATCTTCGCCCGGCGCTGGAAATGGGTCAGGACGCCGCGCGCGGACCGGAGCGGCGTGCCGAGCACATGTCGCACCTTGACGCCCAGGTTGGCATTGCTGTCGTTGCCGATGGCGATGTGGTCCACGTCGCGGATGCTGGCGCCGACCATCTTGAGCACGCTGTTGATGGCGAGGCCGGGAAAGCCGGCGACATGTTTGTGACGCGCGCCGAGGCGTTCCTCGGCCACGGCGGCGACGAGTTTGCCATCCACCAGCGCGCAGGCGGCGGCATCGGGATGAAAAGCGTTTATTCCAAGGATGAGGCTCATGAGAAGGAAGGGTTAACCACGAAACACACGAAGGGACACGAAAACAAGTTCCCCTCCCGGGAGGGGCAGGGGTGGGTGGTTTCAAGCTTAATCATACTCTTACTCTTTATCATAATCCGCCCCGGGTCCGGTCATTGAGCGTTGAAAGTTGAAAGTTGAATGTTTCCCCGGGATTAGCCGCGAAAGAACGCAGAGAACGCAAAGATTTGAACCGCTGATTCACGCTGCTGGGCGCTGCTTCTCGAACCACGAAGGGACACGAAACCAGGGACCAGGGCCAAAGCAGAAATCCAAGGCGGTGTGACCACGGATGGACACCAATAGACCCGGCGCGGCGGAGCCGCCACCACCCTTTTGGAGTGCTGCGACCTGTCGCAGCTTTTTCGCGGCACGACTTGTCGTGCTGCTTCCCTGCACGGGGTTGGGACGGAGTCAGTCATGGGGAGCAAGACGCCCGGGTGTGGCCAGCATGCCACCCGGCAGGCGAACCCCAAAACATCCACCTTTGAACGGCGGATCCTCCTCACACAATGAACGCGAAGCGCGCAAAGTAGTCGGGGAAATGGATGTCAGGGAAATCCGGCTGGGATCGTAAATCGAGGCCCTCCGCTCTCCGGTTTTCAGGTTGAAGGTTGAGCGTTCCCTGTTCGATGTTCGGTATTTCCCCGCCCCTTGTCCCCCCCGGTGCGCCTGTGCTACCTTCGCACGCATGAGCGCCCAAGACATCATCGCCGAATTACCCAAGCTGAGTCAGCCTGAACTGGAGTCTTTGGATCGTCGCATCCATGAACTGCTGGCCACCAAGGCGGGACCGAGCCAGCGGCCCTGGGGTGAAGCCCTGCTGGAGGTGGCGGGTTCCATCCCCGGGTTGCCCGCCGACTTCGCGCAGAATCATGACCATTACCTGCATGGCGCACCCAAAAAATGAGCGCCGTCTTTGCGGACACGGTTTATTTTCTCGCCCTGCTCAATCCGGCGGATCAGTGGCATGCACACGCCCGCGCGTTCAGCGCCAATCCACCCGGCCCACTGGTCACTACGGAGTTCATATTGACGGAAGTGGGTGATGGATTGAGCCGCCCCGGGGATCGCCTGCGATTTGCGCGACTGTTGGAACTGCTCCGCGCGCAGCCGGACGTCGAGATTGTCCCCGTCAGTCATCAACTCTTTGCGCAGGGATGCGAGTTGCACGCACAGCGGACTGACAAAGACTGGTCGCTCACCGACTGCACCTCGTTTCTGGTCATGAGGGCGAAGGAACTGGAGGTAGCGTTGACCGCTGACCGTCATTTCACCCAGGCAGGCTTCAAGGCGCTGATGGGGTAAAGCCGGTTTCCCGCCTCTGTCCTCCGTCCTCCGGTTTTCAGGTTGAAGGCGACTCGATTTACGATTTTAGGGCAGGGGGCTGAGGGAACGGCGCTCTGCCGAAACGCCGCCAAGGGTTTCCGGGCGGGGCGCCCGGAACGACAGGCGGGGCGCCCGTGCTTCCCGGGACGGAGGGACAGATCCCGCCGGGGGAAAAGCGGTGACAAGTCACCGCACTCCAGGTTTCCGGTTTCAGCTTTTTAGTTGGACGCACTCCGGTTTTTGGCCACTCCCCAGCAGCCAGCGGTAAACTTCCACCATCTGACGCCCGATGGGTTCCCATGAATAGCGTTCCGTCACCAGAGTCCGACCGCGCTCACCCATCGCGTGCAGTTCGGATGAGGGCTGGGACATAGCCTGCTTCAACGCAGCCACCAACGGTTCAACCCCTGTTTCAATCCACCAGCCGCACTGGCGCGTTTCCAGTTCCTGCCACGGTGTGCCGCGCGTGGTGATGACGGGCACGCCGCAGGCCAGCGCCTCGGCAATGGTCAATCCGAAATTCTCGCTGAAGGTGGGCAGCACAAACAAGTCGGCGTCACGGTAGAATTGCCAGCGCGCATCGCCCCACGCTTCGCCGGGAAACTCGATCTGGCCGTCCAGTCCGGCCTCGCGCACCGCGCGCCGCACCTCGGCGAGGTGGCCGTCTTCGTCTGGCCCAACAATGACCAAGCGCCAGCCGGACGATTCACGATTTACGATTTCGGATTTACGATTTGGGGAACCCACCCCTGACCCCTCCGAGGAGGGGAACCCGGCATTCACGATTTCAGATTTCCGAACTCTGCAAATAGCCCTCCCGGGCAAAGAGGATGAGCATGTTTGCCACCTCAAAGACGGAACGGCGGGCGGGGTTCAGAAAATTGGCAAAGTCCACGTCCGAGGCGCTGCCGGAACCTCCCACCCCATTTCTCAATGAACCATGTTCAACGATCAATCCCCCGGAATTCGTGATAATTCGTGCCATTCGTGTCCATCCGTGGTTGAACCTCAAAAATGCGCCTCGGCGGAGCGGGGCTGTTTATCGCATCCACGAACACCTGCCGGATGAACGTGCCGATCCTGGCCAGGACAAAAGCTGAAAACTGAAATCAAGGGGTCAAAACCGGGACGGCTTGGCGTCCGTATCGGCGATAAACCGAAAAATCCTTCTGATCCAAGGTCACCACCAACGAATCTTTTTCCTCTTCGCTCATGGTCACCAGACACGCGTCGGCAAAATCCATCGGCAAATCCCGGTATTTATCCATCAAGGCCACGATTCTTCCAATGTTGTAGGCGGTGTCAAAGGTCAGCCGCAACGCCCCCTCGTCCACCAGCCGGATCACCGCGGTTTGCTCAAACCCCGCATAGGCCAGCCGCGCGCAGGCTTCGGCCAGGACCGCCTCGCAGGTTTCAAACGATTCAAAACGGGAAAACTGGTCCGCCGCCCAGTCATGGTTGGCCTCATCGGTGAGAAAGGCGACGATCGGCCCGGCATCAATGAGGTTTTTTCTTGGCATACTGTTTCAGGTAATCTTTGGTCGTGGCGAGGTTGCCCGGCGCTCCTTTGAACAGGCCGCACAGGTGCTTCGCTTTCTCCAGGGCGGAGTTGGCGCGTTTGCGTTGGATGATTTCCTCGACGCCTTGACGTAACAGGGCTGAGACGTTGGGGTTGATGCCCCGCAGCTTTGCGCGCGTTCCCGGACGGGCTTTGAAAATGATGGTTTCCATGGGATGATCGTAATACGATTGTGTCAGAAGTCAATATACGGTCATTGGGGGGGGGGGGCAGCCGGATTCAAAACCGAAATTTCAGGACCGCTGACCCACGCTGACAAACGCTGATCGTTCGTAAATCGTAAATCTGAATCCGTAAATCGAATGGATTCAGCGTTTCAGTTCGACGCTCCCCGGCCGCGGGCCGCCCCCCAGCAGCCAGCGATAGACCTGCTCCAAATCCGCCAGCACACGCCCGACCGACAGCGCCGCTTCAGCCCAGCGGCGTCCGGCGGCTCCCATCGCGTGCAACTCATCCGGCGGGCGCCCCAGCGCCTCGTGCAAGGCCGCCCGCAAAGCTGCCGCCTCCGGCTCCACCACCCAGCCGCAGCCCCTGGCCGGCAACTCCCGCCACGGCGTGCCCGTCGTGGTGATGACCGGCGAGCCGTGCGCCAGCGCCTCGGCCACCACATTCCCGTAATTTTCCGAGAACGTCGGCAGCACGAACACTTGCGCCCGCGCCAGGAGCCAGTGCTTCTGCGCGTCGGTCACGCGTCCGGGCCACACGCAACTTCCCGCGATGCCCAGTTCCTCCGCCAGCGTGCGGCAGGCGGCGACATACTTCGGATCGCCCGTGCCGGCGATGACCAGCGCCCGGTCGGCGGATGTGCGATGTGCGAATTCGGATTTCCGCAGTGCGGCCCACGCGCGGAGCAACAATTCAACGCCTTTTTTGGCATGAATGCGGGAGAGGAACAGCACGAACGGACGCCCCTTCAGGGTCTCCAGCCCCGGTGCCGATTCCGGCACGTCCCGGGACGGAATCGGTGTGCCCACGGGGATCACCGCGATGGGCGCGGCAAAGCCGAGTTTCCGCAACGCCTCCGCCTCGGACGGCGAATTGACGTGCAGACAGTTGGCGTGGCGGAGAATCGCATCCTGAAACCACCAGCGGGCGAATCGCTTGCGCGGCCATTTTTGCCGCAGGCTGTAGGGTTCATACATGCCCATGACCTCGAGCAGATACGGGATGCGGTCCCGGCGGGCGCGCTCCGCGCCGTAGTGCATGGCCCGCAGCCACGCCCCGTGCAGATGAAACACGTCCGGTTTCGGCGCGGCCCGCAAGGCCGCGCGCATCGCCCGGGAGCGGCCCAGCACGGACGGCCATTCCGTGGCGAAGATGTGCGACTCGACCGGCGCGGGCAATCGCACGGCGGGCGATGTGTGCGCGAAACCCTCCAACGCCCAGAGGCTGACCCGATGCCCGGCCCTTGCCTGACCGAGGCAGTAGTTGGTCAACGACTGCGTGGGACCGCCGTGCTCCGGCGAAAAAATTCCCTGGATGTGTGCGATGTGCAATCGAGTCCTTGATCAGTCCCGGCTCGGGAGGGAAGCTTTCACGGCCCGCTGAAACCGCTCCACGCCCGACTCAAGCGAATGGCCCGCTGCCGTTTGCCGTGCGGCCCCGGCCATTCCGGCCAGTTCGGCCGCCGGAAGGGTCGCGACCAATTCGATGGCGCGGCAGAGTGGTTCCAGTTGTCCCGCCGCCACCCGCCAGCCATTCCGGCCCGGCTGGATCAGGTCCAACACGGCCCCCATGCGGTCAGTGCCGATCACCGGCAGTCCCGAGGCCAGCGCCTCCGGCACGACCAGCGCCCAGCCATCATGCCGCGACGGCGCGCACAGCGCATCGGCTTGCGCGTAGAACGCCGGCAACTTTTCCCAGTCCTGGAAGCCCACGAACTCGACCCGCTCGCGCACGCCGGACAGCCGCGCTTCCATGTCGGCCTGCGACTCACCCTCGCCCATCACCAGGAGTTTCAACTGCGGATGCGTCGGGGCCACGCGCGCGAACGCGGTTGCCAGCAAGTCCACGCCCTTGCGGTGAATCAGGGAGCCGGAATAGAGGAGGGTGCGATGAACGCCTCCCCGCACCCGGCTTTCAGCCGCCCTCTCCCCATCCGATGGCGAGAGGGCGGGGGTGAGGGGCGGCGGCGTGCGGGAAAACCGCGACAGATCGGAAAAATACGGCACGTTGCAATAAACGCGGTGCGCGCCGAACTCGCGCCGATAGCGTTCCAGCGCGAACGCGCCGATGCCCCAGATGGCGGCGCGGGACTGATGCAGCGCACGCAGTTTCCATCGGCGATACAGCGCGCCGAGCGCCGCCCAGCGCGTCACGCCCGGACGCTCGCCCCAGAAACACCAGGCCCGCCCGGTTTGCACGCGCTCCCGCAACAGTTCGGCGGCAAAGGCATCCTGATAGTAGGCCATCACCACCAGATCGGCGTTCTGCACCCACCCGCGTGCGGATTCCAGCCGTTGCGTATCGCCATCCAGAACCAGGTGTTCATGGGCAATGACCGGCACGCGCCAGTGGCGGCCCGGACGTTGCGAATGCAGATACACCACCCGCAAATCCACCAGCCCCGAACGCGCCACCGCGTCCATGAACTCCACCTGATACGGCGAAGTCTGGTTGGTCACCACCATGACGGACACCCTGTTCATGGATAAATCCAGCGTGAACTGTGGACTCAGCCTGGGCCATTAACCGCCCCCCTCACCCGGCGAGACGCCACCCTCTCCCCGAACCGGAGTGCCGGCGTCCCCGCCGGCTTTGGGCGAACGCAGGCCGGTCATCGCCCGGTCGCCGGGATGGCAGCGCCTCGCAGATCGGACACGCAAAGCCGGCGAGGACGCCGGCGCTCCGTCCGGTTCGGGGGTCCAATGCGCGAGGAGTGGTTTCGGGCAATTCTCTCCCCATCCGATGGGGAGAGGGCACGGTGAGGGGCGGGTTCACGGGTTCAGGGGTTCACGGTGCGAAATTGCAGTTGGGAGAGTGCCCGGACAGGTAGGGAAAAGTGGCCGCCTCATGGAGTGACCCGGGCCGGGCGGGTGCTGGTCCGCCGGAGCGCCGCCGCCCCGCCGCCGAAGAATTGATACAGCCACGCCAACGCGATCCACGCGAGAATGACGTAGCTGATCAACACCAGGTCCAGCATCGAGCGGAACCCGGCGAACAACGCCATCATGGTGGTGCAGTAAATGATCAGTTCACCCACCTTCATGTCCCCGGAGAGCAAGCGCCCCGCCGAACGGGCCACCAGCCCGTAAAGCAGACCGCCGAATGCCACCGCCCAGAAACCGCCCGCCACCCACAACTCGCCCACGATGGAACTCGACAACGAAACGCCCGGCAGGCCCAGGGCCTCCGGCAGATCGAAGCCGGGATCGGTGGGTTTGCCCGGCCAGAAGACCCGGGGAATCGGGCGCACCAGGACATACAGGAAATACTTGTAATGGGTGTGCTCATGCAGGTTGGGAACGATATGAATGCTCTGGGCCAGGCGCAGGAAATTGTCATCCACCCGCACCACGACCTCGGCGCGGGGGCCGCCTTCCTCCGCCGACTGGAACTCGGTCCGCACCAGGGCCTGAAATCCCACGTTCCGGTAGTTGAGCATCATTTCCATCAGCGCCAGCAGGCCAACAGCCGCCACGCCGGCCACCAACATTCCGCGAAGGCCCAAACGCCGTTCCGTCAGCAGCCAGAAAATGATGGCCATGCCGCAGGCGACGCCCACCGTCCGCCGCCCTCCCTCCTGCGCGAGAAAAAGAACCTGAATGGCCGCCAGCACGGCCACCGTGAGCGTCTGGCCGCTGAACCAGCCGGCCTTGCGCCCCAGCAGCACAAACATCGTGGGCAACAGATAGCCAAAGTATTGCAGCACATCCCGAAAAGCGTCCCACCCGCCCGCAAAGCCGCGTGTCCACGGGGCACCCCACCGGTTTTCGCCCAGGTAATGAATCATCGTCAGGGGATTGAAGCCGCAGGGCTGGGCGAACTTGAACATGCCGGCGGCAAACGCGCAGAGCGCCAGCCCGAACAGCACGCCCGGGCGGGCCTCGAGCCGTCCGGCCGACCGCACCACGCCGGGAATCGCGATGGGCCGGAACAGGCTGGCCGCCCAGACACTGGCGACGAACAGCCCGATGCACAGGAAACTGAGCCGCGCCTCGCGTTGCGTCACTCCGTCCAGTTCATACGCCCCCTGGAGCAAATCCAGCAGCAACCAGTAGATGGGGGCCAGCGTCAGCAGGTGCTCGCCGCAGAGCAGGGACTTGGGATCACGGATGGCCGCCCACAAGGGTGCCATCAACAATCCCGCCGCCAGGGCGAACGCCGGGGCGAACAGCGCGAGTTGGGGCTGGGGATCCTCCGGCACCCAATGCATCGCCAGCGTCGTGCCCAGCGCCGTGGCCATCACCGCCAACCACGGATGGCGCGTGCCGCCCGCCAGCGAACGCGGTGGCAGCGCGGTCCGGCGGCGGTGGGAGGGCGGGGCGGAATTCATGGGGTCAGCACCGGGCAAGCAACTGCCGCCCGATGTGCGTCAGGCTGAAGCGCGGGTCCACCCGGGACTGGCCGGACAAACGCGGCAGCAAACCGGGTTCATTCAGGCAGCGTCTCACGGCGGTGGCAATGGCGGGACCGGAAACCTCCGCCAGCCGCAATCCGTTGACGCCATCCGCGACGACCTCCCCGCAATTCCGCGAGGCGATCACGGGGAGTTTCCAGGCCTGCGCTTCCAGTTGCACCAAACCAAACCCGTCGCCAAAGCTCGGGAACACCAGCGCATCGGCCGCCTGGTAAAACTCTGCGGTGCGACCGCGCGGCACGCTGCCGATCCACTTGACGTTCCGCAACTGGTGAAATGTTTGCGGAACGTCACAGCCCACTCCGCCGACGACCGTCAATTCGACTGGCTGGTCAGCAAGTTCCCGCATCGCTTCCAGCAACGGGATGGTGCCCTTCAAATAGTTGACCTGCCCGACGAACAGGAGCCGCAGCGGGCGCGCCGCGTCGAACCGGGGCGGATAAGCGCGTTCAAAACCGGCCGCGCCCGGCGGCGCGTCATACGCCAACGGGATGACCCGCACCTTGTCCTGGCGGACGCCGGCAAGACCGAGACATTCTCGCGCCCACGCCGAGTTGACGACGATGTGATCCGCTAAATCACATTCCTTGCGCCAATGTTCCCAATAGTTGTCAGGCGGGCCGCCCCTCACCCCGAACCCGGTAGTGGGACAGGCATCCTGCCTGTCCGGTGGCGCTGCCAAACTCGCGCTGGACTCACACCCAATGGACGCCTCACCGGACAGGCGGGACGCCTGTCCCACTACGGCGTCGGCGCTGCGGTTCGGGGGTTCAAAGCGCGAACTGTCGGTTGGGAAAATTCTCATCCCGTCCCTCTCCCCATCGGATGGGGAGAGGGTGGCCGCAGGCCGGGTGAAGGGATCGGTTCCCCCGCTCGCCTCCAGGGCCGCCATGATGCGCCCCATTTCCGGGCCGGCGTCAATCTGCCCGAGCACCGTCCGCCAGCCCCGCGCTTTGGCCCAGCGGAAAATTTCGAGCGCGGCGTAGCTGTAGGCAAAAACCGTTGGAATTTCCGCCTTCCGCTTTCCGCTTCGGGCGAGGTCGCCGATCGCTTCTCCCTCTCCATAAATCGCCCCCTCTCCCGGCGAGACGCCACCCTCTCCCCCACCGGGGGAGAGGGCAGGGTGAGGGGGCGGTTCGTGGAAAGCGGGCCGGGGTGAGGTGACTTCTGATTTCCGCTCTTCGCTTTCCGCTTTCCATTTTTCCAACGCGCGCACCGCATGGCGCTGGAACCAGCGGTTGCGCGCCCTGACAAGTTCCCAGCCGCGCAGGCCGCGCAGCCGGGCGGCCAGCTCAAAGGCAAGCAGGCCGGGGTTGGCGGCGTGGACCGGGGCGCCGCTCAAGTCGGGATGGAAGCGTTCGCGCAACGAGCGGCGCAAACCGCCCAGCGGATGCCCGGGCGGCACCCACGCATCGGTGATCAACGCGCCCAGGCGCCCCTGTGCCGCCAACGCCCGCGCCACCGCATAATGCTCGCGGGCGCCCAACTGGCAGACCAGCCAGAATCCCGCCTGGGCGTTGTGGTTCATGGGTTCCGCGTTTTCGGCAGCGGCAGCGCGCGGGAGCGCCGGAGTTTGCGAAAGAGCCGGTAGGCGGCTTGCGTCACCGGCTTCCGGGGGCAATCCCCCCGCCAGCAACACCGCACCGCCTCGGCGATCCCGCGCAATCGCACCAGCAGTCGGGCCGGCTGCCACGTCAGCATCAGGATGTTGCCAACGGTGGCGAGGCCATGCGGCACCGCCGCCGGCCAGGGCACATTTTGCCAGACAAAGAGCACAGCGTTGCGCGCACCGTAGAAATCCATTCTCCGGTAATCCCGTCGCACGGACTCAAGGTGATGAATGGGGGCTGATTGGCCCAGCCTCACAAACAAACCGGCGTCCAGCATGCGAATGCACAGGTCCATCTCCTCGCCCTGGTGAAACAACGGCTCCCGATAGCCGCCCAGCCGCAGAAAGACATCCCGCCGCACCGCGTGCGCCGTTCCGATGAACGAGTCCGTCACCCAGCGATCCCGCCCCCCTGGATGGGCCTGGCGCAGGTCCTGGCTCCGGCGCACGTCAATGCACGGTATGGCCACCGCCCCGACGCGCGGATCGTCCAACTCCCGCAACACCTGCTCGACCACCCGCGCCGAGGAGAAATAGGCGTCGTCATCCAGGGAGACAACGACCGGGGTGGACGCCAGTCTGGCCGCCTCGTTCCGGCGGACGATGTAACCCCTCGAGTTCTCATGCCGCACCACCCGCACCTGCGGATACTCTCGGCTGACCAGGTCCCCCGTGCCGTCCGTCGAGCCATCGTCCACCACGATCACCTCGACCGGAACGGTTTGGTGCAAGGCCGAAAGGATGGGCAGGCGGATGCAGTCTTGGCGATTGCGCGTGGTGATGACCACCGACGCCACCGGCGGCCCGTCGTGGCGGGCGGCCGGGGCCTGGCGCGGCGGAAAGGCCACCAACCCGTCCAAGGCCGCCGCGATCTGTCCGGCCCGGCTGGCCCAGGTGTTTTCCGCCCGGAACCGCTCCACCTCCTGCGGGTCCCGTTGGACCTGGCCGGCCAGCAACCGCCCCAAGGCCGCCCGCAACTGCTCGGGCGTCGGACGGCGCAGGATCGTCACGCCCGTGGCCCGCCACAACAACAGGCGGTCCACGCGGCTGGGATTGACGCAGAGCACGGGCCGTCCACTGGCCAGATACTCAAAGAGCTTGGTGCTCAACAACCGCGACTCGCTGCGGAACGCGTCCAGGAAATTGACCAGCACGTCGGCACGGGCGACTTCACCGACGGATTCCACATGCGGCACATAGCCCGGCAACACCAGTCGCGGGCCGAGCAGCTCGCGCAACTTCGGCTCACAATCCGGTCGCCGCCCCAGCAGCTTGAGTTCCAGGTCCAGTCCCTCCCGCGCCAGGGCCGCCACCGCTTGCGCCAGTTGCACCTGTTCCGGCTCCGGTATGGTGCCGGTGACAAGCACGGTTTTGCGCCCGGACGGCTCGCCGCGCTTCTCCGTCGTGAGCATCTCGGGCGGAAAGGCATTCGTCAGTATCCGGATTCGGTCGCGGGCGTAAGGCATGAACCGCCGCGCGTGCCGCGCCTGGTTGGGAATGGCGTGCGTGATCAACCAGGCCCGCCGGTAGATGCTTTCCTTGAAGCGGCGATGCGCCGGGTAACGCAGCAGGCCAAGCCCCTTCGGCTTGAACCGGTTGTCTATGATGTAGGGATCCCGGAAGTCCGCCACCCAGGGAATCCCCGTCTGCTCCGCCAGCCACAGCCCGACGTCATGGATGGAGTGCGGCGGACTCGTGGTAAGAATGGCGTCCGGCTGGATGGCCCGCACCCGTTCCAAAATCTTTTGGCGCTGCCCCCGCCAGAAGCGAATCGAAGGGTCCGGCACAAACAATCCGCCCAGCCCCAGCCGGGAATCCAACAGCGTCTGCGCCATGCGCCGCCCACGGCCTGACCGCGCCCCCTCCCGTCCCGACCCCGGCTCCCACCGGTCGAGATACTCGACCACGACCTCGGGATGCACCCGCTCCGCCAGTTGATCCGGCTGACCATCGTGCCCGAGGTAACGGCACAACACATGCGGCTTCCACCCGAGGCGCGGCAGATGGCGGCACCATTGGGTCATCCGAATGGCCGGCACCGTCGGGTCCGGGAAAAACGTCGTCGAGATGATCAGCAACGTGCGCACGGTTCAACCCCTGTGTCCGACCACCCGCGCCGGCACGCCCACGGCGATGGCCTGCGCGGGAATGTCCCGGGTCACGACCGCCCCGGCCCCCACCACCGCGCCCTGGCCGATGGTGACGCCTTTGAGCACGCGCACGCCGGCCCCCAGCCAGACGCCCGCCTCCAGCACCACGGGCCGCGCTTCCATCGTTTGTTGCGCCACGGGCCGGCCCGGCTTCCGGCCGTGGTCCGCATCGGTGAGGTAGCAGTGCGGCCCGATCATGCAATCCGGCCCGATCTCCACCCGCTCGTGCGCGTCAATCATCGTTCCCCGGTTGATGTAGGTCCCCGCGCGGACGGTCAGCTTGCCGGGCCGGGGGGGGCCGCCACAAAGCAGCACCACCCCGTCGTCCAGGCTGCATCGTTCCAGCGTGACATCAGCCCAGTTGCGGGGGATGGAAATGCGCCGCAACCAGCAGTAGCCCGTCATGCGCACGCCCAGGGCGCGGAACCAGAGGTTGCGCCAGCGCGACGCCACGCCGCCGCCGACCCGGACCAGGAGATGCAATGGGTTCATGAAAGCAGCGCTTTGAGCGGGAAGCCGGCGAGATATTTCCAGCGGCCCAAGGCGACGTGCCAGCGAAACGTGGCGCGATAGAGCCGCCACGCCTCCCGCCGGTTGCCGCGTTTCACACACTCCAGCGTGACTGGACGCAGATGCCGCGTAAGAATCCGCCAGCGTTCACGTGCCCTGGCCCCGCCCCCGGGATAACCGCCCCGTTGCTCGGCGCGAACCTTATGCCACACCCCGGCCAATGATTTGGCGAAATCGCCGGTCACGTTTTCCCCGTGCTCGCGGTAGCCGAAGGTGAACGGCGCCGTGATCTGCACAAACCCGTTTGCGCAACCAAGCTTCAGGGCCAGATCGCCGTCTTCACCGTTCATGTTCGCGGCTGCAAACCCGCCGCCGGCGGCAAATGTCGCCCGCCGGATCACGAACGACGACGCGCCCCACCAACGCCACTCGTCGCCCGAGGCGAGATAGTCGGGAAAAGCCAGCGCCTGAAGGTTTTCGCGACCGGCAGTCCGCAAAGCGGCTTCATCGTGAAAGCGTAACGGTTTTCCCGCCACGAACGCCGGATGGCCGTTCGCTTCAATCACCTGGCGATACGTTTCAAGTGTCCACGGAAACCACACGTCATCGCTGTCGAGGAAGGCGAGGTAGTCGCCTGTGGCCAGTGCCGCCCCCAGGTTGCGCGCCGCCCCGGGGCCGCGATTGTCCTGCTGCAACACGCGCACCCGGCCTCCCAACGACCGCAAATACCCGGCGGTGCCATCGGTGGAGCCGTCGTCCACCACGATCACCTCGTGGCCGGAAAACTCCTGTCCCCAAACCGAGGCCAAAGTTTGTCGGAGCAGGCCAAGCCGGTTGAAGGTTGGAATGATGACAGTAAAGAAGGGCATGCTCCGAAGTTTTGTCAGCCGCGCTTTTTGATTATTTTGGCAGGCACCCCCGCCATGATAGCCATCGCAGGAACATCGCTTGTCAGCACCGCCCCGGCAGCTATCACCGCCCCATTGCCGATGGTCACACCCTTGAGCACAATGGCGTGCGCCCCAATCCACACATGGCTCCCTATCCGCACCGAGGCGCACACTTTAGCCGACCCAATTTCCGAGCCGGTGGATGCACTAATATCGTGGTCAAAATCCGCAATGTAAGCAAATGGGCCCACCCTGACATGGTCGCCAATGAAAATCTGGTGGTGACAATCCAGCACGGCGTAATGATTCATGTAGAACCGGTTGCCGATCACCAATTGCCCGGTTTTTCCACCCTGAGAGCGAACCATCACACGAACCCCTGATGCAAGCCACGCCTCCCGGCCACAGGTAAACCCGCGGGCCTCACCGGCGAAAAAGTCGGAGGCCGACTGGAAATCCGACGCAATTTTGGCACCGGCCCGACGCAACCGCTGGCGTCTCCATTCTCGTGCCAGCTTGGCAATCATGGGGATCCTCCAGTCAATGCCCGTTGAAAAGTCTCAGCTATCCGGCGGTGGGAAAACTCCTCCCCGCCAACCCGCAGCGCCTTGCTCCCAAGTTTCCACCGCTGGTCTGGCGCAAGCAGCGCGGAGCATGCCTTGGCGAGATGTTGTTCCCCCGCCATGAATACAACCTCTGCCACCCCGTCGTTGGTCAACGCCCACTGAACTGCGGAGGAATACTCAGGCCCGTAGATTAGCAGCGGCAAGCCCGCCGCCGTGTAATCGGTTAGCTTGCTCGGAAAGCACAAGCGCATGTTGGGCCTGTCCTCTGCCGCGAATGACATCGGCACGAACAGAACATCCACTTCGGCGCGCATTCGAGGTATGAATTCAGACGCCGGAACCAACCCACACAGGCGGACATTGGCCCGCGCCAAGCCTGCCTTTTCCAGATTCGCCGACTGGATTGGCCCATAGAGGTGCAACTGGCCGCCGATGGTGGTGAGTGCCGCAGACAATTCGCGCAGGGCAAGCGCATGACCGCCGGTGTTGATCGTTCCCCCGAAGCCAAACACCAGCGGACGCCCCTGCTCGGTCAAACGGTCCGGAGGAGTGTCATAGCTCGGACAGTCGGCTGATCGCGATGGATATAACACCTGGCCAGGCGCACCATAAAGCCGACGATATTCACCCTCCATGTAAGGTGACACGCAGAGGCGTGACACGGCCTCGCGGTAACATTGCTTGAACTGGCGCTCGACCCAGCGACGCACAGGCTCCACAGCGCGAACCATGCGTGGCCAGTCATCATGGACAATATAGTGCAATGGCAGCCGGTTCTGCCGTGCAAATGCCGCAGCCGTCATCCAAGAAAAACCATGCGCCACCGTCAACACCGCTTCCAGTTGAATTTCACGCACCGCCCGCCCGACTGAGCGCGAGCGGCGAGGCGCATTCAACGAGAAGGCAGAGGAAACCCACCGATGAAATCGGGTGTGCAACCAGCGTTGACCCGGCTGGAGCGTGTTGATGTAGGTGACACCTGCCAGACGCCGGTCTGGCCGAGAGGTCGGCAAGCCAGCTTCGACGACCCAAAGCCGCTCGGCCGGGTAATTCTGCAATAGCCGGTAAAGCAACGCCGAACCGTGATACGACGCTTCCACCGGCACGTCGCCGATGTAGAGGAGGCGGGGGAGGTTCATACTAATCAAAAACTGAAACGCTGAAACGCTGAAATCAACGACAACAAGACTACTGACCACCGACCACGGACCGCTGCTGCCAGGCTTCGACGATTTCCTTGATGGTCTGCTCCAGGGATTTCGTGATGTTCCACGAGGGGTAATGTGCCCGCATCTTGCGGAGGTCCGAGTAATAGCAAATGTGGTCGCCGATCCGGTTCTCGCCCACATAGGTGTAAACCTGCGGTTTGCCGCTGAACTGCTCGGCGATTTTGAACGCCTCCAAAATCGAGCACGAGTTCGCCTTGCCCCCGCCAAGATTGTAAACCTCCCCGGCGCGCGGGGCGGCGGCGAAGGCGGCCATGAAGCGCGCCACATCCAGCGAATGGATGTTGTCGCGCACCTGTTTGCCTTTGTAGCCATAAACCTTGTATTCTCGCCCCTCCAAGTTGCATTTCACCAGGTAGGATAGGAAGCCATGCAACTCCACGCCGGTGTGATTCGGCCCCGTCAGGCAGCCGCCACGTAAACAGCACGTCGGCATCCCGAAGTAGCGCCCGTATTCCTGCACCATCACATCCGCCGCCACCTTCGAGGCTCCAAACAGGGAATGCTTGGACTGGTCAATGGTGAACGTCTCGGGAATTCCGTGCGCGTAAGCCGGGTCGGCGTAGTCCCACCGCGTCTCCAGTTCTTTCAACGGAATCCGATTCGGCGCATCCCCATACACCTTGTTGGTGGACATGTGAATGAAGGGCGACTCGGGACACGCCTGCCGCGCGGCTTCCAGCAGGTTCAGCGTGCCGACGGCGTTCGTATCGAAATCATCAAACGGGATGGCGGCTGCGCGGTCATGGCTGGGCTGGGCGGCGGTATGCACGATCACCGAGGGGCGCACCTTCTTGACCAAAGCCAGCACGCCGTCCCGATCCCGGATATCCAGTTCGTGATGGACGAAGCCCGGCAAATCCTTCTGGAGACGCAGTTGATTCCAGCGGGTATCGCCCGCCGGCCCGAAGAATACGGCGCGCTGATTGTTGTCCACCCCATGCACGGTGTAGCCCAACTCGCGGGCGAAATGGACGCACACTTCCGAGCCAATGAGGCCGGAGGAACCGGTGACAAGAATTCTCCGCATGTTTAGGGGCTACTCAGCAACGCTTTGCCGTAGGAAAGCATTTTTTGGCCTTACGCCAGCAGTTCATGAGCAATTCCGACTCAAAACTGGCCATCAGTAGATTCATTGCTTGGGGCAGCGGCACACGTTTCCGATAAACAGCACTTGCTGCCGTCCATATCCGAGTGACGCAGGCTGTTTCCGCCAATGCCTGCTCAAGGCGTTTATCCGCCAACCGGGATTGCAGAATCCTGGTCAATGCCACAGCGTCGCCATCATTTACCAAATTAAATTCAGAGGCTTTTCTGACATCTGATAACCCGTTTTCAAGCAAGGCCACCTGCCCTTTCAGCCAGCGTTCACGACGCGAGTGGTCCTTGAACAGAGGATCGTGTTGCCTTTGCCACAAGTTGGCACCGTGTCGCCGATATAAAACCAGTGGCACCGGCACATAAACCACACGCCCGAGGAGCAGACTGCGCAATGGAATGACATTATCTTCCTGAACAACATCGGAACGAATGGGACCAAACACAGCGAAGGTCCTGCGACTAAACATGTGCGAACAGCCCAAAACGGCCATGTCCTTGCCAGCTATTCCTTCTCTGAGCGTCGTGGCAAACTGCCAGGGTGTGGGGGTCGCAGACCACAGTTCAAGGCGATCCCCCGATTCATTCGTATAAACTGCATCGGAAAAAACCGAATGAACTCCAGGGCCTGCTGCGCGCCAAGCCTCACACATTGCCGAGGTTCTTTCCGGCAGCGAAACATCATCGCCCGCCGCAGCCACCAACAACTCTCCGCAGGACAACTCAAAAATGCGGTTGATGTGCCCGCCGATGCCCAGGTTCGTCTCGTTTCGGTTCAGGATGATTTTGTGGGGCCCGCGATAGGCGGCGGCCATCTCCCGCATGATGTCAAAGGTCCGGTCCGGCGAACAGTCGTCGGACAAAATGATTTCCAGCGGCGAATAGGTCTGGGCGAAGGCGCCTTCCACCGCCTCGCGGATGAACCGCTCCTGCTGGTAGGCGCAGACGAAGAAGGTCACGAGCGGGCGTTCGTTGACTTCAATGCTCATGGTGTGCTTCGGGATGTGGCGCCGACTGCCAGTTGGACGGTGGCGGGAGCGGCCTGCTCCCGGTTCCGAATGCTCCCGTCGTCCATTGTCAATTCTTCATCCTCGCTTCCGATCTTGGGCTGGCAGCCCAAGGAACCCGCAGGCAGGCTGCCCGCGCTACCAAGCCCGCGCTCTCGTTCAAGCCGGGAACCCCGGCAGGCGGTTCAACATGCGGCTGATGCGGTGCGCCGGTCCCAGCCGGTGCTGCAATTGCCGCAGGCAAACGTAGCCGGTGATCGCCACCAACAACCCGCCAGCACCCGCCTGGATGCCGGGCGAAGCCAGCCAGGCCAGCAGCAGGGCGAACCCCACCGCAGCGGTGGCCCAGGCGAGCAGCTTGACCACGCTCCGAGACCAGCGAAACCCGGTCAGCCAACTTCCCACCGCCAGCATGGCGACCGTGTAGCACAGATAAAGCAGCGCAAAGGCCAGCGCCACGCCCCACAAGCCCAGCCACCGCAGCCCGACCCAGGTGAACAGCAGGTGCAGGGCGGCAAACAGCGCCTCGGTGCCGGCAAACCAGCGGGCCGCGCCCTTGGCCAGTTGAATGTAGCCCAGGGGCCAGGACAGCACCCGGCCAAACAGGCCCAGCACGAACCACGGCAGCAGTTCCGCCGCCGCGTTGAACTTGGCGCTGTAGAGCAGGGGCACAAGCCACGCGCTGAACACCAGCGTCCCCAGGAGTCCGGGCAGGGCCAGCAGGATGCCGATTTCCGTCTGCTCGTTCACCAGCCGGTTCGCCTGCGGGTGATCGTGAGCCACCCCTGTCAGGCGCGGGTAAAAGTCCGCGCCCATCGCCTGCAAAATGAACCCGGCAAACACGCCGGAGATGCCCCACGCGGCCTGATAGAAGCCGTTGGCCTCGACGCCGAAGTCCCGCAGAATCCAGGCCCGCGTCACCAGCGCCACGCCGGCGGTCAAAAGACCGCTCAACATGAACGCCATCCCCAGCCCCACCAGGCCGCGCGCTTCCCTGAAGGTTTCGGGCCACGACACGGTGGCCGCCGGCACGGGCACGCGGCGCGCGAACCACCACGACGCGCCCAGATTGATGAGGGCGGAGAGCAACAGGACCGGCACGATGCCGCGTTCTCCGAGCCACGCATACAACCCCACGCTGAGGAGCGTGCCAACGACGGCGGAAACCACTTGCAACCGGGCGAGATCGCCAATGCGCCGGACGCCCTGAATCAGCGCCATCTGCCCGCTGGAAATGCTGCCGAGGAGCAGGGTCAGGCCCAGAATCGCGATGGGCCAGGTGTGGTCGGGGCTGCCAAAGGTCCACTGACTGAGCGGCCAGGCCAGCGCGGCGGTGAGCAAGGTGCCGAGCAGGCCGGTCAGCCAGCAGGCCCGGCGCAGCACGCGCACGGTGCGCCCGATGCAGGCGGCATCCCCGCTGCCCGCCGCCTCGGCCACCTGCCGCACGCCACTGCTGCCGATGCCCAGTCCCGCGACCGTTCCCACGAGGCCGGTGGCCGATTGATAGAGGCCAATCAGTCCAACGCCGGACGGTCCAAGCAGCACCGCCACCAGCTTGGTGCGCGCCAGACCGATCAGCAGGTTTATCGCCTGCGCTCCGCCCACGATGGTGGTGGACTTGAGAATCTGCCCGTAAGACCCGGCGGCAGTTCCACCCGCCGCCGCAACAGCGGGAGCGGAACCGGTTGGAACGGGAACACTCATTTGCCAAACTGCTTCGCCGCCCGCACCACCGCCGCCGCCTGTTCCAGCGTCAAATGCGGCCCCATCGGGAGGCTCAAAACCGTGTTCGCCAGTTCCTCGGCAATCGGCAATGCACCATTTCTGCTTTCTGCTTTCCGCTTTCCGCTTTGCCCGCCCGCATACGCGCCGGAGCGGTGCGGCGGCACGGGATAGTGGATGAGGGTGCCGATGCCGGCGGCGGCCAGATGTTTTTGCAGCGCGTCCCGCTGCGGATGCCGGATGACGAACAGATGCCAGACGGGTTCGGCCCAGGAAGGAACGAAGGGAAGGACGAATCCCGCCATCTGATCCCGCTCCCTCTCCGGCCCGGTGTGCGGGAGGGAGAGGGCCGGGGTGAGGTAGGGCTTTCCCTTCTTCTGCGTGTCTGTCCGACCCTCTCCGCTGGAAAGTGGTTTCGCCCCGACGTCCCTCACCTGGCCTCCGGCCATCCTCTCCCTCTCCCGTGGGCGAGGAATCTGCGGAGAGGAAGATGCACTGCCAAGCGCGGATAAATAGAAATTTGCGATTGCCGCTCGGCGGGCGTTCCAGCTGTCGAGGTGGCGGAGTTTGACGCGGAGGAAGGCGGCCTGAAGTTCATCAAGCCGCGAGTTGATGCCCTGCGCTTCGTAGTGGTATTTCACCTTGGAACCGTAATTGCGCAGCGTGCGCACACGGTCGGCCAACTCAGGATCATTCGTGGTTACCGCGCCCGCGTCCGCGAAGGCCCCAAGGTTCTTGCCCGGATAAAAACTGTGCCCGGCCGCATCGCCCAATGATCCAGTGCGCCGCCCCTTGTAGCGCGCGCCCTGTGCTTGGGCACTGTCCTCAATCACCTTTAGACCATGACGGCGCGCAATTCCGTTGATGGCATCCATGTCCGCCGGCTGCCCGTAGAGATGCACCGGCATGATCGCCTTCGTGCGCGGCGTAATGGCCGCCTCGATGCGGTTCGGGTCAAGATTGTAGGTTTTCAGGTCCGGCCCCACCGGCACCGGAGTAGCACCGGCGTAGGAGACGGCCAGCCAAGTGGCGATGAAGGTGTTGGAGGGGACGATGACCTCATCGCCGGCACCGATTTCACAGGCGCGCACAATCAGGTGCAGGGCATCCAAGCCGTTGGCGACGCCGATGCAATGTTTGGCTTCGCAGTAAGCAGCGAATTCGGCTTCAAAGGCTTCAAGTTCTTTGCCCAGCAGATACCAGCCGGAATCCATGACGCGGCGGTAGGCGGCATCGAATTCGGGTTGCAGTTCCCGGTAGGTCGGGAGCAGTTCAAGGAAGGGGACGGGCATGGGAAAAGCGGTTCGATTTACGATTTACGATTTGGGATTTACGAGCTGGGCCGCAAAGCGGCGCAAAAGGCGCAAGAATCAGCGGGAGGGCAGGGCGGCGAGGAAGTCCGCGTAGTTGCGGTAGTAATCGGTCTCATCGTAGAGGTTCGAGGCCAGGACCAGTGCGACGGCACCGGAGGAAAAGTTGTCCATCTCGCGCCAGATCATGGGGCCGACATACAGCCCGTAGTAGGAGCGATTCAGATGGAACCGTTTTTTTTCCCGTCCGTCGTCCAGCACGATGTCGAAGCTGCCGGACATGGCGATGATGAGCTGGTGCAGTGCCTTGTGGGCATGACCGCCGCGCTCGGCCCCGCCGGGGACATCGTAAAGGTAATACACCCGCTGGATGGCGAACGGCACATGGCGTCCGCCCTCGATGAAGGTGAGGTTGCCACGCGGGTCGGCAATCTTGGGCAGGTCAATCAGGCGGCAATCGGCAAGGGAGGCGTGGTTCATGGGCGGGGTATTGGCTGCGGCGCACACGGTTCAGGAGATGATTCCCCCATCCACCACCACCGTCTGGCCGGTCATGTTGGTATCCGCAAACAGAAGCATGTCCAACACCGGCAGGAGGTGTTGATCGGTGGTCAGTTGGTTGGTCGGGGTGCGTCGGCGGATGGTGGCCAGTTGGTCCGCCGAGAGGACGGACGACATCTCGGATTCAAAGAAACCGGGGGCGATGGAATTGACCATCACCCGGCGGCCGCTCACTTCGTGCGCGAGCGAGCGGGTGAAGGCATCCAGGGCGGCCTTCGTGGCGGAATAGACCGTCAGCCCGGTGTAGCCCCGCAGGCCGCAGATGGAGCTGATGTTCACGATGCGTCCGCCCGCATCTTGCAGCAGCATTTGTTTGAGAACCAATCGCGTCAGCAAAATCGGAGCGGTCAGATTGGTGGCGATGATGTTCTGGATGATGGCCGGGGCCGTATGCACCAGCAGATGGTCCTGGCCGACGGCGGCGTTGTTGATGAGTCCGTGGACGCCGCCGAAGCGGTCCGCCAAGCGGTTCACGAAACCGCCCAGCGTGGCGAGGTCGCTGGCATCGCAGGCCAGAAACTCGAGGCGGTCCGGGTGGCGCCCGGCCAGTTCCGCCATCAAGGGTGTGGGCTTGCGGGCAAAGGTGGCCACCGCGTGACCCGCCTCCAGAAGGTGGGAGACGAAACGCCCCCCGAGGCCGCGAGACCCGCCGCTGACCAGAATGAGTTTCGGATGCATTTTAGAGGGAACTTTTGAGGGATTGCTGCACGGGAATTTCCGCCAGCCGATTCCAAAAGCGGGGCACGGCGTATTCGGGGAGTTGGGCGGCGCAATACCGGGTGAGTTCGGCGTCATCCGGCGCCATTCCGCTGGCGAGCACCAAGTCCGCCTCCGGCAGGTGCCCGACCAATGGCGAACGCACCGCCCGCACCCGGCACCACCGCACGGCGGGATGAGCCAGCAAGACCGTTTCGATGTCGGCGGGAAAGGCCTTGTTGCCGCCCACATTGATGAGCGCGGTGTTGGCCCGCCCGACAAAATAAACGCGGTCCTCGCGCACTTCGACGAGATCGCCGCTGTCCAGCCAGGCATCGGGTTCACCAACGGCGGCACGGGTGGAATAGGGAGAACGAACCCAAAGTCGTCCTTCCTCAATGCGCAGGGCCGGCAGGCCGGGCGCGTTGCGTTCCAAGAAGCCGCGCGGGAAACCGGCCCGCCCATCCTTGACGACAATGCAGGTGCCGGCCTCCGTCGAGGCATAGACATGGGAGATCTGGGCTTGGGGAAACAAACCCGCCAAACGGTCCAGGATGGATTGATCAGCGACCTCACCACCCAGGGCAATGTGTTTGAAGGGCACTTTCCGCAGGACGCACTCCGGCACCCGAAAGCAGGCCACCCGCCAGAACGTCGGCGTGGCCGAAAGGCTGTCCACCCGCGCCGCGACTGCTTCGGCAAAGAGGCTCTCCGGTTCATCGGAAGCCGGTATGACCAGCGTTTGGTTGGCCTGAAAAAGGCCCAGCGTGATGAGCTGATACCAAGCGTAGGTGCCCACCTGATAGGGCACCAACCAGCGGCGCGCCTCGGCCTCCTGCAAGCCCCGCGCTGTGATCAGGGTTTCCCAGCGATGCGGGATAAGCTTGGGAGTTCCGGTGGAACCGGACGTCAGCAGCCACACCCGTCCGGGAATCCGGCAGGCGGCGGTGGTTGCGGGTCTGTATTCGCCAGTGGCCAGGTCGCCAATCGCAAAGCCGTTTTCCGCCAACAGAGTGGCAACGGCCGGAGACAGACGTTCGCGCCCAATTACCAGGGCATCATCTTCCGCCGTTACCAGCAGGGCCACTGCCCGCAAGGCGGCTGTGCGGTCGGGCACCACCAGGGCGACCGGGCCGGCAGCCGCCCGGAGGAAGTCCGCTGCGGGGCCACGCAGGGCTTCCGCACGCACATTGGCCCACGCGGAATCAGTTCTCGCGAGGATAACCCGGTTATCAGGACGCCATTCAGGCATTTTGGAGGGCCTGCTCAAAGAAGTTTAGAACATCGGCCACGGTGCGGATGGATCGCATCAGTGCCGCGTCAAAATTTAGTTCCCGGCCCGCCGCGCGTTCAACGCGGAGCGCCAGCTCAGAAAAATCGAGGCTGCGAAAACCGACGCCCCGGAGTTCATCCTGCTCGCTGACGACGGGTGCCTTGCCCTGTCGGACTAGAATCTGGTCCATGAGTTCCTTGATTTGATTCCTTTGCATAAAAGTTCACGCGGGCGTGACGGGGAGAGTCAGCCGGTTTTCCATGATTTCCGCGAGCAATTTGGCCAGCCGCGACCGGGCGGACGGAGGATAGCCCCGCTCGTAGTGGCGCATCCACGGATGGCGGGTGCCACTGGCCAGATGCATCAGCCGACTGACGTGATTTACGACCCGGCCTTCCGGACCGGCAACGACGGCTCCCTTCGGGATGTTGCCCCCGGCGGTGGCTCCCGCCGAAAGAAAAGCTCCCTTGCCAACGACAGTGCCGGGCATCAGGGTCACGCCAACGCAGACGACCGCGCCATCCTCGATGGTGACCGGGGCGGCGAGAGTCGAGGGCGGCAGCGGATCGTTGGTGGCGGTGGTGAGGGAAAACAGCCACACGAAATGACCGATGCGCGTGCCTTTGCCCACATGGACATAGCCGTGAAAACGGCAGTAGTCGCCAATCACACAATGCCCTTCGAGATCATTGAAGTTGCCCACCCGCAAATTTTCGCCGGCCACGGTGTTTTCCCGGATCACCACATGGTGGCCGGTCTCAAGCTGTTCGCCAAACCGGCTGCCCGCGTAGATGATGGTGTGGGAGCGGATGGTGGAACGGGGGCCGATGACCAGCGGGCCGCCTTCCCCCGGACCGCGATGACCCAGCACACAACATTCGCCCACCACCGAACCCTCGCCCAAAATCACCTCGTCATGAATCACACTGCCCGGACCGATGACGACATTTGCGCCAAGCTGGGCGCGCGCGGAGACCCGGCTGTCCGGGTAATCGGCCCGCCACGAAGTCGAGTTGTTCATGGCTGGTTTCCTTTCCGGCTGTGCAGCAATTGCCGCAGATACTCGGCGTAGTTGCTTTTGCCCATCGCGGCGGCGGCGGCCTCGACCTCGGCCCGGCCAATCCAGCCGCTATCCCACGCGATTTCCTCCAGGCACGCAATCTTCAAGCCCTGTCGTTCCTCGATGGCTTCGATGTAGTTCGCCGCCTCGATCAGGCTGCGGTGGGTGCCGGTGTCCAGCCACGCAAAGCCGCGTCCGAGCTTTTCCACCGTCAGTTCGCCGCGTTCCAGATAAATCCGGATCAGGTCGGTGATCTCCAACTCGCCCCGCGCGCCGGGCTTGAGCGTCGCCGCGCGCTCGCACACCTGGCCGTCAAAGAAGTAAAGCCCGGGCACGGCGAAGTGGCTGCGCGGCTGCTTCGGCTTTTCCTCCAGCGAGACGGCCTTGCCGGTGGCGGCGTCAAACTCGATGACCCCGTAGCGTTCCGGGTCGCGCACGGGGTAGGCGAAGATGGCCGCGCCAGTCCGCAATTGCGCCAGTCGGCGCAGGCGCGGGGTGAAGCCTTCGCCGTAAAAAAGATTGTCGCCCAGAATCAGGCAGGCCGGTCCGCCCGCGAGGAATTCGCGGCCAATGAGGAACGCCTGGGCCAGGCCTTCGGGGCGCGGTTGCTCGGCATACTTGATCTGCATGCCCAACTGCGCGCCGTCGCCGAACAGCCGGCGGAACTGGGGCAGGTCGTGTGGGGTGGAGATGATGAGCACCTCGCGCAACCCGGCCAGCATGAGCACGCTGAGCGGGTAGTAGATCATCGGCTTGTCATAGACCGGCAGCAGTTGCTTGCTCACGGCCCGGGTGAGCGGGTGCAAGCGGGTGCCGACGCCGCCGGCGAGGATGAGGCCCTTCATGGGAATTACGATTTACGATTTACGGTTTGAACCGCTGATCCACGCTGAGGGGCGCTGATGGGGAAAAAGGGCGGTCCGATTTACGATTTACGAGCGATCAGCGTGAATGAGTGTGAATCAGCGGTTCAAATCTTTGTGGCCCCTGCGTTCTTTGTGGTTAATCCGGGGAAACTTCCAACGCTCAATGCCCGGACCCGGGGCGGAGTAAGATTACGATTAAGAGAAAGATTAAGGGCGGTGGGGACATCGAACATTGAAGATCGAACCGTTGAACCTATTCCCCGGCCGCACGGGATACGGCATTGAGCAGGCGATCGCTGAGATGGTAGCCATTGGACTTCATGGAATTCAGGAGTGGAGTCACCGCGGGGATCATGCCCGCCGTCTTGGCGCGGAGCAGTAATCCGCCGGTGCCCACGATGCGCAGGCCGTAAACTCGTTCTGCCAGACGGCGGCCCCGACGTTCGTCCATCAGCACCTCCGCTGATGGCCGCTCCCGGGCCAGGGTCAGCACGGCGGCCTCACCCGCATCCAATTGCGAACCCAACAAGGAATCCACCGGCCCGGACAGGGATACCACCTCGATCCAGGGCTGGCTGAACAATTGCCGCGCGGAAACAAAACGCGCCGCCCCGGTCAATTCGCGGTGGACTTCAGCCGGGATCCAGACGCGGTGGTAAAGGCGGGGCAGGAGGTCCAACTGCCGGATGGCGGCCAGTGCGATGAGCGGCCCGCAGTTGCAGACGACGTCCAAGGTGGAATCAGTGGGCACGCGCGGTTTTCAGTTCACGTTCCAGTTCGTCGCCGTCCAGGTCGGCAGCGGGCACGCCCTGGCGCCCCGCCTCATGGAGGAAATCCACACGGTTCAAGCCGCACATGGCCGCCGCCTGGCCGGAAGTGAGCCGCCCGCTCTGGAAGAAATGGAGCGCCAGCCAAAACTCGCTTTCCCGCTGTAAGGCTTCGCGGGAAGCGCCCGTCTGGAGCAGAACGGATTCGGGTATCTGGATGGTCAAAGTATCCATAAAGTGGACGATAATCTCCCACTCGCCACGGGGCAAGGGCCGAGCGCAGGGAGCGGAAGGCGCCTCGAATTACGATTCATCATTTACGAGGGAAGACACAGGGACAAAGCTGAAACGCTGACATGCTGAAATGCTGACATTCCAAAAGCGGAAAGCGGTTCGATTTACGATTTACGATTTGGGGCAAGGGCGGGGCGATTTGCGATTTACGATTTGCGAGATTGGCCGCAAAAGGCGCAAGCGGGCGCAGAAACGAAATTCACTCCTCGTGGGGGGGGGTGAAACTCTTGATGCGGCGGCGTGGCGGTGCGGGGAGTGGCGCAGGGGGTTGCTCAACGCTTCCAGTGGCTCAGAAACTCCAGCCGGTTGCGCAATCCTGTCGCCGGCAAAGCCTCGCCCAGCCGCAAGAGGCGGCGCATCTCCTCGCCCAGCGACAGCGTCTGTTGATCCCCCACGATGATGCCCGCATGAGCGAGTCCCTGCCGGAGAAAATCCGCGTGGAGGCGGCAGAAATCGGCCGCGTTGTAGGTATAAATGGCCCGCCCCTCGGCGGCGGCCCATCGCAACTGCTGTTCATCCGAATGCCGCAGCAAACCAAGCTCGCGGCTGGAGGTGACATCCACTCCACGTTCGCGCAGCGCCTTCAGCAGCGCGTGCGCGTCGGCGTCTTCATCCAGATGGAGTTTCATCCGGGTCAGGCGGTCGGCTCATCGGCCCGCCGATGGCGCTGACCGAGCAGGCGCTCTTCCTCAAGGTAGCCGTCAATTTCCTCACGATGCAGATGATAATAAGCCAGCGCGACGTGGATTTCAGCGGGGGTCAGGCTGGACAGGCGTTCGCCGATTTCTTCGATGGACAGGCCGGCTTTCCACCAGCCAGCGACCCGGTGAACGCCCACCCGGTGCCCTCGGATGCAGGGTTTCCCTCCCAGCACGCCCGGGGTGCGGGTGATGATGGCATCCAGGCTGGCGACGGGTGGTTCGGCGATGGCGCTCATGGGGTGAAGATGGCGCAGGCTGGGAAAGGGGTCAATGCACCGTGCGTCGGTTCGATTTGCGATTCAGGCCGCAAAAGGCGCAAGCGGGCGCAGAAACGAAATTCACTCCTCGTGGGGGGGAACTTTTTGATGCGGCGGCGCGGCGGTGCGGGGAGTGGCGCAGGGGTTGCTCAACGCTTCCAGTGGCTGAGGAATTCGATGCGGTTTTGCATTTCATCGGGCGTCAGCCGGTGGATTAGGCGGAGCAAACGGCGCATCTGCTCGCCCAGAGGCAAGTCCTGCCGGGAAAGGACGATTCCTGGATGTGCCCGGCCTTCGCGCTGCCAGAGTGCATGAAGTCGGCAAAAATCTCCGCGATTGAACGAATACAGGGCGTGCCCGTGGGCAGCCGCCCACGCCAATTGCTGGTCATCCGGAACTCCGTTCATTCCAGCGTCCAGCGCGGAGATGACCTCCACCCCGCGCAAGCGCAACTCACGGATCAGGGAATGCCGCACAGCATCCTCGTCAAAGTAGAGGCGAATCTTCACTTGCGCCCGGCGTGTGCGACCATGTGTTCCTGCTCAAGGCGGTCGGACTCTGCTTCTTCGGCCGCCATGTGGGCATCCATTTCCGCGCGGTGGGCATGATAGTAGGCGAGTGCGGAATACACCTGGGCAAGCTGCAAATGGGGAAGCTCCGTGGCGATTTCTTCCGGCGTCAGCCCCAGTTGATACCAGCGCACAAGGGTGCGCACCGTCACGCTGGTTCCGGCGATGTGCGGCGTGCCCCCTTTGATTCCCGGGGTGCGGGTGATCATGGCATCCAAGCTGGCGACGGGTGTCTCTACGATAGAACCGACAGAAGTCATGGAACGAAGATGGCTCAGGCCGGGAAAGGGGTCAATGCACCGTGCGTCGGCTTGATTTGCGATTCAGGCCGGGCGCATCTCAGTTTATTGCAGGCGGTGGCGGCAGGCATCCTGCCTGCCGTAGAGGGCGGCATCCTTGCCGCCCGGAATGAGCGTGGCTCCGGGCGGGCGACATGAACTTGCCGAGCGCCCCGTGCGGGCGGGCGTTGCTTTCCGCCGGGCTGGGAAGCCCGGCTCCACGTCAGCCAAGGATTGCCGACGCTACCACCGCACACATATGAAACGGACTTGCAAGAAAGTGAGATGCGCCCATTCAGGCCGCAAAAGGCGCAAGCGGGCGGCGCGATTTATGATTTGCGATTTATGATTTACGCCACCAGGAGCGAAGCAGGGAGCAGAAAACAGAAAGCGGAAAGCGGAAAGCATTCGGTTTGCGATTTACGGGCCAGCCGCGTGCATCAGCGGTGATCGGCGGTCTCAAGGTGCGGGTGGCAGGGTGACGGAGAAACGTTTTAACCCGGAAGCCGCGACTTGAGGGGTGAGACCTGAGACATCGAATCCGGGAGTTGTGGGCAGGCTGCCGCCCGTGGTCGTTTCGCCCGGGGTCGGGCCAAAGGCCACTGGCATTTTCCAGTTTTCGGGATCAAGCATGACTGCCTGAACCGATTCCGCAGCGCCGGCATCCCTGCCGGCGGGTTGCCGCAATTCGCCGGGTTCAGCTTCCCAGCAGTTTCACCACGAGCGGCAGCACGCGGCGGACGTTCTGGTTCCAACTGCGGAGCATGGTCACGCGCGCGGCAGCATGGCTGCGTTCGCCGTCCACCAGCCGCGCGGTTTCGCGGACGAGGCGGTCGAGCCGGGCCTCCCCGCCGGTGAGCTGCGGCCCGAGCTGGTCGCGCAGAAACCGCCCGGCCAGCCGACGCAGTTCCGCCACCGCCTCGTAATGCGTGCGCCGGTCATCGTCGCGTTCCACCGGGCGCACGGCCCCCAGTTCGCGCAGAAACTTGAGGCCCTGGCTCGCGGAGCCTTTGCTGATGCGCAGGCGGCTCATCAGGTCGTCCATCGCCAGCGGGCGCGGCGAAATGAAGAGCAACCCGTAGATTTCCGCGTAGGAACGCGGCTGGCCAAGCACCCGGGACAGTTCGACGAAATGGGCGATGACCTCGCGTTCGAGGGAGGACAATTGCGGGGCCGGGTCGGCGGCGGGGAGCGCCGACGGACGGGTGGCGCGCTGGACGGCGGCGGGCATGACGGGGGCAGGGTGGGGGATGGGGGCGGATAGTTCAATTAAAAATGAACCATTCGCGCCGCCCCATTCGCATGGGCGGGAGCGCCCCCTGCCGCCAGCTTGGCGTGACCACCGCGGCCCAAGCCGGTGACCGACGGGTGCTCCGGTTCCGGGAGTCGCAGGCATCCACCCAACCGCGGGACGCCCGGTTCAGGTGCTTGCGGTGGCCGTGGCGGGCGAGCCGCCGGTTTTCCGTGCCTGGCGGCGGGTTTCTTTGGCATTTCGGGGTTCGGGGTGCGCCTGTCCGGCCGGGAAAAAAGTGTTGGTTGTGCCGGGGCGCTGTGGCAACGCTTTCTGCCGGTCATGCGTCTCCCTGTGTTTCTGCTTTGCGGCCTGCTGGTTTGGCCGGGGGCATCGCCTGTGGGGGCGGAGAGCGAACCGGGGGCGGCGGTTCCGGTGTCGCGCGAGTGGCAGTTCCGCGCGTGGCAGACGGATGAGGGGCTGCCGGACAATTACGTCACGGGCGTGGCCCAGGCGTCGGACGGCTACCTGTGGGTGGCGACGTTTGGCGGGTTGTTGCGTTTCAACGGCGCCCGGTTCGAGGAGTTCTCCCCGCTGCATCTGCCGGGCGTGGTCAATCGCGTGGTGCGGCAGGTGTTGCTGGATTCCGCCGGGCAACTGTGGCTGGCCATGGATCGCGGTCCCGTGGTCTGCGCCGGTCCAGCCCAGGCGTGGGTGGTGACTCCGGGGGATGGCCTGCCCCGGACGGCGCTTGTCGCCCTGGCCGAAGATGGGCGTGGCGGTCTCTGGCTGGCCTATCGCGACGGAGTGGTGCGGGTGGCGGCGGGCAAGGTGTTCCCGCTGGAGGGGGCCGCGGGACTCCCCGCCGAGGGGAACTATTTCGTGGCCAATGACGGGCGCGGGACGGTTTGGATCGCCGCCGGCAATCAGTTGGGCCGGGTGGTGGATGGCCGGTGGGAGGCGGTCCAGGACTTCCCCCAACCCGGTCTGTGCGTGACGGGCGCGGCGGATGCCGGCTTGTGGGTGTGCGCCGGGAACCGGTTGTTCCGTCACTACCCGGGTCAGGCCCCCGTGGAACTGGCGCAACTGCCGTCCCTCGTCCAGGTGCAGGCGCTCCTGGTGGACCGGCACGACGCGCTCTGGCTGGCCACCGCTTCCGATGGGTTGTTCCGCTGGCATGGTGGGCGACTGGAAAAGGTGCCCACCTCGAATTCCCAGATTTCCAGTCTGGCCGAGGACCGTGAGGGCAACGTGTGGGTGGGCACCGCGGGCGGCGGGTTGAACCGGTTGCGCCCCCGGACGGTCGAGGTCATCGGCACCGACGACGGCCTGCCCTACGAATCCATCCGTTCGGTATGTGAAGACACCAACGGGGTGCGCTGGGCGGTGGCGGACAACGGGCTTTTGTTGCGGTGTCAGAATGACCGCTGGGAAATGGCGGGGCCGGAATCCGGCTGGACCCGCAGTGCTGTGGCGACTTGTGTGGCGGCGGACAGCGCCGGCGCGGTCTGGGTGGGGACAGTCAGCGCGGGGCTGGTGCGTTTGCAGCAGGGCAGGAGCCGCCAATGGAGCCGGTCCCAGGGGGGAGTCAGCAATCCAGTCCGGTCCATCCTGGTGGCGGCCAATGGCGACGTGTGGGTGGCGAGCGGCGCGGGCGGGCTTCTGCGGTTGCGCGGGAACGAACTGCGGACGGTGGAAAACGCCCAGGCGGCGCGCCGCATCCGGGCGATGGCGGAGGTGGCCGACGGCACCATCTGGGCGGGCGGGGCCGAGGGCCAGCTCGCCCGCGTGAATCCCGCCACGCTCGAGGCCGAGGTGTTCTTTCCCGAGGAGCGCCCGCTGTCCATCCGCGCGCTCGCCGCCACGCCGGACGGCTCGTTGTGGATCGGCTACGCCGGGTGGGGCCTCGGGCGCTGGAAGGACGGGCGGCACACGCGCCTTACCGCCGCGCAGGGGCTGTTTGACGATTACATCTCGCAAATTCTGCCGGATGAACGCGGCAACCTCTGGCTCAACAGCAACCACGGGTTGTTCGTCGTGCGCCTGGCCGAACTGCTGGATGTCTTCGCTGGCCGGGCGGAGCGCATCCGCTGCCTCAGCTACGGTCGGGGGGAGGGGCTGCCCAGTCTTCAGCCGCGCAGCGACAATCACCCTGCCGCGTGGCGCATGGCTGACGGCGCGCTGTTCTTCGCGCTGCGGAACGGGCTGGCCGTGGTGCGGCCGCAGAAGCTGGTGGAGAATCGGCAGCCGCCGCTGGTGGTCATCGAGCGCGTGGCCGTGGACGAACAGACCGTGGCCCGGCATGCCGCCGGTTTTCCGCTGCGGCCCGCGCGCGACGGGACCAACGCGGCGGTGGCCGGGACGGGGGCCTTGCTGGCGGTGCCGCCCCGGCACCAGAAGATCGAGATTGAATTTGCGGCGCTGAGTTTCAGTTCGCCCGAAAACGTGCAGGTGCGCCACCGCCTCCGGAATTTTGACCAGTCCTGGAGCGACGCGGGGACGTTGCGGAGCGTGCGTTACCCGCGCCTGCCGGCGGGGGACTACGAGTTCGAGGTGCGGGCGTGCAATGAGGCGGGTGTGTGGAACGAGACGACCCCGCGGGTGGTGGTGCGGGTGCTGCCGTTCTACTGGCAGACGTGGGGGTTCCGGCTGGCGGCGGTGGCGCTGTTCACGGGCGGGATCATCGGCCTCGTCCGTTACTATTCCTTCCGCCGGCTGCGGCGGGAACTGGCGCGCCTCGAGCAGCAGGAAATGCTGCACCGCGAACGCGCCCGCATCGCCCGGGACATGCACGATGAGGTGGGGGCCAAGCTCTCGCGCCTGTCGCTGTTGAGCGACCTCGCCAGCCAGCAAACCGCTCTGCCCGCCCCCGCCCGGGAGGAGGTGCGGGAGATTTCCGAGACCGCCCGCGAAACCATCCGCTCCTTCGATGAAATCGTATGGGCCGTCAACCCGCGCAACGACACGCTGGCCAACCTGGCCAATTATCTCTGCCGCGTGGCGGAGGAGTTCTTCGAGGGCAGTCCGGTGCAATGCACCTTCGACCTGCCGGCGGACATTCCCGCGGTCGCGCTCTCTACCGAGGAGCGCCACCATGTGTTCCTTGCCGCCAAGGAGGCGTTGACCAACATTGCCAAGCACGCGGACGCCCGCAACGTCACCCTCCGGCTGCGCGTCGCGCCGGACGCGTATGAAATCGAGATCGCGGATGATGGCCGGGGACCGGGAACCGGCCCGTCCGCCGCGTCCGGCGGCGGCAATGGCCTCAACAACATGCGGGAGCGCATGAACCTTGTGGGGGGCACCCTCACCCTTGCGGGCGGGCCGGGGCGGGGCACCCGCGTTCTGCTCCGTGTGCCGCGGGCGCGGCCCGCCTCCCGCGCCTGAGTTGTCCGCACTTCATCCGACTGTCGCCAGTGCCGGCTTCCGGCAGAATGGCCGCAGTTGATGCGCACGTCATTCGCAGGCATTCTGACCACGACAGCCGCGCCGTCCGCGTTCCCGGAGGCGTGGCCGGCCCTGGCTGACATGATTGCCGTCTCCATCGTTGAAGATGACGCGAAGCTGCGGGAAACCCTGGTGCGCTACCTCAAGGCGCATCCCGGACTCGACTGCGTCAGCGCGTATCCCAACGCCGAGGCGGCGCTGGCGGACCTGCCGCGCGTGCGGCCGGCCGTCGTGTTGCTCGACATCAACCTGCCCGGGATGAGCGGCCTCGAGTGCATCCCGCAACTCAAGCGGGCGTTGCCGACGGTGAAGATCATCATGTTGACCGTCTTCGAGGAGGGCGACCAGGTGTTCAAGGCGCTCTCGGCGGGCGCGTTCGGCTACCTCGTCAAGAGCACGCGCCCGGCGAAGATCATCGAGGCCATCCGCGAGGTGCATGCCGGCGGTTCCCCGATGTCGGGCAACATCGCCCGCAAGGTGGTGCAATCCTTCCAGGCGCAGGCCGCCGCCACCGCGGAAACCGACGCGTTGTCCGCCCGCGAACTGGAGGTGTTGCAGGCGCTGTCCAAGGGGCACACCTACAAGCAGATTGCCGCCGACCTGGGCATCAGCCTCGGCACCGTGCGCACCTACATCCAGCGCATCTACGAGAAACTGCACGTCCACAGCCACGCCGAGGCGGTGATGAAACTCGCGCGCAAGTAGCGCGCGAAACAGCCCGCGAACTTGAAAAGGCATCCCTTGCCTCCCCGTTGCGCGGGTGCGGGCCACCCGGGGCAGAACCTGTCCGCCCCGGAATGGTCGCGCATTGGCCCGTCGCCCGCTTGTCTGTCGGCGGAAGCGCGCTAACGTCCCGCCGTGATTCTCGGTCGCTGGCTCCGTTTCGGTCTGGCGGGCGGGTTGTGCGGGCTGGCCCTGGTGGCCTCCGGCGCGCCGCCCCTGCGGTTCGAGCGCGCCCACCTGCTGAAGCCGGGGGAGGTGCCGGGGCACGAGCTGGCCCGTCGGCTCGCGCCGCTGGTGCTTCAGGAAGTCCGCGGCACCAATCCGCCGTCCGGGTTCACCAATGTCTTCTTTCATTTCTCGGCCATCGAACTTCACGGGCGGACCCACGCGCAAGTGACGTATTGGTGGGAATACCCGGCGCCCGTCGGCGCTTCCCGAGTGGAGCGGCGGTCTTCGCCCCGGCGCGGGCCGGAGCTGCGGCCGCGTCCGCGCCCGGTTGCGCCCGCCGGTTTGTCCGCGCAGGGCATCCGCCTCACCTTGAACAGCCAGGGCGTGCCCGCCGTGTTCGAGGTGCTGGGCGCGACCAACGAGACGATTGCGGTTTTCGTGAACGACTCCGTCGAGGCCGCCGCCCGCGCGCAATTCGGCGGGCCGCTGCCGGGCCGCCAGTTCGCCCTCGAACGCGCGGCGGAGGAAGCGCCCCGCGTCCACGTGGCCCGCCTGCTCGAGGACCCGCCCGCCGTCATGGGGCCGATTGTTTATCTCCACGCGGATTCGCGGGCAGTGGCGACGGTCCTCTGCCGCTGCATGCCCGCCGAAGCCCGCGAACTGGCCGGGGAGTCGCTTTACACGCTTGTCCCGGCGGATTTCTGTGGCAATGTCCCCCCCGCGACGAGGCTGGCGACCGCCTTTCCCCGCTGGCTCCCGGAAGACTTCACGGACCCATCGAATCGTCTGACGCGGAGCCTGCGCCTGCCGGAAAGTTTTTAGGCTCCACCCGTCCCGAACCAACCATGCCACACGTCAAACTGCACATTCCCGGACCCGTCGAAGTCAGCGCCAAAACCTGGGCGGCCTTTTGTTCGCCGATGATCGGCCATCGCGGCCAGGGCTACAAAGACCTCTACGCCAAAATCCAGCCGCAACTGCAAACGCTGCTCGGCACCAAGCAGCTCGTCTTCCTGTCCACCTCCTCCGCGTGGGGCGTGATGGAAGGCGCGCTCCGCAACCTCGTGGGCAAAAAAGTCCTCAACTGCATGTGCGGCGCGTTTTCCGACAAGTGGTTTGACGTGGCCAAACGCTGCGGCAAGGACGCCGCCCCGTTGTCGGTGCCGTGGGGTTCGCCCATCCGCGCCGAGGCCGTGGACCGCGAGCTGGCCACCGGCCAGTTTGACGCCCTCACGCTCATCCACAACGAGACCTCCACCGGCACCATGAGTCCGCTCGCGGAAATTGCCGCGCTCAAGCGGAAGTATCCCGACGTGATGTTCATCGTGGACGCGGTCAGCTCCATGACCGCCGTGCCGCTGAACTTCGACGCGCTGGGCATTGACGTGCTGCTGGCCGGCACGCAGAAGGCGTTCGCGTTGCCGCCGGGTTTTGCCGTGTTCACCGCCTCCGCCGCTGCGCTGGCCAAGGCGGCCACCGCGAAGGACCGCGGTTACTACTTCGACTTCGTCGAGTTCCAGAAAAACGCCGAGGGCCACATGACGCCCAGCACGCCGAGCATTTCGCACACCTACGCCTTGAGTGCCAAGCTCGACGAGTTCTTCGCCGAGGGCCTGGAGGCGCGTTACGCCCGCCACCGCCAGACGAACCAGATGACCCGGGACTGGGCGGCCAGGCATGGCTTCACGCTCTTTCCCGAGCCGGGTTACGAATCGCTCACCCTGTGCTGCATCAACAACGGCGCGAAGCCCGGCGGGCGCGTGGTGGACGTGGCCAGATTGCAAAAGCTCGTGAAGGACCAGGGCTTCCTCATTGACGGCGGCTACGGCAAAATCAAAGGCACCACCTTCCGCATCTCGAACATGGGCGACGAAACCCCCGCCACCATGAACGAACTTTACGCCGCGCTCGACACCGCCCTGGCGAAGCTCTAAGCCGGAACGATGCCGGTGGAAGGGGAGCGCACGCGGCCCGCGCGGGCGTGGTGGTCCCGGCCACGACCTCGTTCCCACCCTCCCAGCCCGGACCTGGTGGCGCGGAGAAGAGGGGGAACCAGGTTTTCGGCGGGACGCCGAAAACTACCCGCCGGAGGCGGGTGCCCCCCGTTTTGAACGGCATCGTTCCGGCTGAGAGCGCGGCTGAAAATGTGTCGGCGGGCCTCCTTGCCTGCCGTGGAGCCGGGCTTCCCGGCCCGGCGGGAAATTACTTCCGCCTTCCTGCGGTCAAAGACTCCACGCGGTTGGGCCGGTCGTTCGGGCGCGTTTCCGGGCGGCACGGATGTCGCCCGCCACGTCAGGCAGGAGGCCTGACGCCACCCGCTTCGAAATTCGGGTTGAAGTATCATCGGCAACCGCGCCGGGCGGGCGGAACCCGGCGCCGGGCGCGGACCTCCGCGGACCTACCGGTTTGTTCGCGGGGCGTGAAAACGGGCAGACTTCAAGCCGACCGCCATCAGGCCAAGAATCGGCAGGACAAGAGCAAGATCGGGATTGTCGCTCCCGGTGGGCTTGGGCAGGTTGGCCCCATCGCATGTTCCCCCGCACTGTCACATGAACAACTTCTGGAAACACAAGCTCGCCGCCTACCTCCACGACCCGCCCAGCAAGGCGCTGGACATCCAAACGCACGGTGAACGCTCCGACGCCGCCTTCCGCCAGGCGGAATTCACGGACGCCGAAGTGGGCGAATACTTCGCCCACGCCGACCACACCGGCGCCGCCGCCGACCGCCTGCCCTTCCCGCGATCGCAGGCGGCGGCCCTCCAGTGTGCCTTTGACGGAATCCGCAATGCCTTTCGGCATCCGTTGAACGGCAAGCCGCTGCCATTCCACAAGGAATTCGTCTCCGTCGAGGCCGCCTTCGAGGGCGAGAATTCCATCCAGCCGAAACTCACTGCCGACTCGCTCGCGGCCCTGCCGGACGACGCGACGCGCTGGCAGGCGCGCTTCTTTGCCCATTGGCGGCTCTGGCCCCGGCACGCCACGCAGCGAGATTACCGCCTGGCCCTGCTGCCCGCCGACACCCGTATCCCCGACCACTCCATCTGGACGCACATGCAGGTGGTGTCCGCGCTCGACGGCTGCGCCAACCAGCCTGGAAAGGACGCTGTGCTGGCCCCCGCCTTCCTCAAATTCCAACTCGGCCCGGTCCAGGATTTCATCGCCGCCGCCCGCAGCATCCGCGACCTCTGGAGCGGCAGCTACCTGCTCTCCTGGCTCATGGCCGTTGGTTTGAAGAAACTCTCCGAACTCGTCGGACCGGACGCCGTCATCTTCCCCAACCTGCGCGAGCAGCCACTGCTTGACCTCCACTGGCGCGAAGCTCTCTGGAGCAAGGTCTCCATCAACGACCAGCAGTCGGTTTGGGATTCGTTGAAATGGGAACCACGCGACCTGCTCACGCCCAATTTGCCCAACGTCTTCCTCGCCGTGGTGCCGGCGGCGGAGGCAGGCGCACTCGCCAAGGAGGTTGCGGAGGCGATTCAAGCCGAGTGGTCGTGCATTGCAGATGCTGTCTGGAAGGAATGCAAAGACGCCAAACTGACGGCTGACGAACGAAATGAGCGGGGGGAAGTCGTCATGGCAGAGCAGTCGCGCAAGCATCGCTTCGACACCCAGGTGAAACGCTTCCTCTCGCTCTCCTGGCAGGTTACGCCCTGGCCTGATTCTCTGGAAAAGGCCCTGCAACTCGCCGACGGCTTCGCCGAGGGGATGCCCATCCAACAGGCCCGCGCCCGCGTGCAGGCCATCGTGGACATGGCACAAAAACAGATGCCGCAGGACCACCGCGATGGCCGCTTCTACACCGACGCCACCAAGACCAAGCTGAACAACCTCGGCCTCGGCTGGTCCGTCATTCTCGCGCTCAACAGTTGGCAGCTTGACGCCGTGCGCCAGACCCGCGTCTTCTCCGCGGCCAACCCCGGCGGCTGGCAGGTCGGCACCTTCAGCAACAAAGACGCCCTCACCGGCCGCGAAGAAGCCGTGGCCGACGGCCGCACTTGGGCCAAGCGCGCCAAGGAAGCCGGCGCCCCGTGGGCCACGCTCTTCAAACACGACGACTGGCTGGGCGCCGCCACCCTCATCAAACGCACCTGGCACCGCGCCTATCTGGCGGCCGGACCGTGGAATCTCAAGACCGACGCCTGGCACTTCCCCATGCCTAACACCCGCGGCATCGCCGGCCATGAGCCGGAAAACGACTGCGGCGACGACGAGACCGCCGCCGACGCGCCGCCTTCCGAAAAATACTTCGCCGTCCTCGCCTTCGACGGCGACGAAATCGGCAAGTGGATCAGCGGCGAGAAAACGCCGAAATTCTCCAGCCAACTGGCCGATTACACCGACGCTTCGGGAAACCCGGGCTTTGGCGCCAAGCCCTACTTCGCCCGCCCCGAGTTCGGTAAATTCCTCGAGGCGCAGCGCCCCCTCTCGCCCAGCTATCACCTCCAATTCAGCGAGGCTTTGTCCAACTTCGCCCTGCAATGCGCCCGCCCCGTTGTCGAGGCCTTCGATGGCCGCCTCATCTATGCCGGCGGCGACGACGTCGTAGCCCTGCTCCCCGCCGACACCTCCTTGGCCTGTGCCCAAGCCCTGCGCATGGCGTTCCAAGGCGACCCGGCCATCAAGGAAACGCTGCGCCGCCACGCCGCCGAACTGCGTGACCGCCACCAGCGCGAGCAAGCACGCGACCCCAAAGCCTCGCCTCCGCCTTACTACCAGAAACTCGCCGCCGAGGGCAGCCTGCTCCACACGGAACATCCGGGCTTTCTCCAACGCTTGGATCAGGTGGACCAGCAAAACCGACCCATCCCGTTCCTCGTCCCCGGCCCCGCTGCAGACTGCTCCGTCGGCATCGCCATTGCCCACTTCAAGGCTCCCCTCCAGGACGTCGTCCGTTCCGCGTGGGACGCCGAGGATCGCGCCAAGAAAAAACTCGGCCGCAGCGCCGTCGCCGTCACCCTCTGCAAGCGCTCCGGCGAAACCATCGAGTGGGGTGCGAAATGGGGCAGTTCTGGTCTCGAAATCTACCGCCGGATGGCCGATGCCCTGGAGCGAGGCGAAGTCAGCAGCCGTTTTCCCCACCGGATCGTCGCCTTGCTGGAAGCCTACCTCACCGAAACCTCCGCCCTCTCCGCCAAATCCGTGGAGCATGTCTCAGACTTCGACGCGGCATCGGTCATTGAGCATGAACTGGATCACGTCATTGACCGCCAGGGCGCATCGCAAGACGCGAAAGCAGCTTTGCGCCAAGAGTGGCTTGAATCGCCGGGCGGCCCCAGCCAACCAAGCCGGCTACGCCGGTTCCTCCGCTGGACCACCGAGGAGGAATGCCGCGCCGCGGCTGGCAAGCTGGCCGAAAAACTTGCCACCTTGGACGGCGGCAAAGCCGATTCCTCAGACCAGAAGAGGCTTTGCGAACTGGCTCGAATGCCGGTCAGCGATGACTCGAAGCACCAAGAGGAGTTTAGAGCTATCGCCCAAGGACTTTCTGAGAAAGAACCGAATGAGCACGCCCGCAAAGCTGTGGCATACGCCTTGGAAGCCCTCGAGAAGCGCCTGCCTGAGGTTCAACTCCGCGCCCTCATCGGCCTCTGCCAGACCGTCGCCTTTGCCCATCGCACCGCCGCCGAAACCACCAACCCCCAGCCGACAGGCACCTGAACCATGAACACCATCCTCCTCCAACCCACCGACGTCCTCTTCTTCCGCGACGGCCGCCCGATGGAAGGCTCCCTCGCCGGCCACGGCGCCGCCTGGCCGTTGCCCAACGTCACCGATGCCGCCTTCCACGCTGCTCTGCATCGCTCCGGCCTGAACGGCCATCCGCACGACCAGCGGCGCGGTGCCGACCGCGACGGCAAAGACAACCGCCGCTTCGGCTCCCTCGTCACCGCCGGCCCATTCCCGGTTTGCGTGGCTAACAATAAGGGCCAGTGCCTTCAGGCCCCGCGCTGGTTCTTCCCCCGCCCCCTCGACCTGCTCGACGCCACCCTCCACCCGGCTCTGCTCCCCGCCGACAAATGTGACCGCGCCCACTCCAGCCTGCCCGCTCCCCTCAAATACCCCGTCGCCAACACCCAGCCGCCCACCAAAGAAGCCCGCAGCGAGCCTTGGCTCTCCGCCGCCGCCTACCAGGCTTACCTCACTGCCGATTCGTCCTATCGGTCCGATCAGTCTGACCCGTCCGATTCCCTCGCCGACTCCGCCTTCTCCGACCCCGAAGCCACCATCGGCATCGCCATTGACCCCGCCACCGGCACCACCGGCCAGGGCGAAGCCGCTGGCAAGATCTACTGCGCCCGTTACCTCCGCCTGCGCGAGGGCTGGCGCTTGGGCGTCTTCGCCAAGACCGACGAAAAGAACGGCCCCACCGACAAGCGCCACGACCTCATCCCTGACCTCCTCACCGAGCAGCGCCAACTCCTCGTCGGCGGCCAACAACGCCTTTGCACCGCCGAACTCCTGCCCGGTGTCCGTCCGCTGCCCCTGCCACGCGGCAAAACCAGCGGCTTCACCGAACACAACGGCAAGTGGCTGGTGAAATGGATCCTCCTTTCCCCCGCCATCTGGCCGGAAATCCAGGCCAACGAAAAGAAGAACGTCCCACACCATCCCGGCGGTTGGCTGCCCAACTGGGTCTTTGTAAACTGGGACGAGAAAAAACGAACAGTTCGCGAGGATAAGTGCAACGGCCAGGTCATGCTCCGTTCCGGTGATCGCAAGCGCCGTTCCTACCACGGCAAACACACCCGCGGCTACGCTGACGGAGCCAGTGAAATCGCCGCCAAACTCGTCGCCGCCATCGTGCCCAAGCCCATCCCCGTCACTGGCTGGGCACTGACAGTTGAGGGCGAATCATCTGCCATCTCAAATTCGCCATCTGAAATCCGCGCCGCTGGCGCCAAAAGCACCCACCTCGCCGTCCCCGCCGGCGCCGTTTACTACTTCGAGGCCGATTCTGCCGAGGCCGCCGCTCAACTTGCCGCCGCCCTCAACTGGCACGGCCCGCCAGCCGATCCGTCCGATCCGTCTAATCCGTCCCATTTCACCACCATCCGCAACCGCCGCAGCACCCTCCTGGGCGAGAAAGGCTTCGGCCTGGGCGTCTGCGGCACCTGGCAGTTTCATCCGTCCGATCCGTCCGATCCGTCCAATCCGTCTCGTTAACCACAAACCACAACACACACCATGCTAACGAAACTCCTCTACCTGTTCACCCGCACTCCGCTGCATGTTGGCGCCGGTGCCAGCGTCGGCGCCATTGACCAACCCATCATCCGCGAACGCCACACCGGCTTCCCGGTCATCCCGGGCAGCTCGATCAAAGGCGTCCTGCGCGATGCCTGCCGCAATGACGGCCAACTTGCCGCCAAAGAGGAAGCCATCTTCGGCAAGCAGGACGACGCCGGCAAACTGACCTTTGGCGAGGCCAAAATCCTGGCCTTCCCGGTCCGGTCGGCCAAAGGCAGCTTCGCCTTCATCACCTGCCCGCTCGCACTCGAACGCTTCCTCCGGGAGCACCCCAACGACAAACTGAAAGTTCCCGGCGAGCCGAAAGAAATGGAGTGCCTCGCGGGCGATGCGGTCACCATCACGCGCGCCGGGCAAACCGGCATCGTCCTCGAAGAATACCGGTTCAACCGCACAGATGTCTTCCCGCAGGATTGGGAACAGGCCCTCCTGTCGCTCCTCGACGACCCGGTCTGGCAGGCGGGCAAAAGCCGCTTCGTCCTTTTAAGCAACGGCGACTTCTCGCACTTCGTGAAGAATGCCTGCGAAGTCAGCCAGCACATCAAGATTGACCCCAAGACCGGAACCGTTGAGGGCAAATTCTTGTTCAACCTCGAAGCCGTGCCCGCCGAGACCCTCTTCTTCGCCCCGGTCACCGCGCTGTCGCGGGCCAACGGCGAGCTGGCTGATCTCGAGCAATTGCTCGCGAGCAAGCCCGTTCTGCAGTTTGGCGGCGACAGCACCACGGGACTCGGCTTCTGCACCGTGAAACTCAACTGACGGAGGCAAACACCATGAAAAATCTCGAACAAATCCGCGCGGCCAACGCGCTGGCCTACGCCAAGGCGGGCGTGAACACACGCGGCTCCCAAGGCGGTGAAGTGGTCAAGAAACTGCCTGCACTTGTCATGTCCAACGGCCTGCTGGCCGCCGGAGCGTTCGCCTACGCAAAGGGTGAAGGCGAAGGCTGGTATGTCTGCTTTGACTACCTTGCGGCCCATCTTGCCCACAAGGAGGTCGAGGTTGTTCCTGCCGACAAACGCAACCTCAAGGCATTGCTGGAATACCTCACCAAAGACGCCGACAGCGGCATCCTGCAGCAGGCGACCGACGAAGCCCTGGCCTGGCTTTGCTACGCCAAGCGCTTCGTGAAGAAAGGCAACGGGGAAGGAGGCGACGATGATTCCAACTAGCCCTGATGTCCGCCGACTCGTCGGCGATTGGGCCGACCAAGTGGACAACCGCTCGCTCCTCCACGAAAAATTCGCCCTGCCCAAGGTGTGGGGCGTCGAAGGCGGCGGCAAACTCGACAACGCCGGTCGCTGGAGCGTGCTGCGCATCGTCACCCGCGGAGCCGACTTGCTCAACAAGGATGCGGCCAACTCCAGAAACCAGGCGCAACGGCTGGCCGACAGGAACCCCGACAAAGCCGACAAGCTGTTTCGTGACGCGACGGTGGCCGGCAAGATGGCCGCCCTCGCCAAGCCGGATGCCAAATTGCCAGAAGCGGCCAATGCGAACGCGATTCGCTTCCTCGCCCACCTCGACAAATCCTACAGCGGCCGGGTTGTCACCTTCGAGGCCACACTGGGCGCGCGGCTGCTCGTCAACCTCGCCGGCGGCGTCATCGAAAACGCCGGCATCGCGCTCGACCGCTGCTTCGGCCTGCCCTTCATTCCCGGCAGTGCCGTCAAAGGCATCGCCCGCGCGCAGGCGCTCTGGGAAATCCACGACGCGCAAGGTCCGGACAAGGAGCGGCTGCTCCGCCTGGCCATGCTCCTGTTCGGCTTCGGCGCGAACGACATCAAGCCCAAGGGCGACTTCGGTTGGGCAGGCGGTGCGGCGGCCGCCAAGAGCGTCGCAGATGAAATCGGCAGCACGGATTTCAAAGGCTGTGCCTGCTTCCTGCCGGCCTACCCCACCACGCCGCCCGTCCTCGTCGTGGACATGGTGAACCCGCACTACCCGGAGTATTACCGGGGGCGCCGGGCGAAGGCCGAAGACAACGAATCGCCGATTCCCAACTATTTCCCAGCCGTCGAAGCGGGCGCGTCATTTGGCTTTGCAGTCCTGCTCAACCGCGTTCCCAAATGCAACGAAGTCTCCGCCGGTGACCTTTTAAGCCAAGCGAAGCAATGGCTGGAACGCGCCGTTACCCGCAAAGGCGTCGGCGCAAAAACCGCCGCCGGTTACGGCTGGTTCGAACTGGGCCGGAAAACCGCGACCTCAACCCAGCCCGCAACCGCAGGCAGTTCCTCCACGCCGCCGTCCGCTCCCACCGCTGCCACCGCGGCCGCGCCCGCCGACACCTTCATTGCCAAGTGGCGTGGCAAGCTGACGACCACCGGCAACTTTGTGGCCGCGTTGCCGGAACTGACAGCGCTCTCCGACGATGCCGGGCTGAGGCGTGCCTTTGAGGCTGTCATTCCCGAGAACGAGCGTCGCCGTCTCCGGAAGAACAACCCTTACTGGCAATCCTTCACCAGTGGCCGGCACGGCGAAGCCGGCAAGAAAATCCTGGCCCGTCTGGGCCTCAAACTCACCTGAACCATGAACTGGCAACGCGACATCGAAGTGCTCACCCCGCTGTTTAATCGCGGCGCGTATCAGGACACCCCGGAAATCCGCGTCCCTTCCATCCGCGGCATGGTCCGCTGGTGGTTCCGGGCGCTGGGTGGAACTGCGGACGAAGAAAAGTGCGTCTTCGGCGGCATGAAAAAATTCGGGCAGAGGTTTGCCGACGATGTGCTGGCGTCCCGGCTCGTGTTCCGCGTCAGTAATGTTCGCGCACCGCGAGCCAACCCAAATCCTCCAACCCTGCCACACAAGCAAGGCGGGCAAGCCAGCCCACAGGCCGCATTTGCTCCGGGCGCTCGATTCAAGCTCGAGGTCTTCAGCCGGCTTGAGAACCTGCAGCCGGAGTTGGAGAACAAAGTGAAGAACGCCCTTGAAGTCTGGCTCCTGCTTGGCGCGCTCGGTCTTCGCGCCAATCGTTCTGGGGGCAACGTCTGGCCGGCCGATGGCAGCGCGCCAAAAGCCGCTGATGGTCTCAAGAGCACGCTCCAAAACCTCGGCCTCAAAAACTGGTCCGTTGCTCTGGTAGGCCAAGGTAAAGGGAAAAGCAAAAATGATCTCCACGAAACCGCCACCGACACAATTCAGGGCAATCCATACCGTGACATTTTTGGCAGCATCAACCCTCGCCTATCCTCTCCTACAAAGTTCAAAGTCATCCGCTTGGCCGACGGCTTCTGCCTGCTGGCCTGTGCGCCTCACCGAGAAATCCAGTGCGAAGATGGACAAGAACGCACCATTCTTCGCGAGGCCGAGCGGCTTCTCTGGAACAAGCCCCAACCTCATCGCTGGCAGGCGCTGGGCACTTGGAACTACATTCTTCCATGAGCACCCCGCAACCCCAGCCATCCAAAGGATCCGCCCGATCCGCCGGATCCGTCCCATCGCCCTCGCGCAAGCGCCTCCGCCCTGCCGGCGGCTACCGCTCCACCGGCAGCTTCCAGACCGCCACCCTCATCTACGACGCCACCTACTGGTTCTGCGAAAAATTCCTCGACCCGCGCTCCCGCACCGTGGACCAGATGGTCCAGGCCGCCCGCAGTGGCCGGCAGAACATCGCCGAAGGCAGCCGCGCCTCCGCCGCCTCCTCCAACACCGAGCTCCGCCTCCTCAACGTCGCCCGCGCCAGCCTCGAAGAACTCCTCCTCGACTACGAAGACTTCCTCTTCCACCGCCATTTGCCCCAGTGGTCGCCCGAAAGCGCCGAGGCCCGCGCCGTGCGTGCCGTTGGCCAGCAACTCAGCCGGGATCGGTCGGATCCGTCCGCTCCGTCCGACCCCCAAGCCCAGCGCCGCGCCCAACACGCCCTTTACGCCCGCTGGCTCGAGCACGCCGACCCCGCCACCCGCGCCAACGCCATCATCTGCCTCATCCACCAGGCCAACTACCTCCTCGACCAGCAGCTCGCCGCCCTCGAGCAAGCCTTCATCGAAGACGGCGGCTACTCCGAGCAGCTCGCCACCGCCCGGCTTCAGCGGCGCACCCGCCCCCGCGATCCGTCCGCTCCGTCCGCTTCGCCAGACCCCATCCCCCGCTGCCCCCAATGCGGCGCACCCATGGCCCTCCGCACTGCCAAAACCGGCCCGCACGCCGACCGCCAGTTCTGGGGCTGCACCGCCTACCCCGACTGCAAAGGCGTCGTCCAGCTATGAGCACCCCGCCCACACCACCGCCCACCATCACCGCCGCCCTCGTCTCCGTCGGCGGTTCACCCGCCCCCGTGCTCCACGTGCTCCGTCAGCACCGCCCGGCGCACGTCTGGTATTTCTGCTCCGCCGGCAGCCGCGCCAACGCCGACGACATTCAGCGCCAGCTCGACTGGCATCCCGCGCCGCGCTTCCTCGAAGTTGAGCGCTTCGAGGAGCTCGGCCCCTGCTACCGCGAACTCCGCCGCAAACTCCCCGACATCCTCGCCGAAACCAAAGTCCCGCCCGCCGAAGTCCTCGTGGACTACACCGGCGGCACCAAGACCATGAGCGCCGCCCTCGTGCTGGCCGCCGCCGAACTCTTCCAGCAATTCAGCTACATCGGCGGCGAGCAGCGCGAGAAGGGCGGCCTCGGCATCGTGCTCGACGGCAAAGAACGCGCTCTCTACCAGGGCAATCCCTGGACCGAGCTGGCCATCCGCGAAGTCGAACGCGCCCGCGACCTCTGGGCCGGCTGCCAGTTCGAAACCGCCGCCCGCCTGCTCCGCCAGGTCGCCCCGCGCGTGCCCCTGCGCCTCCGCTTCGAAGCCCTGGCCACCCTCGCTGACGCCCTCGCCGCCCGCCACCGCCTTGATTTCGCCGAAGCCACGCGCCGCCTGCGCGAAGCGATCGGTCGGATCCGTCCGATCTTCGAGGCCAACCCTGCAGCCACCCCGCTGCCCCTCGCCGAAAAAGCCCTGCAAATCTGCGAGCGCTGTTCCGCCCCCAACGCCAGCCCCACCCTCCTGCGCGAACTCCTCGACAACGCCCTCCGCACCGCCGCCCAGGGCCGTTACGAAGACGCCGCCGCCCGCCTCTACCGCGCCAAGGAAATGCAGGCCCAGCTCTGGCTCGCCGACGCCACCGGCGGCCTCTTCACCAACGGCCGTTGCAAACCGGAAAATACCGCGCAACTCCCGGACGCCCTCAAAGCCTTGCCCTTCTGCCAGCCCGACGCTCGCGGCGAAATCAAACTCAGCCTCGAACAATCCTTCCTCGCCCTCAACGCCCTCGGCCACGAACCAGCGCGCGCCATCGCCGCGGACATCGCTCTCGGCGTGAAAAGCCGCTTCCGCGCCGCCACCGAAAAACGCAACGCCAGTATCCTCGCCCACGGCGTCCAACCCATCGGCGCCGACGGCTTCGAGCAAATGAAACAAATCGCCACCGACTTCCTCGCCTTCGACCTCGCCCGCGAAGCCCACCCCATCCCGCCGCTGGACCCTCAGTGGTTCGAGGCCACGTGACCCGCCTGATCTGTCTGATCCATCCGATCCGCCCCATCCGTCTGATAGCCCCCATGCCCCTCACCCTCATCCAGCTCATCAGCGAGCAGACCGTCCCGAACCTCCTGCCCATCCTGCGCCTGCGCCCCGACCGGGT
>Ga0209381_1000515_pt1 | contig 90755 bp, 67 predicted proteins | sample DewCreD2012metaG_FD_184111 | JGI IMG/M metagenome (GOLD analysis project Ga0209381, IMG submission 184111) | Hot spring sediment bacterial and archeal communities from British Columbia, Canada, to study Microbial Dark Matter (Phase II) - Dewar... ... | reverse complement strand
CGCTGCCGCTGAACGTGGGGACGCTGGCGGCGGTGTTCGTGCTGGGCGGGGTGTATGTGGCGATCGAGGAGACGCTGGAGGATTCGTTGTGCGCGGAGCTGGTGGACGCGGAGCATCACGGGATGGGCTTCGGCGTGCTGGCGACGGTGAACGGCGTTGGCGATTTCGTGTCGAGCGCGGTGGTGGGCGTGCTGTGGACGGCCTTTGGGACGAGCGTGGCGTTCGGTTACAGCGCGGTGCTGTTCACGGCCGGCGCAATGCTGGTTTTGCGGGTTCGCCCGCCGGGGAGATAGACCATGGATCAGCCTGGAGCACTGCTGCATCAAATCGCCGGGTTGGCCGGTGAACTGGGGCTGAGAACGTTACAGCCCCAGATCGCCGCGTGCCGCCAGTTGTTGGAGCAACGGAACGGGCTGGAGGTGGCGGTGTTTGGCCGGTTCAAGGCCGGCAAAAGCTCGTTCCTGAACCATCTGTCCGGACGCGCCGTGCTGCCCATCGGCGTCGTGCCGCTGACGGCGGTCATCACGCGACTGCGCTACGGCCCGCGCGACCGCGCACAGGTGCAGTTCCTAGACGGCCGCGGGCAGGAGATCGCGCTGGCGGACGTGCCGCTCTACGTCAGCGAAAACGAGAACCCGCGCAATCAAAGGCAGGTCGCCACGGTGGAAATCGAGTTGCCGGAGCTTGAACCCCATGCCCCGCTGGAGTTCGTGGACACGCCCGGGCTGGGCAGCGCCTTCGGCCACAACACCGAGGCGGCGCTGAGCTGGCTGCCCCGTGTGGCGGTGGCGTTGGTGGCGGTGAGCGCGGATGCACCGCTGTCCGAGCGTGACCTGGCGCTGTTGGAGGACCTGCGGCGGCACACGCCCAAGATCGCTCTGTTGCTCACCAAGGCCGACCTGTTGACCGAGTCCCAGCGTGCGGAGGTGCGCGCGTTTGTGACCGGGCAGTTGCGCGAGCGCTGGAATCACGCGCCGCCGGTCTTTTTTTACTCGATCCGACCGGAGTCGGCCGCGTTGAAGTCGGCACTGCAGGCCGAACTGCTCCAGCCGCTGCAGGAGCGCGGCCGCGAGGCGGGCGGGGAAATTCTGCGGCACAAGCTCGCGTCGCTGCGCGACCAGGCGCTCAACTACCTGCGTGTGGCGTTGGCGGCGGCCACCCGGGCCGAAGCCGCCCGCACGGCGTTGCGGGAGCGGTTGCTGGAGGAGCGAGGCCAGTTCGATCTGCTGCGCGCCGAGTTGAACCTGCTGCCGCGGGAGGCCTCGGCGCGCGCGCTGGACGAGTATCTGGAACGGCTGCGGCCCACGCAGCAGGCGCTGCAGATGAAAATCACCGCCGAACTGCACGCGCAACTGGCGCAATGGCGCATGTCCCTGCCCCGGCTGGTGGAGGCCTGACGCGCCTGGTTGCAAGAGTGGCTGCACCGGGAACTGGGGGAGATTTCGCGCGCGCAACGGGCGCTTTTCTGCGAGCCGCTGGAGCGCACCCGGATGCACTTGACCCGCACCTTGCGCGCCTTCCACGACCGGCTGGCCGCGCACGTGGAGGCCGCGCTGGGCGTGAAGCTCGCGCCGCGGGAATTCGCGCCGGAGGTGCGACAACCCGATGCGCCGCCGGTGGACGTGGCCTATGCGTTTGACGCGGCGTTCACCTCGGTCGCCTGGCTGATTCCCCTGACGCTGTTCCGCCGACCCATCGAGGGCGCGCTCGCCCGCAAGGCGCGCTACGAGGTGGAGAAAAATCTCTCGCGCCTGGCCGCGGACTGGCGCGACCGCGTCCAGCAGGTCATGGAAGAACTGTGCCGGCAGGCCGAAGCGGCGGCGCGGGCCGAACTGGACGCCCTGGAAGGGTTGCTGGCGCAAACCGCCTCGGACGCCCCCCGGCTTCAGCAGCGCCATGACGAACTGGCCGCGTGGCCGCTCGGGGACGAACCCGGCCCGGGCCGGTAGCCGCTGGTTTGGATGGGTGTGGGTGAAAATGCCGGTGATGCTTTCGGGCTGCACGGTGTGCAACGCGTCGCGCGAGTGGTCTCAAGCACGCCTGGCGTGACACCCGAGAATCGAACTCGATAATTGGAATGAAGAGCGAAATCCGAATTCCGCATCCGCTTCCGAGACATTACTTTGCTGTTCGAAGTTCGAGGTTGAATGTTCAGCGTTTTCCACATTCATGAAACCCACCGTCCTGATTCTTTGCACCGGCAACTCGTGCCGCAGCCACTTGGCCGCGGGAGTCCTGCGCGCCGCGGCGGCGATTTCCTCGACGTCCAGAGCGCCGGCTCAAACTCCGCGAGTTACGTCCACCCGCTGGCCGTGAAAGTGATGGCGGAGATGGGCGTGGACAATTCCGTCCCTCGTTCAAAACACATGAACGAGTTTCTGGGCACACGTGTGGAAACCGTCATCACGGTATGAGGCGATGCGGACCAGGCGTGTCCGGTTTTCCCGGAGGCAGGTCAACGCCATCGCTGGCCGTTCGACGACCCCGCCCATGCCCCGGGCACGGAGGAAGAACAGTTGGCCGTGTTCCGCCGGGTGCGCGACGAAATCAAGAGGGTCTTTGACGCCTACGCCGCTGGCCGGCGCGATCAGAACAAGGCCGTTCCGGTCGTAATCGGCTCGTAGAGAGCGAGGCCGTGAAGCCTCCAAAGTCATTGTGGTTGTAACGTATGGCATCGAGCCCGCAGCGCAGCCGAAAACCGGTTGACATACTTAGCCAATTAGCTAAACGGGAGGCCGTTATGGCTGCAGATGCCCAAACATTGGCCCGTTTCAAGGCTCAAGCGCGTGTGCTCAAAGCGCTCGCTCACCCGTCGCGGCTGCTCATTGTTGAGGAGCTGTCGCGCGGCGAACGCTGCGTGTGCGAACTGGCCGAGTTGGTCGGTGCCGAGATGCCCACTGTGTCGCGGCACCTGGCTCTGCTGCGCGAGGCGGGCATTGTGGACGATGAGAAACGCGGCGTGCAGGTGTTTTACCGGCTCAAGACCCCTTGCGTGATGAACTTTTTCCAATGTGTGGCGGCGGTGAAGAGCGGAGAAACAACCGGGCAGATTCGGCGGGCGGCCTGAGCGGCCTTTCTTTTGGCTGCAATTTAGCGAATTGACGAAATGACAACGGACTGGTGCAAGGAATGGAAGTCCCTGGCCGCAATCGTGGCGGTGTTCGTGGCGTGTTTTTACCTGCCCGTCGGCGTGCCCCGCTTCGATAACGCGGTTAACGAGGGTCTCGCGCTGGTGAAGTGGTATGCGCGCGAGCACGTCATCCTCTGCCTCATCCCGGCGTTCTTCATCGCGGGAGCCATCAGCGTGTTCGTCAGCCAGGCCTCCGTGATGAAGTATCTCGGACCGACAGCCAACAAGGCGCTGGCCTACGGCGTGGCGTCGGTGTCGGGCACTATTCTCGCCGTCTGTTCCTGCACGGTGTTGCCGCTGTTTGCGGGCATTTGGCGCATGGGCGCGGGCCTCGGCCCGGCAACGGCGTTTCTCTACTCCGGTCCGGCGATCAACGCGCTGGCCATCATTCTTACGGCGCGAATTCTGGGACTCGAACTGGGCATCGCCCGCGCAGTGGGCGCGATCTTGTTCAGCGTCCTTGTGGGACTGGCCATGCACCTGATCTTCCGCAAAGAGGAACAGGCCAAGGCCGAAGCGGTCGCGCAACTGCCCGAACCGGAGGTGAAACGGCCGCTCTGGCAAACCACCCTCTACTTCGCTGCGATGGTCGGAATTCTGGTGTTTGCCAACTGGGGCAGGCCGGAGGGGGACAGCGGACTGTGGCACACGATTTGGACCTGGAGATGGCCCATCACGGCGGCGTTCAGCCTTGCGCTGGGGTTCATGCTCGTGAAGTGGATTCGCCTGGCGTGGTGGAAGGTCGGGGCCGTTGGGATGCCGGCAGCCGCACTGGCCGTGGCTTTTCCGCACGAGCCGATGCTTGCCTTCGTGGTCGGGGCTGTTGGCCTGTCGGTCATCACCAGCACCAGCGAGGGCGAGGCGGGCGATTGGTTTTCGGCCACTTGGAACTTCGCCAAGCAAATCCTGCCCTTGCTGCTCATTGGCGTGCTGGTCGCCGGCTTGTTGCTGGGCCGGCCCGGCCGCGAAGGACTCATTCCCAACGCTTGGGTGACGAATCTCGTGGGCGGTAATTCGTTTCGGGCGAATTTCTTCGCCTCGATTGTGGGCGCGTTCATGTATTTCGCGACCCTGACCGAGGTGCCCATTCTCCAAGGTTTGATCGGCAGCGGCATGGGCAAAGGGCCTGCACTGGCATTGCTGTTGGCGGGGCCGGCGCTTTCGCTTCCCAGCATGTTGGTCCTGCGCAGCATCATGGGCACAAGGAAAACCGTGGTTTATGTCATCCTCGTCATCGTCATGGCCACGGCCAGCGGGATGATTTACGGAGCGCTTTTCTAACCAGGAACCACCAACGAAAGGAAATCACATGCAACTGACTGTCATCGGACCCGGCTGCGCGAAGTGCAAAACCCTCGCGCAGTTCACCGAACAGGCCGCCAAGGAACTCGGCCTGCAATACGAACTCATCAAGGTCACCGACCTTAAACAAATCATGGCACTGGGTGTGATGATAACACCTGCGTTGGCCATCAACGGGACCGTCAAGGTCGTCGGCAAAGTGCCCGGCGTCCCAGAACTCAAAACGCTGCTCAGCCAGGCCGCCGAGGCGGGAAAGGCTGGCAAGTGATGCGTGAATCGTGAACCGCAAAAAGTGAAAGGACCACCATGCACCACAAGAGCATCGGTTTTGTCGGCGGCGGACGCATCACCCGCATTTTCCTCGAAGGCTGGCAGCGCGCGCAAAAGCTGCCCGCCCGAATCGTGGTGAGCGACTGCAACTCGGACGCGCTCGCCAAAATCAAGGCCGGCTGGCCCGGCGTGGAGACGACTTCCGCTATCAGTGTCGCCGCCAGCCAAGACATCGTCTTCCTGGCTGTTCATCCGCCGGTCATGGCCGAGGTGTGCGCTGGCATCAAGGGCGTCCTCAAGCCCGACGCACTCGTCATCTCGCTCGCGCCCAAGTTCACCCAGGCAAAGCTGACCGAATTGCTTGGCGGCTTTGCCCGGCTGGCGCGCGTGATCCCCAACGCGCCTTCGATCATCGGCGCGGGCTACAACCCGACGAGCTTTGCACCCGGTCTGAGCGCCTCTGACAAGTCCGAGCTGACAGCTTTGCTCGAGCCTTTGGGCGACTGCCCCGAAGTGCCCGAGCCGAAGCTCGAAGCCTACGCCGTGCTCACCGCCATGGGCCCGACCTACCTGTGGTTTCAGTTGCAGGCTTTGCGCGAAGTCGCAGCGGGCTTCGGCTTGAGCGACGCCGAAATCACGCCCGCGCTCAAGCGCATGGTCTGCGGCAGCGCCCGCACGTTGCTCGAATCGGGCCTCACGCCCGCCGAGGTCATGGATCTGATCCCCGTCAAGCCGCTGGCCGAAATGGAGGCGCAGGTGACCGAGATGTATCGCACCCGCCTGCCCGCCATTTACCAGAAGATCAAACCATGAAAGCTTCTGCAAAACTCCTCATCGTAGGCGCGCTGGCGGTGGCCGTGGTCGCTGCCGTGGCGCTGAAGAACTACAACAAGAACAACCAAGCCGGTGCCGGCGATTCCCCGAGGGCGGCCGTGCAGTCTGCAGCCGCCAGTGACGCTCCAAGCATTCCGGCCACCGCACCTCCCGCACCGACGCCCGGCGCCAGGTTGCCCAAGTTCCTCGACCTCGGCGCGGACAAATGTATTCCCTGCAAAATGATGGCGCCGCTCCTGGAGGAACTGAGGCACGAGTATGCCGGCCGTCTGCACGTCGAGTTCATTGACGTTTGGAAGAACCCCGATGCTGGCCAGCGTTACGGCATTCAGATGATCCCCACCCAAATCTTCTACGACGCCGAGGGCCGCGAGCGCGCGCGCCACGTCGGCTTCATCGGCAAGGAAGACATCTTGGCCAAGTTCCGTGAACTGGGCGTGAACTTGGAGAAAAAGTGAAGCCTTGAGCAACGGAGATGGAGCAACTTTTCACCCACCTCAGCCGCGCGGTCGAAGGCGCGCCGTGGCTTGCGCTGAGCGCCGCCGCAGCCTGGGGGGTGTTGAGCATCGTGCTCAGCCCGTGCCACCTGGCCAGCATCCCGCTCATCGTCGGTTTCATCAGCGAGCAGGGACAGGTGACGGTGCGGCGCGCGTTCTGGACTGCGACGCTTTTTGCCGTGGGCATCCTCATCACCATCGCCGCCATCGGTGCGATCACGGCGGCGGCAGGCCGCATGATGGGCGATGTGGGCCGTTACGGGAATTACTTCGTGGCGCTGATCTTCTTTGGGGTCGGCCTGCATTTGGTGGGCGTGATTCCGATGCCATGGTCCGGGTCGGGGCGGGTCGGCATGGAGCGCAAGGGTCTGCTGGCCGCGTTCATTCTCGGGCTGGTGTTCAGCGTCGCGCTCGGACCATGCACGTTTGCCTACATGGCGCCGATGCTGGCGGTGACGTTCAAGCTGGCGGCAAACAATTTCGCCTACGGCGCGTTGCTGTTGCTGGCCTACGGCGTCGGCCATTGCGCCGTGATTGTGGCCGCCGGCACTTCAACCGAGCTTGTGCAGCGGGTGTTGAATTGGAACGACCAATCCAAGGGACTTGCCACCCTGAAGATCGCCTGCGGCATCCTCGTGATGCTCGGCGGCGTTTGGCTGATCTACGCCGCGCCGTGAGGCATCAAGCGGAAAACGTGAAACGTGACGCGTAAACAACAAGCCAAGAACCAACCGAAAACAAATCCCATGAAAGACCCAATCAACCGTCGGAACTTCCTGGCCACCGCCGGCACGGCGGCGCTGGCCGCCACCGCCACCTCCGCTCTGGCTGCCGAGTCGCCCGGCCAGAACGTCGTCAAAATCCTCGGCGTCTCCTGCAGCCCGCGCAAGGGCATGACGACCGCCAAGGCCGTCCAGGCTGCGCTCGACGCCGCCAAGGCCGTGGACGCGCGCATCCAGACCGAACTGATTGACCTGGGCGGGCTGAACATTGCCCCGTGGTCACCTCAGCCACCGGACGACGACATGAAGACCCTCCTGCCCAAGTTCCGCGACCCGGCCTTGGGCGGGCTGATCATAGGCACGCCGTGCTATTTCCGCAGCCTGGGCGGGCTGGCCAAGTGTTTCCTCGAACGCCTTGCTCCGTTGCGTGAGCCGCAAATGGTCCTGGCCGGAAAAACGTTCGGCGTGGTGACGGTGGGCGCGTTCCGCAACGGCGGGCAGGAGCTGGCCATCGAGCAGGTGCAGGCCATCCTATTGTGCTTCGGCATGATTCCGGTGGGCGGCCACGCGCCTGCATTTCAGGGTGCGACGCTGCTCTCGACCAACGACAGCGTGGCCCAAGACGAGCTGGGCCTGAAAACCGCCGCCCAACTCGGCAAACACGTGGGCGAGGTCGCCGTCAAGCTCGCCAGCCGAACCTGATCCCGCTTATGCGAACCGCGCTCATCCTTTCGGCTGCTTTGGCCCTGGCGGCTGGCTGGCGCGTCGAAGCCGCAGGTTCAGCGCCCGCGCCCAAGCCGCCCGTGCGCATCTGCCCGCCCTATCTGCTCAAGGACGAGCAGGGCAACGTCATCAACCCGGTCAGGGGCATCAACACCAACGCCCCCTACTCGCCGCGCCAGACCTGCGGCGCGGCCGGCTGCCACGACTATGACAAGATCACCCAAGGCTACCACTTCACGCAGGGTAAGGGCGAAGCCGTGCCAGCCGACATGGCGGCGCGTTATCAGTGGGTCACTTCGCCCGGCAACTACGGCGGCACGTGGTGTTCGCCCGCCCCGCTCTACCGTTACCTTGCGCCCAAGAGCAACGCTTCGCCGGTCGCCATTGACATGACCTCGGCCACGTTCATCACCTCCGGCTGTGGCCAATGTCATCCCGGCGGCGGCCCGCTCGAGTTCGACCGCGCCGGCAAACGCTACGATGCTTGGATGCGCGACCCGGCCAGCGGCCTGACGCCCGGCGGCGACAACCGTTTTGACGGCGATTACTACAAGGCGCGCTGGACTGACAGCGGCGTCGTCGAAGCCGATTGCCTCCTGTGTCACCTGCCCGAATACGACCTCAAGAAGCGCAACGACCAACTGGCCAAGCTCAACTTCCGTTGGGCGGCCACCGAGGGCGCGGGCTTCGGCAAGGTCACCGGCGCGGTCGGCAGCAACCAAGTGCCGCAGGTGACCTACGACCTCAGCCACTTTGACGCCGCCGGTAACGTGAAGGTCCGCGTCGTCGCTCAGCCGCGCAACGAGACCTGCCTCGGCTGCCACGCACAGCCCGGCTGGAAGAAACGCGGCGCGGATTATCGCGCCCGCACCGACGTGCATTTCCGCGCCGGCCTGCGCTGCGTGGATTGTCATCCCGCCGGCAGCAACGCCGACGATCCGCGCATCCGCGGCCACGAAGTGCACCAGTTCGCCAAGGGCGACGACCCCGGCGGCCGCGTGCGCGACGATCTGGACAACACTGTGCGCGATTGCGCCAGTTGCCACAGCAGCGGCCGCTTCGGCGCGCCTATCGCCACGCACGAGTGGCTGCCGCCGCTGCACCTGGAGGCCATCGCCTGCCAGACCTGTCACACGCCGGAGAAACAGGTCATGCCCATCCAAGTCCAGGCCAGCGACGTGTTCAATCCCGACCCGTGGATTGACCCCGGCATGAAACAGCTCTGGACCTTTTATGGCGTGGACGGCGCGTATCGCAACCACTACGGCCTGCTCAAGATCATGGGTTACGACGACAAACCCACCGAAACCTTCCGGCCCGTGCTGGCGCGCTACAAGGGCAAGATTTATCCCGTCAACCGCATCCACTCCGCCTGGCCCGGCATCGAGACACCGGGCAAGCCGGGCCTGATGCAGCCGCGCCCGCCCGACATCGTGGCGATGTGGAAGGCGCATCTGGCCGACACCAACCAACATGCCGAGCTGGCGCGCATCAAAGACGACAACGGCGATGGCCACCCCGAAATCAACCGCCCGGAGGAAATTGACGCGCTGATCGCGGCGACCACGCGCCACCTCAAGGCTCTGGGCTACGACCTTGAAGGCAAACGCGTGGTGTGGGTCTCCAACGAACGCGTTTACAGCTCCGGCAAGGAATTCCGCGCGCTGACCAAGGTCGAGTGGGAAGCCTCGCCCTTTGCGAATGTCCACAAATACAACCACGACGTCGCCGCGGCGCGCGCGGCACTCGGCTCGGGCGGCTGCACCGACTGCCATTCGGCCAACTCGCGCTTCTTCGATCAGCCGGTGCTGCTGGCCGCGTTCTCCCCAGACGACGCCCGCCCGGTCTGGACGCGGAACGCGGCGATCTTGGGCTACTCGGCTCCGGCGGTGCGCCTGGGCGCGATCCGCGAGCAATGGATCAAGCCTGCCACCTACGTCCTGCTGGCCCTGGTGGGAGGACTGATCCTGCTGCTGACCCTGCGCAACGTGGCGTTACGGCATGGCGCGTTTGCGCCCGCCACGCTGGTCAAACTCTCGTGGCTAGCCTTGACCGCCCTGGTGGTCGGCGGTGTGCTGGTGGCGCGCTCGTCCGAGTTGACCGAATACATGACTGTGCGCCGATTCACGCTGGACGCCGCGCATTTCTGGGTAGGCATGGTTCTGCTGGGGCTCGCCGTGGTGCTGGCCCTGCAACCCACCACCCGCGCGGCCACGCAGGGCACGCCGCCAACGCTAGGCCGCATCCTCTGGGTGCTGATCGTGTTCACCGGCCTGTGCGGCGGCCTGGTGCTGGTGAAAATCTCCGGCCTGAACGCGCTCACGCGCCCGGCTTACACCGGCTTTGACTTGGGATTACTGTTGCTGGCGCTGGTTGCGGCCGTCGAGTTGTTGCGGCGTTTGGCTGGCTTGCCACGCGCGTCCGCAGAGGCAAAAAAGTCCGCCCAAAACGGTGTGAATGAGAACCCGGGCAATGCGCTGCCAAACAGGCCGGTCTCGTAGCGCAGGTTTCCAACCTGCTGTATCGCCGACTTCTAGTCGGCAAGGCGTTACGAGCCGAGGCACGTTCGGGCATCCGCAGCGTTCGCGGATTGGAAATCCGCGATACGGCAGACTGGAAGTCTGCGCTACGATGCTGGCTTTGCTCGCCTGCCTGGCCTTCACCCTCCAGGCCACTGAGCCGATCACCCAACCATGGTATTCGCCCCTCAAAGACATCCAAGCCGGTCCGGGCAAGTTGGACCTCGGCCTCAACGTCCGCACGCGTTACGAATACCTCGACAACTTCAACATCCTGCACTACGGCACGGGCGCGGACGATGACGTGCTCCTGCTTCGGACGCGCTTGAGCGCCGACTACCGCTTCACGGAGCAGGCGCACACCTTCGTCGAGTTCCAGGACGCGCGCTATTGGCTGAGCGACCTCGCACTCGCCGACTTCGGGCGCTCCTGCACCTACTTTGACGAATTCGATCTGCGGCAAGCCTACTTCGAATGGAAACACGTCGGTGATTCGCCGTTGGGCATGAAGCTTGGCCGGCAGATTCTCCAATACGCCGACCGCCGCCTGTTCGCACCGGCCGAGTGGGGCAACGTGGGCAACTACTGGTGGGACGCCGCCAGGCTCACCTACGACACCGACGCCGTGCAAGTGGACCTCCTTTACGGTCAGCGCGTACTGAGCGAGCCGGAGGACTGGAACTTCGATCACTGGCCGTATCACATGGCCGGCGTCTATGCCCGGATCAAGCAACTCCCCGTCACGCTCGACGCCTTTTACGTGGTGAAGCACGACTGGTCCGGCACGGCCAAGGGCGAAAGCGGCCCGGGCAACGAGACTCGCCACACCTTCGGCCTGTTCTCCGAGCGGCCCGCCGGCAGCGGTTGGGACTATGGTTTCTTTGCGGCTGGCCAACTGGGCGAATACGGTCGCGACGACATCGAGGCTTTCGCGGCTATCGCTCGCGGCGGCTACACGTTCAAAGCCGACTGGAAGCCGCGCGTGGGCTTCGAGTTCAACTACGCCAGCGGCGACCGCGACCCGGACGACGGTGTGGACGGCACGTTCGACGGCATCTTCGGCGCGATGGACATCCCCTATGGCTGGATGAACGTGGTGAGCTGGAAGAACCTCGAGAACTACGTGTTGAACTTCAGCCTGCAACCGGGGAAGTCCGTGAAACTGAGTCTCGACTATCACTGCTTCCGCCTCGCCCAGTCCCGCGACGCCTGGTATTGGGTCAACGGCAAGCCGGAGCGCCGCGATCCCACAGGCCACGCCGGCCAAGACCTCGGCCACGAGTTGGATGTGATTCTCCGCTGGCAGGTGAACAAGGAACTGGAACTCCTCTTCGGCTACGCGCGATTCTTTGCGGGTGACTACGTGCGTAACACTCCGGGAAACGGCCAGGACGCCAACTGGGCGTTCGCGCAAATGACCTACAACTTTTGAAAGCGCCACGGCCAAACTCCGCTTCCGTTGCCGCACTCCCGCTCCCCGCGCGAGGCGAGCGAGGATTTTCACACGCGGCTGATGGCGATGAACTGGAGCTGCGGAGCGATCACGCTGGCAATACCCCAGCCTTGCCCGGCGAAAACGCCCGTAGCGCAGACTTCCAGTCTGCTGTGTCGCGGATTTCCAATCCGCACCCCTCGCGAACACATGGAAGCACCGCCAATTGCTGTGCCCTGCCGACTGGAAGTCGGCGATACGGCAGGTTGGAAACCTGCGCTACGGGCCGCACCGGCGGCTCAGGCTGGACACTTGGACGCTGGCTGTAAACTCTCCCTTTGACCGCACCATTCCTATGATACCCGGACACGAACCATGAAACAGACAGCCAGCCAACACCCGCAGGACCAAGTCGCTGAGCGTGCGGCGGAACTTTTCAACCAAGGCCTGTGCTGCGCCGAGAGCGTCCTGCAAGCCATTGCTGAAAGCCGCGGCATCCAGTCGGAGCTGATCCCGAAGATCGCCACCGGCCTGTGCGGGGGCATCTCGCGCACGGGCGGCATCTGCGGCGCAGTCAGCGGCGGCGTGCTGGCGATCAGCATGGTCTCAGGCCGGAAGGACGCGAAGGAGTGCCGGGAAGAAAACCACCGCATCGTCCGCCAGTTTCTCACTGAGTGCGAGGCGCAGTTCGGCTCGACGAATTGCGAGAAGCTCATCGGCTGCCGGCTGGACACGCCGGAAGGCCAGCAGTTTTTCAAGGACCACAACCTGCGGGAGAAATGCGCCGGCTTCACCCGCGAAGCGGCGCGGTTGGCGAGCCAGTTATTGAGCGCGCCATCGGCCCCACCTGCCTCGCTATCACACTGAGTGCCGCATGGAACAGCCGTTGACGAACTCCAGCCGCCCGGCGACAGGCCTCGCGCACTGTCCATGCCGTGGCCCTGAAGGTCGCCCGGTTTCCGCCAGGACATTGGAATCCTTGCTGTGCCCGGAGGCCCGACACCGCTTCAAGTCACTGGACGGTTTCTTGTTTTGCGTCGCGCCGACCCACGATGTGGCGTATTTCCAACCGGCCACGGGCGACCGGGCTGGTTGCGCGGACGTGCGCGTGCCGATTCTCCGGAAGCGCACCGAACCCGAGCGATAGGTCGGCTATTGTTTCCAGCACACCGTGGCGGCGATTCAGCGGGTGGTCAGGGAAGCCGGAACGTCCCGCATCGCGGCAGACATCAAGGCCAAGTGCGCCCGGGGACAGGAAGATTGCGAGCACACCAATCCGCAGGGCTGCTGTTGTCTGGGTAATGTGTAGCGAGTCATCCGCGCGGCCACTGACGACAGCCAACCACCACCATCAGACAGAGGAGCGTGTTGCTGCCATTAGCGCTTCGCTGAAAATGTCTGTTTCATGTCGTAGCCGCTGACGTGAGGAAGCGGAACGGCTCGGAAATCAAAGCCGCCCTTTCCGCCTCGTTACCTCGGCGGCTACGTGTTCAACGGATTGTTGGCCGGCGGCTGCCCAACTGAAAGGAAGCAAGGGCACGCCGGGCGGTTCGGAGATGGCGTGCAGGTTGCCGGTCATGCCCGCGGGGCTGGTCCTATTCAGACAAAATGAGGTCGTAGCCAACGGGCCAGAAAAGCCGGGGACTGGTACGCTTCAGACATTGGCGGGCGCGTTGACCCGGCTTTGGGATTTCGACAATCTGTGCGCGGGAAGCGCCATGCCGATTTTTCACGAAACCGCCATTCGCGCCGCCACAGGTGACGGCAGAAACCTGACTTGGCTACGCCCGGAACACTTGGCCGACTGGCGAAGTGAATCCGGCAGGCCGAACCGTGCGTGAACATTCCTTGAACCAGCATGCCCGGATTCCGCCACTCGCACCTCGACGACATTCAGCGCATCCGTCAGGACTTGCGCGACCGGTATCAGGACGGGTTTCCCATCCTGAAGGAGCTGCTTCAAAACGCCGACGACGCCGGGGCCACCGAACCGGGCGGCGCCGCCAGCCAATTGGTGCTGGTCCTCGCCAAGAACGGTCTGCCCGGCGCCAGCCATCCTCTGCTCCAGACTGCGGGGCTGGCGGTGTTGAATGACGGCGCGTTCACGGCCAGCGATGCCATCAGCATCACGTCCCTGGGGATGAGCAACAAGGCGGGGCAGGCCGGAGCGGCCGGCAAGTTCGGTCTGGGCCTCAAGAGCATCTTCCACTGGGCCGAAGCGTTCTTTTACTTCTCCCCGCACGAGTTCACGGAGGCCGGGCCGAACCAGGCTTCCCCTTGCGACCTGCTGAATCCGTGGTGGAGCCGGGAGGCCGGAGACGGCCGTCATCGGGATTGGGAGGACGCATGGAGCACCAGCCGCAGCTCTGACCTCAACGCCTTCACGCAACTGGCTCAACAAGCCCTGGACGGAGGCCGCTGGTTCGGCCTGTGGATTCCGCTCCGCCAACAGGGCCACCTGCGGGACGGTAGCGGGGAGATCAAACCCATCGAGCAAAGCTTCCCGGAGGCGGAACTTGAAGGGCTGTTGGGGCAGGATTGGCAACCTCGTCTGGTGGAAACGCTGCCGCTGCTGCGAAGGCTCCGCTGCTTGCGCGTCTGTTCCTGGGACGCCTCCAGCCTTGCCGAGCTTGGGAGGTTCGAGGTTGAAGACGAAGCCCAAAGAATCCGCTTCGGCCTCAACGGCGTGCCCAACGTGGCGCCACTTCCGCAACCGCTATCGGGTGCCATTTCGTCGGGCCAGAGGCGTGCGCGAGCTTGCAGCTTCTCGGGCTTGGAGCAAACCAACGGCCTCCCCCTGCTGGAGGAGCTCAAGCAGCACCACACTTGGCCGAGTCAAACGGCCATCGGCCCGGACGGCGGCGATCTGCAAGTCGCCGAAAAGGCAGAGCCGCACGGTGCGGTCGTGCTCACCCGCCAAAGCGCCAACGGCAAGGGCAGCTTGCGGCTCCAACACGCGGTCTTCCTGCCCTTGGGTGAGCCGGAGGAAGTCTCGTGTGGGGGTTCATGGCGCTACGGCCTCTACCTTCACGGCTTTTTCTTCGTGGACTCGGGCCGCCGGCACATCCAGCCCTTCGACGACCTGCCGGAAGACTTCACGCCCGGACAGGCCGATACGGAACTCAAAGTGGTGATGCTGTGGAATCGTACCCTGCTGTGCGAGGTGGTCGCCCCGCTGGTCTTGCCCGGCCTCGACACGTTCGTGAAAGAGGCGGAAGCGACAGCCGATGAAGTCGAGTTGCTGGTGGGGGCGCTCCAAAAGTCCAAAACGCTGAAGCCCCTGTTGCCTTGGATGTGCCGAGGGCAACACTTTGTTTACCGCTTGCAATCCAACGGCGGAGCCTGGGAACGGGAAACTTGGCAGGCCGAAGGCGGCCAGCCGCGACGCTGGATTGGGCTGCCGGAGCTCAAGTTCGCCGAACACGAGCTTCTTGATCTTCTGCCGGCGCTCGGCTGCTTGTGCAGTCAGGCTACCGTATCGTTCGACGGCAAACCCTCTTTGGCAGATGGCAAACCCGCCCATCCCGACGACAGCGAGTTGGCCGCGCTGCTCGAAGGCGTCCAGGTGGTCAGCTTCGACAACGCCGCTCATCTTGAATACCTGCTCAAGCTGATCCCCGAAGATGCCGCCGACCGCAAGGCGGATTCGGACCTCGTCAAGGCGCTCGTCCGGCTCGCCAACCAACTCCTGGCCCAACCCTTGCCCGACGACAAGGAACTGGCCAGGAAGTGGAAGGAGTTCTTCAGCCGGCTGCCCGCCGCGGCTCTTGTTCGACTTCCGGTCAAATCTTCGGAGGCGGACCCGGCCATCAAACAGGCACTGTGCGGCCATGCCCCGCCGGTGGCGCTGCTTTGGGAGGATTGGCGCGAAGCCAAGGGCGACGGCAAGATTCCCTGGGCGGATTTGGTTCCGGTCTTGCAGGGGCTGGGCGGCGTGGACCTTCGAGACGAGAGGGCGATCCAACGGCGTTCCGAAGTTGCAGTGCGGCTGCTGGAAGCGTGCCCCGACCAGCCCCCAGCCTGGCCTGACCACATTGCCCGGTTGCCGTTGTTTGCCTGTCGCGGGGCGGGCGCTCAGACCACGGCCGCGAGTCGCGCCGAGCTTCAGCACGCCCGTGATGCGGACCGACTGTTCACGAGCGGCGAATCGTGGGCCAAAGACCTCGCGAAAGCCGCGCCGGATTTAAAGCCCGTCCTAGTGGAAGGCAACGTGGCCAAGGTTCTGGGGTTACCGGAAACGGCGTGCGATGCGGCGGCCTGTGTCCGGTTGCTGTGTTCGGCCAACCGCCTGGCCGACGATTCCGACAACCGCAAGCCGATCTTCGATCGGCTGCTGGGTCAGGCCAACCTCGCGGACAACGATGGGCGGCAGGCTTTGCGCTGCCTGCTGCACGGGCAGCTTGCCGAGTGGAAGTGCGATGCCGCTTTGTTCTGCGAGCCGCCGCAGACCGACGCCTTCCTCAAGCTGGCCAAACTGGCCCTGCAAGCGGCGAACCAGTCTTGGCGACTCCTTCCGCACTCCATCGCCGGCCAACTCCGGCTCGACGACCAACAAAGGCAGAAGCTGAATCTGCTCGATGTTTCCGCGTCAACCGTCGAGGCCCTGGTCCAAGAGATCCGCCCTTCCAACGTGGACTGCACCAACCTCACGACCGAGGAGTGCGACAATATTCTGCTTCAGTTCAACGACACGGAAGTGCTGCGCGGCCTGAATATCCACGAAGCCTTGGATGGGCGGCGGGTGCGGATCGAGGGGCACACCTACGTGGATGACGGCTTGTTCACGGAACTCCCGGCAGCCTTCGACCAATTGGTCAGCCGCATCCGTCCCCGGACAGGCTACGGGCGGTTCCAGCACCCGGACGGCTCGAACCGGCTGGTCAACAAGCTGAGTTGGGAGGCAGTCATCGAGATCGCCCTCAGCCAACCGCAGCCTGCCGCATGGTGGGAAACCATCCTGACAGCCATTGGCCGCCTGGGCACGCTCCGCACCGAGGTGCGCGACCGGGTGCGGGAGATCGCCTGGTTGCCGCTTGCCGCTGGTAGCGCGATCAAACCCGCCGACCTGCTGCACATCGCCGGCGCGGAAACCGAACTGGACCACCTGTCGCCCGAAGTCCTCAACGGCAAGGTCCCGATTCTTCGTCTGGCTGAGGCTGTTCGGAAGCACGAGCGGTTCGACACGTTCACGCGCACGGTGCTGCCCCAAGCCAAGGAATCACTTGAACTCCTGGCCAGCCTCTTGAAACCGCATCCCGATTGGTCTACCGGCCTGACAGGTGATTGGTCAGCAGAACAGGTTGCCGATTGGGTCGCCGCGCTGGGCGATGCGCCGGCGGAGGTGCTGCCTGTAGCCGGCTTGGTTAAGGCCATTCACGGCCAGATGCAGTCTCAGGAACTGTTGCCCGGCTTCCTGCAAAGCATCGGCGGGCAGCTTGGGGAGACCGCTTATGCCGGAGTGCTGAAGCACCTGGCCACGAAACATCAGCAAGCCGACCAGGACCAGCGTCGGAAGCTCGATGCCGTCTTCGCCCATTACCTTCGCGCAGTTGACGCGCTCGGCGCCGAGTTTGCCAAACGAGTGCTGCGAACCGACGGAGTGACCCTACGGAGTACGGCCGGCCACTGGAGACCACCGGCTGAATTGACCTGGCCCACGCACGGGGTTGTGCCTGATGACCAGTTATGTCGCGAACACGCAGACGCGCTGGCGTCCCTGCAGGAGCATCATGAGGCCGGTGCCAACGCGCTCGTTAACGCGGTGGACAATGAGCCGTTTGATCAGGCGTTCGACCAAACAGCAAACCGACTGCGCCAGTATTTCGCGCCATGGACCGAGTATGTGCCACGGGAAGTCATTGGCGCGTTTCTATCGGTCTTGGGCGACGGTCACGGGAGACAGGTTCGGACGCTGGCCGAAGAATTCCTGGGGCAAAACTCGGTTGATGGGATTCGTGAGGCGATTGCTGGGGCGGCAACTCAGCAAGTGGAAGTTCCCATTCAGCAAGCTTTGGCCTACCACGAGTTCGCCTGCGTGCTGCATCAGGAACAGCTTTGGCAGGGGCAGTCAATTCTGGGCAGCGCTTTAGCCATCCGGCTTGGTGGTGATCACGAAACGATCTTCCTCGGCTCTAGCATCCGGGCCTTCCCTTGTGCCGGAACGCTAACCGAGGCCAAACGCTGGCTCCACTTGCTGTGCTTCGATCCTGCGGAGGCAGGCGCTGACATCGAGCGACTTCAAGGGCTGTTGCGTGCTTCCGCCGAGCAGATTCTTGCCTCGGTGTTCTGCCAGACGGGAATCAACCTCCAACCCCTTTGGCAGCGGTGGGGACAGCCGGCCCAACTTCACATCCGCATTGCTCAGAATCGCGTGGTGGAAGCGGCCCAGGCCTTCTTGCGACAAGTCGGAGCGCATCACGCACCCGCAATCAAGGAAGTCCTCAGAGCCTGGGATGCCGCCGACCGCCGCCGGGCGGAAGCCGAGGAGAACAACCGGCCCGTGCCGACGGAGGTTCAAGAAGCCCTCAGCGCGGCTAAAACGCAGCTCCGGCAACTGCTGGCAGAGAATCCTGAAGCCCAGAACACCGCTCTGGCGGCGGTGCGGGGGAAGATGGAGCAATACCAATACGACCCCAAGTCAGTGCCCTTCGAGTTGTGGCAAAACGCCGACGACGCGGCTGTGGAACTGGAAGTTCTGGGCTATGACAATGAACCAGTCCGGGCACTAGGCTGCGTGGCAGTGGCCGGGGCGGGGTGTTTCGACTTCATCCATTGGGGGCGGCTCATCAACGAGTTTCAGGGCGCAAAAGGGCGCAGCTTCCGCGAACGCGGCTTCGACCAGGACTTGGAGAAAATGGTCGTGCAGTCAGTGTCGGACAAAGCGCCGGATGGTGCCGCAAGCACGGTCACCGGCAAATTCGGCTTGGGCTTCAAGAGCGTGTTCCTCGTGAGTGACGCGCCGGAGGTGGTCAGTGGCAGCTTGGATTTCGTCATCCGCGGCGGCATCTACCCGGTGCGGCTGGACACCCCGCAGCGCGATGCGCTGGTCGCGGAATTGAAGCAACTGGCTCCGGACCATTGGCGGCGCGGCACGCTCATCCGCCTGCCATTACGCGCCGATGGCAAACCTGGAGCCGAGGAGGTCCTGTCGCTGTTCCTGCGGCTTGCGCCATTGCTGGTGGTTTTCGCGCGGCGGCTCAGGCGACTGCGACTGCACCAAGAAGGCCAACCCGGGCGGGAGATTCACTGGCAGCCGGAGCCGCTGGCTGATGGCATCGAGGCGGGTGCGGTTGCGGATCTCGACGACCACGTTTCGCGCGCATTGGTTTTCAGCGGAGCCGCCGGGAACGACCGCATGCAGTTCCTGCTGGGCTTGGGGCCGGATGGCTTTGTGCCGTTGCCCAAGGACGTGCCGACGTTTTGGGTCACCGCGCCAACTCGCGCCACGCCGGACTATGGCTTCGCCGTCAACGGCCCGTTCGAGCCGGACGTGGGCCGGGTGCAACTAGCGGCGAAATCAAAGCGCAACGAAGAACTTGCAGACGAACTGGCCCGCGTCTTGGCGGAGCGCCTCAACGCGGTGTGGGAGCTTGCCCACCAGGATTGGCAGACGGTGAGGACGAGATTGGGGCTGGGATCCGGCACGGCCCTGCTGCGGCTCGGGGAAAGCCTTTGGGAAGTGTTGGGCCAGCGATTTGCCGAGAAGTGTCTCAAATCCGATTCCAGCCAGCCCGCCGCCCTGGCCCGGCGCATCCTCTGGCAGTCTCAGAACGTTGGCCTTCGCCGATTTTACGCCGACTGCTCCGCCCTGCCCACTGGCCTGTGGGGTGAGCATCAGGTCCTGACCAAACTGGGCGACCTCCGGTTCGTGGCGGCGGGTGTGCTGGACCGGGAAGACCTCTTCCGCGCCGCCAGCCAGTGGCCTGCTTTCCAGAGCAAGGTTCAGCCGGGGCAAGCGGTTTCCGAAAGCCGCGTGGTCGCGGTCTTGCGCCGACTGGACGCCCTGCCCGAACAACTGGAAACCGCTCATCTAGCCACCGTCGTCCAGTGGGAATTGAAGCAAGACGTGGAACTGCGGGCCGACCCGGAAGCCGCCGCGCGCCTTGGCCAGCTTGTAACGCCGGAGTTCCTCAAAGCGCTCAGGGAGGGCAAACCTGTCGAGCGCGAGGAGCGCGAGCACGAGGCCCTCAGCAAACTTCTGCCCTCGGTGCTGTTCCAAGCCGCTGACGACTCATGGCACCAGCCGGCGGAACTGGTCGTGGCTGACGGCGAGGGTGTTGACGATGACGAAAAGATGCGCGCCGCCTTCGCCCCGCCCGAAGCTCGGCTCCATCCGGCCTACACCGGCCCGGCGCTGGCGTTCTTCCTCGCGTGCCGCCCAAGGTTGGAAGCGGATGCGGCCAATCTGGCGCGGTGGATTCTGCAAGCGCCTAACGACTCGTGCCGCACTGCAGCGCTGACGTATCTGTTGAACGGCAAGTTGAAGGAAACGGTCGCTGAGGAGCTACGCAGTCAGAAAGACGATAATAGCTGGCTGTGGCAGTTGGCTTTTCGACCCGAAAACTTTGGATGGTTTGATCGGAATTTCTCGAAAGAAGACCTGCATCAGATCCGAGCCTACGTGCTTCGCATTTACGATGGGGAGTTGCGCGAGCGATCAGTGCCACCCCCACCTCCGCCCCCACCTCCACCGCTGCCTGTTTGGACCGTCCGGCAGCTCTGGCTTTGGTGGGAAGACCAAGGCAAGCCGATGGGCGATTACGTGCTTGAAGGCGCAGTGAACTGGCCATTGTTCCACGGGGGCCCGATTCGGGAGGAGGTGGCGCGCAAGGCCGAGTTGAAGCGACTCCTGTTGAATCCGGATTCACCTGAAGGGAAGCAGCTTTGGTATCGCCTCTTCGGCTACGCTTGTTTGGTCTCTGCCGGGCGCAAGGTAATCGAACTGCGAGACTTCTGGCTCGGCCGGCTTGAGCCGGCGGGCTTCTGGACACGGACCAGCGCCGGTGATTTCTCCGACCAGACCCGCGAAATTTTCGAGCGGGCGGTGACCGCAGAGTTCAATAATCTGTCCGCGGGCGGGGAGCTGGCATATTTCTGGCGGCGGGTGTTTTACGACATCCGCAAGGTCCATCGGATGGTCCAGAACGACTTTCCGGCGGTCCTGCTCGACTTGGTGCATCAGGGGCATGGTGAACACCTGCGGCAGTTCCTGCGCACCGGTCACCTGCCCGGCCCCGAACAACCGCGCTGGATCGGCACTTTCGGCCAGAGCGCGGACACGCCGCTGGCCTTCATCATTCAGGAACTCTTCCGGCTAGGCGTGATCTCCGATGAGGCGGTGCGCCCACATGCCTTTTACGTCTGTCGCCCAGTGTTGCGTGCATTGGCAAAGATCGGGTGGATTGGGGACTCGGACGATGATGGGTTCAGCGGCGAGCAGTGGCTTGAGATGCTGGCGAAAGATCCCGAGTATGGCCAAAAGCTTCAGCCCTATTTCGACATTCCGCTTCTGCATTTGGGGATAACCCATCGAGGAAAGAAGATGCCCGAACTACCTCCGGAACCATGAGCACCGTCATTCCCCAGCCCAACACCCGAGTCATTCACCGCGCGCACCCGGAATACGGGTTCGGCGTGGTCCGGTATGTCGAGGAGGATGCGTTGGAGGAGATGCGGTTGCAGGTGGCGTTTGATCATCTGGACCAGCTCCAGGGGCTGCGGCCGGAGGTGGTCGAGCCGGTGGGCGATCCGCTGGAGGACGCGGCGGCGGGGCGCTGGGGCGACGTGGCGGCGTTCAAACGCAAGCTGGCCGCCGGGCTGGTCCTGGGCGAGCACAACCTGACCAGTTGCTTCACCCGCTCGGTGGTCCAGCCGCTGCCGCATCAGGTGCATGTGCTGGACCGGGTGGTGTCGGGCAACCGCTTCGGCCACGTGCTGGCGGATGACGTGGGCCTGGGCAAGACCATCGAGGCCGGGCTGGTCATCACCAGTCTGCTGCGCCGCGAGCCGCCCCAGCGGACTCTGATCGTCTGTCCAGCGGGGCTGGCGCTGCAGTGGCAGGACGAACTGGAGGACCATTTCAACCTGAACTTCAGCATTCTCGGCACGAACTTCGACGGGAGACACCCGGCTAGTTGGCGCAGCCAGACGACGGTCATCGCGCCGATTGACCGGATCAAGCGTGAGGAATACCGGGAGTTGCTGCAGCAGGTCGGCACGTTCGACCTGGTGGTCTGCGACGAGGCCCACCGGCTCACGGCCCGGCGCAACGCCATCACGCACGACCTCGAAAAGACGGCGAACTACCGGCTCTTCGAGTTCCTGGTGCACAGCCGGCTCATTCGGCACGTCGAGAATCCCGACCGCACGCCGCGTTCGCCCCGCTTGCTGCTGCTCTCCGGCACGCCGCATCAGGGTGACGACGAGCGGTTTCTCCGCCTGCTGCATCTGGCCCGGCCCGACCTGTTCCAGCCGGATGAACACGGCGTCGAAGCGCAACTGACTCGTGACTCGCTGGCCGAGACGCTCACCCGCACGCCCAAGTCGCGCGCGGTGGACTGGGAAGGGCGCAAGCTGTTCAAGGGGCACGATGCCACGACGATCGAAGTGCCGTGGACACCGGAGGAGTTGGAGGTCTCGCGGCTGCTGACGCAATACATCCTCAAGAGCCTGGACAACGCGCGCGGCGGCGACCGGAGCTTCGCGCTGGTGGTGGAGTTGGTGATGCACACCTTCCACAAGATCGCGGCGAGCAGTTGGCGGGCTTTGGAGGCGGCGCTGACTCGGCGGGCCGAGGGGTTGCAAGGCCGTCCGCAGAGCCTGACAAACCTGTTGCAACTTGAGGACGACGGTGAGGACGAGCGGCGGGGCTTTGCCAAGCCGCTCCAGCAGTTCTTTGCCGATGAGCAGGCCTTGCTCGACACGCTGCTGGCGCGGGTTCGCGCGTTGACCCGGGACTCGAAGTGGGCTTCCTGCGCCGACTTGCTTCAGCAGATCGAGGCGGGAGAGCCGGGGGCGAAGGTGTTGTTCTTCACGCAGTATCGCGCCACGCAGGATTACCTGTGCAAGCGGCTGGCGGAGTTGGTTCCCGGCGCGCGGATCGAGGTCATTCACGGCGACACGCCGCCGGAGGAACGGCGCGAGGCGCGGCGGCGGTTCGAGCGGAAGTCGCGGTTTCTGGTCTCGACCGAAGCCGGCGGCGAAGGCATCAACCTGCAGAAGGCCTGTCATCTGATGGTGAACTACGACCTGCCGTGGAATCCCATGCGGCTGCAGCAGCGCATCGGCCGGTTGGACCGCTATGGGCAGGCGCGGCGGGTGCAGGTGTTCAACCTGCGCGTGCCGGAGTCGTGGGATGCCCGCATCCTCCAGCGCATCACGGAGCGACTGGCGGTCATCACGCGCACCATGAACCTGGCCGGCTTGAACGAGGATTACCAGGACATGCTGCTGGGCGAGGTGGCCGAGCGGATGGACCCGACGAGCCTGTTCGGCCGGGCGATGCGGGGCGAGGAGGTCTCGGATGCCACGGTGGATGGCTGGATTCACGACGCGGCGCGGTCGGTGGACCGGTTGCGGGAGTTGCTCGGTGACGCCGGTGGATTCAGCGGTGATCCCTGGCCGCTGCGTCCCACCTTGACAGCGGACGATTTCAAGCTGGCCTTCGCGCTGGCCCTCGAGCGGCATGGGTTGCGGCTGCAGGAAACCCGGAACAGCGCCAACCAATTCGTGCCGGGGGTCTTTCATTTTCGGCTGCCCGATGCCTTTCGTGACCCGGTGTTCCGGCCCGAACGCACCTGCCACGTCGTGTTCGACCGCGAGGTGTTTCAGCGCGTGCGCGACGAGGACCTGGGCCGGGTGCGCGGCCAGCCGATCCGGCCCGTGCTGGCCGGCTTTGGCGAGCCGGTCACGGACTGGCTTTTTCAAAGCGCGATGGAAGCGGGGCCGGGCGAAAGCGCCTTCGCCCTGGTTGCAAACGAGGATTGGCCTTACGGCGGGGGCTGGTTGCTGGTCTATGCCCTGCGCTGGCTCGGGCCGGCGCGGCGGCTGTCCGCGCCTGATTCGCTGGTGACGGTGTTCCATGGGGCCGCCGGTGAGGCGAGGTTGCTTTCCCCGCGAGAAACGATGTCGTTAGTTTCCGCCACGGGGAGGCTGGTTGAGCGTGGAATTCCCGCCCCGCCAATGCCCGGGTACGCCGCCGCGCGGGCAATTGCCCTGCAAATTTTGCGCGAGCGGGTCACCGGTCGTGGTCCGGCTGCCAGGGCCACGGCAGGGCTGTCCATGCACCTGGTGGCGGCGATAAGTCGGTGACACAAGATTTCGAGGTTTTGAGATGCCCGCCAGATCGGCACGGGCCAGTATCTCGCGCTTGTGCGTCCCCCGAGTTCAACAGCCGCTCGGAGAGCTTCAGGCGGGAGGTGGAGTTGGGTGGTGAATCGAGGTCAAGAAGCGAGGGGGCGGCAAACCCCACGCGGGCGCGAGCGCTGCCCGCGCGGTATCGTTGTTCGACCTCACTTCAAGTGCCGCTCGAACCACGCGAGCGTCTGGCTCCACATTGCGGGCAGGTACACGTGGCCGACGCCGGGATAAATTTCGTTCTGGAAATTGGTGCTGGCGTCGAACAGCGCCCAGGCCGGCCGCGCACGGGCCTCGATTTCGCGGATGCCGTCCACCGGGGAGCCGGCGTCCTGGTCGCCGTTCATGCACAACAGCGGGCGGGGCGCCACGAGCGCGATCACCGCCTCGGTGTCGAAGTGCCGGAGCATACCCGGCACGTAGTAGTAGATGCCGTGGTGCTTTAGACCCTGGTGGGCGATGAGGCTCTGGTAACGGGTCAGGCAGGCCACGGCCACGCCGGCCCGGAGGCGCTCGTCGAGCGCCATCAGCCACCAAGAGCGGGTCGCGCCCATGCTGATGCCGGTGACGCCGAGCCGCCGCGCGTCCACCTCCGGCCGCGCGGCCAGGTAATCCAGCGCCATGAGATCGTCGCGCAGGATCATTCCCCAGAGCGTGCGGCCGAGCCAGAGGTGGTACTTGCTGGCGGTGAGTTCGCCCGCGCCGCCCTTTTCGTCCGAGCCGGGACCCCGACCGTGGCGTTCGCCGAAGCAGTACGCGTCAATGGCCAGTACGACGAAGCCGCGCCGCACCAGCGCCGGACCCGGTTCCTCGGGCGTGTGGGCGCGCTCGAACAGTTCGACCTTGCCCTTGTCATACTCGCCACCGTGCCAGTGGCAGTAAAGGATCGCCGGCGCCTTGCCGCCGGATTTGTCCGGCAGCAGCAACACACCGGGCACGGTGGCGCCGGCGCCGTTGTCGAACTGGAAGCGCTCGAGCGTGAAGCCGTCGCGCGCTTCGTGCGAGAGCGTCTTCACCGCGGGCACGGCGGGTCGTGGTGGCAGGTCACCCAGCAGGCGCCAGAGCCGGGCACGGAGCTCGGCCCGTTGCGCCGCCCACTCGGTGGCGGTGGCGGGCAGCTTGAGTTCCGGCGCGGGCGGCGTGGCGGCGAGCCAAGCTGGCGGTTCGGCAAGCGGTTCCGGATTCATGAGCAAGGCCCCGGCCACGGCCAGGGCAAAGGGCGGTTGGTGCTGTGAGCGCATGGCGGAAGATTCGCGGGAGAAGAGCACCCCGCTTCAGCCGGACACAATCCGGCCGTCCTCGAGGTGCAGCACACGCGGCGCGTGAGCGGCCACGTGGGCGTCGTGGGTGGCGATGATGAGCGTGGTGCGTTGTTCGGCATGGAGTTCGCGCAGCAGGGCGATGATTTCGGCGCCGGTGTGGGAATCGAGGTTGCCGGTGGGTTCGTCCGCCAGGAGCAGTTCGGGGCGGTTGACCAGGGCGCGGGCGATGGCCACGCGCTGTTGTTCGCCGCCGGAGAGTTCGGCGGGCCGGTGTTCGAGGCGGTGGCCGAGGCCGACGCGCTCGAGCAGTTCGCGGCCGCGGGCGGCGGCCCGGACGGGGGGCACGCGGGCCAGGCGCGCCGGCACGCAGACGTTTTCCAGCGCGTCCAGTTCGGGGAGCAAATGGTAGGCCTGGAAGACGAACCCGACCCGGCGGTTGCGGAAGGCGGCGAGTGCGCGCGGCGCAAGGGCGTCGAGCTGCTGGCCGTCGAACTCAATGTGCCCGGCGGTGGGCACGTCCAGCCCGCCCAGCAGGTGCAGCAGCGTGCTCTTGCCCGCGCCCGAGGCGCCTTGCAGGGCCACGAAGGCGCCGCGCGGAATCGTCAGGTCCACGCCCCGCAGCACCTCGATGTCGCGGTGGCCGAGCTGGTAGGTCTTGGCCACCTGGCGGGCGGTGACCAGCGGCCGGTCGGCGGCGGGTTCATTCATGGCGCAAGGCCTCCACGGGTTTGAGCCGGCCCGCGTGCCAGGCGGGGATCAAGCCGCCCAGCAGGCACATCAACAGCGAGCCGGTGACGATGATGGCGACGTCGCTGGGCACGACCAGCGCGGGCAGTTCGTAGAAGTGGTAAATCTCGGCCGGGAACAGCTCGAAGCAGGTGACGCGCCGCATCAGGAACAGAAACTCATTGCGGAAATGCACGCCCAGCAGACCCAGACCCAGGCCGGCGGCCACACCCAGCACGCCCACCACCAGGCTCTGGCTGAGGAAAATCCAGGTCACCTGGCCGTTGGTGGCGCCCAGCGCCTTGAGCGTGCCGATCTCGCGGGTCTTCTGGACCACAAAGGTGATGAGGCCGCTGCAAATGCCGAACGCCGCCACCAGCGTGATGAAGAACAGCAGGTAGTACATCATGTTCTTCTCCACCACGACCGACTGGATGAACGACTCGTGCTCCTCGTACCAGGTGGTGATCTCGTACGATGCGCCCAGCTTCCCCAGGAGTTCGGTCTCCACGGTCACGGCCTGCTCGGGATCGTGCAGCGCCACGATCAGGCCGTGGACGGCGTTTTCCAGGCCGAACAGGTCCTGCGCGTTCGCCAGCGAACACACCACCAGCAGCGCGTCCAGGTCATAGAACCCCACCTCGAAGATGCCGCGGATGGTGAAGTCGTCGGCCAGCGGCACTTCTTCCTCCCCCTGGCGGCGGCTTTCGTTCCACCGCTCGAACTGGGTCACGGCATAGACGGCCACGGCGTCGTGGACCTTCAGGCCGAGCTTGGCCGCGAGTTCGCTGCCGGCCAGGAAGCTGTAGCCGCGCAGTTCGTTCGTGCCCGCCACCACGCTGCGCAGCAAGGTGCTCACCGGCGGCACCTGCGCGCGCGGGTCCACGCCCAGCACGGAGGGCACGTGAAACGCCGGGCTGCCTTCGGCCGGCTGGGTCTTCAACAGCACCGGCCCGGTGACGTACGGCGTCACGCCCTTGACACGCGGATGCGCCGCGATGCGGGCCGCCAGGGCTTCGTAATCCGTGAGCAGTCCTTCGCGCGACTCCAGGCGGAGATGCGCCGTGTAGGAGGCCAGTTTTTCCCGGAGCTGGCGGTCAAAACCGCTCATCACGGCGATGACGATGACCAGCACCGCGACGCCCAGGGTCACGCCCAGCACGGAGATGAGAGTGATGACCGAGACGAGTTTGCGCTTGGGGCGCAGGTAACGCAGGGCCAGCATCCATTCGAACGGGAGGCGCGACACGGGGCCGCAGGCTAGGCGCGGGGGCGGGGGGTGTCAAACGTACGGCGGGAGAGGTTGAGGTGCGAGTGAGAGCTGTGTGTTGTTGCAGGCCTTGTTTCTTGTGCTTGGCAGGTGGGTAGTGGTTCCGGGCTCGCGCTGGCGAGGAAGCGGGCGAGCTGGTCAGCATGGGAACCCGAGCCGGGGTGCGCCCCCCACGGCGGATTTGACTACGCCGCCGGCTGCAATACCCTCCGCCGTACGAAATCGGCCCGGCGGGTCGCGCGCAACGCCGCCCGGTCGAGGCGGTCCTCATTCGATTTGTGAACACTCGATTCGTCACCCGTCGGGGCGCCCGCGGCGCCCGTTTGCACCGTTTCATGAGCCACGTTCTTCCAGCCGGCGCCGTTGCCGTCACCCTCTTCTCCCCCCTGGCCGACACCGTATCCGCGGAGGCCGCGCCGCTCGTGGCCGAGTGGACAGGGCCGTTCGGCGGAGTGCCGCCGTTCGATCAGGTGCGGGTGCCCCAGTTCCAGCCGGGCTTCGCGGCCGCCATGGCCGCGTACCGCGCCGAGATCAAGGCCATCGCCGAAAACCCCGAACCGCCCACCTTCGACAACACCATCGCCGCGCTGGAGCGGTGCGGGCGCGCGCTGGACCGCGTCCAGGCCGTGTACGGCGTGTGGGGCTCGACGCTCAGCACGCCGGAGTTCCGCGAGGTGGAGCAGGAGCTGGAGCCGAAGCTGGCCGCGCTGCGCGACGAGGTTTTCCAGAACGAAAAACTCTTCCGGCGCATCGCGGCGGTGTACGAGTCGCCCGACAAGGCCCGCCTCACGCCGGAGCAGCAGCGCCTGGCCTGGTTGCATTTTACGAACTTCGTCCGTGCCGGTGCGAAGCTTGACACCGCCGGGAAGGCGCGCGTGGCCGCCATCAACCAGCGCCTGGCCACGCTGTACACGAAATTCAGCCAGAACCTCCTGGCCGACGAGGAAGGGGACTTCACCGTGATCACCGACGCCGCCGACCTGGCCGGCCTGCCCGAGTCCTTTCGGGCCGCGGCGGCGGCCGAGGCGGAACGGCGCGACCTCAAGGGCCGGTGGGTGATCGCCAACACGCGCTCGAGCGTCGAGCCGTTCCTGACCTACTCGACCCAGCGCGCGTTGCGCGAACAGGTCTGGCGCCGCTTTATCAGCCGCGGCGACCACCCCGGCGAGCACGACAACAAACCGATCATCACGGAAATCCTCCTGCTCCGCGCCGAGCGCGCCAGACTCCTGGGCTACCCGACCCACGCCCACTGGCGGCTCGAAAACACCATGGCCCGCACCCCGGAGCGCGCCCTGGAATTGATGGAGGCGGTCTGGAAACCCGCCGTGGCGCGCGTGCGCGAAGAGGTGACCGACATGCAGCGGATCGCTGACGCCGAGGGTGACGGCGTCCAGATCGAACCGTGGGACTACCGCTTTTACGCCGAGAAGGTGCGCAAGGCGAAGTACGACCTCGATGAAAACGAACTCAAACCCTACCTCCAGCTCGACAAGCTGCGCGAGGCCATGTTCTGGACCGCCGGCCAGCTCTTCGGCTTCACTTTCACGCCGGTGACCCACGTGCCGGTGTACCACCCGGACGTGAGCGTGTGGGAGGTAAAGGACGCCGCCGGCCGACACGTCGGGCTGTTTTACTTCGATCCGTACGCCCGGCCGGGCAAGCGCTCGGGCGCGTGGATGAACGCCTACCGCAACCAGGAGCGCTTCGAGCGTCCCATCACCACGCTTGTTTCGAACAACTCGAACTTTCTCAAGCCCGCGCCCGGCGAGCCCGTCCTGGTCTCGTGGGACGACGCCCGGACGCTCTTCCACGAGTTCGGCCACGCCCTGCACGGCCTGTGCTCGGACGTGAACTACCCGTCGCTCTCGGGCACCAGCGTGCCGCGCGATTACGTCGAGCTGCCCTCGCAGATCCTCGAGCGCTGGCTGGCGACGCCCGAGGTGCTCAACCGCTTTGCGTTGCATTACCAGACCGGCCAGCCGATGCCGGCCGCGCTGGTCGAACGCATCAAGAAGGCGGCGAAGTTCAATCAGGGGTTTGCCACGACCGAGTTCCTGGCCAGCGGCCTGATTGACATGAAGCTCCACCTCGCCGGCGGCCGCGAGATTGACCCCGCCATGTTTGAGCGCGAGGAACTGGCCCGCCTCGGCATGCCGCGCGAGATCGTCATGCGCCACCGCCTGCCGCAGTTCGCGCACATCTTCGCCGACGAGGGCTACTCGGCGGGTTACTACAGCTACCTCTGGGCGGATACGCTCACCGCCGATGCGGCGGAGGCCTTCGAGGAAGCCGGCGGGCTGTACGACAAGACCGTGGCCGCGAAATTCCGCGAGTGCGTGCTCTCCAAGGGCAACACCCTTGAGCCGGCCGAAGCCTACCGGAAATTCCGCGGCCGCGACGCCGGTATCGCCGCACTCATGCGCGACCGCGGCTTTCCCGTGCCGGCCGGGGCGCAATAAACGGCCGCGGTATCTCTCGAGGCGGTGAGCAGCCACGGATCCGTGCGGGGTGCTGTCACTGCGCCCGGCGGGCCACCACGAACGCGTTGAGCATGGCGTAGCGAGCGGGCGTGAGGTTCAACGCGAAGTCCAGCCAGCGGTTCACGTACCGGTCGGTGCAGGCGACGCGTTCCACCACGCACCCCGCGCGTTCGAGGAAGAACGCAATCTCGAGGGCGTTGGTCTTCACGATCGCGTCGTCGTCCGGCTGGAAGACCGGGCGCACAATCGGCGCCATGCGGTCGAAGCGCACCTGCTGGGGCGCGCGGCGCATCTGCCGACGCTTGGCCAGCAGTCGGCGCAGGTTCCGCCACTTGCTGGCCAGACCGCGCATGGCCGGGTGGTAATCGCGCAAGCCAAGGACGCGGAAAAAGTTGGGGCTGGACACCACCACGCGCCCGCCGGGTTCGGTCACACGCACCAGTTCGGCCAGGAAAGCCTCGGGCTCCTCGACGTGTTCGAGCACGTTCAGCGCGCCCACGCTGGCAAAATGCCGGTCGGGGAACGGCAGGCGGCGGCCGTCATAGAGCTCGCAACGCAAGCCGGCCTGCCGCGCCCGCGCCACGTTCGGTTCGGACACCTCCACGCCCTGCGCCTCAAAACCGGCGTCCGCCAGGCGCCTGAGCACCTGGCCCACACCGCAACCCACGTCCAGCGCCCGCCCGCCCGGCCGGTCGGGCCGCAGCGCGTCGGCGTACCTGGCGTAAACCCCCTCGTCCCAGTTCGCGAGGAACTCGGCATAAGCGGTGTTGTGGCGGTAGTACGTTTCCTGGTGGCCCATCACGTTGCGTGGTGAGGCTAGCAGCCTGCGCCCGACCACGCCACGCCGGAACGCGCCATGGAACACGGTCGGGCGCAACCCGGGTTTGTACCCAACCTCGGGGACTGCTTCCCCGCGAAAAAAGGTTGGTTCCGGGCGTGGACATCCACGTCCGCCGACGTGCCCGTGGGTCGCCGCCTGATGTTCACCTGCGGGGCGCGGGTGCCCCGCGGCCTGTCCGCTTGTCAGCCCGGCGGTGCTGCGTACACTGCGCGCCCCATGCCGGACCTGACCTCGCTCAACCCGCAGCAGCGCGAGGCCGTGACCACGATTCACGGCCCGGTGCTGATCCTCGCCGGTGCGGGCACGGGCAAGACGCGGGTCATCACCTACCGCATCGCCCACCTCATCGAGCGCGGCGTGCCGCCCGGACACATCCTGGGCGTCACGTTCACGAACAAGGCCGCCCGCGAAATGTTCGCGCGCGTGAACCAATTGGTGCCGCGACCGCGCAACGACGCGCGCGAGCCGCGCCCCGCCGCCGGCCCGGCCTCCGGCCCCCGGCTCTCAACATCCGACTCCCGCCCCACGATTTGCACCTTCCATTCGTTGTGCGTCCGCATCCTGCGCCAGCACATCGAGAAGCTCGGGTACAAACGCAATTTCGTGATCTACGACGAAGCCGAGCAGCTTGCCGCGATCCGGAAAATTCTTGGCCATCTTTCAGCGCGGGGCGAAAAGACTGATCCTGCGGCCATCCTCGGATTGCTGAGCCGGTATCGGAACGGCGGCGAGCGGGCCGTGGCTTTCGCCGAGCCCGGCGTGCGCGCGATGGCTGAACACATCCGCGGGCGCTATGAGTCCGCGTTGCGCGCCTGCAACGCGGTGGACTTTGACGATCTTATTCTGCTCACGCTGCGGCTGTTCCGGGAGCACCCGGCCGCGCTCGAGGCGTGCCGGGTGCAGTACCGCTACGTGATGGTGGACGAGTACCAGGACACCAACGCCGCGCAGTTTGAACTTGTTCACGCGCTCACCCGCGAGCATCGCAACCTCTGCGTGGTGGGGGACGACGACCAGAGCATCTACGGCTGGCGCGGCGCCGAGATCGCCAACCTCCTGGACATGGAAAAGCACTACCCGGAGGTGAAGGTCATCAAACTCGAGCAGAATTACCGCTCCACCACCACCATTCTCACCGCCGCAAACGCGGTCATCCGCCACAACGCCCGCCGCCGGGGCAAGCAGCTCTGGTCCCACAAGGGCGCCGGCCCGAAGATCACGCTGTTCACCTTTGCCGACGAGGACGAGGAGGCCCGTACCGTGGTCGAGGAGATCGAGACCGCGCGGTTGACCCGCCGTGGCGCGTGGTCGGAGCACGCGGTGCTCTTCCGCACCAACGGCCAGGCGCGTCCACTCGAGACCGCGCTGCGCAAGGCCGGGGTGCGCTACCACCTGGTGGGCGGCCAGAGCTTTTTCGACCGCCGCGAAATCCGCGACTTCCTCGCGTACCTGAAGGTGCTGCTCAACCCGCACGACGACGTGAGCCTGCTGCGTATCGCGAACGTGCCGGCGCGGGGTCTGAGCGACGCGACCCTGCAGCGCCTGCTGGCCGCCAGCCAGGAACGGCACTGCCCGGTCTTCACCGCCATGAAGAATCCGCTGGTCACCGCCGGCTTCCCGCCGCGCACCCGCGAGCGCATCGCCGGCTTCGCGGCGCTGCTGGAAGACACCGGCCGGCGACTCCATTCTTCCGCGCCCGGTGGGGCGGCTCCGCTGGCCGGCTGGGCTGAAGGATTTTTCACCCAGATCGGCTATTTCGAAGAACTCCGCCGCGGTGAGAAGACCGCCGAGGCCGGTGAAAACCGCGTGCGCAATCTCCGCGAACTCATCGCCGCGCTTGACCGCGAGGCCGGCCCGGACGGCTCGTGTGCCGAGCGGCTGGAACGGTATCTGGAGCAAGTCGCCCTCGACACGGAGCGCGAGGCGGAAGACGCGCCGGCGGGCGATGCCGTGACGCTGATCACCATGCACAGTTGCAAGGGGCTGGAGTTTCCGCATGTGTTCATCGTGGGCCTCGAGGAGGGTCTGCTGCCGCACGCAAGGTCGAAGGCCGAGGGTACGCTCGACGAGGAGCGGCGGCTGTTTTACGTGGCCATCACCCGCGCCCGGTATTCGCTGAAGCTCAGCCATTGCGCGGCGCGGCGCAAGTACGGCCAGCTCACGCCCTGCCATCCGTCGTCGTTTCTGGGCGAACTGCCGGCGGAACTGGTGGAGCGCGCCGAAGATCGCCCGCGCCAGCCGGTGTCGCTGGAGGCCGGCCGTGAATGGTTCGCGGCCATGCGCGCCAGGCTGGCCGGCGCCCGGCCGGCCGGTTCCGCCTGACGGATCCGTCGTTGTGCAGGGGGCGGGACCGGTCACGCCACGCGCTCACCAGCCCTGTACCGCCGGGTTTGGCGGGTGCGGGTGAGCAACAACTGCGCGCTCAGACGCACACTTGTCCCGGTCTCGCCACCAGCTTAGGCTGAGCGCAGTTCAACCTCCCAACGTGTGCGACCGCTTTTGAAGTAGCCATGAATACTCCAGTCACCCCGTTGAAGCGCCGGCACGGGACCGCCGGGCGGCGCGGCTTCACCCTTATCGAACTGCTGGTGGTGATCGCCATCATTGCCATCCTCGCCGGCATGTTGCTGCCCGCGCTGGCCAAGGCCAAATCCAAGTCGCAGGGCATTTTCTGCATGAACAACACCAAGCAGCTCACCCTGGGCTGGCTGGTGTACGCGGACGATTACAACGACCTCCTGCTCGGCTGCCTGGACGGCCTGCCTAACCGGCGGATCAACTGGATTCAAGGCGACCTCGCTGGCTGGAACGCCGACGCCGCCAACCCGCGCTACATCACCAACAGCCCGCTCTTCAACTACGTGGGCCGCAGCGCGGACCTCTTCCGCTGCCCGGCGGACAAGGCGGTGGTCATGATCTCCGGCCGCCAGGTGCCGCGCATCCGCAGCAACTCCATGAGCCAGGTCTTCGCCTTCGGCGACTGGTTGGACGGCTCGGGCACCGGCCGCAACCAGACCCGCTGGCGGATTTACGGCAAGAGCTCGGAAATCGTCCAGCCCACCAAGACATTTGTCTTCGTGGACGAGCACCCAAACAGCATCAACGACGCCGCCTTCGCCAACCAATGCACCGGGGCCGAGGCGCGGTCCACCGCGCGCATCATTGACATCCCCGCCAACTATCACAACGGCGCGTGCGGCTTCTCCTTCGCCGACGGTCACTCGGAAATCAAAAAGTGGCTGAGCACCGCCTCCGGCCAGCCGGACACCAAGGCCGGGCTGCGCAACATGCCGGTCTATTTCACCGGCGCCCGCAACCTGACCCTGAACTTCGCCGCGCTCGACGCCTGGCTGGACTCACGCTGGATGGCGGAAAACGCCACGGTGCCCACACGCTGACGCGGGCGGCCCGAAGCGACCCGCCGGGCCAGCGGCCCGGTTCAGCGGCAGGCTGGAAGCCCGCCGCTACATGACATTGCCCCCTCGACGCCCCGCCGCGCGGGTTCTAATTTCGAGGGGATGTCGTTGACACACTCGCCATTGACCATCGCCGGGCGCACCTTCAGCTCGCGGCTCATCCTGGGCACGGGCAAGTTCGCCTCGCCCGAGCTGATGCGCGACGCCCTGGCCGCCAGCGGCGCGGAAATGGTCACCGTGGCCCTGCGCCGGGCCGACCTCAGCGGCCGGCGTGACCCCTTTGCCAACATCCTCGAGTTCATTGACCCGGAGCGGTACCTGATTTTGCCCAACACCAGCGGCGCAATGAACGCCACCGAGGCGGTGCGCCTGGCCCGCCTGGCCCGCGCCGCCGGCCTGCCACACTGGGTGAAACTGGAAATCCACCCCGACCCGCGCTACCTGCTGCCCGACCCGGTGGAAACCCTGCACGCCGCCGAGCAGCTCGTGGCCGAGGGCTTCGTGGTCCTGCCCTACATCAACGCCGACCCCGTGCTGGCCAAGCGCCTGCAGGAGGTCGGCGTGGCCACGGTCATGCCGCTGGGTTCGCCCATCGGCTCGAACCGCGGCCTGCAAACCCGCGACCAGATCCGCATCATCATCGAGCAGGCCACCGTGCCCGTGGTGGTGGACGCCGGGCTGGGCGCCCCCAGCCACGCCGCCGAGGCCATGGAACTGGGCGCCGACGCCGTGCTGGTCAACACGGCCATCGCCGTGGCGGCCGACCCGGTCCGCATGGCGCGCGCCTTCAAGGCGGCGGTTGAGGCCGGACGCGCGGCGTACGAAATCGGCCTCGCCCCGGCCAGCTTCGAGGCGCACGCCACCAGCCCGTTGACGGCGTTTCTCGACTCCCCGCAGCCGGCATGAACCCGAATCACCTCCCCCGCGCGCGGGTGCGCCGCCTGCTCGCCGCCGCCGCCCGGCGCCGCATCCTGGTCCTGGGCGACGTGATGCTCGACCAGTTCATCTGGGGCCGGGTGAACCGCATCTCGCCGGAGGCGCCCGTGCCAGTGGTCGAGTTCGACCACGAGAGCTTCATGCCCGGCGGCGCGGCCAACGTGGCGCGCAACCTGACGGCCCTGGGCGCCGCCACCGAACTGTTTGCCCTGATCGGCCGGGACACGCCCGGCGCCCAACTGCGGCGCCTGCTGGAGCGGGACGGCGTGGACTGCCGCGGCCTGGTGGCGCACCCGACCCGGCCCACCAGCGTGAAGACCCGCATCCTCGCCCAGCGCCAGCAGGTGGTGCGGCTGGACCGCGAGGTCCGCGCCGACCTGGACCCGGCCGCCGCGGAAACGCTGCTGCGGCGCTGGCGCCGGCGCCTGCCCGGGGCGGATGCCGTGATCGTGGGCGATTACGGCAAGGGCGTGGTCACGCAGGCCGTGCTCGACGCGGTGCGCGAGGCTTGCCGCCGTCAGGGAGTCTGGCTGAGCCTGGACCCCAAGCCGGTGCACGCGCTGGACTTGAGCCGTTTGTCCCTGCTCACGCCCAACCGCAAGGAAGCCTTCGAGCTGGCCCACCTGCCGGACCCGCATCCCGCCACGCCGCCCCGCGAGGACCCGGCATTGCGCCAGGTCGCGCACCGGCTGTTGGAGACCCTCCAACCCGCGCTGCTGCTCATCACGCTGGGCGAGCACGGCATGTTGCTGTGCCCGCGCGACGGCGCGCCGCGACACATCCCCACCGTGGCGCGGGAGGTGTTCGACGTCTCGGGCGCGGGCGACACGGTGATTGCGGCGTTCACGCTGGCCGTGGCGGCGGGGGCCTCGCCGGTCGAGGCGGCGGTCTTTTCCAACCACGCCGCCGGCGTGGTGGTGGGCAAACTCGGCACCGCCACGGTCTCCCCGGCCGAGTTGCTGGCCAGCTTCGACCGCGCCGCATGAAGGCCGCCGCGTCGGGCCATACCGGGGCGAGCGGCTACGAGCTGGTGCGCGTGGCCGGCGGGGTCTGGAGCGTGCGCGCGCGGGCCGAGGGCGAGACGTTCCACCCGGGCATCGGCCCGGCCGCGGAGGCGGAGGCGGTGTACCTACAGCCGCTGCGGCTGGTGGAGCGGATGCGGGGCCACGCGGGCGAATTCGTGGTCTGGGACGTGGGCCTGGGCGCGGCGGCCAACGTGCTGACGCTGTTCCGCGCAACCCGGGAACTGACCACGCCGCTCCGGGTCGTGAGCTTTGACCGGACCCTGGGGGCGCTGGACTTCGCGCGGCGGCACCGGACGGAACTGGATTACCTGGCCGGCTACGAATCGGCGGTGGAGGAACTGCTGGCCGCGCGGCAGGTGCGGTTTCTCAGCGGCCGCCAGCCGGTGGACTGGTCGGTCATCGTGGCGGACTTCCCCACCTGGCTGGCCGGTCCGGCGGCGGCCGGCGCGCCCCGCCCGCACGCGGTCTTGTACGACGCCTTTTCGCCGGCGCGGAACCCGGACATGTGGACGTTGCCGCTGTTTCAACGGCTGCGGGCGGCGTTGGACCCGGCCCGGCCCTGCGCGCTGGCCACGTACAGCCGGGCCACGCTGGTGCGGGCGACGCTGTTGGTGGCGGGGTTTTACGTGGGCGTGGGCGAGGCGACGGGCGAGAAGGAGGAAACCACCCTGGCGGCCAACGACCCGGCGCTCATCCCCCGGCCGCTGGACCGTCGCTGGCTGGTGCGGGCGCGCCGGTCCACCAGCGCCGAGCCGCTGGCGGGGCCGAAGTACGTGCAGGCGCGGTTGAGCGCGGCCACGCTCGAGCGCCTCGAGCGGCATCCGCAGTTCCGCGAACTGTAAAGGCGGCCCGTGGTTGTCGGAACGGGCGGCGGCTTGGTCGCCGCGTTCTGACGAGCGCGGCCACAGGGGCGTGAACAGCCACGTCCGCGGCCGGAGAGAAAGTTGGGGCTCGCGGCGCTCGCCCCTCCGATCGCCGGGCCAAAAGCGCCAGTGAACTGGCGCAGTCCAAAAGCTGGCGCCAGTCTGGCCTGTGACTTGCTTGTTTCACTGGTGGTCGTCATGGCGGAGATCAACCCGAGCCGACTGGATCCGAAAATCCGAAGACTTCGCTGTTTGCCAACCACGGGCCTGGCGCCAGCAGGTCAGTCCGTACGACCGGTCGCGGCCGTTGCTGCCCCGGCCGGGCGTTTCGCGGCTTGGAAACCATTGCCACGGCGCTACCCGACACTTCTTCCCGCCAAACTGGCCGGTCAATCAACGTACTTCGAACTGGGACCACTTACCCAAAGCACAAAGCATGAAAGCGCAGAACATCGGGTTTGAACGAATGAGCCGGCAAACGCCGCGGCGTTGCCCCGGCAGGCCTTGCGCCGAGCTGGCGGTGGCGTTGGTTTTGGCCCAAGCCCCCGTCTTGGCGGCCCAAGCCGGACGGCTGGTCGGTTGGGGAAGGCTAACCAAGCTGCCGGACAAGCTGTCCGAGACCCGGTTTACCCGGGTTGCCGCGGGCGGAGCGCACAATCTGGGGCTGACCAGCGAAGGCGCGGTCTGGGCCTGGGGACGCAATTGGTACGGGCAGTGCGAGTTGCCAGAGGGGCTGGGCACTGTCCAGGCGGTTGCCGCCGGCGAGGAACAAAGCCTGGCGCTCAAGAGTGACGGGAGCGTTGTCATTTGGGGCTACGACGGGAGTTCCACGCCCAGCGTGCCAGCGGGATTGAGCAACGTGGTCGCGATCGCGGCGTGTAGCCAGCACAGCGTAGCACTGAAGAGCGACGGAACGGTGGTGGCATGGGGACCTTTGAGCACAGACCATTGGGACTTAACCAATGCGGTGGCGATGCCTGAGGGCTTGAGCAGTGTGGTGGCGATTGCGGCCGGGGGTGCACACAACCTGGCGCTCAAGGGCGACGGCACCGTTGTGGCGTGGGGTGGCAATCGCGGTGGCCAAAGCACGGTGCCGGGCTGGCTGAGCAATGTGGTGGCCATTGCGGCTGGTGGCGGGCACAGCCTGGCGCTCACTGGCGGTGGCTGGGTGATGGCTTGGGGCACCAATAATTACGGCCAGATTGCCGTGCCGGAAGAACTCAACAACGTGATTGCCATTGCTGCGGGCCAGTGGCACAGCCTGGCGCTCAAGAGCAATGGAACCGTGGTTGCCTGGGGCGATGATTACTTCGGCCAAAGCTCCCCGCCACCCGGTTTGTCCGGCGTGGTGGCCGTCGCGGCTGGTGCCCGGCACAGCCTGGCGCTCAAAGAGGACGGCACGGTGGTCGCCTGGGGCGACAATGTCTTCGGCCAGAGTCTGAACCCGGGTGAGCTTCGGGACGTGGTGGCCATCGCCACCAGTGACGGCTATCACCCCAGCCGTTCCGGACATGGTCTGGCGCTTCGACAAAACGGCCGATTGCTGGTTTGGGGCGAGAACTGGTATGGCCAGGTGACGGTCCCGGAAGGCCTGGGTCCGATCGCGGCCATCGCGGCTGGCGGCCGTCACAGCCTGGCCCTGCTCGAGGACGGCTCCGTGGTGGCGTGGGGCGACAATGGCCTGGGGCAGCTCAATGTCCCGGGCGACCTCGGTCTGGTAACCGCGATTGACGCCGGTGACGGGCACAGCCTGGCGTTACAGCGCGACGGAACGATCGCGGCCTGGGGCGACGATTCGTATGGCCAGAGCACGGTGCCGGCTGGATTGAGCGGAGTGGTGGCCATCGAGGCGGGGCGATGGCACAACCTGGCCTTGCGCGGTGATGGCACGGTCGCGGCTTGGGGGCGCAACGATTCCGGCCAGACCGCGGTGCCGGCGGGACTGGACCGCGTGGTGGCCTTGGCGGCGTCCAAACAGCACAGTCTGGCGCTTCGGAACGATGGCACGGTGATCGCGTGGGGTGACGTTTTGACCGGCCGGTACCCGGTCCCGCCGGGATTGAACCGAGTGATTGCCATCGCCGCGGGTGGCGGGTTGAGTCTGGCAATCCAAGATGACGGGACGCTGGTCGTCTGGGGTCCGGACGGTCAAACCCGCGCAGTCCCTTCGGGCTGGAGCAAGACGCTGGCGGTCGCGGCTGGCGAACTGCAAACGCTGGCCCTGGTCAGTGGCAGCCGGCCCTGGCTGGTGCCCATTGGATTTGGGGTCAACGGGACCTTCGAGCTCGAACTCCGCGGCGATGCCGGCCAGCCTTACACCATCCAGTTTTCGTCGGATCTGTTGAAGTGGACGCACCTGACCAACTTCGTTGCCCCTGCTCCCGCGACGCCGGTTCCAGACCCGGAAGCTGCCGGCCAGCCCCGGCGGTTCTACCGGGCTCGCACGCCTTGAAACACGCGTCCGGTCTGCGGTCTGGCCAGTAATCCCGGCCGTTTTATTGTGTTCACTTCCGCCGCATCGTAATGCACCGGGATGAAGATGCCGCCTTCGCGGGGCAGTCAGGCGCGGAAGCGGCGTGAACACTGCACCGGCTTGCAGACCGAGCCGCCCGCCCGGCGCGAGTTCGCCCCCGTTGAACCACAACGCCGGAGTGATTTCCAGCGTTGGCCGACCAGACTCGTCCAGCTCGTCGTGGCCAGCCATGAATTGCACCACTTGTGGCCGCGACGCCACGCCCCAGCCGGTCCAGAGCAGCGCCGACGTGTCCACTGCGGGCACTTTGGCCGGCATGGCTTTGACGAGGTTATCGGCGACGCCTTATGCTGGCCGCATGGTCCGGGGTGCATTGGTCACGGCGTGGCTCTTCGCCTGGCTGGCGACAGCTCAGGAGCTGGCTCTGGTGCCCATCGGCTCCGGTTGGCGCTGGCAGCCGGCTTCAGACTCGCCGGGCACTTTCCCCGAACACTGGCGGGAGGTGGACTTTGATGACCGGGCCTGGCCGCGTGGACCGTCCGGGTTCACCACTTTTCCCTGGGGTGGTGAGGCCTCGGTGATCGCGCCGTTCCCGGCGACAAACGCCCTGTGCCTGCGGGGCCGCTTTGAACTGTCCGATCCGGCGGGCGTCACGTGGCTGGTGCTGCGCGCGGATTGGAGCGGTGGGTTCGTGGCCTATCTGAACGGGCGCGAGATTCTCCGGCGCAACTTGCCGGGCAATCCCGGCGACCCGGTGCCATTCGGCGCCGAGCCGACCCCGCATGGGGCCGGCCTGGCCGAAGAACTGGACTGCTCGCCCGCCGTGGCGGAGTTGCGTCCGGGCGACAACGTGCTGGCCCTGCAATGGCACCCTCCTCGGGATGGCTTCGGCGGCCGGCTCGTGCCGGAATTGCTGGCCAACTTTACCCGTGGACCGTTCGTGCAAGGCACCACGCCCAGCTCGCAGACCGTGGTCTGGCGCACACCGACGCCCGCCTCCACCGAGGTCGAGCTGGGCGAAAGCCCGGAGGCGCTGCGCGCCGTCTTTGCCGACTCCACACCGACCACGAACCATGTTGCCACGTTGACAGACCTCATGCCGGACACGCAGTACTGGTACCGCGTGGTGAGCCGGGACGGAGGGCGCGTCGCGGCTTCGCCGGTGCTGCAATTCCGCACATTCAAGGCCGCCGGCCCGTTGCGGTTCGTGGTCGCGGCCGACGTGGGTGGCGGTGCATTGCCCCAATATCAGGTCGCGGCGGTCATGCGCGACGCCGCCCCGGACCTCGTGCTCATCGCGGGCGATCTGGTGTACCCACGGTTCTTGGACCGGCTGGCGGACCAACGCTTTTTCAGCGTGTACCGGGGGCAGATGACGCACACGCCGTTTTTCGTGGTTGCCGGCAACCACGACACCACCTACGGCTGGCCCTGGGAGTTTGTGGACGCCTTCGTCTGCCCGACCAACGACACGGATGCCGCCACACTGGCCGGCGAGAGCACCTGGCCGGAGGCGTACTACTCCTTCGACTGCGGCGACGCGCATTTCATCGGCCTGTACGTGCCCATCCTTTATGCCGGCTTGGAACTGCGCCCGGGCAAGGCTCAGTGGCGCTGGCTGGAGGCCGACCTGGCCGCCTCCCGCAAGCCGTGGAAGTTCATCTTTCTGCACCACCCGCTGATGAGTTCGGGGCCGCACGGCCGGGACGATTACAATTTCAACAACCTGGCCGACATGGCCGAACTTGCCGGTGTGCTGCTCCCACTGGCCCGCCGGTACGGCGTGCAGATGATTTTCTCCGGCCACGACCACGCGTATGAACGCTTCCGGCCGGTGCAAGGCGTGCATTGCCTCGTTACCGGCGGGGGCGGCGGTGCCTTGTATCCGCAAGCCGGCCGGGACCCCGCCAGCGCGCAATTTCATTACCGCTGGCACTGCGTCCAGGTGGACGTGGCGGGTGAGAGCCTGCATCTGCGGGCGGTGGACGGCCAGGGCGTGGTGTTTGATGAAATGTTCATTCAGCGCGCCCCCCCGCCACCGGCGATTCATCCGGCCACGTGGCACACGCCGGTTTTTGATCCCGAGCCGGCGGCCGCCGACGGCGACGGCAACTTCACCGGCCAGCGCTTCGACTTCGCCGGCTCGCTGCTGCCCGCGCGGCCGGGCGAGTACTCGAACCCGGGCCGCTGCTGGGTGAACCACGACAACTCGCATCTCTACCTGGGTTTTGCCGGCGTGATGCTGCCGGACGACGGCAACCTGTTCGTGTTCCTCGAAAGCCCCGCGCTGCCGGGCGTGACCTCGCTGGCCGGGCTGGGCAACGGCGTGGTGGACCCGGAGGGCGAGGGCGTGGACGGCCTGGATTTCCTGGAAAACCTGGCGTTCGCCAATTTCCGCCCGGCCTTCGCGGCGGTGGTGGGCGACGAGTTTGCCGACGTGCCCGCCCGCGGTTTCTGGCGCACGAACATCATCACGGGAGCGAACGGGGTCACGGTGCGGACCAACTTGGCCCTGCCCATCGGCCAGGGGGTCTTTCGCCTGGCGCCCGGCTTCCCGGAAGTGCCGGGCGTGCGGCTGCAACAGTTCAACCGCTCGCCGCAGACCGGTCCCGTGCCCGATGAGCAAAACGCCGATTTCATCCTCCTGGTGCTGCCGCTCGCCGAACTGGGCTTACGCGGTGACGAAGTCATCCGGCTTGGCGCCGTCGTGGGGCTCGGCGGCTACTCCACCAACGCGGCCGAGCAGACGCGCGAGCTGGACACGGCCTTTCTGGGCGCGCGTTTGGACGGCCAGGGGCAGGGGCCGGTGGTGCTCGAGGGAGTGAGCGTGCGCCTGGGCGAGGCCCTGGACCCGGAAGCGGACCCCGACGGGGACGGGATGAGCACGGGCGCAGAATTGCTCGCCGGCACGGACCCGCGCGACCCGGCCTCGGTCCTGCGACTCGCGGCCCAACGGCGCCCGGACCGGCAACTGGAGTTGACCTGGCCGGCCGTGCCGGGCCGGACCTACCACCTGGAGGTCAGCCTAGAACCGGGCGGGCCGTTCGTGGAGATCACCGACGCAGACCTGCCCCGCCGGGCCACCCGCGCGCAGGAGCAGGTCGTTTTGCCGGCGGAGACCAACGACACCCCCCGCTATTTCCGCCTGAAGCTTGCGCCCTGAGCGCGCGTCCAAAGCCCGAACATGAAAACTTCTCCTGCCCTTTCCCGAACCTTGCTGCTGCTCTGTTGCCTGGGGCTGGCGGCTCCGCTCCGCACCGCCGGCGCGGACTTGTGGCAACTGGCCCGCGAGCACCACCGCGCGCACCGTTTCTCCACCCTGTTCTCCGCGCAGGACGTGCGCGACCGGCTCAACACCGAGGGGGGCCTGCGCCAGGCCGTGGCCTGGTGTCGCGACACGGGAGTGACGCGGGTGTTTATCGAGTGCTTTCGCGATGGCTACCAAGCTGAACGCGGGGTGCTGGAGCGGGCCCGGGACCGGTTTCGGGCCGAGGGGTTCGAGGTCTCCGGCTGCGTGACCACGACCGGCGTCGGCAAAAAGTCCACCGGCTGGAACGGCATCGCCTGCTACACCGACCCGCCCACGCAGGAGCGCATCCGGGAAATTTTCGAGTACGCCGCCAGCCTGTGCGACGAGACAATGATTGACGACTTCTGGTTCACCGACTGCACCTGCCCGGAGTGCGACGCCGCGCGCCGGGCCCGCACGGTGCGGATCGGGGCGAAGACCTTCCCCGTGCCGGGGGACACCTGGGAGGATTACCGGCGGGTGCTCATGGTGAACCTGTCGCGCGAGTACGTGCTCGCGGCGGGCAAGCGGGTGAATCCGCGCGCCACGTTTATCATCAAGTACCCCCAGTGGTACGACCGCTTCCACGAGCGGGGCTACGACGTGGTGCTGGAGACGGCGGATTTCGACCGCATCTGGGTGGGCACCGAGACGCGCGATTACCGCGACCCGCGCTGGGGCGGCACCGTGCAGTACGAGGCGTACTTCATCATGCGCTGGCTGGGGGGCCTGGGCGGCGCCAAGTGTGGCGGCGGCTGGTTCGACCCGTTCGGCACCACCCCGCCCACCTACCTCGAACAGGCCCGGCAGACCATTCTGGCCGGGGCGCGCGAGACGCTGCTGTTTTGCTACGGCGCGCTGTTGCGCGACACCGGTCCGGCCAACGTGGCCGCGTTGCGGGCCGAGCTGCCCGAACTGTTTGCGGTGGCCGAGCGCGTCCACAAACTCCGGCCTCTCGGCGTGGCGGCCTACAAGCCGGCCAACAGTCCCCCGGAGAAGGAGGCGTACGTGTTCGACTTCGCAGGCATGTTGGGCCTGCCGTTGGTGCCCAGTCACGAGTTCCCGGCCGACGCCCGGGCCGCGTTTTTCTCCGTGCACGCGCTGAAGGACCCGCGGTTCACCGAGCAGTTCGAGCGGTTCGTCCGTGCCGGCCGGCCGGTGCTGATCACCGACGGTCTGGCCGCCCGGCTGGCCGGCCGGGAGGTGTTGCGGCGGCCCAACGTCCGCGTGCTGCCGGTGAAAGGGAATCCCAAGTCGCTGCTGGACCTGTCCGAGGCCGAGCTGGACGCGCTGCGGGCGCCGCTGCTGCAGCCCTTCAAGACCGAATTCCGCGCGCCGAACCGGGTGGCGCTCTACCTGTTCAACGGCCGGCGCTGGGTGGTGGAAAACTTCAACGACCAGCCCGTCACGGTGGAACTGAACGGGCAGCAACTGGAAGTGCCGGCGCGCGGCTGGCGCTACGCACTGCGCTGAGCCGGCGGCAGGCCCGCGGCGGACGCCGACTCCGCGACGGGCTCGACGATGGCTTCGCGGCCGCTGTAGCCAACGATGCGGACGCGCGTGCCTTTTTCGATCAAATCGCCCTGGCTCATCACGTCCAGGATTTCGTCGTCAAACCGGGCTTTCCCGCCCGGTCGCAGGATGGACAACGCCACCCCTTCACGACCCAAATGCCGGTTCTTCGCCTCCGCTTCGCGTCGGATCGTTTCCATGGCGCTGGCCGATTGCGTAACCAGCACGCTGTAGAGCGAAGTCTTGGGCAGAAAGCGCGCCAGCACCAGGATCACCACCACCGAGCCCAGGCCGGCGTAAAGCAGGTCCTGGATGGGCGCCTGGAGTTGCGGCAGCGTGGGCAACGCCGGCATGCCGGGGTAACGGTCCACCATGGCCATCACCACGGTGATGAGCATCAGCGTGCCGCCCGCCAGCCCGAGAATGATGGTGCCCGGGAAGACAAACAGTTCCAAAATGACCAGTATCAGGCCCAGCAGAAACAGCAGCGGCCATTCGAAGCCCGAAAGCCCGGCGATGTAGCTGCCCAGGAAGTACAGCGCAAACGCGGCGACGCCCACGATGCCGGGCAAGCCAAAGCCGGGTGTCTTGAATTCGATGTAAATGCCCGCCACGCCGATGATGAGCCACAGCCAGTTCAGCGAGTTCAGCCAGAAGGCCAGTTGCTCCGCGCCGGTGGGTTCGACGCGGGTGCGCTGGGCGTCGGCAAAGCCGAGCTTCGCCAGCATGGCCTCCAGGTTCTCCACCGTGCCCGAGGACAGCAGCGGCTTGGGCGGGTCGCCGTACAGGCGCGCGGCCTCGGTGTCCGTGAGAGTGAGGATCTCGCCTTTGCGGTTGATGACCTGGCCGTCAATGATGACCTCGCGGTTGCGGTCAATCATCGCCTCGATCACCTCGAGGTTGTAGCCGTTTTTCTCCGCCTTGCTGCGCACCAGCGCGCGGATGGCGGAGTTCATCTTGGCCTCCATCGTCGCGGGCATCTCCTGCACGCCACCGCCGGGGATCATCAGGATGGGCGCCGCCGCGCCGATCACGCTTTGCGGCACCATGAAAATTTTCTCGGTGGCCACGGCGATGAAGGCGCCGGCGGAGAACGCGCGGTCGTTGACCAGCGTGGCGGTTTGTCCCTTGAACTGGCCGATGATACGGATGATCTCCTCGGTCACGTCCACGCGCCCGCCGTCGGTCTTCATGTCGAGCACCAACAGGTCCGCGCGGGCGTCCATGGCCTGCTTCACGCCGCGGCGCACCAGGTAGGTCAGCGGGGGCATGATGTCCTCGCGAACGGGCACGACGAACACCCGCCGGGCCGCTGGCGGCGAAACCACCTCCCCGGCGCAAGCTCCGCCTAAAGGCATCGCCATCGCCAACAGGAGGAAAAGAAACCAACCTGGCAACTTCATGGAGTGACCTTAATCCCGCCAGCCGAGGCGGGCAAGGCGTGTGCGCTTACGCCGGCCCGTGCCGGACCACCAGCACGGGGCAGGGCGCGTGGCGGAGGATGCGCTCGGCGGTGCTGCCCAACAGGATGTGCTTGAGTCCGGTGTAGCCATGCGTGCCGACCACGATCAGGTCCACCGGCTCGCGCCGGGCGAACTCCACCACCTCGTTCCACGGCACACCCTTGAGCACCCGGCCGGCGACCGCAACACCCGCCGCGCGCAACGCCGTGACCGCCTTGTCGAGCTGCTCCTGCGCGCTTTGGCGGGCGTTTTCCTCAAAGGTCTGGGTGTCAATCTCCGCCAGGTTAGGATCCACGAAGGGCAGTTCGGTCACGTGCACGAGGATCAACTCGGAATGGAAGTGCTCTGCCAGTTGCCGGGCGTAGGTGAGCGCTTCGCGCGAAGGCCCCGAGAAGTCCACTGGCATCAGCACACGTTGAATTCGCAACGCGGGCACCGCGCCGCCCGGCGTGGATGTTGCCGGGACGGCTGGCGCCTCCCGGCCCGCGTCGCGCCGGACCACCAAGACCGGGCAGGGGGCGTGGCGCACCACCCGCTCGGCGGTGCTGCCCAGCAGGACGTGCTTGAGACCGGTAAAACCGTGCGTGGTCACCACCACCAGGTCGGCAGCCAGCGTCCGCGCGGCCTCGGCGATTTCCATGAACGGCCGACCGACCCGTAGGCTGGCTTCCGCCTTCAAGCCGCGCGCTTTGAAGGTGGCCACCAACTCGTCCAGCCGTTGTCGCGTACTCTGGTGGAGTCCGGCCTCCACTTCGCCCGAAATCACCGGCGCGTAGCCCAGGTCGGTGGGATATGCAATGGGCTCGGCCACGTGCAGCAGCGCCAGCGTGGCGCCCGTCAGCCGCGCCAGGGCCTCGGCATGGGGGAGGGCTTGGAAACTGTGCGCCGAAAGGTCCAAGGGGAGCAGGATGCGGCGGGGCGGGAACCGGGCGGCCACAGCAGTCGCGGTGGTGCCGTTGCCGGGCGAGTTGGAGGCGCTAGACGCATTCATGGCGACAAGTGGGTTTGTTGTGACTGACGATACCGCCCGACCGGAATTTTCTCAACCCCGTCCGCGCGCTGTGAGGGCGATCGAGGCACAGGATTTGCTAGGTAAATTGACGACGCGGCAAAGCCAAAATCGAGAGCCGCCGCCAACTAGATCGTGACAGCACATCATCCAACACAGCGGGGTACACATCCGGCCAACGGCCGGCTGCACCGGTATTCCGCCCGGCGCATGGCCAAGCCCATCAACTTCTTCTGCTTCGCTCCGAAGGCGAAGCGGGTCAGCCTGGTGGGTGATTTCAACGGCTGGCAGCCGGGCGCCCACCCCATGACCCGACAGCCCGATGGTTCGTGGACCATTCAGGTACCGCTCCACCACGGCCACCACCTGTACCGCTTCCTGGTGGACGGCCAGCCTGCGATGGATCCGCGCGCGAACGGCGTGGGCCGCGACGCCCATAACGAGCGCGCTTCGCTGCTGGCGGTGAGCTGAGTTGAAACGCCGGCTCAGACGCGCGGCCCCTCGCCGTTTTCCCGCGTCCGCTGGTCGAGGAAAAACTCCCGCAGCAGGCGCCGGCACTCCTCCAGCCGCACGCCGGCGGTGACGTGGCAATGGTGGTTGGCGGCCGGCCATTGGAGCAAATTGAGCGCGCCGCCGCCGGCGCCGGCCTTCGGGTCGGGCGCGCCGAAGACCACCCGGCCCACGCGGGTCTGCACGATGGCCCCGGCGCACATGGCGCAGGGTTCTTTGGTGACGTACAGGGTGCATTCGTTCAGCCGCCAGTCGCCCAGCGCCGCCTGCGCCTCCGTCAGGGCCAGCATCTCGGCGTGGGCCGTGGCGTCCTTGAGCAATTCCACCTGGTTGAACGCGCGCGCGATCACCCGGCCGGCGTGCGTGATCACCGCACCCACCGGCACCTCCGCCGCTGCTCCGGCACGTCGGGCCTGGCGCACCGCCTCGGCCATGAAATGATCGTCGCTGTGCAGGTCAATGACCGGCTCAACTTCAGTCGGACCTGCCGGCGCAGCCCGAACCATAGCCGGGATCGCGGGGGCCGCTGGACCGGTTGCGGCCCCCGGCGAAGATTGCGCCTGCGGCCGGCGCTTTCGCGTTTCTTCCACGAACCATTCGTTGCGACCGTCGGGATGAGTGTGGCAGTGCGCCGCGAAGAAACCGCCGCGATGCCGCCAAAACAACGGCCAAATCATCTCGCGGTCGGTTTGCGGCAGTTTCAGACCGGCCAGCGCCGCGCGCGGGAAGAAGGCGAACCGGCCTTCGCGGATGGGCGCCGGCAGGGCGGTCAGCCGCGGCTTCACCTCGAACAGGAACATGAGCCAGTGCGCCCGGCCCTGGTAGCCATGTTCACTCACCAGCCCGGCCAGGTGCAGGTCGGCCGGGGTCAAGACCAGCCCGATTTCTTCGCGCGCTTCGCGGCAGGCGCAGGCATAAGGCGACTCGCCGAGGTCGGTGTGCAGTTTGCCACCGCACGGGCTCCACTGGCCGCGGTTGGGTTCCTGGGCGCGTTCGAGCAAGAGGATTTCATCCTGCTCGTTGAAGCAGTACAGGAGCGTGGAAATCTGATACGGCAGCCGCATTCGCGGGGGTTCAACAACCGGACCGCGCCGTAGCGCGCGCCCAGGCGTCCGCTTCGAGGAGCTGGGGCAGGCTCGGATGCTCCACCACGGCATGGCGGTCCATGACGCGGGCCACGGTCTCGGTGATGCCGGTGAAGCTCAGCCGGTGCTGGCAAAAGGCCTCGACGGCGACCTCGTTGGCCGCGTTGAGCACGGCCGGCAGGGTGCCGCCCACTTCGCCCGCGCGGCGGGCCAGGCGCAACGCCGGAAAGCGGTCTTCGTCCGGCGCCTCAAAGGTGAGGCTACCGATCCGGGCGAAGTCGGTTTGCACGCGGTCGCTCGGCACGCGTTCGGGGTAGGTGAGGGCGCATTGGATCGGCAGGCACATGTCCGGCGTGGACAGTTGTGCCAGCAACGAGCCGTCCACGAACTCGACCATCGAATGGACCACGCTCTGGGGATGCACCAGCACGCTGACACGCGGCATCTCGATGTCGAACAACCAGCGGGCTTCGATCATCTCGAGCCCTTTGTTGAACAGCGTGGCCGAGTCAATCGTGATCTTCCGGCCCATGACCCAGGAGGGGTGCGCCAGGGCGCGCTCGACGGTGATGCCGGCGAACTCCGCCTTGGGCGTTTGCCGGAACGGCCCGCCGGAAGCCGTCAGCCATAGCCGCCGCACCGAGGACGCCGGCTTGCCGTCCAGGCACTGGAAGATCGCGGAGTGCTCGCTGTCCACCGGCAGCACGCGCACGCCGTGGCGGCGGGCCTCGGCCATGACGATTTCGCCGGCCAGCACCAGGATTTCCTTGGATGCCACGGCGATGTCCTTGCCGGCACGGATGGCTGCCAGGGCGGGTTGCAGACCGGCCGTGCCCACGATGGCGATCAGCACAATATCCGCAGCGGGAAGGGTGGCGAGGCGCAACAAGCCAGCCTCGCCGCTGAAGACCACCGGGCGGGACCCCACCGCACGGGCCAGTTCGGCGGCCTTGGCGGGGTCGTTCAGGGACACGGCCTCGGGCTGGAAACGGCGGATTTGTTCGAGCAAACGGCTGAAGTTGTTACCCGCCGCCAGCCCCAGCACCCGGATGCGGTCGGGGAGGTCCGCCGCCACCTTGAGAGTACTGGTGCCGATGGAGCCGGTGCTGCCGAGCAAAACAACTTTTTTCATCTTCCGGGTCGGACGCGGGCCCACATGGGTGCTGGTCGGCGCAGCCAGTTGTTCAACCAGGTCGCGTCAGGACGTGCCGTAAGTATAGATACATGAGCGGGGCGTTGAACAGGATGCTGTCTAGCAAATCCAGGATGCCGCCGATGCCCGGGAAGAAGTGGCCGGAGTCCTTGACGCCAACCTCACGCTTAAACAAGGACTCGATCAAGTCGCCAATTACCGCGCCCACCGCCAGCACCAGACCCAGCACCACTGCATGCAGGGTGTGCATCCCGGCCAGCCGCTCGCCCGCCAGGTGGGCAATGAGCAGGCTGGCGCCCACCGAGAACAGCACCGCGCCGCTGAAACCCTCCCAGGTCTTCCCCGGGCTGATACGCGGCACCATCTTGTGCCGGCCGAGCAACGAGCCCACCGCGTAGGCGCCCGTGTCGCTGAATTTGGTCACTACCAGGAAATAAATCAGGTACAGCCGGCCGTCCACGCCGGGGAAGAAGTTGATTTTCTGGACGAAGTTCAGCAGCCACGGCACATACATCAGGCCGAACAGCGTGGTGGAAATGGCCAACATGCCGGACACGTTCGAGCGGGCCACGAACTGCCACAGGCACAGCCCCAGCACAAAGATCACCAAGATACCGGTCTCGAAGTCGTTCGCCTTGGATGGCAGCTTGGGTGCCCCGGTCAAGCCCGACAGATACACGAAGGAACTGCCGATGAGCAGCAGCCCGGCCAGCAACCCCCAGCCGCGAAAACATACCAGCCCCCGCTGGCGGACCAGGCCGTAAAACTCCGCCAGGCCGGTGCCCGCCAGGAGCATCAAGATGCCGACAAAGCACGTGCCGGCCACGAGGGGGTTGGGCGCGAACAACGCGGCCACCACCACCGACCACAGCACGACCGAACTGGTCAGCCGCTTGAGGAAAACAGAGGTTTTGAGCGACGGCTGGTTTGTGGAATCCGGGCCACGCACAAGTTGGGAATAACGGTCCGGTCTGGGCAAGTCGAGTTCCGTTTGCGCCAGCCCGCGGTGGACAAAGAAAAAGGCCGGCTCACCCGAGCCGGCCTTTGTGAATCTGAGATGGTTTAGCCTCGTTCAGGCCCGAAACCGCCGGTAAGCGGCGAACCCGGCCAGGCCCAGCGCAAACAGACCTGCGTAGGTGGTCGGTTCAGGGACGAGCACGAAGGCCCGGAGATCCTCCGAAGTGCCGTCCAGCACGCCTACCGTGCCGAGTTTGTATTCCTTTCCCTTGGGTGGAATAAGCACCGCCCACAGGCTGGTTTCGCCAGGGCCGATCGGATCCAAGGTGAACAAAAAGCTCACTTGGGTGCCGCCGGCTCCCAAGATGCCTATGTCGGCCGTGTTGGCCCCTGCTTGAGCGTCCAACGTTACGGCGGGGAGTGCCGCCCCGAGGTTGATACCCAGCCCAAACAACGGGCTGAGACTGCCCACGTCGTTGCTAACCCTGTACCAGAACTCCAAGTTACCGTCCAAATCCGCGTCCGTGACTGCGGACTCAAGGGTGGCCGTGAAGTTGCCGGCGTCGTCGGCCTTTGTGTGTACGCTGTAGGCAATCCAAGCGGGCAATGCCCCAGCGGTCGGAGGGATGGCGCCGGCACCGCCAGGAGCGAGTACGACCGCCGCATTTAGCGACGCAGCCGCCCCCACAGCCGCCACAACGCCCAACCCCTTGCTTACCAATGGTAGTTTCATTTGTGCGTGTTTTGTTGTTTGTTGTTAATGTTTAACGTAGGTCAACTGTGCGTTTTAAATTTACACGTAAAATTTGAGCATGTCAAAGTTTTTTGTTTTTTTACACAACTCGTTAAATAAAAAGACAAAAATAATTACTCCTTGATGGTGTTGAATTTAATAAGATCCGAATCAGCAAAGGGATGCATCCCAAACAACTTACTGAGCCAGAATTCAAGCCAGGCCGGCGACTGCCTGTTTCTACGCCGATTTGGCATTCGCGAGCCTGAGAAACTCTTCCAACCTATTACAAGGCTGTTGTCAGAAATTCCTGCGAAGAGTGAACATGAAGGGCATACCGGCAGGGAAACAAAAAAGGCCGGCTCATACGAGTCGGCCTTGTGAATTGGATGTAGTTTTGTATTGATCAGCTCCGGAACTTGCGGAAGGCCGCGAAGCCGGCCAAACCCAGCGCAAACAGACCCGCATAGGTGGTCGGCTCGGGGATCGCCATCGGCACAAAGGCCTTGGCGTCTTCAGAAGTGCCATCCAGCACCCCCACAGTGCCTACTGTGTAGGCCGTAACCCTGGGTGGGATCAGCACGGCCCACTTGCTGACTTCACCTGCACCGATCGGGTCCGAGACCCACAGGAAACTTACCTGTGTGCCACCGGCTCCCAAGATGCCCAGAGTGGCCGAGTTGGCGCCACCTTGGGTATCCAACGTCACCGAGCCGAGCGACAGGCCGGAGTTGATACCCAGCCCGAAGAGCGGACTCGCGCTGCCCGCGTTATTGCTGACCTTATACCAGAACTCCAAGCCACCCGCCCCCGCCACAACGCGGGACTCGAGCGTGGCGCTGAAGTTACCGGCATCGTCGGTGATCGAGTCCGACATCGAGGCAATTCCAGGTGGAACTGCCCCCGCGGTCGGGAAGATGACGCCGGCAGAACCTGGAGTTAGCACGACTGCCGCATTCAGCGACGCAGCCGCTCCCATTGCCGCGACAACGCCCAACCCCTTGCTAACCATTGGTAGTTTCATTGTGCGTGTTGTTTTGTTGTTTGTTAACCTACGTCAACTGTGCGGCTACAGCTTAAAGGGTAGCCTTGCGCGGTCAACTAAAAAATTCAATCATTTAGTGAAGCGATCCTGGTCTTTGATTCAATGTAGCTAATCGTTGACAAGCTTTCACACGTTTGGCTGCAACGGACTTCAGCGAGCGCCGGAGGTTGCCCCTGGCGGGTGGCGGAACAAGGTTGCGAATTAATAAGACAGCGGGAAACGGGCGGTGAGTTCGCGGACGTGTTCGCGCACCTTGCGGGCGGTCTCGGGATTGCTCGGGTCCGATAGCACCTCGCTGATCATGTCCGCGATGGCAGCCATTTCCGGTTCCTTCATGCCCCGGGTGGTCACCGCGGGCGTACCCAGACGGATACCGCTGGCTTGGAAGGGCGACCGCGTTTCGAATGGAATGGTGTTCTTGTTGGCCGTGATGCCTGCCGCATCCAGCGCAATCTGGCAGTCCTTTCCGGTCTGTCCCCGCGAGCCGACGTCCACCAGCATGAGATGATTATCCGTGCCACCGCTCACGAGTCGGTAGCCATTGCGCAACAGACCTTCGGCCAGTGCCCGGGCATTTTTTACGATCTGCTGCTGGTACTCCTTGAACCCCGGTTGTCGCGCCTCGTGGAAACAGACCGCCTTGGCGGCGATGACGTGCTCCAGCGGTCCGCCCTGGATGCCCGGAAAAACCTGGGAATCAATCTCCCTGGCATATTGGGCACGACACAAAATCAACCCGCCGCGCGGCCCGCGCAACGTCTTGTGCGTCGTGGTGGTGACGAAGTCCGCGTGCGGTACCGGGCTGGGATGCAGCCCCGCCGCCACCAAACCGGCGATGTGTGCGATGTCCGCTAGCAGCAGCGCGCCAACCTCGCGCGCGATCTCGCCCATGCGCTGGAAATCAATGACTCGCGGATAAGCGCTCGCGCCCACGGTGATCATCTTGGGGCGATGCTCGCGGGCCATCGTGGCAAGCTGATCGTAGTCAATGCGTTCGTCTTCCCTGCGCACGCCATAATGGACGATCTCAAAAAACTTGCCGGAGAAGTTGGCCCGGTTGCCATGGGTGAGATGGCCGCCGTGGCTGAGGTCCATGGTGAGCAGCTTGTCGCCCGGCTTCAGGAATGCGAAATAGACGGCCATGTTGGCGCCCGAGCCGGAGTGGGGCTGCACGTTGACGTGCTCGGCGCCAAAGAGCTGCCGGGCGCGATCAATGGCGAGCTGCTCGGCCTCATCCACGTGCTCGCATCCGCCGTACCAGCGTTTGCGCGGATACCCCTCGGCGTACTTGTTCGTGAGCACGCTGCCCTGGGCCTCCATCACCGCCGGGCTGGTGAAGTTCTCGGAGGCAATCAACTCGATGTTCTGTTGCTGGCGCTGGCGTTCGCGCTCGATGATGGCGGCGATGTCGGGGTCCACCGCAGCCAGGCGGTGTCCGTCCGGGTTGCGGGGCTCGAGCTTGAGCACGCGCCGCGCGTGGCGTCCGCCCTCGAACGGCGTCGCCAGGAACTGATCCACGATGCGCCGGGCGTGCTCGGCGGGGGTGAACTTCGCACCCAGCACCAGCACGTTGGCGTCGTTGTGGCTGCGGCTCAACTCGGCGCCCTCCTCGTTGAAGACCAGCGCGGCACGCACGCCGGGAACCTTGTTCGCCGCCATGCTCATGCCAATGCCGGTGGAGCATACCAGCAGGCCATAATCCACCTCCCGGCTGGCCACCCGTCGCGCCACGGCCTGTGCGTAATCGGGGTAATCCGTGGACTCCGTAGAACTGGTGCCCAGGTCCACGACGGTGGCCCCGCGACTGGCCAGGTATTCCTTGAGGGCCTCCTTGAGCGCATAACCGGCGTGATCGGCCCCCAAGGCCAGCGATACCGATTTGGCTGTGGTGGAGCCGGTGGTGGCGGCGGCGCTGGTTTCAGCTTGTTCGAGGTAACGCAACATCGACACGACCCCCTGCTCGATCTTGTCCCGACATTCGCGATACACCTCCAAGCCTTCGCCGATCGGGTCGGGAATGTCTTTTTCGAAGCCCTCAAGGGTGTCGTCGAACTCCCGGAGCAGAAAGGTCTTCTCCGCCGCGCGAGGATACAGCAACGCGATGGTGTCCACGTGGCCCTGGGTCATGCCGAAGATGTAATCCGCGCGATCCACGAGGTCCGGCGTCAGCATCCGACTGCGCTGGGCGGAGATGTCAATGCCCAACTCATTCAGCGCCTGGATGGCGTATGGGCTGGGGCGTTGGCCGTCCACCGCGCCCACACCCGCCGAGAGCGCCACGTAGCCGCCGCGCTCCCGTGTCATGTGACGCAACAGCCCCTCGGCCATGGGACTCCGGCAGATGTTACCCGTGCAGACGAACAAGATGGTCTTCATTGCCCGCGCTAAGAAGCTGTGACGTTGCGGAGGGGCCGGCAAGTCGTCAACCGCGAATCTCCGGCTGTTTTCGCACGGCGCGCGCTGGGCGCACCTCAATTTCCTGCAACGGAGCCGGCGGCCGGGAGTTGCGCACCGGGCGGCCGGCCCGCAAACTGTCTGCGCGACCCGGGTGATGCGCACGCTTTACAATCTGCTTTTCGCCGTCGCGTTCGTGCTGAGCGCGCCGTACTACTTTCTACGCCTGGTGCGGCGCGGTGGGTGGCGACGAAACTTCGGCGAGCGTTTTGGACGCTACGGTTCGCCTGTCAAGGTGGCCATCACCAACCGCCACGTGTTATGGCTGCACGCCGTGAGTGTCGGCGAGGTGAACCTCTGCCTGCAACTCATCCGGGCGCTGGAACCCCGCGTGCCGAATCTCAAGCTGGTGGTGTCCACCACCACCTCGACCGGCCGCGGCGAACTCGAAAAACGCCTCCCGCCGCACATCGCCGCGATCTACTACCCCGTGGACCTGCGCCGGTGCGTATCGCGCGCGCTCAAGACGCTGCATCCCGAGGCCGTGGTGCTGATCGAGGCCGAAATCTGGCCCAACTTCCTCTGGAGCCTGCGCGCCCGGCGCATCCCGGTGTTTCTGGTCAACGCGCGGCTGTCCGACAAATCCTACCGCCGCTACCGCCGCTTCGGGTTTCTATTCCGTCCGCTCTTCGCCACGTTTGCCGGCGTGGGCGCGCAAAGCGAGGCGGACGCGCAACGGCTCGTCGAGCTCGGCTGCCGGCCCGAGGTGGTGCGCGCGTTCGGCAGCCTGAAGTTCGACGCTGCCAAAGTGGAGGAACGCCGGCTGCTCGACGCCGCCGCGCTGCTGCGGCAGATCGGCGTGCCGGCCGGTGCGCCCGTGCTGGTCGCCGGCAGCACCCATGCCGGCGAGGAAGCCATCCTCGCAGAGGTCTTCCAGCGGCTGCGCCGGCGGTTTCCGGACCTGTTTCTGGTGCTGGTCCCGCGCCATTGCGAGCGCGGCAAACAGGTGGGCGAGGCGCTGCGCGAGCGTGGTGTCAAGTTCATCTACCGGCGCGAGATCAGCACCGCCACGCGCCTGCCCGAGCGCTCGCTCGAGGCGCTGGTCGTCAACACCACCGGCGAGCTGAAGTATTTTTACGAGGAGGCCACCGTGGTGTTCGTGGGCAAAAGTCTCACCGCCGAAGGCGGCCAGAACCCCGCCGAGCCGGCCGCATTGGGCAAGCCGGTGGTCTTTGGCCCGAACATGCAGAACTTCGCCGGCATCGTCGCCAGCTTCCTGCGCGAAGGCGGCGCGGTGCAGGTGCGCGACGTCGCTGAACTGGAAGCCACGCTGGCCGACCTGCTGGCCGACCCGGCCCGGCGGGAACAACTCGGCGCTGCCGCCGCGCACGTGGTGAAGACCCAGGCCGGCGCCCTGGAACGCACCGTGGAAATGATTGTGGCCGGCATTCCGCAGGACGAAAACTACGTGGCGCCGGTGCCGGGGGCCTGACTTCCGGCGCCGCGGCCGGACCGGCCAACCGCCGGGCGGACATGGCCGGCAAACGCTCGTGGCCAAACCTGATTTCATCGAACTGGGCGACGGTACCCGCCTGCCCATCCTTTACGAGGACCGCTCGGCGCTCGCGGTGGACAAGCCCGCCGGCTGGCTGCTGGTCCCCGCAGACTGGCGGCAAACCAGCCGGAACCTCCAGGCGGCGCTGGAATCCAGTCTGGCCGCCGGCGCGTACTGGGCGCGCTCGCGGAACCTGCGATTTGTGCGTTACGTGCACCGCCTGGATGCGGAGACCAGCGGCGTGCTGTTGCTGGCGCGTAGCGAAGGCGCCTTGCGCGCGCTCAGCCGGCTGTTCGCCTGCCGGGCGGTCGAGAAACGTTACCTGGCCGTGGTGCGGGGTACGCCGAGATCCGCGCGCTGGACCTGCCGGCTGCCTCTGCGCGCCCCGGCGGGCGGCGGCGAGCCCGCCAGGGTGGACCCGCGCCACGGTCAGCCGGCCGAGACCGGCTTTCGGGTGCTGGCCACCAACACGACGCCACTGTTCGGTCCGGTGACTTTGCTGGAGGCCCGGCCGCTCACGGGCCGCACCCACCAGGTCCGCGCGCACCTGGCCGCCGGGGGTCATCCGGTGCTGGGCGACACACTTTACGGCGGCGCGGAATGCATCGCCGGGCTTGGCCTGCGTGCCGTGGGCCTGGCTTACCGGGACCCTTTTACACACCGGCTCGTGCGGGTGACCGCGCCGGAAGAAGGGTTCCTGCACCGTTTCGGCTTTGAAGTCCTCCGCCCGGCGCCAGCCGCCCGGTCAGCGGCCGGCCCGCGTTGATCACGGTTCGAAGAACGGGAACAGGCGCTTCATTTCCGTCTTGTCCGGCTGCCGACCGTACTCGCACAACTCGAAGGCCTCGGCGTACTTCACCTTGTTGCCACGCTCCGGGCCGTACCACTCGATGAGTTGCGGGCGGAAGCGGTTGGCGAGGTTTTCGCTGCGCTGCCGGAACCAGTTTTCCACGGCGCGGTCGCGTTCTTCCGTCTTCGCCGGATCGGCCAGCTCCGGGCCGCCGTTGGCGCCGCCCTCACGGAACTGGGACACCAGCTTGCCCAGCGCTTCGAGTTTCTTGGGCATGACGTCGTCCAGCGCGACCACGATGTCCGCCTGAAACGGGTTCGGTTTTTTGAAGTTGTCCGGGTAGTACAGAAAGACCGGGTTTTTCGAAAGGTGCGGCACGTCGGGGCAGAAGAACGGCACGGTGACCATGTACGCGGCGTCCTGGACGAGCATGCCGAGGTAACGGTGGTCCGGGTGGTAATCGTTCGGCCGTGGACCCATAACGATGTCCGCCCGCCACTCGCGGATGAGCCGGGTCAGCCAGCGACGGTACTCAAGCGTGGGCAACAGTTCGCCGTCGTGGATGTCGAGCACCTGGGCGGTCACGCCCAGCACCTGCGCGGCGGCTTCGACCTCGGCGGTGCGCCGGCGCGCCAGCGGACCGCCGGCCTCGCGCCAATGGCCGATGTCGCCGTTGGTGACGGAGACCAACTTGACTTTGTGACCTTTGGCGGACCACATGGCCGCGACGCCGCCGGCCTGGATTTCGCAATCATCCGGGTGGGCGCCGAAGCAGATGATCCGCAACGGTGCGGTTTCGGTATCGGCGGCGCGAAGTCCCGCTGCGAAGGCTAATCCTGCCAGTGCCAGTCCGGCGACTCTCAGGTTTCGGCATGAAAGAATGAGTAAGCGCATAAACATCTCGTGCGTTGGAGGTTCGCCGGGAAAGTGCGCCGGCCTTTCACGACGGGCAAGCGTGGATTCGCCGGTGGCGGCGGAGACCGCCGAGGTCCGGCCGCAGGCTCAGGCCAGCTCGATGCCCACCGGACAATGATCCGAGCCGGGCACGTCCGCACGGATGAAAGCCGACTTCAAGCGCGGTCGCAGCGCCGCGGAAATGAGAAAGTAGTCAATGCGCCACCCGATGTTCCGCTGGCGCACGCCGGGCATCAGGCTCCACCAGGTGTAATGCCCGCCGCCCTTCTCAAACTCGCGGAAGGTGTCCACAAACCCGGCCTTCACCAGTGCCTCGAAACCCGCGCGCTCCTCCGGCGTGAAGCCGTGGTTGCCCACGTTGGCCTTGGGATTGGCCAGGTCCAGCTCGGTGTGCGCCACGTTCAGGTCGCCGCAGAAGACCACCGGCTTGCGGCGCTCCAGCCGCTTGAGGTAGCGCAGGAAATCACGATCCCACTCCTGGCGGTAAGCGAGGCGGGTGAGGGCGCGCTGGGAGTTGGGCACGTACACGTTCACCAAAAAGAAATCGGCGTATTCCGCGGTCAGCACACGCCCCTCACGATCATGCACGTTCTTGCCAATGCCCCGCGACACGTTCAACGGACGCACGCGCGTGAAGATGGCGGTCCCGGCGTATCCCTTCTTTTCGGCGCAGTTCCAGTAGGTGGTGTAGGCGGCGGGCCAGAGCTGCTCGATCTCTTCGGGGCCGCAGCGGGTTTCCTGGAGGCAAAGCACGTCCGGTGCTTCGGCCTTCAGAAAAGTCAGGAAATTTTTGCGCAAAACCGCGCGCAGGCCGTTGACATTCCACGAAATCAATTTCATCGGTGACGCGCGACCTTGTAGCGCAGCGGCGGCGCCAGCGCCAGTTCACAGCCTGAATTGCCGTCGCTGCGCGGGCTTACCATGACCGCCCCGGCCGCCATCCCACGGGCGGCGCGCCGCAAAATCCGCTTGCCTTCCCGGCCGGTTATGGTGGTTAAGCTGCCCGCCACATGAACGAGATCGTGCCCCCGCCACCGCCGATTGTGCGCAACGAGTTCGCCGCCGTGCAGGCGCTGTTTCAACAGTATGTCGTGCCCAGCTACGGACGCTTCGATCTCGCTTTCAGCCGCGGCGCCGGCAGCCACGTCTGGGACGTTCATGGCCGGCGCTATCTCGACCTTGGCGGCGGCATCGCGGTGAACTGCCTCGGCCACGCGCACCCGGCGATCTACGATGCGCTGGTGCAGCAGGCCCGGCGGCTCATCCACGTCTCGAACCTGTACTACCACGAGCCGCAGGGCCGGCTGGCGGAGGCGCTGGTGCGGCGGCTCGGCCCGGGCAAGGTGTTTTTCGCCAACAGCGGCGGCGAGGCCAACGAGGGCCTGTTCAAGCTCGCCCGCCGCTTCGGCCATGACGAGGGCCGCTTTGAAATCCTCACCGCGGTGAACTCGTTTCACGGCCGCACGCTGGCGGGCATCGCGGCCACGGGACAGGACAAGGTGAAGAAAGGTTTCGAGCCGATGGTGCCCGGCTTCCGGCACGTGCCTTTCAACGACCTCCAAGCCGTCCGCGCCGCGTTGTCCCCCGCCACGGTGGCCATCCTCATCGAAGGTGTGCAGGGCGAAGGCGGCATCACGCCCGCCACGCCGGATTACCTGCTGGGGCTGCGCGCGCTGTGCGACGAAAAGCAACTGCTGCTGTTGATGGACGGCGTGCAATGCGGGCATTTCCGGACCGGCCGTTTCCAGAGCTTCCAGCGCATCCTCGAAGGCGTGTCTGGTGGCGACGGATTTCTACCGGACGGCGTTTCGATGGCGAAGTCACTGGGCGGCGGCTTCCCGATCGGTGCGTTCTGGGTGCGCGCGCCGTACCAGGATTTGCTCGGACCGGGGATGCACGCGACCACCTACGGCGGCACGCCGCTGGCCTGTGCCGTGGCGCTGCGGGTGCTCGAGGTCATCGAGCGTGAAAAACTGGCGGACAACGCCCGCGAGCAAGGCGGGTTTCTCAAGGCCGGACTCGAACAAATCGCCCGCCGGCATCCGGGCGTGATCGCGGCCGTGCGGGGACTGGGCTTGATGCTGGGCTTCGAGCTGGCACCCAAGGAGCAGATCGCCGCTTTTGCCGCCGGCGACAAACCCGCCGCGCTCCAATTCGTGAACCGGCTGCACGAAGCCGGCGTGCTTACCGTGCCGGCGGGCCCGCAGGTGGTGCGTTTGCTGCCAGCACTGAATCTGAGCCGCGCCGAGGCCGAGGCCGGCCTGGCCGCCATTGAGAGCGTGGTTGCGGCGCTGACCTGATGCGGCGCGGGTGCGGGGCCCGGGTTGTGGCCGAGCAGATGGCCGCGGTGGGTCCGGCATTAGCCGCCGCTCCGGCCCGAATCGGGCCGGGTCGCACCCGGCTGGCAACTTGCCGCGCGCGCCCGGCTGCTGCTAGGCTCGCTCTTCCGGGGCAACCCCCGGATCGCGATGGACTACAAAAACACGCTGAACCTGCCGCGCACCGAGTTCGCCATGAAGGCGGACCTCGTGAAGCGCGAGCCGGCCCGCCTCGCCCGGTGGGAGGCCACACGGCTGTATGAACGCATCCAGGCCGCCCGGGCCGGCGCGCCCGCGTTCGTTTTGCACGACGGCCCCCCGTTCGCCAACGGCGAGATCCACCTGGGCCACGTGCTCAACAAGATTCTCAAGGACATCGTGATCAAGTACAAGACGCTGCGCGGCTTTCGCGCGCCATACGTGCCCGGTTGGGACTGCCACGGGCTGCCGATCGAGTTCAAGGTCACGCAGGAAATGCAGAAGAGCAGGAGAGCGGATGCCGGCGCCGAGATTGCGGACACGGGCGGCGAAGCTCCCGCTCCGCGCGCCTCGCATCCCACGCCCCGCACCTCAAATCCGGCGGCCGGCCCGCCGCCGCCGGCCGCCGACTTCTCCCCCGTGGCCATCCGGCAGGCGTGCGAGGCATACGCGCGCAAGTACGTGGAGGTCCAGCGCGAGCAGTTCAAACGGCTCGGCGTGCTGGGCGACTGGGACAACCCGTACCTGACGCTCGCCAGGGAATACGAGGCCGAGGAACTGCGCCTGTTCGCGGCCATCATCGAGAAGGGCTTCGTGTATCGCGGCAAGAAACCGGTTTATTGGAGCATTCCTTGCCGCACCGCGCTGGCCGAGGCGGAGGTCGAGTATCAGGACCACGTCAGCCCGAGCATCTACGTGAAGTTTCCCGTGCTCGGCCATGCGAACACGTTCATCCTGATCTGGACCACCACGCCCTGGACGCTGCCGGCCAACCTCGCCGTGGCCTACAACTCGTCTTTCAGCTACTCGCTGGTGCGCGTGCCGCTTGACCACCCGGCGGGGCAGGACTCCGTCGAGCCCGCGGGGAATGCGGATTCCGCGGATCGGGGTCCGGGCTGGGAAGACTATATTGTGTCTTCGCTCCTGCTCGGCGCCGTGGCGCAAAAGTGCGGTTGGACGAATTACCAGATCATTCGGAGCCTCGACGCCGGGCATTTGAGCCAGGTCGAGTACCAGCACCCGTTTTGCGCGCGCACCGGCCGGTTGTTCGCGGGCGACGAGTTCGTCACCAACGACACCGGCACGGGTTTTGTCCACATCGCGCCGGGCCATGGGCTCGAGGATTACGGCCTGGGGTTGCGCCAGGGCCTGCCGATCTACTCGCCGGTGGACGACGACGGCCGCTTTGCGTGGACCGACGACCTGCCGCGCGAGCAGCAGATGCCGGCGGCGTTGATCGGCAAAGCCATCCTCGAACGGCAGGGCAAAAGCGAAGCGAACGAGGCGGTGCTCGCCGAACTGCGCACCCGCCACGCGCTGTTGCACGAGGAAGCCTACACGCACAGCTATCCGCACTGCTGGCGAAGCAAGACCCCGGTGATCTTCCGTGCCATGGACCAGTGGTTCGTGCGGGTGGATCAAGAGGTCGAGAGCTTTCGGCAGCCCATCCATACTGTTTGGCAGCAGAAAGGCGGAGCCGTGGGGGCGGGACTTCAACCTGACCAAGTCCGGCCAACTTTACGTCAAAGGGCTCTTGCCGCGATTGATGGCGAAGTTCGGTGGGTGCCGGCTTGGGGGCAAAACCGCATTCGGGGAGCTGTGGAAGCGCGCCCCGACTGGTGCATCTCGCGCCAGCGGTCCTGGGGCGTGCCGCTGCCGGCGTTTTATGACGCCGCCGGCCAGCCGATCCTCGACGCCCGCGTGGTGCGCACGGTTGCCGACCTGGTCGAGCAGCACGGTTCGAACGTCTGGTTCGAGAAAACCGCCACCGAGTTGTGGGCGCTGGTGCGCCCGGCTGACTGGTCCGGCCCGGAAGCGGTCGCCAGGTCCGCCGACACCCTGGACGTGTGGATTGACTCCGGCTCGAGCAGCCAGGCTGTGACCGCCCGGCGCCCCGAACTGCGCGGCGCCGGCGCCGCGGTGGATGGCCGCCTGCCGTTCCAGGCCGATCTGTACCTTGAAGGCTCGGACCAGCACCGCGGCTGGTTCCAGTCCTCACTGCTGCTCTCCCTGGCCGGCAACGGCGCGGCGCCGTTTAAGACCGTGCTCACCCACGGCTTCGTGGTGAACGACGCCGGCGAAAAGGAGGCCAAGAGCCGCGGCTCAAAGTCCGCGACGCTTTGGGTCAACGACTTCGGCGCGGACGTGCTGCGGCTCTGGGTCGCCAGCCAGGATTACCACGGTGACATGGTGCTCAGCGAGGCGCGCATGCTCAAGGTGGCGGAGGCGTACCGGCTGCTGCGCAACACGCTGCGCTACCAGCTTTCGAACCTGTTCGACTTCGACCCGGCGCGGCACGCCGTTCCGGAAGAGCGGCTCACGCCGTTGGATCGTTGGATTCTCAGCGAGTTCGCGCGGTTGGAGGCGGAGATTGCCCGCGCGTACGACCGGTACGAATTCCACCTCGTTTACCAGAAGCTCAGTCAGTTCGCGGCGGTCGAGCTGTCCGCGATCTACCATGACGTCATCAAGGACCGGCTGTACACCGACCCGGCCGATGCGCCGCGCCGGCGGTCCACCCAGACGGCGCTGCACCGGATAGTGGTGAGCCTGTGCCAGATGCTGGCGCCGATCCTGGCGTTCACGGCCGACGAGGCGTGGGAGTTCATTCCGGGCAAACCGGCGGATTCGGTGCATCTGGCCGTCTGGCAGCCGCGGCCGTTTGCGCTGGCCGAGACGGAACGGGTGGCCTGGAAGGAACTGTTCGCGTTGCGTGAGGCGGCTTTGCCCGAACTCGAAAAAGCCCGGCAGGCGAAACGGATTGGCAAGGCCCTGGAGGCGGCCGTGCTCTTTTCCGGGCGCGATCCGCGGCTGGCCGCCCTGGATCACCAGTTGCTGCCGGTGCTGGCCGAGTTGCTGAACGTCTCCGACCTGGATTTCTGTTTCGCCGAGGATGCCGCGGAAGACCTGCGAATCCACGTGACGAAAGCCGAAGGCCGAAAATGCGAGCGCTGCTGGCATTGGGAAACCGACGTTGGCACGCACGCGCAGCACCCGACGCTGTGCGGGCGGTGTGCGCAAGCCGTCGCCACGGCCGGGAGCGCCTGAATAAGGCGGCGCTTGCCGGCTCGGTCCGCCGGCGTCACTTCACGATCTCACAGCGGCTGAACTCGATGGCACCGTCCTTGTCCAAGCCGTCGCAGCGGCCGGCGATGACCACCGTCTGCCCGGCCTCGAGCAACGGTACCTCGCGCCCGCTGTCATAACGTGCGGTCAGCACGCGCCCGTTCTGCGTCGTGAACACCGTCTTGTAGCGGTCAATGTAGTTGAACCGGCACGCGACACTGAACGCGCGGTCCGGGCTGGCCAGGAGCACGGTAAATTGGCGGGTGATCAGGCCGGTGTGGAAACGGTCCACCTCGCCTTGCACGCGAAATGTCCGCTTACCGTAACGCGCTGCTGCCGCAACCGGATCGCTGGCGAAATGCGCCACCAACTCGTCCGCCTCGACCACGGTGTCGGGCGTCAGCGGTGGCAGCCCGGCCAACGGACGCGCGGGTTGGGCTTGGCGCGGCGGTCGCGCGGCGTCGCGGGCCGAGCGTTCCCGGGCCTGTCGGAGGCGCTGGTTTTCCTCCCGCAGCCGTTTCAATTCCTGCTCCCGTCGCGCCGCCTCGGCCCCGGCCTGTTGACGCTGCTGCATTCCCTGCTGCTGGCGCAGGCGCTCGTTGTCGCGACGCAGTTGCTCGAGTTCCTTTTCGGCCTGTTCGAGGCTGCGCCGCAGCCGCTGGACCTCGGCGTCTTTCTGGCGGAGGGCGTCGGAGTCCTCGGCGGCGCGGGCGGGAGGCGCGACACTGAGCAGCACGGCGGTGAGGCAGAGGGCGGCGAACATACGGGCGCGCATAACAAACGGCAGTCCAACGAGCGCGGCGGGCAACGTCAAGGCCGAACCCGCCACGGGCTGGACGAGCCGGCGGCGGGTGATACATTGGAGCGAATGTCAACGGCAGTTCCGGCCGCCCCGGCGGCCCCGCAGAAAGTCAATCTCCGCCGTCCGGATGTCATGGAGGCGGTGCAGGCGCTGGTGGTCAGCCATTACCGGAGCAACCTGGTGGACCGCATCCGCGCCGCGGGCGGGGTCATCCAGGCCGACGGGCTCACGATCAAGCTGGCGAAGGAATTCGGCTTTTGCTACGGCGTCGAGCGGGCGATTGACCTGGCCTACGCCGCGCGGAATTACTTCCCGCCGCCGCGCCGGATCTTCCTGCTGGGCGAGATCATTCACAACCCGGAGGTTAACGACCAGATCCGCGGTATGGGCATCGTGAGCATCTCGCCGCGGCCCCCCGCGGCCGAGCTGGCCACGCTCACGGCCGAGGACGTGGTCATCATCCCGGCGTTTGGCACGGAGGTGGCCACGCGGCGTGCCCTCGAGGCCAAGGGTTGCATCCTGGTGGACACCACTTGTGGCGACGTGATGAGCGTTTGGAAGCGGGTCCGCCAGTACTCGAAGGAATCGGTTACCAGCATCATTCATGGCAAGGCGCGGCATGAGGAGACCAAGGCCACCACCTCGCAGGCCACCGCCTACGGCAGCGGGCATTACCTGGTGGTCTTTAACCTCGAGGAGACCGACGAGGTGTGCCGGTACATTGTCGAAGGCGGCGACAAGCAGGCCTTCCTCGAGCGATTCAAAGGCGCGTACTCCCCCGGATTCGACCCGGACAAGCACCTGGAGGCCGTGGGCGTGGCGAACCAGACCACCATGCTGCGCGGCGAGACCGAGGAGGTGCAGCGCCGCATCCGCGCGGCCATGGAAAAGCGCTACGGCCCGGCCGCCTTGCCACAGCATTTCCGCTTCTTCGACACGATCTGCGGTGCTACGCAGGATCGGCAGGACGCGCTCCAGAAGCTGCTGCGCGAGCCCATGAGCCTGCTGCTGGTGGTGGGCGGCTACAACTCTTCGAACACCTCGCATCTGGCCGAAATGGGCGAGAAGTTGTTGCCGACTTACTTCATCAAAAACGCCTCGAAGATGGTTTCCAGCCGCCTGATCCAGCATTGGAACCAGCACCTCGGCCGGGAGGTGGAAACGGCTGACTGGCTGCCCGCCGACGATGTCACCGTGGGCATCACCGCCGGCGCCTCCTGTCCCAACAACCTCATCGAGGACACGATCAAGCGCCTCTTTGAGCTGCGCGGCCTGTCGGTGCAGGCATTCCTCGCCCGTTGAAACCCCGTCCCGGCCGCCGGCGGCCCGTTGCCGATGCCCTGTTCCCGTGTTGAGCTTGAACAGCGCGAGCGGCAGTTCCTCGCGCCGTACGCCCAGTTCAGCGCCAAAACGCGCGGGCGCGACCATCCCGAACCGCCGCCCGAATGGCGCACGCACTACCAGCGCGACCGCGACCGGATCATCCACTCGCGCGCCTTCCGGCGCCTCGAGTACAAGACCCAGGTTTTCCTCAATGGCACGGGCGACCATCTCCGCACCCGCCTCACCCACACCATGGAAGTGGCGGCCATCGCGCGGAACCTGGCCCGCGCGTTGCGCGTGAACGAAGACCTCGCGGAGGCCATCGCGCTTGCCCACGACCTCGGCCACCCGCCCTTCGGGCACACCGGCGAGGCGGCGTTGCACCGGCTGCTGCGCGGCCACGGCGGCTTCGAGCACAACCGACAAAGCCTGCGCATCGTCGAGTTGCTCGAACAGAAATACCCCGGTTTTCCCGGGCTGAACCTGAGCTGGGAAGTCCGCGAAGGCCTGGCCAAGCACCGCACCGGCTACGACCGGCCCGAACCCCGGCTGGGTTTTGACGCGCCATGCCCGTCGCTCGAAGCGCAGATTGCGAACCTCGCCGACGAAATCGCCTATTACAGCCACGACCTGGACGACGGCCTGGACGCGGGGTTGCTGGACGAACGGCGGCTCGAACGCGACGTGCACCTCTGGCAGCGGGCGGCGGCGCAGGTGCGGCGCCAGCACGGGGCGCTTCCGGACGAATGCCGGCGCTCGTACACCATCCGCTGCCTCATTGACGACCAGGTGCGGGACGTGGTGGAGCACACCCTCGCGACCGTGCGCCGCGCGCGGGTGGCCTCGGCCGACGACGTGCGCCGCCAGCGCCGGCCGCTGGTGGCCTACAGTCGCGAACGCCGGCGTTCCAACACCGAGCTCCGCCGCTACCTGTACCGCAACCTGTACCTGAATCCCGCCGTCCACGGTCCGAACGCCCGGGCGGCGCGGATGCTCGGCGCGCTGTTCCGATTTTACCTCCACGCGCCCGAACACTTGGGCGAGCAGGCCCGCAAACGCATTCCCACCGACGGCCCGCATCGCGTGGTCGGTGATTACCTGGCGGGCATGACCGACCGCTACGTCATGCAGGAGTGCCAGCGGTTGCTCGGCCTGACGTTTTGAGCACGCAAACGCCCGCGGCCACGCTGCTCGGCCCTTCAGTACACGATCAACGAGCGGACCGGCAGGTCTTGCAGCTTCGCGCGGCCTTGCAGGAAAGCGAGTTCGATCAGGAAGGTCACCTCGAGGATCCGGGCACCCAGGCGTTGGACCAGGTTCGCCGCCGCGCGGGCGGTGCCGCCGGTGGCCAGCAGGTCGTCCATCAACAACACGCGGCTGCCCGGCTTGAGCGCGTCGGCGTGAATGGCCACGGTGTTCGAGCCGTACTCGAGGTCGTAGCTCTCCTCGATCGCGCGGTAAGGCAACTTGCCCTTCTTGCGCACGGGCACGAAGCCGGCTCGCAGCTTGAGCGCCGCCGCCGCGGCGAAGATGAAACCGCGCGCGTCCACCCCCACCACCGCGTCCACGCTGCCCGGCGCGCAGCGCTCGGTGAGCAGGTCCACCGCACCGGCGAAGAGCCGCGCGTCGGCCAGCAACGGCGTGATGTCCTTGAACTGGATGCCCGGCTGCGGGAAATCCGGCACGTTGCGGATGGCTTGGGCGAGTTCGGTGGCGGTGGGCGGGGTGGGCAGCATGGGGCGGGGTCAGTGGTTTTCCTGCTCCAATTTGGCGATCATGCGGCGGAGCTTGGCCAGCGCCAGGTTTTGAATCTGGCGGATGCGCTCGCGGGTCACGCCAAAATAGGCGCCGACTTCCTCAAGGGTCTTTTCCGAGCCGCCATCCAGACCGAACCGGTAGCGCAGGATTTGCTGCTCGCGCGGCTCCAGGCGGGTGATAAGTTCGCCCAGCATGTCCGTGAGGGTCTTTTCCTCGAGCTTGGCGTAAGGGTCCTCGGCATGTTCGTCCTCGACCACCTCGGCGAAAGTGTTCGAGTCGTCGTCGCCGATCGGGGCGTCCAGCGAGGCGGGCCGGCACGACGCCATCCGCAACTGGGCGACCCGGGCGGGCGACATTTGCAACTCCTCGGCCAGCTCCTCGTCAGTGGGCTCGCGGCCGAGGATTTCCTGGAGGTTCATGGCGATGCGCCGCATCCGGGAAATTTTGTCCACGAGATGGACCGGCAGGCGGATGGTCTTGGCCTGGTTGGCCAGCGCGCGCTTGATGGACTGCTTGATCCACCAGGCGGCATAGGTCGAAAGCTTGCCGCCCTTGGCCGGGTCGAAGCGCTCCACCGCCTTCATGAGACCAAGGTTGCCTTCGTTGATCAGGTCCAGGAGCGGCAGACCCAGGCCGTCGTAATCGTGGGCGATCTTCACCACCAGCCGCAGATTGGCCTTGATCATGTGTTCGCGGGCCTTGCGGTCGCCGCGCTTGATGCGGGCCGCCAGCTCGATCTCCTCCTCGGGCGTGAGGAGCTTCACCTGGCCGATCTCGCGCAGGTAAAGCTTGATGGCTGAATCCGCGTCGTAACTGCCCGGCTCGCGCGCGGACGGGCCGGCCGGCTCCTCGCGGGGCACTTCCACAGGTGACGGCGCGGGTGCGGATGGCGGGGAGGGGGGCGCGACCGGCAAGGCGGTGGACGCGGGCGGGGGCACCGGCCGGTTCGCTCGGGCGCGAAGCCGTCTCGCCCGGCGCGCCGAAGCGCGGGGCTTCCGGTTTTTGGTTGGTCTTCGGGAACCCGCCATGGACAGGAACAGAGTGGGATGGGCTCCGGGGGGCTTCAAGCAAATTGGCGGCGGGCAGGCGCAGCGGCACGAGGCGCGACACGGTCCCGCATGGACGGACATCGGGCCACGCCCGTCCGCGGCCGGCCGGACAAGCGACGCGACTTTCGACCCGGGATCAAGAGGAGGATTACGGCAACGCCGGTCTCCAACCCGGTGGAGCTGACGACCAGATTTCCGGCGCGTGGAACGGATTCCGGCGTGCCGCGAGGCATGGCGAGCCACGCCCGCTTCAAGTCTTGCTTTGAAGTTGAAAGCCGGGTCGCCGGCCGCATCATCCGGCCATGCAAGTGGTCTTCACCGGTCCGGCCTACGTGGTGCGGGACAACATTGACACCGACCAGATCATCCCGGCGCAGTTTCTGACGCTGGTGCCGACGATCCCCGCCGAGTACGAAAAGCTGGGCAGCTACGCGCTCTGGGGCCTGCCCGAGGCCGATTACCCGGTGCGCTACGTGCGCGAAGGCCAATTGGACAGTGAGTACCCCCTCATCGTGGCCGGGCGGAACTTCGGCTGCGGCAGCTCGCGCGAGCACGCCCCCATCGCCCTGGGCTCGGCCGGCTGCCGCGTGGTGCTGGCCGAAAGCTTTGCCCGCATTTTCTTTCGCAACTGCATCGCCACCGGGGAACTTTATCCTTGCGAGCTGACCGTCCGCTTGTGCGACCGCGTAAGCACCGGCGACGTGGTGACCGTGGACCTCGAGGCCGGCACGGTGAAACTTCACGCCACGGGCGAGGTGATTCCGCTGAAGCCCCTCGGCGATGTGCGCCCGGTGATTGATGCCGGCGGCATCTTCAATTACGCCCGCAAGACCGGGATGATGCCGTCCGCTACCTGACTACTCGACCCCCGCGTCATGAACCGAATTCTTCCCATTGCGCTGCTCTGCGCCGTTTCGCTCGCCGCGGCCGAAACCCCGGTACCGCGCCTTGTCACGCCCGCCGCCACACCGGGCGCGCCGCCGTCCGACGCCATGGTGTTGTTCGACGGAAAAGACCTCGGCCAATGGCGCGCCGAGACAGGCGGCCCGGCCCGCTGGAAGGTGGCGGACGGTTACGCCGAGGTGAACGGCACCGGCAACATTTTCACGCGCGAGGAATTCGGCGACTGTCAGCTCCACCTGGAGTGGGCGGCACCGGCCGAGGTAAAGGACGAGGGCCAGGGCCGGGGCAACAGCGGCGTGTATTTTCACGGCCGCTACGAAATCCAGATCCTCGACTCGTACCAGAACAAGACCTATCCGGACGGCCAGGCCGGGGCATTTTACGGCAACGCCGCGCCGCTGGTGAACGCCAGCCGCCAGCCCGGCGAGTGGCAGACGTACGACATCATTTTCCGTGCGCCCAAGCTGGCGGAGGATGGCAGGTCGGTTCTGCCGGGCGCGCTCACGGTGTTTCACAACGGCGTGCTTGTGCAGGACCACGTCCCGATCAAGGGCGCCACCACCGCCGCAGCGTTTAGCACTGTGGCCGGCTCGGGCAAAGGGCCGCTGATGTTGCAGGACCATGGCAACCCGGTCCGCTTCCGGAACATTTGGCTGCGGCCGCTCTAAACCCACGCCAACCCGGAGACGCGGCACAACCGGAATCACCCCCAACCCGCAACCTCATGAAACTGCACCCCGGTAGTCTGATCGCCTGCTGTGTTCTGGTTGGGACGGCCCTGCTTGGGGATGACGCCGCCGCATCGCGGATCAAGGTGGGATTGATCCGGGCGGATTCGCACGGCATCTACTATGCGGCCCTCATGGACGACATTGACCCGTTGTTGCTGCTAAAGCCACCCACGACGCAGACGAGGCCGCCGTACTCCTGGATGCGCGGGAGGTACCATCGGTTGTTTTACTCGCAGTCCAACCCTACCCAACGTACGGCTCCGTTCGTCGGCGGGTGTGACATCGTGAAGGTCTGGGACGAGTCCGAGGACGCCGCGCGAACGTTTGCGCAGGTGTTGAGGGGAGAGCCCCGGGTTTGCGCTTCCTTTGAGGAGGTCTCGAACGGCGTGGACCTGGTGCTGGTGGCGGATTGCAATTATGACGGATCTGACCACCTCAAGCTCGCCGCGCCCGGCCTGAAGAAGGGCGTGCCCACGTTCGTGGACAAGCCATTTGCTTTCGACCTGAAGGATGCCCGGGCCATGGTGGACCTGGCCCGGGCGTCTGGTGCGCCGCTCTACTCCCGTTCCATTTTGAGCGAGCTGCCCCAGGTGGAACGATTCCGCCAACGGATTGCGGAAAACGGCAACGCCGACTTCGGCTTCGTCCGGGGCGGGGGGCCGACCTTCGACGGCCAGATTCACGGGCTGGCACTGGCTCTCGCTTTGTTTGGGGGAGGGGTCAACCGCGTGGACAGCATGGGGGACACCCCACTGGCACATGTGCTTCTGTCCTGGAAACCGGGTTCGGGCAGCCCCACGAACGGAGTGGTGCTGAGCTGTATGAGCGGTGGCACGGGACCGGAGTCGGGTTTCTACGCCGCAGCCTTCAACGCGCGCGGCGGCCTGTTTTCGGATGGATTTGACTCGCGAGTGTACCCCGAGGGGGCGGCACGGATCGTCGAGCAAATGAAACAAATGGTACGCACCCGCAAACCACCCGTGCCGTACGAACAGTTGATCGAACCGATCGCCATCGCCGCCGCCGCCCGCCTTTCCCACCAACAGGGCAAACCGGTGAGCGTCAGCGACGTGATGGCTGCCACCGCCGGTCGTTGACGGCCGGAGCACGCGTGGCGTTTGCAGCAGTCCAAGCCCGGCAGGCGATTATCTTAGCGCGTTGCCTTTGCCTGCCCCGGCACCGGCCAATCCGGTGAGTCTTCCCGTGCGCCGGCCAGCAGCCGATCGAGCCGTTGCACCACCCCCGGCCGGCTGGCGGCCAGGTCGCGCGTTTCGCCGAGGTCGGTTTTCAGGTCGTAAAGCTCCAGCGGCCCGCCGGGGGCGAGGCGGATGCCCTTCCAGTCACCGGCGCGGATGGCCTGCTTGAAACCACCCTCGAAGAATTCCCAGTACAGGAACTCATGCTGGCGCCGCTGCGGCCGGCCCAGCAACGTGGGTACGATCGAGATGCCGTCACACGCCGGTGGATTGGCCACACCGGCCAGCTCTGCCACGGTGGGCAGGAAATCCCAAAACGCCGTCACCTGCCCGCTCACCCGGCCCGCCGGCACCCTGCCCGGCCAGCGCGCGATAAACGGCACGCGGATGCCGCCCTCGTAAAGATCGCGCTTGATGCCACGCAGCGGACCGCTCGAGTCATTGAAGGCCGGGTCGAACCCGCCTTCGCGGTGCGGGCCGTTGTCCGAGCTGAACAGAACCAGTGTGCGTTCGTCCAGACCGAGCTCGCGCAACAAATCGAGGATGCGCCCCACATCGCGGTCCAGGCGCGAGATCATGGCTGCATGGGCCTTTTGCGCGGGCGGCCAGTCGCGGTCGCGATACCAGCCGAGGTCGGGCACCTCCATGCCGGCCGGGCCGGCCTCGTTGTTCGCGTGGGGAATCGTCGGCGCGAAGTACAGGAAGAACGGCCGGTCTTGCGCCCGCCGAATGAACGCGAGCGCCTCGTCAGCGATGAGGTCCGCGCTGTATTCGATTTTGTTGTCCGACACACCGGCGCCGTCCGGATCTTCGTTGGGCACGGCATTGCGCAGCCGCACACGTTCCTCATTCCGCCACAGGAAGGACGGGTAGTAGTTGTGGGCGTGGCGTTGGTTCAGGTAGCCGAAGAAATAGTCGAAGCCCTGCCGGCGCGGCAGCCCGGCCTCGGCACCGCCCACGTCGCCCAGGCCCCATTTGCCGATGAGCGCGGTGGTGTAGCCGGCGCCTTGGAGCATCCCGGCCACGGTCACGTCCCCGACGCGGAGCGACTGCGCTAGCGGGTTGGCGCGGCCGGCGTTGCCGCGCACGCGCGCGTGGCCCATGTGCCGGCCGGTCATGAGTGCGCAGCGCGACGGGGCACAGACCGTCGAGCCCGCGTAGGCCTGAGTGAAGCGCAGGCCCTCGGCAGCCAGGCGGTCAATCCGCGGCGTGCGAATGCGCTGCTGGCCGTAACAACCCAGGTCGCCGTAGCCCAGATCGTCGGCCAGGATGAAGATGATGTTGGGGCGCGGGGCGGCGGCGTGGACCGCCGGCCAGAGCGAACCCAGCAGGCCGGACAACGCGACCAGCCAGGAGCAAAGACATGGCTTCATGCGCCGATGGAATCAGCGGTAGGCGTCCGGGTTCAACGGTAATTCGCCTGGGCAGCAAATCTCTCTGGCACACGCCGATCGTGAGGGTTGCCGACCAACGCCGCGCACCGCGATGGCCGTTGCACCCCACGCCCGGCACGCCCGGCTGCTACGACGGACCTTTTTGCCTGCGCCATCCGGAGTTCCGGCCCCCCGCGTTTAGTCGTACAGCAAAAACTCGCGGCGACGCCGGGCAAAGGCCTCAAGGTCGGTGGCCCAGAGTTGCTTGATTTCGGCCAGCGGCCGGCCGGCCTTGACGGCTTCGAGCACTGCGGCGTCGGTCAGCAGCGGCAGCAGGTTCCCGGCCGCAAACTGTCCCGGATACAGCCGCTGCAGGGCCAGCGCCAGTGTCAACCCGAGGTCCACCGCGTTGAGCGCGTCGCGGTCGGTTACCACCAGGTACACGCCGCCACACGGCTGATCCTTGAAGGTGCTGGCTCGCGGCGTGAACCGGATGGGCACGAAGCGCACACCCGGCAGGCCGGCCCGGTTCAGCTCGGCGGCGAACTTCACGTCGTCCACGTACGGCGCGCCCACCACCTCGAACGGCGTGTCGGTGCCGCGGCCCACGGACACCGCGGTCTCGAGCAGGCCCACGCCGGGATAAAGCGTGGCCGCGGTGAGGTTGCGCATGTTGGGCGAGGGATTCGTCCACGGCAGGCCGGTTTCGTCGAACCACTGCGCCCGCGACCAGCCTTCAAGCGGGATCACGGTCAGGTCGCACTTCCAGCCGCGCTCGGCGTTGAAGAGCCGGGCCAGTTCGCCCACGGTCAGGCCGTGGCGCAGTGGGAGTTTGTGGAAGGCGACAAATGTGGACGCGCCCCCATGGACCGGGCCTTCGACGGCGAGGCCGTTGATCGGATTGACGCGGTCGAGCACGAAGAACTTCTTGCCCGCCTTGGCGGCCGCCTCCATCGCCAGGCCCATCGTCGAGATGTACGTGTAGAAGCGGCAGCCGATGTCCTGGATGTCGAAGACCAGCGCGTCGAGCGACGCCAATTGCTCGGGCCTGGGCGTGCGGCTCTCGCCATACAGACTGAAGACCGGCAGGCCGGTGCGCGCATCCACGCTGTCGCCGACCTTTTCGTCGAGCGTGCCGCGGAGGCCGTGCTCGGGGCTGAAGAGCGCGACGAGCCGCACGCCGGGCGCGGCCTTGAGCAGGTCAATGGTGGACCGGCGCGCGCGGTCGTGTCCGGTGTGGTTGGTGATGAGGCCGACGCGCAGGCCGCGCAACGGGGCGAAGTTTTGTTTTGCGAGCACGTCAATGCCGGTGAGGACCCGAGCCGAAGCCGGAGGCCGGGCGCGGGGTGCAGGCTGCGCGGCGTTGGAGGCCAAAGACTGGGCGCCGGGTGCCGGCGCAGGCCTGCTGGCGGCGGGCATAGGGGTTCCGGCCTCCGTCGGCAGCGCGCCGGGCACATAGCTGAAGTTGAAGCCCCGCACCGCCTGGGCCGCGAGTGTGCCCAGTTGCCGCCGCAGCGCGAGCACGTTCCCGTTTTCGTCCGGATGATTCCGGTTCGACAGGAAAATCACAAACGTGCGCGAAAAGGGGTCAATCCACAGCGAGGTGCCGGTCCAGCCGGTGTGACCGTACGAGCCGATCGGAAAGATGTCACCGCGCGGCCCGGCGTACGGCGAATCAATGTCCCAGCCCAGGCCGCGGCGGGGCAGACCGGGAGATGTTTGCACGCGGGTCATGAGCTGTACGGTCTCGGGTCGGAAGACCCGCACGCCATCCAGTTCGCCGTCGTTGAGCAGCATGCGTGCAAAGCGGGCGAGATCGGCCGCGGTGGTAAACAGCCCCGCGTGTCCGGCCACGCCGCCCATGCGCCGCGCGCGCGGATCATGCACCGTGCCGCGCACCGGCGCACCGTTTTCAACCGCGGTGGGCGCCACGCGATGCAGCTTGTCCGACGGCGGGTGGAACCCCGTGTCGGTCATCTTCAAGGGCCGGTAAAGTTCCGCCGCGAGGAATTCATCGAGTCGCCGGCCGGTTACCCGCCGCACGACTTCGCCCAAGAGAATCGGCCCGGTGTCGCTGTAAATGAACCGCGTGCCTGGCGTCGCTGTCAGCGATTCAGCGAAACACAGTTTCAACGCGGCGTCGTACCCGGACCAGTCTGGTTGGAGGCTGATGTCCGGCCGTAACCCGGAGGTGTGTGTGAGCAAATGGCGGATCGTGACCGCCTCCTTGCCCCCGCCGGTGAACTCGGGCAGGTGCCGGCTCACCGGATCGTCCAAACTCAGCCGGCCGCGCTCGACCAGGAGCATCACGGCGGGCGCGCAGGCCACCACCTTGGTGAGCGAGGCGGCGTCGAAGATCGTGTCCTCGGTCATGGGCTCCGGCGCGGGCACCAGCGCGCGGTGACCGAACGCGCGACAATGCACGTCACCGTTGCGCTCCAGCCAGAGCACGCCGCCGGGAAGCTTCTTTTCCGCAATAGCCTTGCTGATCGCAGCGTCCATCTCCGCAAGCTTGGCCGGATGAAAGGCCGGCGCGGACGCGGTTGGCGGCGCCGGCAGGGGAGCTGTTACCGGCCTGGTGGCTGGCGTCAGCGTGGTCGGTGGCGCCGGTGGCCGCGGCGCGCGGCAGGCGACCAGGGCGAACAGCAAACCGGCCGCGCCGGCGTTGACAAGGACCCTGCGAGACTTCACGCGGGCAGGCTAGCCAGCCGGCGGCGCGAGGGCAAATTTCGCGGCGGGCCAGTTGCCCCCCGGTCACTCGCAGCACTCATGAATTTGCCGAAAGTGGCGCATCGCCTGTCGCGGCTTCAGCGGCGGAACTGCTCCGCTTGCCCTTGCCAGCGCCGATGGTCGAACCGGCCCCGGTAGGTTTTGGGTCCGGCCGCAACGTGGCGGGGTGAAACCCTGTCGAGCTTAGACCTGGCAGGCTACGGTGGTCTGGGCGCGCAACCACCGTTCCGCGGGCGGCTCGGGGAGGCTGCGGGCGAAGTTCGCCCGTACCACCACGATCCACCCATCACGGGCCTGCAAGACAGTTGCGTCGGTCATTCTTGACGGGGGAGCAACTGCTTGCCCTGGCTGGGTACGACCTGTAAGGTTTCTCCATGTTTCGTCGTCTGCCCATAGTCGCAATGGCGCTGGGGGTGGTCACCAGCCCGGGCTGGGCGCTCGACACCCTGCAGCTCAAGGACCAAGCTGCCCTCACCGGTCGCATCCTGGCGGAGAAGGAGGATCAGATCGTGCTGGACGTCGGTTACACCGTGCTGGTGATCCCGAAGCAGCAGGTGGTCAACGTGGTGCGGAGCGCCGGGGCCGGGACGGAGCGGGAGGCCGATTCCGCACCCGTAGCCCCCGAAGCACCACCTGCGGCCACACCGTCCGCCACCGCCGGCTCGGCCTCGCCCGGCGCGCTCTTCACCACGGCCGGCAGCGGGGCGACTGAGAAATCCGTCCGCGAACTGGTCGCGCAAGTGGGCGAAGCGGTGGTGCAGGTGCGCACGCCATCGGGCTTGGGCTCGGGCTTCTTCATCAACGCGGAGGGCTACCTCATCACAAACTTTCACGTGATCGAGGGTGAAACCCAGATCTCGGTCGAGGTGTACCATCAGAAGTCCGGGCAGCTTGAGCGCCGTACGTACAAGCAGGTCCGGATCATCGCGATGAACAAATTCCGGGACCTGGCCCTGTTGCGGGTGGAAGACCCCGGCGCGCCCGCCTTTGTAGCGGTGCCGCTGGGTGACTCGGACGCGCTGGCGGTAGGCGAACGGGTCTTTGCCGTGGGGAGCCCGCTCGGGCTGGAACGCACCGTGACCGAGGGCATCATCAGCACCAAGACGCGGGAGATGCAGGGCGACCTGTACCTGCAAACCACGGCGCAGATCAATCCGGGCAACAGTGGCGGGCCGCTGTTCAACCTCCGCGGCGAGGTGGTGGGGGTGACCAACATGAAGATCAACTTCGGCGAGGGCCTGGGCTTTGCGATTCCGGTGAAGGCCGTCCGTGATTTCCTGACCCACCGCGACGCCTTCGCTTACGACAACAACAACCCCAGCAGCGGCTACCGGTATCTCGAACCGCCCAGCCGCACGCAACGGACCGCCGAAGCACCCGCGCCTTGATTTGGCGCCGCCACCCGAGCCGCGCCCGCGGCAGCCCCTTTCCGCCCGTACCAAGACAAATCCATGAACTATTCAATCCGCACCACCTGGTTCGCGCTGGCCGCCGGTGCCCTCACCGGCCTGGCTGCCACCACCTCCCCGGCCCCAAAACTCCTGCCTCCCGACACACTCGCGCTGCTGAGCCTGCCCGACTACGCCCAGATCCGGGCCAACCAGAAAACCAGCCCCGCCGCTCTTCTCTGGAACGACCCGGCCATGCGGCCGTTCCGCGAGAAGTTGATGAACAAGCTCCAGACCGAGGTCCTCGACAAACTCGAGAAGGACACCGGCATCAAGCTCGCCGACTACGCCGAGCTCCTTCAGGGCCAGTTTTCGATGGCCGTTACACGCAACGGCTGGCGGGGCACCGAGGATCCGTTGCCCGGGCTGGTTATCATCCTGGACGCCCGCGACAAGGCCGACCAACTCAAGTCCCGGCTCGCCGAGCTGCGGAAAAAAATCACCGACGCCGGCCGGACGTTGAAGACCGAGAAGATTCGGGACGTGGAGTTCACCACGCTGCCGCTGGACATGAAAGACGCGGAAGCGCCCAAGCTTGGCCTCACCTTCGGGCAGGTGGGCTCGGTGCTGGTGGCGGGCACCGTCACTCGCGACCTGGAACGCGTGGTAGCCGGCCTGACGGGCGGCGGCCTGCCAAATCTCTCCGAGGAAGCCGCGTTCAGCGAGGACTACCAGGCCTTTTTCCGGGAGGCGCAAATTTTCGGCTGGATTCATTTCTCGCCGCTGGCCGAGGTGATCAACCAGGTGGCGAGCGCCGCCGCCGCGGGCGCGGGTAATAATCCCCAGGCGCCCAAGCCGGACAAGGTGCTGGACGCGCTAGGCCTCAAAGGGCTCAAGACGCTGGCATTTGGCGTGCGCGAAAACGCGGAGGGCAGCTTCGTGGATATGAACATCAAGTCGCCGTGGACCGAGCGCAAAGGCCTGCTCAAGCTACTGGCGACCGAGCCCAAAGACGCCGGCATTCCGGCGTTCGTGCCGGCGGACGCGGTGGCGTTCTGGCGCTGGCGGCTGGATGGGCAGAAGTTCTGGGCTTCGATTGAAGCGATGATCAACGAGATCACCCCCGGCATGCTCGGCTTCTTCACCGCCCAGATTGACGCGACATTAAAGGAAAAGGATCCCAACCTGGATTTTCGCCGCAGCTTCCTGATGAACCTCGGCGACGACCTCATCGGCTACCAAAAGGCACCGCGCAGCACCGCCCCGGCCGATCTCCTGGCGCAGCCGGCATTGACCTTGATCGGGTCACCGAACGCCGCGCAACTGCTTGGCGCCTTGCGCTCGGCCGTGAGCCTGTTGCCCGGTCCGCTTGGCTCAATGGAAATCAAGGAACGTGAGTTTCTGGGCACGCGGGTGTATGCCTTGACGGTGCCGGACCTGGCGGGCACCGGCCGGGAGAACCAGATCCACTTTGCGGCCAGCGGTGGTTACCTCGCCTTTGCGGGCGACGCCGCCACACTCGAGGAATACCTGCGGCGGGCCGAGTCCAAGCCGAAACCCCTGGCCGAACTGCCGGGCTTACGGGAGGCCGCCGACCGGGTGGGCGGCAGCAGCAGCGGCTTGTTTGGCTTCCAAAACGACGCCGAATCAATCCGGATGTTCTGGGAGGCGTTCCGAAGCAACAAGAACCTGTTCGTGGACCTCGTGACGACCCAGAACCCCGCGCTCAAAGGCGCGATGGGCAGCAACGAGGACTTCCAGAAAGTGATAGCTGAATGGGTGGATTTCTCGCTGCTGCCGCCCTTCGAGCAGGTCGCGAAGTACTTCCATATCACCGTGTACGCGGGCAAATCCTCGAACGCCGGCTACACCCTCAAGACTTTCTCACCACTGTCACCCAGGCTGCGGTAAAGGCCGCGAGAACTTACACCTCGGGTTTCGCACCGCCCCGGCTCCGGGCGGGACGGTTGGATTTTACGCCGATACCAAAACCAATTCATCGCCTATCTGTAACATAAAAGTAACATTTCAGACACCATTTCGTAACTCGTTTCACGGCGTATGACTCCCGTGCATAGTAAGATCGCATTTACCTCCAATTATCTCAAAGGTGCCCTGGCCGCGGCGCTGGCGGCGGGCGCTCTGGGGATTGAGGCCCGGGCCCAGTCCGCTGATGCCATCATAGATAAGCTGGTCGAAAAGGGCATCCTGACCGTGGACGAGGCCAACGAACTCAAGGAGGAGACGGACAAGAACTTCACCACGGCTTACGCGGTGAAAACCGGGATGCCGGACTGGGTCACCGCCTTGAAAATCAACGGCGACTTCCGCGGACGTTTCGAGGGCTTCTACGCGGACAACCCCGCCTTCGAGGATCGTGCCCGCTGGCGTTACCGCCTGCGCCTGGGTTTCACTGCCAACCTTCGTGACAATCTCGAGCTGGGGTTTCGCCTGGCGTCCGGCGATGGTGATCCGATCTCGAGCAACCAAACCCTCCAGGACGACGCCAGCAAGAAACCGCTGGGCATTGACCTGGCCTACCTCAAGTGGATGGCATTGAATTCGCCGCACGTGGCGGGCGTGCTGAGCGTGGGCAAGATCGAAAACCCGTTCGTTTTTTCTGATCTCGTGTTCGATGCCGATTACACGCCGGAAGGCGCCGGGGAGCAACTTTCACTCACCTTGAGCGACGCGCAGTCGCTCAAGCTCAACGCCGGTCAATTCGTGCTCGACGAGCTGGGCAACTCCGGGCGCGACCCGTACCTTTTCGGCGGGCAGGCGCGGCTGGAATCCATCTGGTCGCCCAAGCTCAACACCAGCATTGGGGCCTCGATCCTGACCATCACTAGTCCGGAGAGCCTTACCAGCAGCGCGGTACCGGACATCAACCGCGGCAACCTTCGCAAGACCACGGTGAGCGCAGACGGCAGGACCGTGTCGCTGGGCGCGCCGGTGCATGGCTACACCACCTTGGTGGCCGACGCCGCCGTCACTTACAACCTGGACCACGTGCCGTACCACACCGGCATCTTTCCGGTGCGCCTGTTTGGCGATTACCTCCACAACTTCGCCGCGGATTCGGCCAACACCGGCTACCAGGTGGGCATTCAGTTCGGCAAGGCGGGCAAGCGCAAGACCTGGGAGGTCAGCTACCGCTGGAAGGTGCTCGAAGGCGACGCCTGGTGGGAAGAACTCACCGACTCGGATTTCGGCTCGTTTTACCCGGGCGGCCTCACCCCGCCCCCGCCGCCCGCCGGCCGATCCGCCACCAGTGGTTATTTCGCCGGTACCAACTCCCGCGGGCACGTTGCCCGGGTGGGATACTCGCCGTTCGATTCGCTGCAATTCAACGTGACCTGGTTCCGGACCGAACTGATCGAGGAACAGCCACCGGACAGCGACAGCGACATGAACCGCGTGCAGGTGGACGCGCTCGTGAAGTTTTAGAGCCGGATGTCACCGCACTGAAACGCTGATGCCACGGAATTGTCACCCAACCCCGATCGAATGAAGTCAGGAACAACGATGAAAACTCTCTTGAATGCTCTCGCCCTGCTCGGTGCCGTGGCCCTGGCCGTTGCCCCGCAGGCCGCTACCATCACGGTCAAAGGCTCGGACACGATGGTCATCCTCGCCCAGAAATGGGCCGAGGTGTACATGACCAAAAATCCCGGCGTGAAGATTCAGGTAACTGGTGGCGGCACCGGCACCGGTTTCGCCGCGCTGCAAAATCAGCAGACCGACCTGTGCAATGCCTCCCGCAAAATCCGCCCTAAGGAAATCGAGACCTGCATCAAGGCGTTTGGAAAGCGGCCCACCGAACATCGGGTGGCGTTGGACGGCCTGTCTGTCTATGTGCACTCGGACAACCCCGTCCAGGAACTCACGCTGGAACAACTCGAAGGCATCTTCACCGGCAAGATCAGAAACTGGAAGGAAGTGGGCGGCCCCGATGCGCCGATCATCCTGTACAGCCGCGAAAACAGCTCCGGCACGTACGAGTTCTTCAAAGAGCATGTGCTCAAGGGCAAGGACTTTGCAGCCACCGCGCAGACCATGCCGGGCACTGCGGCGGTGCTTCAATCGGTGGCCAAGGAAAAGAACGGCATCGGCTACGGCGGCGCCGCGTATGGCGTGGGGGCGAAGCACTTGAACATTCGCAAAACGTCCGCGGACGAGGCCGTAGAGCCCACCGAGGAAAACGTGGTGAACGGGAAATACCCAATCTCGCGCTACCTCTATATCTACGTGAACCCGGCCCTGGAGAAAGGCGACGTGGCCGCCTACCTGAAATGGATCCGCAGTGATGAAGGCCAGGCGGTCGTGAAGGATGTGGGTTACTTTCCATTGCCCGCCGGCCTGCGCAGCAAGTAAGTAATTGGCATTGCGCGCCGCTGGCCGTCCGGTTGTAATGCGCTTGATCCGCAGTTCCTCCTGCGATCACGAACGAACGGGCGGGTGGCTGGTTGCTGCGAGAACCGCTGCCTCGCCCGTTCCACTTTCCATCCCCGGCATGAAAAACCAGGCGGCAGCGGCAATCCCGGAAGCCGGTCTGGCGCCCGGAGCGCACGCGTCTCGCGCGCGGTTTTCCACGCCCTCACCGAAAACCCCGCTGGGCCGGCGACTGCCGGGCTTCCAGCCCGAGCCAGATTCACAGCCCTCCCGGACACGCTGTCTGGCCCACCACCCCCGCAGGTTGGGTTGCCCCTCAGTCCAGGGGGTCCGTGCAAAGCGACGGCGCACCCGCCCGCCTCATGCCTAAGACCCCGCCAGGTGCGCGCCGCAGCGTGGGCTGGATGGGCCTGGCCCGGGGCCATCGCGCCAAGCCCGGAGAATGGCTCGTCGAAAAAGCCATCCTGCTCGTGTCGTTCACGGCGATCTTGATGATCTTCCTGATCTTCCTGTTCGTGGGGCGGGAGGCCTGGCCGATCTTTGCCGGCACCATGAACAGTTCCCTCGCCCGGGAGTTCCAGGACATCATCCCGGTCGAGGACATGGCGCGGACCCCGGCCGAGCGCCTGCGCCAGTACCTGGGGCTGACGCGTGAGCAGTTCGCGGCCATGGATCACGAGACCAAGCGTGATCTCATGCAGTTGCGCATTGAAGCCCGCGAACAGGCCCCGGACGACAAAGACGCGCTCATCAACACCACCGAATGGCGCTACATCCTGGGCCCGTACCAGTGGACCGGCTACGACAAGCCCGAGTACATCTGGCAACCGGTCTCCCAGATTCACAAGTACAACATCGTCCCGCTGCTGGTCGGGAGCCTGAAGGCGACGGCCATGGCGCTGTTGTTTGCCGTGCCGCTGGCCATCGGCGCCGCCATTTATGTTTCCCAACTGGCCAGCCCCCGCACCCGCGAATGGCTCAAGCCCGCCGTCGAGTTGCTGGCGGGCGTCCCCTCGGTGGTCATGGGCTTCTTCGCCCTGATCGTACTGGCTTCACTGCTTCAGGCTGTGTTCGGCTATGCCTCGCGCCTCAACGCCTTCGTGGCGGGCATCGCGCTGGGTCTGGCGGTCATCCCGGTCGTCTTTTCGATCGCCGAGGACGCATTGACAAGCGTGCCGCGGAGCTTCAGCGAGGCCGCGCTGGCCCTGGGCTCCACCCGCTGGCAGGCCGCCTGGCAGATCGTCCTGCCGGCCGCATTGCCGGGCGTTTTCGCGGCGGTGGTGCTCGGGTTTGGCCGGGCCATCGGGGAAACCATGATCGTGCTCATGGCCAGCGGCAACGCGACCATCATCTCCTGGAGCCTCTTTGATTCGGTCCGCACGCTCACGGCCACCATCGCCGCCGAACTGGCCGAGACGGTGGTCGGCGGCCACCACTACCGGATGCTCTTCATGCTCGGCGTGCTGCTGTTCGCCGTCACGTTTCTGTCCAACCTGGCCGGGGACATCTTCATCCATCGGCTCAAAGCGCGGCTGGAGGGCCGGCGATGAGCACACCCCGGCTCACCCAAGCGGGCGCCCGTTTCCGGACCGGCCACTTCGAGCCCGTGTCATTCTTCTGCACCGGGCTGACCGGCGCGGCCACGCTGTTGATCCTGGCCATGCTGGCGCTCATCCTGGTCAACATTGCCTGGCACGGGGCGGGCGGCCTGTCGCCGCGCTTCATGTTTGGCAGCGCCGACCGCGACATGTTTGACGTGAACAAGGCCGGCGTGGGCCCAATGATTTTGGGCACCGCGGCACGCGTAATCCTGATGACGATTTTCGTGATCCCGGTGGGCGTGACCACGGCCATTTACCTGACCGAGTACGCCCAGGCCGGTGCACTCACCACGCGCGTTATCCGGGCCGCGGTGAACAACCTGGCCGGGGTGCCCTCGATTGTCTTTGGCCTGTTCGGACTGGGCTTTTTCATCAGTGCCATCGGCGGCACCCTCGACAACCTGCTATACGCCGGCAACCCGCAGCCCGTCTGGGGCAAGCCAGCCCTGATCTGGGCGTCCATGACCCTGGCGGTGATGACGCTGCCAGTGGTGATTGTGGCTACCGAAGAGTCTTTGCGCGCGATCCCCGTCGGGCTGCGTGAAGCCAGCCTGGCACTGGGCGCCACCAAGCTGCAGACCGTGCTGCGTATTGTCCTGCCCCAGGCGCTGCCGGGCATCCTCACCGGCGGCATTCTCGCGGTGAGCCGCGCCGCGGGCGAGGTGGCGCCCATCCTGTTCACCGGCGCCGCCTATTACATGGCCAGCCTGCCCCGCTCGCTTACGGATCAGTTCATGGACCTGGCGTACCACGTGTTCGTGCTTTCCACCCAGTCGCCGGACATCGAAAAGAGCCGGCCGATCCTGTACGGCACGGTGGTGGTGTTGTTGCTGCTGACCTTTGCGCTGAACCTGGTGGCCATCCTCATCCGTGCCCGCGTGCGCCGCAGCTTGCGTCAACTCGGCTGACCGACCTTGCATTCTCATGCCTGCCCCCCTGCCCAGCATCAAGATCGAGCCTCCCGCCCCCGCAAACCAGCCTCCCGCGGACCACCCGGAGCTGATCACCTTCGAGAATCTCTCGTTGTTCTATGGCGCGGCGCAGGCGCTGAAGAACATCTCCTTCGGCATCCGCGAACGCCTGGTCACGGCCTTCATCGGCCCCTCGGGCTGTGGCAAGTCCACGCTGCTGCGGTGCCTCAACCGCATGAACGACCTCATTGACAGCGTGCGCATCACCGGCACGGTGCGCATCGGCGGCGAGGACATTTACGCGAAGGACGTGGATGTGATCGAGCTGCGCAAGCACGTGGGGATGGTGTTCCAGCGATCCAACCCGTTCCCGAAGTCCATTTACGACAACATCGCCTACGCGCTCCGCCTCCAGGGCATCAAACGCAGGTCGGAACTGGACGACATCGTCGAAAAAAGCCTGCGCAGCGCGGCGCTCTGGGATGAGGTGAAGGACCGCCTGTACGCCAGTGCGCTGGGTCTCTCCGGCGGCCAGCAGCAACGGCTGTGCATCGCCCGCGCCATCGCCATCCAGCCGGAAATCCTCCTCATGGACGAGCCGGCCTCGGCGCTGGACCCCATCGCCACCGCCCGGATCGAGGACCTCATCCTCGACTTGAAGCAGCAGTTCACCATTGTCATCGTCACCCACAACATGCAGCAGGCCGCGCGCATCTCGGACCACACCGCCTTCTTCTATCTGGGCGAGCTTATCGAGTACGACACCACCACCCGCATCTTCACCAACCCGGCCCGGAAACAGACCGAGGATTACGTCACCGGCCGCTTCGGTTGAGTCGAGATCGGTGACCACCCCGCGCAGTCCCCAATCGCCTCTCAACTTTCATCGTTCACCTCTCACTCACCGCCCTAATCCCATGTCTGTCCACTTTGAACACAGCCTCGAGGAGTTGAAACAGCGGCTGCTCACCATGGCCAGCAAGGCCGCCACCGCCGTGGACCATGCCGTCAAAGCGCTGGTGAATCGCGACGACGACCTCGCCCGGCAAGTCATCGAGGGCGATTCCGAACTCGATGACTTCGAGGTCGAGATTGACGAACTGGGCGTCAGCCTGCTCAGCAAGGCGCCGCTGGCCAGCGACCTGCGCCTCATTACCGTGGCCATGAAGTTCGCCCAGAACCTCGAGCGCGTCGGCGACGAGGCCACCACCATCGCCCGGCGCTCGCTCGAACTCAGCCAGGAGCCCCAACTCAAGCCGTACGTGGACATCCCGCGCATGGCCCACCTGGCGTTGGACATGCTCAACGATGCCCTCGATGCCTTCGTCCGCCACGATCCCGCCAAGGCGCTGGCAGTCGTCCCCCGCGACAAGCAGGTGGACGCGATCAACAAGCAACTGCACCGCGAGTTGGCCAGCTTCATGATCGAAAAGCCGACCACCATCACCCGCTGCCTGAATCTGATGGTGATCTCGAAGGCGCTCGAACGCATCGCCGACCATGCCAAGAACCTGGGCGAGGAGGTGGTTTACCTCTACGAAGGCCGGGATGTCCGTCACAAGGTCAATAATGTCCCCGCTCCGGCCGCACCCTCCCCACCGCCGCCCACGGCTTGAATGGGCGCCGGTCAGGCCGCCCGCAGCACCGGGGAACGTACCGCGCGTCGGACTGCGGCCATCCGCGGTTGGGGGGTGCAAGGGGGGCGCGTTAAGTACTTAGCCCGGCGGACAATCAGCGCAACTGGCGGAGACCAGGTGAGGGCGAATGAAAACGCGCTGAAGCCGGGTATCTATGCGTGTCGGTTCGCGCGCATTCGTGGTCGGAACTGGACGGCCAGCCGGCCGCGTGTGATTTGCGTCGCGCCATTTCCAGCCTACGCTCCGCTGGTCATGACCGACGCGCCTCCCAGACCGGCAGTGCGCCCGCGGGCGGACAATCGCTCCCGCGCCTACTCGGTTTTGGGGATCAAGATCTGCACGGTCGCGTGGCTGGGACTTGTCTTGCACCTGGCTTCCCCGGCCGCGGTGCTTTCCGAACCCATGAATGCGGATACCCAATCTCCCACCCGGCACGAACTGGCCACCTTCGGCGGTGGCTGCTTTTGGTGTCTCGAAGCCGTGTTTGAACTTGTGGATGGCGTGAAAGCGGTCACCAGCGGTTACGCCGGCGGCCGCACCGAGAATCCCACCTACAAGCAGGTTTGTGGCGGCGAGACCGGCCATGCCGAAGTGGTGCAGATCGAGTACGACCCGGCGCGGGTCAGCTACGAGCGCCTGCTCGAAATCTTCTGGATGTGCCACGACCCCACCACACTCAACCGCCAGGGCAACGACGTGGGCACGCAGTACCGCTCCATCATCCTGTACCACAGCGCGGCCCAGAAGGAGGCGGCTGAAAAGTCGAAGCTCGCCGCAGCCGCCGATTTCAGCCGGCCTATTGTCACCGAAATCGTACCGCTCACCCGCTTCTGGCCGGCCGAGGGCTACCACCAGGACTACTTCCGGCGCAATCCCGACCAGGCGTACTGCCAGGCTGTCATCGCGCCGAAGGTCAAGAAGGTCAAAAAGGAGCTGGGCAGGTAAGCCGCCCCGCCCGCGCCAGTCCGGCAGGCGCTGCACCCGCTATTGTGAGGCGATCTTGCCGCCGTTTGTGGCGCAGGTGTATCCGCCTGCTTGGTGACACGGGCTTTCCCGTCCTATACGTCCGCACCCACCGCGGAGACAACCCGCTTACAGCGCTGCCTGCTTGCGCCAGGCGATTCACCTCCACCTGCCTGTGCGGCCCTCACGCTCTGCGCGCGAACTCCATTCACGGCGCCACCTCTGCCGGCGTAGCCCGTCGCAAACCCAGCCCGCACGTGCCAAAAATCCGCCGGGCCGGCCAGTTGCCCGAGGTCGAGAACACCGTGTCCTCGCGCCTGTCCGGCGCGCGTTCGAACACGTACCCGCAGCCCGGACTCAGCGCGAGTCGAAGCGCGAACGCGTTCACCGGCACCAGCGCTTGCAGGCGGATCTGGAACCCACGCTCCGGCGCCTCCAGCATCGTGACCGGCATTTCCCAATAAACCTCGACAGTGCCCGGCGGCGGCAACGGCTCGGGCCAGACCAGCTCGAACGTGCCGGCGCCCGCCACCCGCGTTTCCACCGGCTCGCCGGCGACCTCGACCCGCGTCACCTTGGCGTCCGGGTAACCCAGGGCAAACGTCCACGACGCCCGCGTGGCCGGCCACTGCTCAAATTCCACCCGCGACCGCACAACGATCACCGCGTTGGTCTCCAGCCGCCACTCGTCGCGCTGGCGCACCTGCGGGCCGCCAGGCGTCCGCTGTTTCACGGCGCGGACGTGTTGCACCTCGGCCACGGTCACGAAGGCGACCAGCGTCGTCATCAGCGCCGTGCCGGCCCAGAAAACCACCAGCGGGGCCCGGCCGCCGACCGGGTTCGGCGGCGACTCGTTCCGGCCGAAAAGCGCCCAGCGCAAGTGCGCCCGCCAGATCCGCAACCGGGTGTCGGGCGGGCGCCAATGCCAGGCCAGCGCCAACACCGCGGCGGTCAGCGCGAGGCCGATGAGCGGGTGGAACAGCACCGGCTGCTGCGCGGCCACCGGCCAGAGCGCCGGGCCGAGCACGTTGGCCAGCGCGTGGAACAGCACGCACAGCCAGTAATTGCCGGTCTTGAGAAACACCACGCCGCTGAACAACCCCAGCAGGAACGTCTCGGGAAACCGCGCGAAGCTGCCATGCACCAGCCCGAACAGCATCGCCGTGGCCAGCAACGCCGTGCCGGGGCGCCAGAGCGTGGCAAAAGCGCGCTGCAACACCGGCCGGAACAGGAGTTCTTCCGCCAGGGGCGCGGGCACGGCCAGCGCCAGCACCAACGGCCAGGACAACAGTTGCGTCGGTAGCGGCAGGCCGAGGCTTTGACGCACGGCCACGCCTTTGGCCACGGCGACCATTGTCACCACCACGGCCAGGCCAGCGGTCCACAACACATCCCGGCCCGATCGGGGCGGACGAAAACACGGATCGGGGGCCGCGCCGGGCTGGCGGTTCCGCGTCAGCGCCACGTAGGCGGGCGTGGCGAAGAACAGCAATTCGGTGAGAACCAGGCCGGGTACGAAGCGCCACGTTTGCAGCAACGCACCGGCCGTCCAGGTCATCGCCACGCACGCCGCGAACGCCCCCAGCGCCCACCATACCGGGCGGGTTCCCGGTGAGGAAGTGGACGGGCTTGCAGACTCGGCTTGCATGGCGGTCCAGCTTTCCGCCACGCTCTCAGCCTCGCAAGAGCGGATCACCCCGCAAACGAACTTTGTCCCGGATGGACCCACATCGTTCGGGGGTTGGGGTGGGCACATTGCACTTGAACGCGGCGTCGGAGGCGACACCCTCGTTGCCGAAGTCCGCCCGGACCGCGGTACCAGGCCCAAGCGGACACCGTTCCCACGCAGGATGGAGATCATCAACACCGCGCGTTTGCCACAGGCTGACGCCCGCCACCGGCAGCTTTGCCCCGGTCGGTTGCGTCGAGGCCCGCCTTGTCGCGGCGCGCTGCCGTGGTGGCTGGCGCTGGTGTTGCTGGCCGGCGTCACCGCGGGTTGCCGGACTTACACCACGCAGAGCCGGGAGATGACCACCGCTTGGGCGGCGGGCGACGCCGCCGCGGCGGCGCGCGCCTTTGGACGCAGGGCTGAACAGAAAGCCGGATCGAAGGACGCGGTGATCTGGCATCTGGAAGCCGGCGCCGCTGCGCGCGCGGCGGGCGGCTTTTCGGAAAGCAACCGCCACTTTGACGCCGCCGCCGCGCGCATGGACGAGTACGAGCGCAAGGCCAAGGTTCGGCTGGGGAGCGAGGCCGCGGCTATTTTCTCGAACCAGCAGAACCTGCCGTACGAGGGTCGCAGTTACGACAAGATCATGCTGCACACCTACAAGGCGCTGAACTACCTCGTCCTGGAGCAGCCGGACCGGTCGCGGCCGGAATTGATCCGCGCCTACCAGCGTCAGCAGGATGCCGTGGCGGAAAACAAGCGCCGCATCGAGGCCGCCACCGAGGCCGCGCGCAACTCCGGTCATGGCGACATCGTGGAACGCACCCGGGCCGATCCCGCCTTCAACCGGGCCATCGCCGGCCTCACGCGCAATCTCGAAGGGTTCCAGGTTTACGCGGATTACGTGAACCCGTTCACGGTGTATCTCGACGGCCTGTACTTCCTGCACGCCGGGTCAGGCGCGTCCGATCTGGAGCGCGCGTTGTTGTCGCTGCGGCGCGTGGCGCAGGTGACCGGGAGCTGTCCGGCGGTGGCGGCGGACCTGTCGCTGGCCGAGGCTGCGGCGGCCGGCCGCCCGTTGAATCATCTACCGCTGACGTACGTTTTTTTTGAAACGGGGCGCGCCGCCAGCCGCGAGCAGGTACGCATTGATATTCCCATCCTCGTGGCCGACGTGTCGTACGTGGGCGCGGCGTTCCCGCAGCTTGTTTTCCACGGCGACCACGCGCCCAGCCTCACGGTCGAGGCCGGCGGCGAGCGGCAAACCACCGTCCTGGTGGCCAGTATGGACGCGATCATCGCCCGGGACTTCAAGGACGAGTTACCCGCCATCATCACCAAGACCCTGATTTCCACCGTGGCCAAGGCCGCGGCCGGATGGGCGGTCAGCGACGCCGCGCGCCGGCAGGACGACAGCCTGGGGGTGCTGGCGCGGCTGGTCACCGCGGCGGTGCAGGCGGCGATGAACATCGCGGACACGCGCTCCTGGACCACCCTGCCCAAGGAGTTCCAGGTGGCGCGGGTGAATACGCCCGCGAACCGCAGCGTCACCCTCACCGTTCCGGGACAGGCCCCGGTGACGGTGGCCTTGATTGACGGAGTGGTGAACGTCGTTTATGTAAAATCAGTGCGGGCCGGAGGTCCGCTGTGGATTAACCAGTTCCGGTTGAAATGAAAACTTCTCGCTTCCGCGACCTGTGCGTGGTGGCCGCCTGCGCCGGCCTGCTGACCGGCTGCAGCTCCACCACGGTCAACACCGTCGAGCCGGCCGTGCCCACCGCCCGGCGCGAGATGCTCGCCGACCAGCGCGTGCAGACCGACCCTTCCCTGGCCAAAGCCGTGCGGGTGGTGGGCGTGAACACGGCCACCGATGCTGCGGGCTTCCTCAAAGTACAGGTCGAGGTACAAAACACGACCCGCAGCCGCAAGCAGTTCACCTATCGCGTTCAATGGTTCGACCCGCACGGCATGATCATAGACACGCCTACTGCGGCCGCCACACCGCGATCGCTCGAGGGACGGGAGACCGCGTACATCACCACCACCGCGCCGACGCCCCAGGCCAAGGATTTCCGCATTCTGTTTCTCGAACCGGTAACGAAGTGACCCGCCATGAAACGCTCCCTCCTGTTGGTTCCACTCGCCGCGCTGGCCTTGCTCACCGCTTGCTCGGGGCCGAAGACGACTTACGTCGAACCGGGCAGTTCGCGCCTGGTCACGACGGTTGACCAGGTGAACATCCAGGACTTCGCCCAAGCGGCGGACACGATGGTGGCCTCGCTGATTGACAACCTCATCAACCCCGGCCAACTCAAAAGCGGTGTACCGGGCGAGCCGGCCCTGCTGGCCGTCAGCCGCATCCAGAACAACACCGGCCAGCAACTGGACACCGACCTGCTCGTGAAAAAGATCCGCGTGGCGTTGCTGCGCACCGGCAAGGTGTGGACCAGCACCACCATCGCCTTTGGCGGGCCGGAAGACCCGTTGGCGGCGGAAGAGCAGCAACTGCTGGCCAAATCGAGCGCGGGCGCCCAACGCCGGCCGGACTACACGCTGTCCGGCAAGATCATCGAAGATCGTGCCCGCGCCGGGAACATCCGGCAGGCCGCGTATGTCTTCCAACTTTCGCTCACCAAGACCCCGGAAGGCATCGCCGTCTGGGAGGACGAAAAGACCATTGTGAAACAAGGCGCCCGGCCGGCGGTGGGCTTCTGAAGCCGGCCGCGCCCCAACCCCTGCTTATGCGCGCTCCACTTGTCTTGATCTCGATGGCCACGCTGCTCGTGGCCGGCTGCAGTTCCGAGGGGCGCGTGACCAACCCCAAGGCGCCCGGCCCGGCGGTGGGCAACACCGTGGGAGCCGGCGTGGGCGCGGTGGCCGGCAATGTGGCCGGCGCGGTGGTCGGAATGGGCGAAGGCGCCGCCGCGGCTGCCAGCCAGCCGTTCAAGCACGATCCCACCCAGCGCGTGATCTGCCACTGGCACGAGGAAAAGACACCGGACGGCCGCACGATTCGCGTTCCGGAGTATTACCTCGTGGACACGCACGGCCGCATCATCCGCCGGTTGGAAGAGCGCGAGGTGCGGTAGTGCGTGAGAGACGCAACCGACCGCTCTCACACCACTCAATTAGGAGTCTGTCGGACTTTTTTCGAGAAAAGTTGGCGGCGGATTGAACGGGAGCGCGGTGAGAACAATCCATCCCGCGACATGGCCCCTCGCTTCAAGAACACCGACCGTCACACCCCGATGCTCCTGCC